>OKUQ01000037.1_pt1 | contig 92424 bp, 69 predicted proteins | sample 1606811 | NCBI WGS metagenome assembly OKUQ01 (sample SAMEA3882546, study PRJEB24775) | human gut metagenome | biome: human-associated habitat; feature: intestine environment; material: feces | place: Netherlands | collected 2009/2010
AAGCTGTAAGGGATAACTATGCCCAATTGGGAACTAAAGTGAGAAATCTATATCTGAGGAGACTAGAAAGTAAATATTATAAACATTCCGTTTCTAGTAGCTGTTAAATCGAGATAAGGTTTACGGAAAATTATAGATAGAAAAAGGGTGCGTCATGGACTTATGACACACCCTCATTGTTTTTTATGATTATCTATTATCTTTTATCCGAAAACATAATTGAAGAGCAGGAAGATGCTCAGGATATAGAGCGTAGGATTTAAGTCCTTGAACTTACCCACCATCATTTTGATAAGCACATAGCTCAGGATTCCGAGGCAGATGCCATCGGCGATGCTGTAGCAGAGTACCATCGTAATCATCGTGATGAAGGCTGGGAATGACTCGGAAATATCCTCCAACTCAATCTTCTTGAACGAATCAATCATCAATACACCCACCATTACCAACGCACCACTGGTGGCTGCACTCGGAATCAGCAGGAAGATAGGAGCCAGGAAGATGCTCAGGATAAACATCAAGCCCGTAAAGAAAGAAGTCAAACCCGACTTTCCGCCCTCGGCAACGCCCGAAGCACTCTCCACATAAGTGGTAATGGTAGAGCTACCCAAAAGGGCACCAGCTGTAGTACCGATGGCATCACTCATCATCGCCTCCTTTACGCCCGGAATCTCGCCCTTCTCATTCTCCTTGACACCGAGCTTGGAAACCAATCCCAGAACCGTTCCGATGGTATCGAAGATGTTGACAAGCAACAGGGAGAAAACCACCATGAACATCTTTGGAGTGAAGAAGCCCGTGAAATCAAACTGGCAGAAGATAGGAGCAATGCTGTGAGGGGTAGATACCGGCATCCAGTTGTCAGAGAACTGGGTTACGCCCATCGGAATGCCGATCAAGGTAGAGATGATGATGGCGATGAACAGGGAGCCTTTCACTCTTCTCGCCATCAGACAGCCGCAGAGCAGGATACTGATGAGACCCAGGATGCTGACTGGCGTAAACTTGCCGAGCTGCACGAAGGTATCAGCATTGGCGGTGATGATGCCGGCATTCTTCAAACCGATAAAGGCGATAAACATACCGATACCTGCCGAAATGGCGAATCGGAGGTTCTTCGGGATGCACTCCAATATCTTGTCACGGATATTGAGGAAGGTGATGGCAAGGAAGATGATTCCCTCTACGAGCAATACTGCCAAAGCCTGCTGCCAGGTCAATCCCATCGCCTGGCAAAGGGTGAAGGCGAAGAAGGCATTCAGTCCCATGCTGGGAGCCTGGGCGAAAGGCAGTTTTGCCATGAAAGCCAGCAGGAAGGTAGCGATGGCAGAAGCGATGGCTGTGGCAGTAAAGAGAGCGCCCTTGTCCATGCCTGTGGTGGCAAGGATGGTAGGGTTTACTGCCAGGATGTAACACATGGTCAAGAAGGTAGTCATACCGGCTATCAATTCCGTCTTGACCGTAGTAGTCTTAGGGTCGAAGCCCAATAATGCTTTTAATTTATTCATTTCTTATATAACGATTGATTTTCTCTATTTTTTCTTCCCCATTTCCACAACCCAATCATATACCGGTCGTATCTTGATGTCAAGACCTTTTTCGGTAACTTGGTTGTACTCATGGTCGGTGAGCAGCAGCAGGTCAGCGCATTGCGTCTTGCGATGAGCCAGAAGTAATCCTTCTATCTCCCGTTTGCGAGTCTTGGGTGAAGAAATGTCATACGATACCTGAATGGCTTGTTTCACCTGATTGTTTTTGCAAACCACGAAATCGCATTCTCCCGAACGGTCGCTCAGGTAATAGATATCATACCCCTGCGGCTTATAAGTTCTGACCAGCTGCAGATAAACGATGGTTTCCAATCTCCATCCCAGGTTCTCTCCCACCAGCGCATTATCTCGCTGATCCATCAAAGCCACATCTATCGGATACACCTTCTCCTGGGTTATCCTCATTTTGCTCTTGGCAGAATACTTCTGAAGCCCCAGCAGCAGATAAGCCTGCTTCATATAGCCGATATAATTCTTGATGGTATGTTCCGATTTTACCCCCAGTGTAGCCGACAGTTCCGAAGGAGACACGATGACCGGAGCCACATTGAGCAGATGATGAGCCAACTGCTCGAAGGTAGCCTGATAGGTTATCTTGAAACGCTGTTCGATATCTCTCTGCAGAATATTACTTACCAGATTCTTCACATAATTCTGGTGTTCTCCGATAACGAGCAGCTCAGGAAATCCTCCCTGTTTCAGATAATGATCAAAGGCAGCTCTCCTGAACGCCTGTACCTTGGTAGTCATTCCTTCCGTATCCACCTCTTTCATCAGACAATACTCATAAAAGGAGAATGGAAACAAAGGTATCTCCTTGCAACGCCCCGAAAGATGAGTAGCCAGGTCACTGCTCAGAAGTTTGGCATTAGAACCTGTTACGATGACATGCATCCGCCTGCGAAGCATACGATTCACGAAAAGGTGCCAGCCCTCGATATTCTGTATCTCGTCAAGAAACAGATAATTGAAATCACCATATATCTTATACAACACTTCCAGAACATCGTTCAAATCTTCTGCCTGGATGTTAGCCAACCGCTCATCGTCAAAATCTACATAAGCGTATTTCACACCTGCTTTCTCCAATGCCTGGAAGCATAGAGTAGATTTGCCGCTACGGCGCACACCTATCACTACCTGAGCCTGCGTACTGCCCAAGTCTATCTGCGCCTCTTCTGGTCGATGACACAAAGTTTCGCCTCTACGTATCTCCAGTTCTTCCTGTTGATCAGAAAGAATCTGTTCTAAGTTTCTCTTATCCAGCATAATAACACTTACTTTTTCCGGATGCAAAGATAAGAAAAAATAATGAGGAATGCCTTATTTTACATGTTTTTAACTACACAGAACGCCTTATTTTACAAGTTTCAAAACTTCTGAATGCCTTATTTTACATATTTCAGGGTATTCAGAACGCCTTATTTTACAAAACATTTTATTTTTAACCATTATGCTTGGCTAATTCAGATTTTCTTTGTAACTTAGCAGCGCAAAACGTAAAGCATATAGTAATATGGCAAAAATAGTAAATTTCTATCCTGTAGGAATACAGACCTTTGAAAAAATCCGCGAAAATGGCTATCTCTATATAGATAAAACCAAATACATTGTGGATTTCAGAGAAAAGCAAATGTCGTATGTCTTTCTGAGTCGTCCAAGACGATTCGGAAAGTCGCTCTTTGCCTCTACCCTCCAAGCCTATTTCGAGGGAAGAAAGGAACTTTTCGAGGGATTGGCCATTGCTGATTACGAGAAGGAGTGGGTGAAACACCCTGTATTCCATTTCGATTTAAGCGGTGCCAAGCATTTTGATGCAGATGCCTTGAACAATTATCTGAATCTGCAGCTTTTGCCCTACGAAGAGCTTTATGGTAAAGGAGAAGATGAAATCCGTCCTAATGAAAGACTTGATGGACTCGTGAAGCGGGCTTACAAACAGACGGGCGAAAAGGCTGTGGTCATCATCGATGAATATGATGCCCCATTGCTGGATGTGGTACATGAAAAGGAAAACCTGCAACCGCTCCGCCGCATCATGCAAAACTTCTATAGTCCTCTGAAAAAGCTCGACCCATACCTGGAGTTCACCTTCATCACTGGTATCACCAAGTTCTCGCAGCTCAGTATCTTCAGCGAACTCAACAACCTTGATAATATCAGTCTGTTTGACCAGTACTCTGCCATCTGTGGCATCAGCAAGACAGAGCTGACCACGCAGATGAAACCGGATATTGAGGCTATGGGCGAAACTCTGGGGTTAACGTATGAGGAATGTCTGAAAGAACTGACGCAGTTCTACGACGGCTATCATTTCAGTGACAAATCAGAAGATATCTTTAATCCGTTCAGTCTGGTAAAGGCACTGAATGCAGGCAAGATTGCTCCTTACTGGTTTGGATCCGGCACTCCGTCCTTCCTTTTGAAACTCTTGGATAAGTATCATGTCAATCTTTCAACTTTGGAAAGTCAAGAGACGGTATTGAGTTCCTTCGACCAATCTACAGAAGAAATGACGGATGCCTTGCCATTGCTCTACCAGAGCGGCTATCTGACCATCAAGAAATATGAACCGATGTTTCAGGAATATACGCTAGGCATCCCAAACAAAGAGGTACGCGACGGACTACTCAACTCATTGATTCCCCATTATGTGAATCCTCGCCGTTCTGACAACAATGCCTTCCTCCTAGGATTCTGCAAGGCAGTTTATAGAAATGACATCGAGGCGGCACTGGAGCATATGCGCACCTATATGGCTACGATACCATACGATCTGGAGAATCACAGCGAAAAGCATTATCAGACTATCTTCTATCTGATGTTCAGCTTCCTCAACATCTATATCCGTACGGAAGTGAAGAGCGCCATCGGCAGAGCTGATGCCGTGATGCACATGCCAGATACGATCTACGTCTTCGAACTGAAGGTAGATAAGAGTGCTGATGAGGCTTTGGCACAGATAGACGAAAAAGGCTACATGTTGCCATATCATGCAGAGGGCAAGCGACTGGTAAAAATCGGTATCAGTTTTGACAGCACCCAGCGCACTATCAGCGATTGGAAGATCCGAGAAGAATAAAGAAGGATAAGGAAGAAAAAATCCGAAACAGGAAACTACAACTTTTCGGAAATAGCGAAAGAAAATAGCGTTTATTTCGCTACGAAACCGATTTTTTACCGTTCGTAGCGGAATAAACGCTATTTTAACTTGTTTTTAACACTTATCTGATATCTCTTATTCCAGCGTCAGCCATCCATCTTCCGTCCAGTTGATTTTCTTCTGAACCAGGATGCTGGCACCATTCTTGGCTACGCTGTAACCATGACAGAAGAAGAAATCGCCATCAGGGAAGGAGTAGGCAGAACAATGGCCCATCGCCTCATATTCCTTCTTGTCGCCTTCCAAAATCAGCGTGCCACCGCCATTGCGCATATCCTTGCCTTCTTTATCCAGATAAGGACCAGCCACCTTCTTGCTTCTGCCTACGGCAACACGATAGGTACTCTTCATGCCCTGGCAGCAGTAATCCCAACTCACGAAAAGATAGTAATAACCACCATGCTTCATGATGAAAGGAGCCTCGATGGCATTGGTGCCAGCATCACGGGAGGTCGGATTGGTAGGCACATCCATCTGATTGAGCGCATAACGGCGGGCAATGGTCTGAGGCTTGGCCCCCTTCTTCACATGCATCGTCTTCTTGTCTAAAGGAATAAGCTGGATACCATCCCAGAAAGAGCCCCAGGTAAGCCAAGGCTTTCCCTTCTCATCAATCACAAAATTAGGATCGATGGCATTCCAGTTGTCTCTTCCACCCTTTGAAGCAACGAGGCAGCCCTCATCCTTCCATCCATCAGTATCGGCGAGCGAAGTGTTGCTCAGCAATCCGATGGCAGAAGTATTCTTTCCGAAGGTAGAACAGGAGTAAGCCATATACCACTTATCCTTATACCTGATGACATCCGGTGCCCAGGTATGACTTTCATATCCCGGTACACTATCATGCGTCCATGCCGGAAAAGCGCCACGAGCCTCATCCTTCAATACACCCTGCGGATTCAGGGTCCAGTGCTGGCGGTCGGTAGAAGTCATCTGCGCTACTCCATGACCCGTGCAATAGAGATAGTACTTGCCATTCTCGTAAGCCATCACGGGGTCGTGAACCATCGGCGTATCTACCACAACCGGCTGTGGAAGAGCCGTCTGCGCCTTTGCGGAAACGGCGGAAACGGCACAAGCCGCCATTAAGGGTATGGCGTAAGCCCATACTCTCATATCTTTCATCAAAAATTGTTTCATACTGCTAATTGTTATTGTTTATATGAGTACTTAGTAAGTATTGTTACTTGCTTATAGGATTACTCTATAAGTATTGTCATTGTAAAAAAGGGAGCTGAATGCTTCACAGCTTAGCTCCCCTTTACTCAATCAAGAACCGCAGATGCGGTCAAACTTAAAAACTAACTAAAAATCTTAATTCTTCTTTCCCCAATAGCTTCTGTTGCCACTCACACCCGAGTAAACGATGGTAACCTTGCGAGGACTTGCCTCCCAATCTACCTCACGCTGGACCTTCAGCTTGGTAGTACCGATGGTCAATGTGTTGGAAGAAGCATCGAAGCTCCATGCCTTGACATTGCTCCAGGCAGAACCACCCTCCATCACTCCATTGCTGCTGAGCTTGAAGGTCTTGCTGGTCTTCTGCTTGCCATACTCATAAGAAAGCTCGATACCTTCCCAGGTCCCCTCCAGTTCGCTGGCGGTGATTGCCGCCTGAGGTACAGCTCCATAACGTTCAGGCATCACGACAGGCCATCCGTTGCTATCCCACTGGATAGAACGCACGCCACCCATCATGATGGCATTGCTGACTGCAATACCTGCAACATTGGCAGGCATACGCTGCTGGGAAACATAATACCAGTTGCCTGCACCATCATCGAATACGGCACAGTGGCTGATACCTACCCAACCGCTTCCTGCGCTGAACTTGTAAGGATGAGTCAGCATGGTAGGTTCATCATTGGCACCCTTGGCAGCATCGGTAATCTTACCATTCATGGTCTCATACGGACCATCCACGTTCTTGGAACGGAGCACACGGGTATTGTAAGGAACCTCCAGGGCATCATAAGCAACGAAAAGATAATAATAGCCATCATGATATACGATCTCCGGAGCCTCGGAACCCTGCCAACGGTTATTCAGCGTACGGGTAAAGATGGTCTTTCCGTAAGCAGCTATATCATCGGCAGTACCCCATGGGGTAGGCAAGGTAGCCTTGGTCTTACCCGTATTGGCATCAAGCTCCACAGCAGCGAAACCACTGTGCCAGGAACCATATATCAGCCAATGCTTTCCTTCTGGAGTGATAATGTAAGTAGGGTCGATGGCATTATACTTGAAATAGCAGTTTGCCCAATTATCAGCCTTCACCTTGAAATTCAATCCCTTGTCAGAAGCGTTGGTGATGACATATCCCTTATCTTCCCATTTATTGGAAGCCGGATCGCTGGTCTCCATCAGACCGATGAAAGCACGTTCACTCCAGGTTCCGTCACCATTGATGGTACCAGGACAGGTGATGGCATAATACATGCGGTAGAGATTGTCGTTGACCTTGCGCACGCATGGAGCCCAGAAACCGAAGTCCAGGTCATTGGCGAAATAGGTATCAGGGCGTTCAGCCACTCCCATACCCTTGCGGAATTCATTGAGCTTTGTCTTCACCCAGGAAGGCAAGCCCACCATGGTGGCTCCTACAAATTCCCAATCTACGAGATTCTTGGAGCGGCGGCAGAAGAAGTGTCCGTGCTTGTTGCTGTTGCGGATATCCTGCTGATGCGCATTGCCATAGCTGGCATCAGTCTGATACATATAATAATATCCATCAGATGCCTTCACCACCGTAGGATCGTGCATATTGGCAAGATTCCACTTCGAGCGCTGTGTCCAGGCAGCCACCGATGTATAATTATCATTATAGGTAGGACATTTGTAATTAGCCAGTTCCTCTGCTGTCTGATCACCAGGAGTTGGTGTAGGAGTTGGTGTAGGTATAGGAGTCGGATTCACTGGAACCTCCGGATCATCACTACTACTGCTGCATCCTACCGCCAGCGTACAAGCCAGCAAAAGGGCAAATATATGAAGCTTTTTCATTTTTCTTTTCGTTTAGTTAGTTTTATTATCTTCTTTTTCTGAAAAAAGGCAGACCTATGGGAATGTGTTTCCGCATAGGTCATGCCTTATCATACTATTTCAAAAATCTCTTATCTGCGATGAGCACGTGAGTAATGCTTGCGTGCTGATGCTGTACCAAACTTTAAGTGGCTGCTATCAACGGTGAACGCGACATTCAGGTCGCTAGGATCGATGGTGTTGATACCCAAGTAGCTCTGGGTAGTCACGCTGCCATCAGTACCCGTTACGATAGCCTGGATATCTGCAGTACCATTGTTACAGTTGGTTACGAACAACTTCACCTTTGCACCATTCATGGTTGCGAGCCAAGTAGCCATATCTCCCTGTGTTCCGATAGGAGTACAAGCTGCATAACCATTACCCCAACCATAGTTATCGGCACGAACCACTGCATATTCTGCCAAATCAGCCTTGCGGAGGATGACAACATAGTTGTTATAGTTATTTGCACCAGAAGTATAGTTGGTGAAGTTGAACTCGAATGTCTCACCTGCAGGAATCTTCAAATCATTTGTAAATTCTTTCCACCAAGCAGTAGAGCAGTCCGCAGCACCAAGAGAAACCGGACTTGGAGTAACCGCCTTGACAGCAGACTCAGCCACATTTACTTCTACGGTAGTTGTGCGGCCGTTTTCTGTAGTGATAGTCACCTCGTGCTTGCCCGCAGTAGCAGGGATTCTTGAGAATGTCAACTTAGAGTTGTCGATGACACCAGGTTCACCCTCTACGTATGTAGCATTAACCACCATACCTGTTGGGTCGAAAGCCAAAGTATGCTCTACTCCATCAACTGCTGCTGAGTTATAATAGTAGTAGTTGGTACGGCTTGGTGCCTGAATAACAGTTATTGTCTTGATACCAGGCACCACATTAAACTTGGCATTGGCTACGATAGGAGTAGCCGCATTCTCGCCCTTGAATGTCTTGTTATAGATAACGATGAGCGTCTTTTCACCCACCTCATCCATATCATTGATGGCAGAGAAGAGCAGTTCGCTGGCAGGAATCACCTTGGTCACACCCTCTTCAAAGGTAACCGTGGCAGAAACATTCTCCATCGCCTCTTCAAGCGTTGTACCCTTGTCAACCTCGGCAGGAACATTGTTCAAAACCATTGAAACCGGAGCCTTATCCTGGGCAGATGTGTATCCGCCGATAGGCTCTACGTTGCTCTGCTGGAAATCGATGAATGATCCCTCAGGAACCAGGAAGCAGCGGATGTTGGTATTGCTCTCGTCTGCATTCAGATTGGCAATCTTAGATGGCTGAATGTAGGTCTTGGTAACTGTACCATTGGTAATCTTCACCATGAAAGTATCTACACGGGAACGGTCAACGGTTAATGTTACCTTACCACCCAACTTATCTACACCCTTGTCAGTATCTGTATCGAAGGTGAGATTACTCTGCACGCAACTTCTGTCGATATGGTCACCCCATTCAGAGTTACCGCTTGGCTGGTTATCAAAACGGATAGCGCCATACTCGGTATAACCAGTTCCGCCACGATCTACATCATTGGTGATGACGAGGGCGAAGTTCTTATAGGTGTTAGTTGCAGAAGGATTGATGTTCAGATTGAACACTGCATTCCACTTCTGGTTGTCTTGAACCACATAATACTTTGAGAAGGAACTCCAGAATCCTGAAGAGAAATCTGTGTTACCCACAGTATAAACATCCTCGTTCATACCCACGAGCACCTCCTCGGTTGAAACCTTTGACTTTTCGATTGAGTCAATCTTTTCAGAAAGCCAATCAGGAGAGTTAACACTATACATGTCACTTCCCTCGCATCCTGTCAGCGCAGTCAAGCCCATGGCTGCCACGCAGAAGACTGATGCTAATTTATTTAGGTGTTTCATATTGTTATTCTATTTTATATGATCATGAATATTGTTACTTGCTCAAATCTACTACAGGATGAACGGTCCAACCCTTTTCTGAGAAGTAGGTTGAATTATCTGTATTCGTATTTGCCGAGTTGCCTACCAGGTTAGGGTTGTCATTCAGCAAGCCCTGATAGATAGGCAAGAACTCATGACCCTGTACGTATGTATCATAAGAACTCTTCAACTCAGGATCAACACCTACCATAGAATAGCTTACAGGCTCCTTTACCTTGTATGGAGAACGACGGAAAGTTCCGTGTTCCTTCAACTGAGTCAATCGGTCATTATCATAGAAGAATCCCCAGCGAATCAAATCGTAACCACGACCATACTCGCAACCGAACTCCTTAGGACGCTCTACATTGGCAATCTGCTCGAAGAGCTTATCCTTGCTATTGAAGTCAGAAAGCTTCAAGTCTGCCAGGTTAGCACGTTCACGCACCTGGTTAATCCAGTCGATAGCCTGCTGTGTAGGACCATTCACCTCGTTCTCGCACTCTGCTGCACGGAGCAACACGTCTGAGTAACGCATCATACGGAGGTTGATACCGCAATGCAAACCTGTGGTCACTGTACTGTAAAGGTTGGTACGGAAGTTAGTCCACTTAGCAATAGGAAGACCGCCATAGGTGTTATTCGTTACAACTGTATCATTAGGAGTCATCTTGTTGGTATATGCCACGTTGCCATTCTCGAATCCTTCCCAATCACTTTCGTAAGTACCGATGGTCCAGTAGAGACGTGGATCCAACTTACCTGCTGTGGTACGCTCCTGCTTGAAGAGGTTGTACAACCATGGAGAAGCAGAAAGGTCTGCCCATCCACCGAATCTGCCAGGAGCAAAGTTAGACTCTACGGCATGACCCTGTGTAGCGTTAGGACTGGTATTAACAGGAGTCCACTCATCATCCACACCCTGTGAACCATAGTCAAGATACTGGATCTCGAAGAGGCTCTCGGCATTGTTCTCGTAAGCAGAACCCTCACGGAAGTTGTCGCCATAGTTAGTCATCAGCTTGTAAGAGCCATACTTCTTGTTCATGATGTCCTTGAGTACAACGAGCGCATCGCTATACTTATGGCGCTGCATCAGAGTGCGGGCATAGTAACCGGCAGCAGCACCGCAGGTAGCACGACCCTTAGCCCACTCACCGCCCTCATCACGAGATGGGAGGAGAGTCATAGCCTCAGAGAAGTCCTTCTCTACTTGGTCGAGCACTTCATCATAAGTACTGTTCTTGCCATAGAGACCATCCAGAGAAGAATAGTTGGCATAATCAGTAATCAGCGCAGGATTCTGAAAATATCCTGCCAATGTATAGTATGAATAACCGCGAAGGAAGAGTGCCTGACCCTTGATGCGCTTCATGCTTTCGCTGAGCGCTGCATCATCACCTGTGGTACGGGAAAGGATGAAGTTACATACATTAATAGTATAGTAAGCTTCACGCCAAGGCCACATGGAGATTTCATCTGTCACTGGGTCGTTCATATCATCGAAAGGCATGTACCATACCTGTGATGAGTTCCATACTTCATCGCCACGTGTCACATCGAGGGTGTAACCCACACGTGCCGAAGAACCTTCCATACGAATATGGTTGTATGCTGCAATAACGCACTCTTCCAGATCATCAGCATTGAAACCGAAGGTTCCGGTGGTCTGCTGGTTAGGATTGGTAACATCCAACTTGTCCTCGCATGAGGTGGTAGCCATTGCACCGAGGCCAAGGAAGAGAGCTAATGATAATTTATATAGTTTCATATCAAATGTTCTTTTAAATAATAATTCTCGTAGTTTTCCTTATCTCTTAAACTATTAGAATGTGAAGTGGAGACCACACATAAACGTTCTGGCACTTGGGAAAGAGCAGAAGTTGTAACCTGGGGTAAAGGTACCGCCAGCGTAGTCCACATTATATCCATGATAGCCTGTGAAGGTGTAGAGGTTCTGTGCTGATACATAGAGACGTACACCACTAACATATCCACCAAACCACTTGTCTGGGAAGTTGTAGCCCAACTCTACGTTGGCAATCTTCCAGTAAGCTGCATTCTGAATCTTGCGAGAGCTGAAGAGGTCGTTCCATGCCAATGTTGCATTGTTGGCAGCGTATGTACGTGGAACACTTGAAAGGTATGTGCCATCCTCTGACCAGCGGTTAGCATCCAGCATGCCTACCTCCTTGTTACCATAGCCGTAGCAAGAGTTCAAGCTATTATAGATATCATCTGATACGTGATAGTTCAATACACCATAAGTAGAGATGTTGAGGTCGAAGCCCTTGTACTCCATGTGGGTGCTCAAACCGAAGTTCACCTTTGGAAGACCACTACCCAATACGATCTGGTCGTATGCATCGATTACACCATCAGGAGTTCCTTCTGGACCAGAAATATCCTTGTAGAGGCAATCACCTACATTAGCTCCCTGCTGGGTAGCGTGACCATCGAGATCTGCCTGTGTACGGGCGATTCCCTCGTAAACCCAGCCATAGAACTGACCGATCTCCTGACCTACGTAAGTAGCGTATGCACCAGAGATGTATGAGTCCTTACCAATACCCAGAGAAGTAACCTTGTTCTTCAAGGTACTCAAGTTGGCACTGATGTCATACTTGAAGGCGTGGTCGCGGTTGCGGTAGGTTGCACTGAACTCGAAACCGCTGTTCTCCATAGAAGCAGCGTTCATGGTTACAGTGGTGTTGGAAACACCGGTCTGTGCAGGAACAGGAACTGAGTAAAGCAGGTCTTCTGACTTGTTCTTGTACCACTCAGCAGTGAACTCCAAACGGTTGTTGAACATCGCCAGGTCGATACCTACGTTGGTAGTCTTCTTCTTCTCCCATGCGATATCGTTGTTCACGAAGGTAGAAACGGCAGAACCGGTTACAGGACTGTTGCCGAAGCTATAAGTCATGTTGTTACGGTTCATGGTAGCCATATACTGGTACTCACCGATGTTCTCGTTACCGAGCTCACCATAGCTGGCACGAATCTTGAACATATTGACGATATCCTGGCTGATTGGGAAGAACTTTTCCTTATCGAAGCGCCAACCCAAAGATATAGATGGGAAGGTTGCCCAACGGATGTTCTTGCTCAAACGGGAGCTACCATCACGACGTACGACTGCAGAAATCAGGTACTTCTCAGCATAGTTATAGTTCAAACGGCCTACGTAAGAAGCCAGGCTATGCTTGAACTCGTATGACTCTGAGTAAGTATTCTTGGCATTCTGGAGCTGGAGGAAGTAAGGCTCTGTGAAGTTGATACCCCAACCTGTAAGGAGGTTGGTGTTCTCCTCTTCGTAAGTCATACCAGCGAGCAGGTTGATATTGTGCTTACCGATTGTTCCATTATAGGTAATGGTATTCTCAACCAGGGCATCGCTGTAATTGCGTGAACCCTTGGTGAGTCGCTCATTCTCCTTGGCAAGATATACACGGTTGCTCTGGATCCAGGAAGGAATCCAGGTCTTGTCCTTAGCCTCAGTCTTGCTATAAGAGAGGTTTACATTATAATGAAGACCATGGTTCTTGCTCTTGATGCCTACCATACCCAAGAGATCAACATCAGCAGAAGCAGTACCTACGAAGCGGTCAACCAATGTGTTACGCTGCAACATGTTGTTAATCAGCAATGGGTTGGATGCAGAGATATCACCATGTACGCTGTCATAGTAAACACCATAACCGTAGGCATCGTAGCGATAACCGTTGGCAGCACCCACCTTGTCATCGAGAACCCATGTAGATTTATCGTAAGCCTTGATGGTTGGCTGCATCAGAAGTGTACCACGGAGCACGTTGGTTACATCACCATAAAGACCCTGGACATACTCTGAGGCATTGGAAAGACCCATGTTGTCCTGATTGGAGTGAGAATAAACCATGCTGGTACGGAACTTCACGAACTTGGTGTCCATGGTGTTGTTCACACGGGCAGTATAACGCTCGTAGTTAGGACCAGCACCTTCCAAGGTACCCTTCTGGTTATAGTAGTCGAGAGATACATTATAAGTACTGTGTGAGCTACCACCGCTGAGGGCTACGTTGTGGTTCTGGCGGATACCTGTCTTGAACACCTCGTCGAACCAATTTGTATTGGTAGCATCCTGGAAGTGATACTTGCCATCCTCGCCCATCTTGTAACCACCAGGCAGAGGAGTATTGGAGTTAGAACAAGCCTGACCTAGATAGTTGCTATACTGGTCGGCATTCATTACATCATATACATCACCAGGAATCTGGTCAACACCAAAGTAACCAGAGTAGTTCACCTTCAGAGGCTGGTCTTTCTTACCATTCTTGGTGGTGATAATAACGACACCATTGGCAGCACGAGAACCGTAGATGGCACCCGCAGAAGCATCCTTCAAGATCTGGATGGTCTCAATATCATTAGGAGAAAAATCACGGATAGTGGTACCCATTGGCACACCATCGATAACATAAAGAGGAGCAGTACTACCGAAAGAACCGATACCACGGATACGTACGCTTGGGTCGGCACCAGGCTGACCATCGGATGTAATCTGCACACCAGCTACCTTACCTTCGAGCATGGTAGAGATGTTGGAGTTAGATACCTTCTTCATCTCCTCTGCATTGACGATAGCTACAGAACCGGTAAGGTCTGCCTTCTTCTGGGTACCATAACCCACTACGACAACCTGGTCGAGCAACTGGTTGTCTGGAGAAAGCTGGATAGGCTCGAGGATAGCACGGCTGCGAACGGCAACCTGGCGCTCCTTGAATCCCATATAGCTAACCAAAAGAGTAGCGTTAGCTTTTACTTTGATCACGAAGTTACCATCGAGATCTGTTACAGCACCGGTCTTGGCATCCTTGGTCTTCACTGTTGCACCAATCAGAGGTTCGCCCTGATCATCTACAACCTGTCCCTTGACTGTAATCACCTGATCCTGTGCTACAGCAGCCATAGCGGTCATCGGGGTTACGAAAGAAGCACCACCGACAGCTCCTAGGCATAGCATCATAGAGAATAATTGTTTCCTCATTGCTTTAACTTTTTAGGTTTATGATTTTTGTTTATTCTAATTTTCTTTGATTGTTAATTTTCAAACGGTTTGTTTGTTACCGCAAATCGGTTTGATCGTTAATTTTCGGTGGCAAAAGTACAATTAATCAGTATTAAGCAGGTGGACAAACGTAAATAATAGGTGGACAAACTGCATAAACCGTGGATTTTTCCGTTTATTCCGCACTTATCCACTAGTTGTGCTCCCGCACACACAAAAGAAGGAATCGCTTGACTTAAATCAAGCGACTCCTTCTTGTATTTTGGTTTCTTAACAAAAATATACTTCCAAACACAGCTACTCGTCGAGCGAATCCTTATAGGAAGAAGGTGATTCACCATACTGCTTGGTGAAGCAACGGGAGAAATACTTCGGATCATTGAAGCCTACACGATAGGCTATCTCCGTGATGTTACGGTTTGCCACATTCTCAGTAATCATCTTCTTCGCGATGTCGAGACGATAGTTGCGGATAAATTGGGCGGTAGGCTGACCAGCCTCAGCATTCAGCATCTTACTGAGCACGCTGCGGTTCATCCGCATCTCATCGGCCAATTCCTGCACACCGAACTCCGAGTTATCGTAGTTTCTCTCCATCACCTCCATCACGGTATCCATGAACGGACGCTCCTTTTCGGCTAGTTGTTTTCGGTCAGCCTCTATCGACTTCTTCTGACTATCCTGATAGCGTTTCTGGTTCTCCAGAATCATCTGGATGCGACTCTGCAGCTTGCCCGGTTCATCACTATCCTTCAGAGCTGCCTCTATCGGACGGTAGAGTTCCTCCACCTCGCGTTCGCGCATCTTCTCCAGTCTGCTGGTATAGATATAGAGCAGGAAGGCTATGAAGGCTATCACCACCAGGGAAACAAACCACCAGCTCTTCCAGAAATAAGGAGTCACCTTGACATCCACCGAGATGACCTGCTCCTTATCGGAATCGAAGGAAGGAATATACTTCACCTCAAACTGATAGCTGCCTGCCGGCAAGGTGGAATAGCGCACACTGTGCTGCCCCGGTTTCAGCTGAACCCAATCGTTCTCATATCCCTTCATACGATAGAGATACACACCCTGACTCTCGCTGCCATAGTTCAAGGCAGAGAAGAAGATCGTAAACGACTTGTCGCTCTCATGGATGCACAACCTTTTGGCTATGGAAATATCATCGTCGAGATAATCGCTGCCGGCAAACACCGGCTGGTTATCTACCAGAAGTTCGGTAAAACGCAGTCTGGCTGTGTTGTGAACTGCATGGTTCACACCCGTAACAGCCATCAGTCCCTCATCGGTACCCAGGTAGATCTTACCCTTGGCATCACGGATGGCACCATTGAAGTAGAACTGGGAACTGAGCAGTCCATCCTCACGGGAATAACTGCTGAAGGTCTCAGTCTTCGGATTGAAGATGGAGAGTCCATTATCTGTGGCTATCCACAACATGCCCTGGTTATCCTCTACAATACCCTTCACGGTATTGTTAGCTAAACCATTATTCGTGGTGAAGGACTTCACAAACGTCTTTCCTCCTTTATTATAATTATAGCAATACAAGCCATAGCCATTGCTGCCCAGCCAGATCTTGCCATCCTTCGCCAGACAGAAAGAGAGAATTTTGTCTATCACCCCACTCTCTGGGGCATCCAACTTATACGGATGATATTCGACGGCAAACTCGCCCTTTCCACGGGAACGGGACTTCAGGTTGATCTCCACCATACCCTGCACACATCCCATCAGGAGCTTGCCATCTGGGGTAATCAGGTTTCCTATGCAGCCGCGCACATTCTGACAGCCCTTGAAAGGCTCTATCAACTGCTGACGCTTCAGGTCGTAGAAGAAGAGACCATCATTGGTTCCCATCCACATACCATCATTGATAGGATCATACACCAGTGCTCCTGCAAAATTCAGCAAATGCTGACGCTTGGCATCTACCACAAGAGGAATAATCCTGCCCGGCTGCTGGAGATTCATCACAGCAATGCCCGCACCCCAGGTGCCTATCCACAGATTACTGCGGTTATCGGCAGCAAGCGTAGAAACACTGTTGTGGGGCAAACCGGAATTTGCCACCGTATAATGAGTAAAGTTCCTGCTGCCAGGAGCCAGCGCATTGAGTCCACCCTCTACGGTTCCTACCCACAGGGTGCCATCCGGTGCTGCATACATCGCATTCACGGCATTCGGAGAAAGACTGGCAGGATTCGCAGCTTCGTGCTTGAAAAACTCCAACTGCAACTGACGTGGTGCCAACTTGGTGATACCACCTGTTTCGGTTCCTACCCAGATCTGACCATCCTTGGACAACAAGCTGTTTACAAAGTTGCTACTCAACGGATTCACACTGCTGCAATTCCAATGCTCGATCGTACCTGTTTTATCATCTATAATATCCACACCACAGAGGGTACCCACCAGAAGCTTATCATCCTCTGTGATGGCAAGACTCGTTACCACCTCATGCTGGAGCGAATGATCGGTTGCAGAACAGTGGAATTCCTGCTTGGCGCTGTTAAACAAGCCGCGGTTGGTTCCCAGCCAGATTTTTCCATGATAAGAGATGACGGCTCCTGCATATCGGTAATCGAGCTTAGGGAACAGAGAAGAGATGTTCTTTACCACCAACTGATTGTTCTTGACCGAGAACTCGTTTACGACTCCATTGTTGCACAACACAACCGTGCCTTTGCCATATACATCGCAAAGACCGAGATCAGGAGCATTATAAGGGTAGCTGATAGACAAGACACTATTCACCTCGCCCTTCTCATTGAAGGATAATCGGGTTAGGAGATTGATGGAAAGCATCCATACATTTCCCTTGGCATCACAATACATTCGGGTGCAAAGGTTCTTAAGTGCTTTGTTGAGCTGAGCTTCTACCTTTTCATTCTCACAAGGTGGAATGATAGGCTGCATCGTTTTGAGGTCGAGCACCTGCGGACCTTCCTCGAAAGCTATCCAAAGGCGCTTGAAATGATCTTCATAGACATTGCGGCAGCTATTGCTTCGCAGACTGATACCGGATGAGCCCAGATTGAAATTCATATAATTGAATCCGTCATAACGTACCAGTCCACCACCATGTGTACTGATCCAGACGAAGCCGTATGAATCCTGGAAAATATCATCCGCAAAATTATTAGGCATTCCTGCCGCCATATTGAGGTAGCTTACATTAAAGCGACTAGGAAGGCTGCCTTGCGCAAAACTGCTCAAGGTTATGAAAAAAATGCTTATTATGGAAAGAATGTATCTAATCATTAACTATTCTTTTGCTCTTTTCTGTCTTCTATCTTAACGTAAATGAAAGAACCAACAGCAATCAAAGCCAGAAATATATACATTCCTAATAATCCGTAATCCATAATTATTTTCCTTTCTTATTATCTTCAAATTTGGAAAATACTATCATTCCTAAGCCTAAAAGCATAAGAGCGACATACATACTTAACAATCCTGCATCCATACTTATTTCTCCTTTTCCTTATCTTTTTTTCGTTATCATTATCTTTATGCAAGAAATAGACACCTATGGCAAACAATATCACCATGATGACTATTGCCCCTAATGCAGCAAAGATTGAATCAACCTTTACAAACATTGTGGTCAAAACGTATGCTGTTACTATATACTTCGCAACATCCAAGAACCATTTGCCTATTTCCTTATACATTTTTATTAAATTTTTATACTTCTGCATGCAAAAGTACGAAGAAAAAATGAAACCAAAGAATTTTTATCAAGAAAAAAACGTTCCTAGAAGTGTAAAAACACAATTCCAGGAACGTTCATATAGGAATATACTTGCGTTTAGAATTCGAGTATCATAGTCTGGCGAGGACGGAGCTTCACGTTCTTATTGATCAGAACGGTGCGGCCGCTTGTTACATCCGTAGCCTTCTCTGCTTTGCCGATAATCTCTGCATAGCGGGAAACATTCAGTTCGTTGGCCTCCTTCTTGCCATTGATGATGGTCATCACGCTCTTTCCGTTGTACTGACGGGCGATGACATACACACCCTTCTGAGGACAGAACTGGGTCTGCTTGCCCTTGGTGATGACTTCATTTCCCTGGCGCCAGTGCAGTAATCTGCTAAGCCAGTTGAACATCTGATTCTCTGCCTGTGTTCTTCCTTCGGCAGTAAAGGCATTATGCTTATCACCAGCCCATCCACCAGGGAAGTCCTTGCGCACGTTACCATCGGTTACGCTCTTGGTACCATTCATCAACACCTCTGTTCCATAATAGAGCTGTGGAGTGCGGTTGACGGTAAGAAGGAGTGCCAAAGCCTGCTTCAATGCCAGCGTATCCTTGCCTTCACCCAGGAAGCGGTCGGTATCGTGATTCTCTACGAATGCCATTACGCTCTTTGGGTTCGGATAGAGATAGTCGTAGCAGAATACATTATAGATGCGGTTCATGCCGTTCCACCAGTCATCGGTCTCCTCATTCTTCGCACTGTTGATGCGGTCGAAGAAAGCGAAATCCATAACGGTTGGCAGATAACTGTTCTTCTCAGAGAGCTTGCTGTCCTTCTGCCAAGCTGCAGTATAAGCTGGTTCGGTTACCCAAGTCTCGCCCACGGTATTGAAGTGAGGATATTCCTCGCCGAGCACCTTCATCCAGTGTGCCATCGCATCACGATCGGCGTATGGATAGGTATCCATGCGGATGCCGTCGATGCCTACGGTCTCAATCCACCACTCACTATTCTGAATCAGATACTTGATGACGTGAGGATTGCGCTGGTTCAGGTCTGGCATACTTGGCACAAACCATCCATCCACGGTTTCCGTGAAATCTACCTTGCTGGCGTATGGATCGAGTACTGGAGTCAACTTATAACTGGTCTGCAGATACTTGTCGTTCACCTTGGCTGCACCATCTACGGTTCCTATCTTCTTCTGACGCTCCGGAGTCTGATTTTCTGGAGCAAGCCATTCTGGAGCATTAAACCAATCCTTCGATGGCATATCAGCTACCCAAGGATGATCAAAACCGCAATGGTTGAAAATCATATCCATCACAATCTTCAAGCCCTTCTTGTGAGCCTCATCGGTAAGCTGCTTATACTCTGCATTGGTTCCGAAGCGTGGATCTACACGATAGTAATTGGTGGTGGCATAACCATGATAGGTACTGTTCTTGCCATCATTAGGACTGTCGTTCTCCAAAACCGGAGTAAACCACAGGGCAGTTACACCCAACTGGTTGAAATAATCCAGATGCTGGCGGATTCCCTCCAGGTCGCCACCATGACGAAGACTTGGAGCTGTGCGGTCACAGGTCTTGTCGCGCATGCTCTTGAAGGCATCATTCTTCAGATTGCCATTGGCAAAACGGTCAGGCATCAGCATGTAGAGCACATCCTCGTTAGAGAAACCGATGCGCTTGTCACCTGCCATCTCACGGTTCTTCAACACATACTTCACCTTCTTCGACTGCTTGCCCTGCTTGAAGTTGAGCGTCATCTCTCCTGCCTTGGCACCATCGAGGTTGAGATACACCAGCAGATAGTTAGGAGAATCGAGGCGGGCGATGCTATCCACCTTCACGCCAGGATAATCCACAGAGACATCAGCATTCTTGATATCCTTGCCATACACCATCAACTGGAGAGAAGCATCCTTCATGCCCACATACCAGTCGGTCGGTTCTATGCGGCTTACGTTGACCGCAGCGTTCATACTTATTGCACTACCCATAAGTAATAAAGAAGCTATAACCTTTTTCATATTTACACCTTAATTATATATATAGACTATTTCTGATAAAGAATCAAGGCAGACTGACCGGCAATCTCTACTTCCTTTCCGGAAACAAAGCCCAGTCCTTCCTCATTGATGACACCATTGCAGCAAGCCACGGTATAGTTGCCCTCAGGAATCTGCATCTTCTTAGCCTGCTGATTGAAATTGTAGATGACTACGATATGCTTCCACGCATCGATACCTTCCAGGTTCTTGAGCTGGAAACCTACGAGGCAGCCCTGCTCCTTGCCTGTGTTATCCTGACTAGACAGGAACTCCAGATGCTGACGTACCTTATCGCCTGTAGAAAGACGGAAGGCTGGATGGTTCTTGCGGAGCTGAATCAGATTCTTATAGAAAGTGAATGCCTGTGGATATTTCTGCAGATTGGTCCAGGTAAACTGGTTGATGCTGTCTGGAGAGTTGAAACTGTTGTGTACACCCTTCTTGTCGCGAAGCATCTCTTCTCCGGCAAGGATGAAAGGAACACCCTGGGAAGTGAAGACGCAGGTCTGTGCAAGCTGGTCGATACGGAGCAACTCGGCTGTACGCATCTCTTCAGAGATCTTCTGATCTGTCAAAGATGGAATGCTTGCCTTCAGTCTATCTACCAGACACATATCATCGTGACAGCTTACATAACTGATCTGCTCGGTCGGGTTGTTGGTCCAAGGCTTCTTGTCGTAGTTCACCTTGTTCATATCCACCTGCGGATGAGCGATACCACCCACGATACCGAACTTCAGGCTCTCCTCCTCGCCAGGAAGTCCAGCCAGGAGCGCACCCTTATGGTCATCAGAGAAAGGACCACGGAGGGCATCACGCATATCATCGCTGAAGGCACCGATACCATTGAGCTGGTAGGTATTCGCCTTCATGGCGAGTTTCTCGGTAGGATAAGCACAGCTGCCTGCGCTCCAGCCCTCACCATAGATATAGATGCTAGGATCGATGCGGTTTACCATCTCACGGATAGCCTGCATGGTCTCGATATCGTGAACACCCATCAGGTCGAAGCGGAAGCCGTCAATATGGAATTCATCAATCCAGTACTTCACGCTCTCCAGCATAAACTGGCGCATCAATGGCTTTTCTGAAGCAGTCTCGTTGCCGCAGCCGGAACCGTCAGAATACTTTCCATCCTTGGTCTTGCGATAGTAATAATCAGGATAAGTACGCTGGAAGTTGCTGCCATTGATATCGAAGGTATGGTTATAAACGGCATCGAAGATCACTCGGATGCCAGCCTTGTGCAATGCCATTACCATCTCCTTGAACTCCTTGATACGGGTAACAGGAGAATAAGGGTCGGTGCTGTAACTGCCTTCCGGCACATTATAGTTCTTCGGATCGTAACCCCAGTTGAACTGTGGCTTATTGAGCTGAGTCTCATCTACGGATGCATAATCGAATACCGGCTGGAAATGGATGGCATTGATGCCGAGGTTCTTGAGATATTCGATAGCCTTAGGTTCGGTGAGGGCGAGATACTTGCCCTGATATTTCAAACCTGATGTAGGAGAAATGGAGAAATCACGTACGTGAAGCTCATAGATGACGAGGTCGGCTGGCGACTGGATGGCAGGGCGCACATCCTTGTCCCATCCCTCTGGGTCGGTATCATAGAGATCTACGATGGCACCACGATTTCCGTTCACGCCAACCGCCTTGGCGAAGGTTCCCGGAGTCTCGCCCTTACCGATATCGAAGGTATAGAACTTACCCTTCAGGTCGCCCTTCACGGTAGCCTCCCAACGCTCATCACCCATCTTTTTCATCTTCAAGGTCTTGTACGCCTTTCCCTTCTGTCCATCCTTATAGAGGCGGATGGTAACAGATGATTTGCCGGCTGTTGGTGCATTCAGGACAAACATGGTTTTCTCCTTGGAATACATCATCTCATTGAATGTCTGCTGGGCATTCAATGAAGTTGGTAAAACAGTAGCTGTCAATGCTGCAATTATTAGTTTTTGAACATTCATATTATTTAAGCTCTTGTTAGTCATTAAACTATAGTTATGAAACTGTTAGTCTTTAAATGGGAAAAGGAATTCAAGAGAAATCAGGAAATCATCCTCATAACACGAGGTTATGGTCTTATCCCTGACATCTCTCAAATTCCCAAAAATTATTTAGCGAGCAGTGAGATGGCGAAACCACCACCACGTGCTTCATTAATCTTCAAGACATCACCCTTCTTCACGGTCTTGTGGATGATCTGGTAAGATTTAGGATTCTTCTCGTAATCGGCATTCTTGCCGTCCTGGTAGATGGCGCAAGCATACTTCTTGCCCTTATCCAGGAAGTCGAGCTTTACTACGGATGTACGGGCTGCATCAGTCTTGCCACCAACAAACCAGTTATCGGTACCCTTAGCCTTGCGGGCTACGGTGATATACTTAGCTGGCTCTGCCTCCAGGTACTTGGAGTCGTCCCAGTCGCAAGCTACGTCACGGATGAACTGGAAGGCATCGTCGTACTTCTCATAATGCTCTGGAAGATCGGCCGCCATCTGCAGCGGACTGTACATCACGAGATAAAGAGAAAGCTGACCACAGAGTGTGGTATGAACATAGCTCTTGTTGTTGCTCCACTCTGAAAGCTTGGTCTCGAAGATACCAGGAGTGTAATCCATCGGACCACCCTGCAGACGGGTGAATGGCAACATCACGGTGTGATAAGGCTTGCTGCCGCCAAATGCCTCGTACTCTGTACCACGGGCACTCTCGTTACCCACCAGGTTAGGCCAGGTGCGGCAGATACCAGTAGGACGGGTTGCCTCGTGGGCATTTACCATGATATGATGCTTGGCAGCTGTTTCAACCACACGCTGATAGTGATTGTTCATCAACTGGCTGTAGTGATACTCACCTCTTGGGATGATATCGCCCACATAACCGGTCTTCACGGCATCATAGCCATATTTGTTCATCAGATTGAAGGCATCCTCCATGTGGCGCTCGTAGTTGAGAGCAGCAGAAGAGGTCTCATGGTGCATCATCAGCTTCACGCCCTTGGAATGAGCATAGTCGTTGAGCATCTTGATATCGAAGTCAGGATATGGAGTTACGAAATCGAAGACATCGAGCTTCTGATGACCGAACCAGTCTTCCCAACCTTCGTTCCAGCCTTCTACCAGCACCTCCTGCAAACCGTTCTTGGCTGCAAAGTCTATATAGCGCTTTACTTCCTCGTTGGTTGCACCATGGGTACCATTAGGCTTGCACTTGCTGTAATCGGTTACACCGAGGCGAACAGATGGCAAGTCGTTGGTATAGCTCCAGGTCTTGGTACCAACAATCATATTCCACCATACACCGCAGTACTTGGTAGGATGAATCCATGAAGTATCCTCGATCTTGCAAGGCTCATTGAGATTCAACGTCAACTTGCATGAAAGCATATCACGGGCATCATCGCTTACCATCACGGTCCGCCAAGGAGTATTGAATGGAGTCTGAATGAATCCCTTTCTGCCTACGGCATCAGGAGTAAGCCAAGACTCGAAGGTCAATGTCTTCTCGTCGAGGTTGAGGTGCATGGTTGGATAATCCAGACAGGCAGCCTCGTGGATATTGATATAGAGACCATCCTTGGTCTTCATCTGGAGAGAGGTCTGAACGCCGGTATCCGAGAAGACGGTGGTAGATGAATTGCTCTTGTAAGATTCGCGGTTCTTGGCAATAATTGGGCGGATGCCGGTCAACGGAGTAATGTTGTAGTCATACTCCTGGGTATCGTAATCGCCAGGAATCCAATAGGCAGTATGATTGCCTGCCATGGCAAACTGTGTATGTTCCTCCTGAATCACGAAATAGTTAAGGCTTTCCTGCTGAGGGAACTCATAGCGCAAACCCATACCATAATCATATACACGGAAACGGATAGTGATGTTACGCTTGGAAGATGCCTGATTCAGGTTTACCTCCATCTCGTTATAGTTGTTGCGGATGGTAGCAGTCTCACCCCATACAGGCTTCCAGGTCTCATCGAAGGTCGATGTCTTGCTACTGGTCTCTGTGAAACCATCCATCAGGCTGGTTTCTTCCATGCCCTTAGAGGCATGCTTATCCTTAGCCAGCTCCAATCCGAGATGAGATGGCTTGCACACAGTCTTTCCCTTATAGCTCATCTCGTAGGTAGGCTGTCCCTTTTCGGATAAAGAGAAAGTTACCGAGACGTTGCCGTTAGGCGACTTGACGGTCTGGGCTGCTGCCAACATCGGGAGCAAGAGACCCATCACTAATAAATTCAGTTTCTTCATTCTGTTTACCTATTGTTTATTCTTTTGTTTATTCTTTAGACTTTAGGATATAGCAGCACCGGCAATCAGGAGAACAGCTTCCGTTGCACGCACTTGCATTATTGCTTGCAAAGATACGAAAAACAAAAATACCCTCCTAAAAATAGAAGGGTATTTTGATGTATAACAATGTGCAAACGGTTGCACACCTTCATTCCTTGTTTGAAGAGTCACCCGCTTAATTGCGTCCGCCCTGTGCCACAAGCTCTGTAATGTTAGCCATAAACTCCTTGTTGGCAGCCAACTCCTCCAGACTGAGGTGCATGCGATAGCGCCAGTAGTGCTTTGGATTGGCAGGAATGTTGATGCGCTCGGCTTCAGCATCCGGCAGACGGAGCTTCTCATCAATGGCAAGCCAATCCTGTACGCTCAATACGCAGAGCATGGATGGAGAGGTCAGGTGGCGGGCGATGATGTCTCTTGCCAACCAACCTGGGAGCGGATGAGGAGCTGGTCCCTCACGATAGAGCATCGTGTTGTAATACTCCTGGGTGCGGGAGATGTTCTCGTCCCACCACATACGCAAGGTTGGCATATCATGGCTGGAGATGGTGCAGACTGAACGGTATGGATTACGGCTCAGATGACCGAACTTAACCGTTGGATCCTTTGGCATTCTCTGGAGTTCCAAGCTCAGAATCTTCAACTCGTTCATCACCCATGGCACGCAATCAGGCACCATACCCAGGTCTTCGGCACAAACCAGCATACGGGTAGCCTGAACCAGCTTAGGCAACTTCTTCATCGCCTCGCCATACCAGAACTGGTTGTTGCGACGGTAGAAGTAGTCGTTGTAAAGGCGGTTGAACGCAGCCTTGTCGTTATCATAGAGCGACTCGTAGATGAAGTCGAGCTGTGCAGAGATACGTGGGTGGAAGAGCTCAGGATCCTTACGGTCACGCACAAAGAGCACATCGCTGATCAGGGCATACAAGCCGTCACGCAACCAGATTTCCTTCTCATCAGTTACACCCTGGAAGAGAGCCTCTACCTTGCGCTGGGTATCTACCTCAGGCTTCATCTGATAGCGCTCCTCATCCAGACGGTCGAGATATTTCTCCTTCACCTCATCAGCACGCTCATGGAACATACGGTCCAATACCCAGTCGGTAATGAACGGACGGGTGAAGCGGTCCTCCTGGAAGTTCAAGCCGTAACTCTGAATCTCACCACGGGTCATGGCGAGAGCTGGCGCAAACTGTCCGAGCAAGCCATGCACGCTATGCACAGGGATTTCCCAAATTCGGAAGAAGCCGAGCACGTGGTCGATGCGGTAAGCATCAAAGAACTTCGACATATTCTGGAAGCGACGGGTCCACCAGAGGCAGCCGTCCTTCAGCATCTCATCCCAGTTGTAGGTAGGGAATCCCCAGTTCTGTCCGTTTACGGAGAAATCATCCGGTGGAGCACCCGCCTGACCATTCAGGTTGAAGTACTTAGGCTCCATCCACACATCACAACTATGGCGATGCACACCGATAGGAATATCACCCTTCAGGATGACACCCTTAGCCTTGGCATGCTCGTGTGCCTCCTGCATCTGCTTGTTCAGAATGAACTGCACGAAGTAGAAGAACTCCACGTTCTGGTATGCCTCGGTTTCTAGGTTGGTCAAATCCTTGCGCTCAGCCTCATCCCAGACATTATGGTCTGGCCACTGAGAGAAGTCGGCAGTGCCATTCTTGTCGCGCAGGTAAGAATACTGTGCGTAAGGCACGAGCCACTGTTGTGTTTCCTGAAAGAAAGCCTTGAAATCGGCTCCCGACATCATCTCTTTACCTTCCTGTGCAAATATCTGTTGCAGATAATCCTGCTTGAAATCATTCACCTTCTCATAATCAATCTGATGCAAGGCATTGAGCTCCTGGCGGGTCTTCTCTGCCTTCTCGTAAGCCTTCTTGTCCTTCAATGCAGGTAAGGCATTCAGGTCGGCATACATCGGATGGATAGCAAAGACGCTGATGCAGCTATATGGATAACTGTCCGTCCAGGTATGGGTGATGGTGGTATCATTGATTGGCAGAAGCTGAAGAACCTTCTGACCGGTAGATGCCACGAGATCAATCATCGTCTTGAGATCGCCGAAATCGCCCACACCGGCACTTTTCTCGCTGCGCAGAGAGAATACCGGCACCTGTGTTCCGGCAAGCTTGCGGTTCCAGTGAGCAAAGAAAGCCTGGTCAAGCTCATAGGAAATCATGTCACCCGTCTTCATTTCCGGCAGGACGATACTTCTGTTCATGCCTGTCTCCCAGAGGAGTCTGTCTTCTTTGTGATTGATGGCAACAAACTTCAGTTCCAGATGATTGGTCTGCAAGGCACTGGCATCAATATCCACAACCCACTCACAGAAAGAATGCTGCACCATAGGAATCACCTTCTGAGAGTTCCAGGCTCCCAGAATATTGTCAGATCCTATCACACCCAGGCTTTCGCCATCACGAAGCTGAGGAGCACGAACAATGAAACGCACTACCTTGCTGTAATTCTGAGGCTCCATCTGGGCTACAGCCTGATGGTTGATGCAATCAGTAAAGGCACTGCTATAGAAATAAGCATCCTCTGGAATCACTTTCCAATGGTCATAGAGGGTAACGTCCTCACATCGGGTGGATGTCATATCCAAGCGATGCTTCAAGAGTAACCATTCTGTTTTACAAACTATGCCATCACGCTCTACACTATAATAGTAGGTATATTCAGTATCTGGTTGTTCTACACTCCAATCGAGCGACCACTTCTCTCCATTGAGTGTCGTCATCGGGAGCTCCTGTATTGTTTTCTCCCTTTGGATGTTCAGGACAATCTGCTCACCGAACACCGTTTTGTATTCAAGATTAAAATGTAACGTCATAAGTCTTCATCTAGAAGTTAGTTAATATTTTATTTTCGTTGCGAAATTAGCAAAAAAAAAGTAAAACCTTGCATTTCTTTCAAGATAAATACGAAAAAAGCGAATGCAATCGGTTGCACGTGTTTCTTTGCTACACTTATTTTTTTACTTTGATAATTCCAACAGACAATGCTCCGGCGATAAGCAACACGCCAGCCACGATCATCATATCGCTCTGATGAGAACCAACCAGACCCAGAATAGTACCACCGCAGATGGCAGCCACAATCTGAGGAATACAGATGGTTCCGTTGAACAAGCCCAGGTAAGCGCCCATGTGGCCATAACCCTGCAGAGCATTGGTCACGAAAGTGAAAGGCATCGCCAACATGGCAGCCCAGCCGGCACCGATCATCAGGAATGGGATAAACTGCAGATACTGATCATGCAGGAATGGGATGAGAGCGAAGCCCACACCACCTATAATCAAGCTCACACTATAAGCCATCTTGGTATTCTTGAACTGAGGAAGAACCACTGCCCAGAGCACACTACCTACTGCCTGAACGGCAAAGAGGATGCCTACCCAGTTGCCTGCCGCCTGGAACTCTGCCGACTTAGGATCGGTGGTATTCCATACGGTCTCAGCGATGGCACCTGTAGAATAGTTCCAGAGATAAAGGAAAGCAGCCCAACAGAAGAACTGAACCAGTCCCACCTTCCAGAAAGTAGAAGGCGCATTTTTCAAGAGGGTAATCCAGTCTGCCTTGCCCTCTTCTTCCTTTTCTACCTCGCCAGCTACACCATTATAGGCAGCATACTGCTGAGGATTCCACTCCTTCACCTTCATCGTGGTATAGATGACACAGAGGATGAGGATGGCAGCGCCCACGTAGAACGACCATATTACAGAATCAGGCACCACGCCTTCTTCGGCTACATTCTTGATACCCAGGAAGGTAAAGAGGAATGGAAAGATATATCCGGCTACAGAACCGGCATTGCAGAGGAAACTCTGGATAGAATAAGCCTTTGCCTTCTGCTTCTCGTTCACCATATCGCCTACCAGCATCTTGAAAGGCTGCATCGCCATATTGATGCTCGTATCGAGGAACATCAGGGCAATCAAGCCGAAGAGCATCGCACCGCTTACCGTCAGACCGAGAGAACCGGAATTCGGCAGCAGGCACATCACGAGTACGGCTATCGTGGCTCCCACAAAGAGATAAGGGATGCGGCGACCAAAACGGCACCAGGTCTTGTCACTCAATGTGCCGACAATAGGCTGTACAAGGATTCCCATCAATGGAGGGAGAATCCAGAAATAACTCAAGTTGTGTGGATCAGCACCCAACGTTGCAAAGATTCGGGAGATGTTGGCGCTCTGTAGGGCGTAGGCAATCTGTACTCCGAAAAATCCGAAGCTCAGGTTCCAGAGCTTCCAGAAACTTAAATCAGGTTTTTGTGTCATATTGTTGTTATTTAAATATTTCAATTTTATCTTGTTGTTCCTCGAACCACCAGACGAGTTCTTACCACTCGTTTCTCAACGTCATGCGTAGGGCTGGATCCTTCCACCAGTCCGATGAGAATATTGGCAGCCTCTTCGCCTACTGCCACTCCACGCTGTTCTACCGTAGTGAGCATCGGATCGCAAGCCTTGGCTCTGTCGCCATTGGTAAAGCCGCAGATACTGATGTCATTCGGCACATCGAAGCCCATTCGCTTGGCAGTATAGAGAATGCCTATCGCCGTATCATCATTGATGGCGAAGAAAGCATCCGGATGATTTTCCTCCCTCAATATCTCTGGTGTAACCACCTCTGCCTGGGCACGGTTGTCACAGATTCTCACCCAGTCGGGGTTCTCCGTCAATCCGTGCTTCACCAGTGCATCATGATAACCGTTATAACGGTTCTTGGAGATTTCCAGATTCATCGGCGAACCGTAGAAGGCTATCTTCTTGCAGCCCGTATCCACCAGATGGGTAACGGCGGTAAAGGCGCCCATATAGTCATCTACTACCACTCGGGAGCAGTTCACGCCCGTACAGATTCTATCGTAGAAGACGAGAGGCACGCCATTGTTCATCAACTTCTCGAAATGTGCGTACTGCTTGGTATCCTTCGCCTGTGATACGATGATACCGCATACCTTATTCTTATAGAAGTCCTCGCAGATGGACACTTCCTTGTCGTATCTTTCGTTACTCTGTGCCACCATCACACGATATCCGCGGGCTCTCGCCTCCTCCTCTATGCCCGAAAGAACGGACATAAAATAATAATGTACGAACTCCGGCACAATAACTCCGATAACCTTCATCGGCTGTACCTTGCTATGGCGCAAAGCCTCACCAAGCATGTTTGGAAAGAAATTATGTTCACGCGCAAAAGTCTGAATACGCTCCTTCTGGGCAGCACTGATTCTAGGACTGTCCTTCAATGCCCGGCTCACTGTAGCAACACTGACTCCCAGTTCGCGAGCTATATCTTTCATTGTTATGTTGTTATTTTCGTTCATGTTATCTTAAATCACGCTGCAAAATTAGGCAAATATCCGTTATTTTGTACCTTTTTGTTGACCTAAATCAAGCAAAAGGAATGCAAACGTTTGCGCATAAGAAATAACGGAATTAACTGAAAAATAGTACATCGTATCGAAAAAGACTTTAATTTTGCACCCAGAAGAATAAACAATTAGACAACTCGACCTCTTATATAAACAGGCCAGAGACTAAAAGCAGAATATTCATTTTAAGAATAACAATAGTATAAACATAAACTTAAAAATCAAGCAAAATGATGAAGCAGGTAAAATTTAAATTGCCTCTCAGAGCATTGACCCTCGCAGGTGGTCTGCTTCTGACGGTGAGTTCCTTTGCGCAGACTAATGCGATTAAGGGACATGTGAAGGATGCTTCCGGTGAGCCTGTCATGGGTGCTACCATTACAGTGAACGGTAAGGCAGTAGGTATTACCGACATGGATGGTAACTTCTCTGTTGACGCAGCTCCAGGTACTAATCTTACTTTCACCTATCTGGGAATGACTCCACAGACCGTGAAGGCTTCTAAAGAAATGAGCATTACCTTGCAGGATGACTCAAAGTCTTTGAACGAAGTCGTTGTCATCGGTTATGGTGCTGTTAAGAAGTCAGACTTAACCGGTTCGGTTACAGCTATCAAGCCAGACTCTAAGAACAAGGGTGTGGTTGTCAACGCACAGGATATGCTTACTGGTAAGGTTGCCGGTGTAAACATTACTAGCAACGACGGTACTCCTGGTGGTGGTGCTAAGATCCGTGTTCGTGGTGGTTCTTCCTTGAACGCTTCTAACGACCCATTGATCGTTATCGATGGTCTGGCAATGGACAACGATGGTGTAAAGGGTCTTTCTAACCTCCTTTCTGTAGTAAACCCACAGGATATTGAGTCTTTCAGTGTCTTGAAGGATGCTTCTGCAACTGCTATCTACGGTTCCCGTGGTTCTAACGGTGTCATCATCATTACAACCAAGAAGGGTCGCAAGGGTCAGAAACCTACCGTTTCTTACTCTGGTAGCGTAACCATCAGCGAGAAGAAGAACACAATTGATGTTCTTAACGCTGACGAGTTCCGTGCAAACGTTGAAAGACTGTATGGCAAAGACAGTGAGGCTTATAGCGCACTGGGTACAGCCAACACCAACTGGCAGGACTTGATTTACCGTACAGCTATCAGCCACGACCACAACATTACGGTTTCTGGTGCAGCTAAGTCTCTCCCATACCGTGTTTCTGTAGGTTATACAGACCAGCAGGGTATCATAAAAACATCAGACTTCAAGCGTGCTACAGCATCTTTGAACTTGAACCCATCATTCTTCCAGGATCACTTGACATTGAATCTGAATGCGAAGGGCATGTATGCCAGAACCTTATATACAGATGGTGCTGTCGTATCATCAGCTGTAAGAATGGACCCAACCCAAGATCCTTACAAGTTTACATCTGTATATCACAAGAATCAGTTGGGCAGCTACATGAAAGAGACTCTCTACAACTATGGTGGCTATTTCCAGTGGTCAAAGAAAGCAGAGTATGGTGACAATACATGGCCTTTCACCTATGATAGTACTACCCAGATGCCTAACCCTCTGTCATTGTTGGACCAGGGCAGTCAGATTGCTCACAGCCGTTCATTCATCGGTAGTGCAGACATCGACTATAAGGTACACGGTTTCGAGGACTTGAGATTGCATGCTACCTTGGGTGCAGATATCTCAAAGGGTCGCCAGAGCCAGTCATTTGCTCCATCATGTACTAGCGCATTGTACTATGGTAGCTATGGTGGTGAGGAAATTCTGAAGCGCAACCTCTCTTTGAGTGCTTACGCTCAGTACTACAAGGATTTCAACAAGATTCATCACTTCGACATCATGGCTGGTTATGAGTGGCAGCACTTCTGGCGCAGCAAGAACAATGATTATGTAGGTTATTATCAAGATACAAATAACGATGCAAGTCTTGCAGGTACAGAGCGTCCTCATACTCCATATAGCGAGAAGAGCGAAAGCTACCTGGTATCTTTCTTCGGACGTGCCAACTACACATTACTCGACCGTTACTTTCTGACAGCAACCGTCCGTGATGATGGTTCTTCACGTTTCAAGGAGCACTGGGCTTGGTTCCCATCATTCGCCTTTGCATGGAAGGCTAACGAAGAGGCATTCCTGAAGAACGCTGACTGGTTGTCTGACTTGAAGCTCCGTCTGGGTTATGGTAAGACTGGTCAGCAGGCTGGTTCTATCGGCGACTATGAGTGGATTCCGTCTTATGCTATCAGCACTGGTACAAACGGTTTCTATCCTGTTACTGGTACAGGTGAGCTCTACAGACCAAACAACTACCGTCCTGACTTGAAGTGGGAAACAACCGCTACCTACAACGTAGGTTTGGACTGGGGTATCATGGATCAGAGATTGTCTGGTAGCGTAGATTGGTACTACAGAAAGACTACCGACTTGTTGAACTATGCTCCTCTTCCTTCTATGGCAGGATACAAGAACCAGGCATGGCAGAACATCGGTTCCCTGAAGAACACCGGTGTTGAAGCAGCTATTACCTGGCGTGCTATCCAGACCAAGGACTGGTTCTGGACTATGACATACAACTTCACTTACAACAAGAATGAGATTACCGACTTGAATGGTGTATCTGAGAATGGTGCTCCTGTTGTTAATACAAACATCAAGGTAGGTGATGGTTCTGGTGCTTATCTGCAGGCTAACCAGGTGGGTTACGCTATGAACTCATACTATGTTTACCAGCAGGTTTACGACAAGAACGGCAAGCCAATTGAGAACTGCGTAGTTGACCGTAACGGTGACGGTAAGATCAATGAAAGCGATAAGTATCTCTACAAGAGCCCAGCTGCTCCTGTAACCATGGGCTTCTCTTCTCGCTTGGAATACAAGAACTGGGACTTCGGTTTCTCTTTGCGTGCAAGCATCGGCAACTATGTATATAACAATGTTGAGCAGGGCATGAGTAACATGAATACAGGTGAGTGGTTCTCTAACTCCTTGAAGTACTTCTCTAACCGTCTGAAGAGTACAGTTGAGAGAAACTGGCAGACCTACGAGATCACTTCTAAGTTGTCTGACTACTATGTGAAGAATGCCTCATTCCTGAAGTGCGACAACATCACATTGGGTTACAGCTTCAACAACTTGTTTAAGTCAAACGGCTGGCATGGACTTTCAGGTCGTGCATACGCTACCGCATCAAATGTATTCACAATTACAAATTATGACGGCTTGGATCCAGAAGTAGGCGATGGTAATGACAACAACCTCTACCCACGTCCATTCTCTGTTGTAGTTGGTCTTAGCTTGAATTTCTAATAAGAAAGGATATTCATTATGAAAAAATATATTAAAAATATTGTTCCAGTAGCAGCGCTCCTGCTTACAATGGGAACAACAACGTCATGTGTCGGTGATTTGGATGTTACTCCGATTAACCCGAACATTCAGACAAACCTTAACATCGATGGCCTTTTCAACAAGTGCTACGCTAACTTTGCCATGGCTGGTAATGGTGGTGCTAATGGTGACTGCGACATTGATGGTATTGACGGTGGTACATCCGGTTTTGTACGCCAGACATTCAATGCAAACGAATTACCAACCGATGAGGCTATCTGCGGTTGGGGTGATGATGGTATAGCCGGCTTCTGCTATAATAGCTACAATGCCACAAACCCGATGTTGCAAGGTTTGTATGCCCGTATTACAACAGGTATTGCTTATTGCAACCAGTATCTTGCTGAAGCAGGAGATCAGGATGCAACCAAGCTTGCTGAGGTTCGCTTCCTGAGAGCATACGAATACTATAGCTTGATGGATGCATGGGGCAACATCCCATTTACACTTCAGCCATTGACCAAGCCTGAAAGATATACCAGAGCACAGACTTACGAATGGCTCGAGAAAGAGCTTCTTGAAATCGAGCCAAACCTTTCTGAAGCAAAGGCTAAGAAGTCAACAGATGCCGGTTACGGTCGTGTAGATAAGGCTGCATGCTGGTTGCTTCTCTCCCGCCTCTACCTCAATGCAGAGGTTTATACTGGCACAGCTCAGTGGGAAAAGGCAAAGGAATACGCCAAGAAGGTGATGGATTCATCTTATAAGCTGAACACCAAAAGCGTGAATGGCTGGAGTGCTTACCAGATGCTCTTCATGGGCGATAACGGTGAGACAGATGCTGCTTACGAGGCAATCTTCCCTCTCTTGCAGGATGGTTTGACAACAACAAGCTGGGGTACAACACTCTTCCTGTTGGCTTCTACCTACGATCAAGATATGCACGCAAATCCAAACAACCCTAAAGCTACCAATGGTACTGACCAGGCTTGGGGTGGTAACCGCGCTCGTCCAGACTTGGTGAAGAAGTTCTTCCCTAACGGTAATGTTCCAAATCTTGAAAGCTACGCTACAGCAGAAGCTGCCGGTGACGACCGTGCTCTCTTCAATGGTGTAAACCGTACATTGGATAATGATGACGTTGCTACTTTCAAGAGCGGTTTCGGTGTTGCTAAGTTTACCAACTTCAAGACAGACGGTAGCGCAGGTCATGATGCTACATTCGCAGATGCAGACTTCTTCCTGATGCGTGTAGCAGAGGCTTACCTGAACTTTGCAGAGGCTGATGCCCGCATCAATGGTGGTCAGACTACAGAGGAAGGTACCGCAGCTATCAATGCTATCCGCAAACGTGCAAATACCACTACTCGTGAAGACAAGGGCTATTCTCTGAGCGATATCTGCGATGAATGGAGCCGTGAGTTCTACTTCGAGGGTCGCCGTCGTATGGATCTGATCCGTTTCAACCGTTTTGGTGGAAATGTCAACTACAACTGGCAGTGGAAGGGTGGCACCAAGGAAGGCCGCAACTTCTCTAAAGATTTGAATATCTTTGCTATCCCAACCAATGAGTTGACATCTAACAAGAATCTGACTCAGAATCCTGGATATTAATTTGCAAACATAAAAAGGAATTCATTATGAAAAATATAATTAAATCAGCTCTACTCGTTGTCATGAGTTTAACTCTCATGACAGCTTGTAGCGACGACAATGACTCTAATCCGACTATTCAGTCACCAACAGAGTTCAAGTTGAATACTCCTGCATTGCAGGATACCCCAATCGACCTGGCGAATTCGTCTAAGATTATATTGACCTGCTCACAGCCAAACTATGGCTATACTGCAAGCGTTCAATATACTGTTCAGGTTGCTACAGATGAAAATATGACTGATGCTGTTGAGCTTTCAGAAACCAGCTCAAGTGCCAAGGTTGAAATCAATGCAGCTTCATTGGCAAGTGCCTTGACTAACATCTATGTAGAAAAAGGCAAGACTGAGGCTGATTTCCCAATGGATGTAAAAGCTTACTTCCGTTTGAAGGCAAATATTGTGACCAGTAATGGTAATGTTGTAGAGGGAACAGAGATTCTTTCTAATGTAGTTTCACTCAACAATATTCACCTCTTGTTCTCATTGCCACCAGTCAACTTGCCTAGCCATGTATATGCTGTAGGTAGCTTCTGTGATTGGAAATGGGACAATTGCTTCGATATGGTTCAGGTTTATGGTACAGAGGATACATTCTGGCATCTTGTCTATATCGACGATAGCGGTATCAAGTTCAATACTGCAGCAGAATGGAATAATAGCGAAGTTGGTTATGCTGGCATCACTGTTTCTGGCGACTGCAAGGACGATATCATCGACAAGGATGGCAATATCGCTTCAAAGAACCCAGGCTGGTATCTGGTAATCGTTACAACATCAGTTGTAAACCGTGAAATCCACTATGACGTTCAGTTCAACAAGCCAACAATCTGGCTTATTGGTCCTGCAGCTGGTAGCGACGATTTCGCAGAGGAAGCTGAAGGCTGGTCATTCACCGTACCTACAACCAAGGACGGAGAATTCGTATCTCCTGCATTCGTAGGTTCAGTTCCTGCTGGTACTGATAAGGGTGTACGTATGTACGTTAAGATTCCTGGACACGACTGGTGGCATTCTGAGTTCGTCACATTAGACGGTAAGATCAAGTACCGTGCAACAGGCGGCGACCAGGATAGAGCTACAGGTAATGTAGGTCAGCAGGTTCACCTCAACATCGCTAAGGGAACTGGTGAAATCAAGTAAATAACGATTTAAAATCGAAGTAAAATGAAAAAGTTATCATTATATATCTCTATCGCACTTGCAGGCCTCTTTATGGGGTCCTGCAGCGAAGATTTCAAAGACTGGGCAGATCCTCAGACTAACCCACAGGAAGATGCCATCACAATTCCTGGCTATCAGGCAAGTGCTGTTAGCGCATTAGACTTGGCTAACGTTGCAGATAGCGCGAATGTTTATACCATCAGCTCTGCCACTCTTCCAGAAGGTTTCGAATTGGGAAACAGCCGAATCGAACTGACTCCTGAGGGTGTAGAAAATGCAACTGCCACAGAAGTAAAGACTTCTAATGATGGTAAAGCTACCAAGGCAGACCTGCAGGCTCTTATTGAAAGCGTTTACGGCAAGGCTCCTGTAGCTCGCACCTTCGACGGTCATGTTTACACAACTGCCGTAAAGGATGGACAGGCTGCTCTGATTGATGCAGGTACTGTAAAGGTGACAGCTACACCTGTAGCTCCTAACATCTCTCAGAACTACTATATCATTGGTGGTACTAAGGATTGGACAGCTGATGCAGCAAGATCCCAGAAGTTCAACCATAGCGACATTAATGTTTACGATGACCCAATCTTCACAATCACAATTCCTGCAAAGGAGGGTGACGATACTTGGTTCGGTATTGTAGATGATAAAGCTTGCGAAGGTATAGCTAATGGTGACTGGAGTTCTGTTCTCGGTACAGCAAAGGGTAACGGCAATAACGCTCTGAATGAGACAGAGCAGTTGGATACCCGTGCAAAGGTTGGCGACGATGCTTCATTCAAGGTTTCTAAAAGTGCTGGTGCCAAGTACATCAAGGTTGAGATCAATATGTTGGAATACACCTACAAGATTACTCCTCTCTCATTCGGTGAGTACTTCTATGAGATTGGCGGTGATTCTAATTGGAAGTCAACAAATGCTCTCTATGGTGGAAACGGTGACGGCAAGTATCAGGGATTCTATTACCTGAATGGCGAGTTCAAGTTCAAGCCACTGGCTGGAACTGATGACTGGACTGGTGACTATGAATTCGATGGCGAAGGCAAGATTGCAGACAATGGTAATGGCAAGAACTGCCCTGACCCAGGTGCTGGTTTCTACAAGATTGACGTTGACTTGCAGACTGGTACATACGCTCTGACTCAGATCAAGTCTATCACTGTCGTAGGTAACCACAATGGTTGGAAAGAAGCTGATGCAAAATGCCACATGACATACAATAAGGAAGCAGGTTGCTGGGAGCTCACAACCACATTGAAGGATGGCTTCAAGTTCGCTATGAACGATGCTTGGGATACAAGCTGGGGTGGTGCTAACGGCGATGCTACTGCTTACGACAACATTTCAGTTAATAATGGTAAGGACCTCAATGTTCCTGCTGGCGAAGGAACTTACAAGATTCAGCTCTACCTCTCTCACGAGGGTGCAAACAAGGTGGTTCTCACCAAGAAGTAATGAAAGAGTAATAGATTTACTTCATCACGAATATATATAATTTATAGGCGACTCTCAGATTCTGGGAGCCGCCTATTTTCGTTTCATCCTCCAGTATTTCAATGTAAGCCATCCGCAGAAAGAACTATATGTTCTGTGGAAACCACGATGTGGCTGAGGAGCGGGTGCAAAGGTACTACTTATTTGAATCCACCAATTTTTAGGGGGATAAATTTGCAGAAAATATTTAAGGTGAATCATAAATCTCCTTTCACGGAATGTAGATTGTATTGAAAATAAGAGAGTTAAGTGTGAAAGGAAAAATCGGTTCAGGGGAGATTGTCCGTGGATAGACAATCTCTTCTGAACCATTTATGTCATTTTTGGGGAACTAGAAAATGGGAAAGTGACGAAAAGTGGTAAAACTACCACTTTTTGCTTGTAAATCATGGTAAAAACCTTCGTTTGAGCCTTTTTAGTGACGAAAAACGGTAAGTTTACCACTTTTTGATAATAAAGTTGCGCATTCTTAGATATTTTTTGTATCTTTGCAGTGACGAAAAGTGGTAATGTTGCCACTTTTTGATAATATAGTATAATTATGGATATTAAAAGACAACAATATTTAGACCAACTTATCGCAAGCCAAAGGAATGGCTTGATTAAGATTATTACAGGTATCAGAAGATGTGGAAAGTCATATCTTCTGTTCAAGTTATTTCATGAGTATCTAAATTCGCAAGGGATTTCAGATGACCATATCATAGAGGTTGCCCTCGATGATCGTACCAATAAGGAACTGCGTGATCCTGATAATCTGTTGAAATACATCAAGGAGCAGATAACAGACAAAAATCTCTACTACATCATGCTTGATGAGGTACAGATGGTAGATGAGTTTACAGATGTATTGAATAGCTTGCTGCATATATCAAATGCAGATGTATATGTTACAGGCAGCAACTCGCATTTTCTATCGACGGATGTAGTGACAGAGTTCCGTGGTAGAGGTGATGAGATACATTTATTTCCATTGTCATTCTCTGAATACTGTGAAGGATATAAAGGGACAATAGACAATGCATGGAAAGATTATTATACATACGGAGGGCTTCCTCTTATTTTGACGCTTGATACAGATAAGAAAAAAGAAGATTATCTGAATAACTTGTATAAGAGTGTGTATCTCGTAGATGTGTTGGAACGCCATAAGATAAAAAACATGGGAGAGTTTGATGAATTGCTGCGAATTATCGCCTCTTCCATTGGTGCTCCATGCAATCCAACGAAGCTTGCCAATACATTCAAGAGTGTCAAGAATGTGACCATTCATCATCAGACGATAAACAAGTATCTAGGTTTTTTAGAAGATGCGTTTCTTGTGGAAAAGTCCATCAGATATAATATCAAGGGGAAGAAGTATATCAACACCTTGGCAAAATATTACTTTTCGGATCTTGGAATCAGAAACGCTCTCTTAGGCTTTCGCCAGCAAGAAGAGACACATATCATGGAGAATATCATATACAATGAATTGCGTACGAGAGGATATCATGTAGATGTGGGTATGGTGGAAGTCAGAGAGCCAGACAAAAGTGGCAAGTTGTTCAGAAAGCAGTTGGAGGTGGATTTTGTGGTGAATCAAGGAAGTCAGCGATATTACATTCAGTCAGCTTTCGCCATGCCAACATTAGAAAAAGAGGCGCAGGAATCGGCATCACTATTGAGAATTAAGGACTCTTTCAAGAAAATAATCATTGTGAAAGATGATATCAAGCCCAAGAGAAATGAAGATGGCATCCTTACAATCGGGCTGAAAGACTTCTTGTTAGACAAAAACAGTTTAAATTATTAATGCTCAAAATATAGAAAAGTGCCATTCTGCAGGAATGAACTAATGTATATAACTCAAAAAGCGATTACCAAGAATGGAAAGAAAAAGGCTCAGGGGAGATTGTCTTATCCACGGACAATCTCCCCTGAGCCGAAAAATCTCTTTATTTTGAGATGGTAATTGATGGCTAAGCTTAAATATGGCGATGTGCCTTGCTCCAATAGGGAATAGTGGGTGTTTAGATAATGAATAGTGGGTGCTTTGATAATGAATAGTGGGTGCTTTGATAATGAATAGTGGGTGTCTGTGTTATGAATGCTGGGATAAAGGATAGTAACCAGAAGGATGAGGGATAGATATTGGCAGGAGAAAAGAGGTGAGTTATCGGCTGGACGACTAAGTTCGTCTATATGGATGACTCGGGTCATCTATATGGCTCACTCCCGTCATCTATATGGATGACCCGGGTCATCCGATACAAAGAAGCCTTTTCTATTCCTTTTGTGATAGTTGCTTTCTCCCTTAGACTAAGTTGCTTTCTCCTTATATGAATAGTCCTTTCTACTGATTATTATTGTTGTTTCAGAGAATTCTCCTTTCACACTTAAGCAACTGATTATAAGCATATTCTGATGATTGTGAAAGGAGAATGAAATTTTAATTGTTATTTTTGAGAAGCTATTTCTGAAGGTGACTTTATGTTGAAACCCTCATTTTCATTATCATCATCCCTACATTTTCCCCAAAAACCTTGGAAGTTACGAGGAAAAGTCGTATCTTTGCCACCGAATAGCAATATTGCGTCCACGACCTTATAAAACATAAGAAGATGGCTAGATTTATAGACCCACGTGTCGATTGGGCTTTCAAGCGAATCTTTGGAAGCGAGGACACTAAAGAATGCCTGATAACATTTCTCAATGGACTGTTTGAAGACGAGTTGGTAATCAAGGACGTGACGTTTGCCAAGACCGAAAAACTTGGCTTGCGCCCCGATGACCGTGGTGTAGTGTTCGATGTCTATTGCGTCACAAACGAGGGCAAGCATATCATCGTTGAGATGCAGAAGAAAGAACAGGAATACTTTGCCGACAGGGCATTGTATTACACGGCACGTGCCATTGTGCAGCAGGGCGTTCGTGGAATCTGGGACTATCACTTGGCTCCAGTCTATACGGTGTGTTTCATGGACTTCGTATTGGATAGCCCTATACTAAAGAAATTTCGTACCGACTTGGTGCTTACCGATTTGCAAACACACCAGCGAGTGTCCGACAGGATGCGTATTGTGTACCTCCAACTGCCATTGTTCGACAAGCATACGGAGGCAGAGTGTATGGATATATTTGATTGTTGGATTTATATAATGAAGAATATGAACATGTTTGAGCAGATGCCATTCAGCGAGAAGTATCCAGTCTTCCGCAAGTTGGCAGAGATAGGCGACCTCCGCAAGCTTTCCCGCGAGGAACTAGAGCTTTATGACGAGGACATCAAGAATATGCGTGATATATATGCCACCAGAAAGTTTGATGAGAAAAGAGGAATGGAAAAAGGAATGGCGAAAGGAATGGCGAAAGGAATGGCGAAAGAAAAGATAGCCACAGCCCATCGCCTTTTATCAATGGGCCTTTCTGAAGCGCAAGTGGCAACGGCCACAGAGCTTCCGCTGGAGGAAATCCAGAAATTGAGGGAACAAGCCTGAACCTATTTAAACTTCGGGAAATTGCCCCCCACACCCAGGGTAATTACGGACGAAAACCGGTGGAAAATTTCCACCGGTTCAATCCTCTCAAGCATTCAACAATGAGAGAGTGCCATAAGTCCACGATTTCTCTTAGAGAAATTTAGCTGCGCCCGGCTATTTTCAAGCGAGATAGAATTGCTCTCTTTTGAAGAACTGGTCAAAAATATTGATCGGTTCTAGAGGAGCCACAAGAGAATCTAAAGAATAAAACAACATAAAAAGGAGGAAAGAATATGAAGACTATAACCGATTACTTGGAATCGCAACTTCAAGGAGAACTTGACAAGCTTTGGGCAGACGGAACACTCAATGAGGAAAAAGTAGAAAGCTTCCGCACACTCCATGAAAGGACTCCTTATAACAAAAAGAAATAACTTTACAAGTAAAGTATGGTTGAAAATATCTCTTAAGGAAAGATTTATTTTCCCTTAAAGAAAAATATATTTTCCCTTAAGGAAAAAAATAAATATCCTTAAGGGAAAATTTTCAATCTCTTCTTTCCCCATTTTACGGGAATTTCTTCTTGATTGTCTCTTTCTAGAATATTATTTACATCACGTAATCTATATACCAGCAGAATGATGGAAGGACTATGAAGTGATTCTCCCTCTCACCAGCCACTTCGCAAAGAAGCGGTCGCTTACTAAATAGCCTTTTGGAGTCTTGCTTACCAGCTGCTTATCCACCAAAGCTTTTAATGCCGTCTTCACGCTGCTCGTGGCTGGAAGATGGTGGATGCTGATAAACTGCTGGCTTAAAGGCGAAGACACCAGGCTCTCATTAGCTATCGCCAGCAACAGCAGCTGCTGGTTCTCCGTAAGCCAGGCACAATAGTTCTGATAAGCCATCGCCTGCTCCTCTATCAACTCCTGAATCACCTCATCCACCAACGACTTCGTTATCCCGTAAGAACCATGCTCGTAAATGCCATGCAATATCGCCTGCACATACCAGGTTACACCGCCCGACTGCTGATAGATATAAGAAAAGACGGATTCGTCTATCACCCTATGCTGAGATGACAACAGACGATTGGCAAACTCCCGATAAACCGACTCTTCGATGCAGGGCAAAGACAACACCAGCGAACTCTGGAAGAAAGGACGGTTTGCCGAAAGGAACATCTCCTGCATCATGTGCTGCTGACTGCCAGAAAACACGAAATATACATTCGGCAAGAACTGGATATAAGAACGGATCATCGCCTCTACCCCATCCTCCGGATAACTTAATATCTGCTGAAACTCATCTATCGCAATATAGCATCGCTTTCCCGACTGCTTCAAATACTCGAAGATTCGCTTCAAACTCTCCCTTCCCTCGCTCGGCTTCAAATCCAAAGAAAAGGTTGGAATACCGGTTAATTCATCGATCGTCAAGGTAGGTCGCCAACTGCTGAAGAATTCCTGTACCTTTCGGAGAGCAGATTGGGAAACCGTATCCAGTTTGCCGATGATTTCAGAAGCCATCAGTTGCACCATCTGCTCCAGGTTCTTGGTGGCAAAGATGTCGAGATAGAAACACTTCACCCCCTCATATTGCTCCTCCATCTGATGGAAGACATGATGTATCAAGCCCGTCTTACCCATACGGCGAGGAGCAACAAGCGTGATATTACGCTCGTTATGCAGCGTAGAAATCATCTTCTCGGTTTCTTTTTGACGATCGCAGAAATACTCGGCGCCTTTATAACCATATACTACAAAAGGATTGTTCAATGTTGCCATATTATTGCTTTTATCTTATTGTTTTCGTTACACATACAACCATTGCGCTTTTTACGCAACGCAAATTACGCAATAAAAAACGAGATAGCCAAATGTTTTTTAGTTTTTTAATAAAATCTGTTGATGTAAGTATTTATATCCATATTTTGCCTATTGATCAGTGGGTAATCTAGAAGCGAAAAAATGACTTCAACATACATCACTCCCCTATTTCATAAATAAAAAACTGCAGTTGTACGACAAAAACACCTATAGTTGTACGACTATAAAGTTACAGTTGTACGACTATATAGGCTATAGTTGTACAACCATAGAGCTATAGTCGTACAACTATAGGGGTTATAGTCGTACAACTATAGAAATCTCAAAATCCACCTTTGAAGAGCAAAATTCTAACTACTTGATTTTCAATACATTCAAATTATACCTCATATTTTCGATATTCATAAACGAACAAGAATCAGTTGAAAATACGAAAATCTCAGCGAAGGAAAGATAAAGAAAAATCGTCACAAATGCAAACGTTTGCGCATTTCTTTTGCTCAATTTACACCAGTTAGAGAAACAACTCACCGATTTTCATCGTAACTTTGCAACAGTTATCAAAGCAACATCTCTAACTGAATAAATATGAAGAAAATCTACTTAACACTCGTTGCCCTATTGGCAACCATCAATATGTTCGCACAAGGTTGGCCTGCCAACTATAGCGGCGTGATGCTGCAGGGATTCTACTGGGATTCCTTCAGCGAATCCAAATGGACCAAGCTCGAAGCACAGGCTCCAGAACTGGGACAGTACTTCAACCTCGTATGGATTCCACAGAGCGCCTATTGCGGACATAAATCAATGGGTTACGACGACCTCTACTGGTTTTCCAACTACGAAAGTTCTTTCGGAAGTGAAATCGAACTCCGCTCTCTCATCAAGAGCTTTAAGGCAAACGGCATCGGAACCATCGCCGACGTGGTGATCAATCACCGCAAGAACGTATCCACCTGGTTTGATTTCCCGGTGGAAACCTACAAGGGAGTAACCTACGAGATGAAATCTACAGATATCTGCGCCAACGATGATGGCGGCAAGACAAAAAAGGAAGCAGATAAGCAGGGCGTAAAGCTCAGCAACAATAATGATACCGGAGAAGACTGGAGCGGTATGCGCGATCTCGACCACAGCAGCGAGAATGTGCAGACCATCGTGAAAGCCTATCTCGATATGCTCCTCAACGACTTCGGCTATGCCGGATTCCGCTATGATATGGTAAAGGGATACAGCGGCAAGTTTACAGGCATCTATAATACCGCTACCAAGCCTACTTATTCTATCGGAGAATATTTGGATGGTAATGTCAACAAGGTGAAAAACTGGCTCGAAAGCACCAAGGTGAACGAACAGATAACCAGTGCTGCCTTCGACTTCCCTATCCGCTACGTGGTACGCGATGCCATCAATGCAAAATGGTCAACCGTAAAGACAGATGGTCTGGCTAACGACAACAGCTATAAGCAGTATGCCATCACCTTCGTAGAAAATCACGATACAGAATACCGCTCAGCCGGCGAACAGCAGGACCCTATCCGCAAGGATACCTTGGCTGCCAATGCCTATATTCTGGCATCCTGCGGCACCCCATGCGTATTCTACAAGCACTGGATTGACTGCAAACAGGATATCAAGGCGATGATCAATGCCCGTCAGCAGGCTGGCATCACCAATACAAGCAATACCACCTTCAATGCCTACAAGGGCGATGGATTTAATGGTATCTTGACCACCGGCACAAAGACTTCGCTCCTTGCCATCGTGGGTCCTAACGCCAACAAGTTTACACCTTCTAACGCATACGCAGAAATCCTCAACGGCTATCACTATCGCTATTTCATGTCCAAGAAGGCAAACGTGGCTTGGGTAAATCTGGCATCAGGCGAATATGAAGGCGCACAGAAGGCAAAGCTCGTGGCTGTGAGCAACAAGGATAATGCACAGCTGGTTTATACCACCGATGGCACAGAACCTACTGCCAACAGCCAAAAGGCAAAGAGCGGCGAGGAAATCGAACTCCCTATCGGAGAGACAACCCTCAAGGTAGGTTTGTTGGTAGATGGCGCAGTAAGCAGCGTACTTACCCGCACTTATCAGATTACAAAACCAGCAGACTTCGAGCCATACGATATCACCGTATATGCCAACGCAGACCAAGTAGAATGGAAAGATGGCTTCAACTTCTGGGCTTGGTGCGAGAAACCAGATGAGAATCTGACTGCCACTAAGACATGGCCTGGCGATAAAATCACCCAGTGCAAGGAGATCGAAGGCAAGAAATGGTATTATCAGACTTACAAGATCAAGAGCAAGGACTATAAGGTTTCATTCGTATTCAGTACAGGTACAGGAACTCCACAGACCGTAGATTTTACGGATATCAACAAGGATACCTACCTAGAGGTTCTGAATGAGAAGAACAATGAAGGTCACTATAAGATCAAAGATGTTACGGTTGATATGCCAACTACAGGCATCACCGCAGCTCCTACCATCGACAAGGCAGCAAGCACCGACAATGCCTGGTACACCCTGGATGGTATGAAGATGAATCAGAAGCCACAGCAAACTGGCATCTATATTCATCAAGGCAAGAAGATCGTTATCAGATAAAGTCGTTCTACACATTACTAAAATATTATAAGATATAGGTTTCAAAAAGGTTTAGATTTATTAAGAAAAGGTTTAAGATTGTTGATGAAAGATGTAGGTTTTAGTTTGAATAAGGTTTAAGATTGTATTGTAAGGTATAGGTTTAGTTCGAATAAGGTTTAAGATTGTTGATAACAAGGTTTAGATTATTTAAAAACTAGATTTAGGTTTTCAGGATAAAGATCAAGCAAAAAACGCCTGGCGTAGCAAATCAAAAAAGCTACACCGGGCGTTGTTCTTTTTATTTATCTCTGCCTCTGATCAGCTCCCCACATCAGCTTCTCTCTCAGCGTGGAGAAATATCGCTGGTTGCGCTGCTTCACAATCTTGATAGTATGTGGAGCCTTGCGGATAATCAGGCGGGTCTGCTCGGTCATGCGTTCGCTTCTGCCATCAATCGCCACGAGATAATTATGGCTGCGGCTCTCCACATCCAGCACGATCTCTACCGTATCATTGATCACGATAGGACGGATGTTCAAGCTATGAGGCGCCACAGGAGTAAGACAGAGACTGCCACTCTGCGGAATGATGATAGGTCCGCCATTAGAGAGATTATAAGCTGTAGAACCCGTAGGCGTGGTCACGATAAGCCCATCCGCCTGATAGGTAACCAGAAACTCGCCGTCCACCTGGGTACGGATGGAAATCATCGAAGCATCATCACGCTTCAACACGGCGATGTCATTCAGGGCAAAAGGATAGCCCGCCAGGATACCGCCCTCAGCCTTCACCTCGATGATGGCATGCTCCTCTATCCTACATTCACCAGCATAGAGACTATCCAGCGCTGAATCGATCTCGCTAGGCAGCACATCGGCAAGGAATCCCAATCGGCCCATATTCACGCCGATGATAGGCGTTCCCTTGGCTCCCACACGGCTCGCCGCCTTGAGGAAGGTTCCGTCGCCACCCATCGAAATAACATAATCTACATCAAAATTGTAATCCTCGAATACACCTGCTGCCTGCACTTCAAGGTGCTCCACCTTGGTAAGAAAGTCGTAGAAGAGACTTTCGATATACACTTCTGCCTCTCTTTTCTCCAGATAAGAGAGGATTCGCATGATGGAAACACTCTTCTTGGCCTGATATTCATTGCCAAAAATAGCAAATTTCAAATGTTGTTGTGCCATTATTTTGTTATTTCAATTATTATTCTTACATTTGCAGTTGCAAAAATAGCATTAATTATTGAATTACGCAATAAAAAAGATAAAATTATGGCTAAGGTATATGAATTTCTTGCCAACGGCTTCGAGGAAATCGAAGGTTTGGCTCCTGTTGACATCCTGCGCAGAGGTGGCGTGGATATCAAGACTGTAAGTATCACTGGAAGTGAGTGGGTAGAGACTTCCCACGGCATCACCATCAAGGCTGACCTCAAGATTGAGGACATCCAGAGCTTCGAAGATGCCGATATGCTTCTCCTGCCTGGAGGAATGCCTGGCAGCAGTCATCTCAACGAGCACGAGGGTGTACGCCAGGCTCTCATCGCACAGCACAAGGCTGGCAAGCGAATCGGCGCCATCTGCGCAGCCCCTATGGTTCTGGCAAGCACCGGTATCCTGGATGGCAAGAAGGCGACCTGCTATCCTGGCTTCGAGCAGTATTTCAGCGCAAGCACCGAATACACAGCTACCCTCTTCCAGGAGGATGGCAACGTGATAACGGGCGAAGGTCCTGCAGCCACCCTTCCATACGCCTACAAGATTCTGAGCTACTTTGTAGGCGATGGCATCACTGGCGAATTGCAGAAGGGAATGATGTACGCCCACCTGATGGGAAGCAAGTAAGAAGCCCCCGTTCCAGGCGATTTCATCGCCTGTCCCCCATTATTAATCTCACCCTCAAAAGAAAGAAATATGGATTATGTAATCATAGTAGCCGGAGGCAAGGGCCTCCGTATGGGAAGCGAGATTCCCAAGCAGTTTCTGCCAGTAGCTGGCAAGCCTATCCTGATGCGCACCATCGAACGCTTCCACGAGTACAACCCAGAGTTGAACATCATCCTGGTACTCCCGGAAAGCCAGCAGGAATACTGGCACCAGCTCTGCAAGGAGCATCATTTCGGCATCAAGCATCAGATAGCCAATGGCGGCGATACCCGCTTCCAGTCATCCAAGAACGGATTGGCGCTGGTTCCTGATACAGAAGACGGCGTGGTAGGTTTCCACGATGGCGTGCGCCCATTCGTATCTACAGAGGTAATAAGCGAGTGCTACGAAACGGCACGCGAGGAGTATGCAGCCATCCCGGTATATGCCGTTACCGACACCCTGCGCTACATCGACCAGCACGGAGGCGGAAAGAATGTACTCCGCAGCGACTACCGTGTGGTTCAGACTCCCCAAACCTTCGACATCGGTCTGGCCAAGCAGGCATTCAACCAGGAGTACAAGGAGCAGTTCACCGATGATGCATCGGTAGTAGAAAGCCTCGGCTGCCAGGTGGCAATGGTAGATGGCAATCGTGAGAACATCAAGATTACCACTCCCTTCGACATCAAGATTGCCGAAGCCCTCCTGAATCAATAGCCCTCCCCCCGTTCCGGGCGATTCCATCGCCTGTCCCCCATATCAAAACCATCACAAACATGAGTAGCATTCTAGATCAAGACATCCAATTCCTACCTAGCGTAGGCCCCAAGACGAAAGAGATTCTGAGCAAGGAGCTCAGCATCCGCTCGTATGGTGACCTGCTGGAATACTACCCCTACAAATACGTAGATCGCTCAAAGATCTTTCATATCAGCGAGTTAACCTCAGATATGCCCTTCGTCCAGCTTAAGGGAAAGATCCTGAGCTACGAGGAAGTAGATATCGGCAAGCGCAACAAGATGCTCGTGGCGCATTTCTCCGATGGCTACGGCGTGGTAGATCTGGTATGGTTCCGCAGCGCCCAGTACATCATCAAGAACTACAAGGTAGGAACCGAGTACATCGTCTTCGGCAAGCCATCCGCCTATAACGGCAGGTTCCAGTTTGCCCATCCCGACATAGATGATGCAAGCAAGCTGCAAATCTCAGAGATGGGAATGCAGCCCTTCTACGGGTTGACTGAAAACATGAAGAAGCGCGGTTATACCTCCCGAAGCATCGAAAGGATAACCCGAAGCCTGGTCAGCATTCTCCCTCCACTGCCCGAAACGCTCCCCGACTTCATCGTCAACCGCCTGCATCTCGTATCCCGCGATGCCGCCCTCCGGATGATCCACTATCCCCATTCCCATCAGGAAATGCAGAAGGCACAGGTAAGACTGAAGTTCGAGGAGCTGTTCTACGTGCAGCTTAATATATTAAGGTACGCGAGCGACCAGCGCCGCAAATACCGCGGCTACATCTTCAATCGCATCGGAGATATCTTCAACGGCTTCTACGCCCATCATCTTCCCTTCGAACTCACGGGTGCTCAGAAACGGGTGATGCACGAGATCAGGGCTGATATGTGCAGCGGCAGACAGATGAACCGGCTCCTTCAGGGCGACGTAGGCTCGGGCAAGACGCTCGTAGCCCTGATGACCATGCTCATCGCTCTGGACAACGGCTATCAAGCCTGTCTGATGGCACCTACCGAAATCCTTGCAGAGCAGCATCTGCAGACCATCCGAGATTTTCTGCAGGGTATGGACATCCGGGTAGAACTCCTCACCGGTATCGTCAAGGGCAAGAAACGGAAGGAGATACTCGACGGACTTGCCACCGGCGATATCCAGATACTGATAGGCACGCATGCCGTGATAGAGGACCCAGTGGCTTTCCATCGCCTTGGCGTAGCGGTAATCGACGAACAGCATCGGTTCGGAGTAGCGCAGAGAGCCAAACTCTGGGCGAAGAGCGAGAATCCGCCCCATGTGCTGGTGATGACCGCCACCCCTATCCCCCGCACGCTGGCGATGACCATCTATGGCGATCTGGACGTGAGCGTGATAGACGAGTTGCCGCCTGGCAGAAAACCGATTCAGACGCTGCATAAGTTTGACAACCAGCTCACCAGTCTCTATCAGAGCATCCGCCGACAGATTAATCTGGGCAGACAGGTATATATTGTTTTCCCGCTGATCAAGGAGAGCGAAAAGATGGACCTGAAGAACCTGGAAGAAGGTTATGAGACGCTGAAGCAGGCTTTTCCGGAGTTCCGCCTGAGCAAGATTCACGGCAGGATGAAATCTGCCGAAAAAGAAGCAGAGATGGAGCTGTTTGTGAAGGGAGAGACCCAGATTCTCGTTGCCACCACCGTGATAGAGGTAGGCGTGAATGTGCCGAATGCCTCAGTGATGGTAATCCTGGATGCCCAGCGCTTCGGACTCTCGCAGCTGCATCAGCTCAGAGGACGAGTGGGACGTGGCTGCGACCAGAGCTACTGCATCCTGGTAACCAACTACAAGCTTTCAGAAGAAACCCGCAAGCGAATAGACATCATGTGTGATACCAACGATGGATTCCGCATAGCCGAAGCCGACCTGAAGCTCCGTGGTCCGGGCGATCTGGAGGGCACCCAGCAGAGCGGTATGGCTTTCGACCTGAAAATAGCGAATATAGCCCGAGATGGTCAGCTGGTGCAGCTAGCCCGCACCGAGGCCCAGGCCATCATCGATGCCGATCCGCAATGCGAGCTTTCTCAGAACTCCCTCCTCTGGAACCGGCTCCGGGAGCTCAAGAAAACCCATATCAATTGGGCTGCCATCAGCTAGCAGAAAAAGATCAAAAAATAAAAAAGCAAAGAAATGGATAAAAGACGTAAACCAGCCATCAGGGAGCCTCGTCCCCTCCTTACCATGGAGGAGATGAGATCCTATCTCACATCCCTAAAGGAAATAGAAAGCGTAACGGGCATACGCTACATCAAGCTCCACGTTACCGCCAAGATGATTATAGGTATCCGCGAAGCATCGGGCAAGGAATTCACCATCAATCTCGATGATCTTTTCCATGCCTACAACGAGTGCCTGCGCTTTACAAGTCCCGAAGTCAAGAAGTACATCTTCATGGGGCATTCACCCGCCGTGGCGCTGCTCAGAAGACTGCAAAACCGCCAATCGGTTGATACAGAATCTTTCCACGAAGAAGAATAGAATCGGAAAGATGCCCGGAAAGCCTATTTGTCAAAAATATAAAAAAGAAGTTGCTAACAAAGGTTAAAAACAAAAAGTCAGCGTTAAATATCAAGCAGATAGCGTTAACAACCTTGGTTTTTTGGAATATTCTTGTTATATTTGCAACGTCTATATAACAAAATCACATCTTAAGGCACTTGCTTTAGTGGTTTTGGCAGGATTTTTTGCTATATTACGTTCTGCACTTATTGACACAATGGACCTAAAAAAGAAAATAGAATTTAAAAGTAGTATGAGTTTTAGAAAGCAAATAAAGAAAATTTCGGTCGTGGCGTTGTTGGCGTTAACAACTGTACCCGTTTGCGGTCAGGACTTATTAGCCAGACAAGCTCCAGTTGACCAGCGAATGAAATCATTGGATACTCTCGCAGTATCGCATTATCGACTGATGGACGATCGAGAAAACCCTTCTGCAGAACTGTATGAGGATTTCTCCAACAAGTATGCCCACAAGGCAACCACATTGCCTGAGCACTACCGTATCGACCTCCGTCACTTCTGTATGCCAACTTCTAGTCGTGTTGTCACAAGTAACTTCGGTTACCGTGCTAGCTTTGGCCGCCAACATAAAGGTATGGACATCAAGGTTTATATTGGCGACTCAATCCACGCAGCCTTCGCAGGCAAAGTTCGCATAGTAAGATACGACCGTGGTGGTTATGGTAAGTACATCGTAATTCGTCACAACAATGGCTTGGAGACCATCTATGGTCACCTCTCTGACCAGCTCGTTTCAGAGAACCAGGAGGTAAGAGCCGGAGAAGTAATCGGCTTGGGTGGTAATACCGGTAGAAGTACCGGTTCTCACCTCCACTTCGAGACTCGTCTCTGCGGCGTAGCCCTGAACCCAGCCCTGTTCTTCGACTTCAGAAACCAGGATGTTACCGGAGACTTCTACAATTTCAACCGTGACACTTACGAGAGTGAGTATGCTGAGGCAAATGCAGCCCGTGGCAAGATTGGCAACGGCGGCTATACCCGAGAGCAGGTAAACGGTGGCGAAGTGGGCAGATATACCACAAGCGCTTCTGGCGAGAAGCTTTACCACAAGGTAAAGGCTGGCGAGACTTTGATGAGCATTGCTGAAAAGCGTGGCGTTAGCGTAGAGCAGATTTGCCGCCTCAATGGCTATCGCAAGGATAAGAAGCTGTCTCCAGGACAGATTATCCGCTACTCTTAAATTACCAGTAAGTTAATATACAAACAAAAAAAGAGATAAGCACTTCGTGATGCTTATCTCTTTTTTTGTTTGTATCTATTATATTCTCCAGCGACCATTACATCAAGCCGAAGAATCTCAATACATCATTCAGATTCGCCACAACAAGCAGCAGCAGGAGGATTCCAAATCCCACGTACTCTGCACGCTCCATGAACTTATCGCCAGGCTTACGACCTGTAATTACCTCGTAAAGGAGGAAGAATACATGACCGCCATCCAATGCCGGGATAGGCAGGATATTCATGAATGCCAGGATAATGCTCAGGAATGCTGTCATCATCCAGAAGGCGTGCCAATCCCACATAGAAGGGAAGAGACTGCCCAGGGCTCCGAAACCGCCCAGACTCTTGGCACCCTCCTTGGTGAATACATATTTCATATCGCCTACATAGCCTGAAAGCACATTCCAACCATACTTCACACCAGCTGGGAAGCTCTGGAAGAAACCATAACTGATATGGGTTACCTTGTAATCGAGCATCACAGGATGATTGTAGAAGCCGAACTTCACACCCTCATCGCCTGCCTGAAGCAATACGCTGTTCTTCAGGGTATCGCCAGATGCCTTCACATACTCAACACTAGCTGTGAGCGCCTTTACGCTGTCCTGATGAGAGGTAGCGGCGGTGAGCACATCGTTCACACGGCCCATCTCCAACTGGAAATCGTTGAAAGACTCCACTTTCTTGCCGTTTACGGTCAGTACCTTATCACCCTTCACCAATCCCAGTTTGCTGGCAGGCGAATCCTTCATCACGCTGTCAATCTGCAATGGGATATACACCTCAACGAATCGAGGGTTCTCCTTGATCATGCTCAGCATATCGAGATCGCCAGGCAGATTCAAGCTCATTGGCTTGCCGCCACGGATGATATCCACACGGGTGGCTGTAGAGAGATCGCGATACATATCGCCATCGTAGGTCTTGAACTCACCCTTGTCGGTACCAACCAGGATATCGTGATCCTGGAAGCCCAATGCCTTTGCCTCTGTATTGAACTTCATTCCCTGGGTCATATGCTTGGTAGCTACATAGTCGTCACCCCAATGGAAAAGAATCATGGAATAGATAAAGAGCGCCAGCAGAAAGTTGACCAGCACACCACCTATCATGATCAGCATTCGCTGCCAGGCAGGTTTGCTTCGGAACTCGTATGGCTGTACAGGCTGCTTGAGCTGCTCGGTATCGAAACTCTCATCTATCATACCCGAGATCTTGCAATATCCACCCAATGGCAGCCATCCCAAACCGTAAGTGGTATCAGAGTTCTTTGGCTTGAACTCGAAGAGGTGGAACCATGGATCGAAGAACAGATAGAACTTCTCCACTCTTACGCCAAAGAGCTTGGAAAAGAAAAAGTGTCCGCCCTCATGGAGCAGCACCAGGATGGAAAGCGATAGCATCAACTGCAACGCTTTGATCAAAAATACTTCCATTTATTTACTTTGAACTTTGAACTTTGAACTTGGAACTTTATAATTAGTCCTATATCCTACGTTCATTTTAAACTATAAACTATTAACTTTAAACTCTTATTTCTTCATTAACTCTGTGGCAATACGGCGAGCCTCGGCATCAGTCTGCAGATAGACATCGAGATCAGGATTGCTGTCGAAAGTAGCCTTTGCCATCGTCTCCTCGATGATATCCGCCATCTGCAGGAAACCACACTCGCCCTTGCGGAAGCCGGCATTCACAATCTCATTGGCTGCATTCACGATGCACGACATATTTCCACCTTTCTTAATAGCATCGAAGGCAAGCTGCAGGCACTTGAACTTCTTGTAATCTGGCTCGAAGAACTGCAGATCCTGCGCCTTGAAGAGGTCGAGACGCTCACCGTCAAGATGCAGGCGCTGTGGGAAGGAGAAGGCATACTGGATAGGCAGACGCATATCTGGTACGCCCATCTGAGCCTTCACGGCACCATCAGCAAACTGTACGGCACTGTGAACGATGCTCTGCGGATGAATCAGTACCTCAATCTTCTCGGCAGGAACACCAAAGAGCCACTTAGCCTCTGTCACCTCAAAACCCTTGTTCATCAGCGATGCTGAATCGATGGTAATCTTGGCGCCCATATCCCAGGTAGGATGCTTCAGCGCATCGGCAGCGGTAACCTTCTCCAGCTGCTCGTGGGTAAAGTTGCGGAAAGGACCGCCTGAGCAAGTAAGGAGGAGTTTCTCTACCTCGTTATCGCCCTCGCCCACCAGACTCTGGAAGATGGCACTGTGCTCGCTATCCACAGGAAGGATAGGCACGTGATATTCCTGGGCAAGATTGCAGATCAGCTCACCAGCCACCACCAGGGTCTCCTTATTGGCAAGACAGATCTTCTTGCGAGCCTTGATGGCATGGATGGTTGGCTCCAGACCGGAAAAACCTACCATAGATGCAAGCACCATATCGATAGGCTCCGCCTGCACGATATCGCAGAGCGCCTGGGCACCGGCATAAACCTTGATATCAGGTTCATCGCTGAGCAGATTCTTCAACTCGTCGTAATGCGCCTCATTGGCAACCACTACAGCAGCAGGATGGAACTTATGTGCCTGCTCGGCAAGCTCCTTCACCCTATTATTGGCGGTAAGGCAATATACCTCGTAAAGGTCGCTGTGCTGCTCGATGACATCCAGCGCCTGTGTACCAATACTTCCCGTAGAACCGAGAATACATATCTGTTGTTTCTTCATTTACTTTGAAATTTGAAATTTGAACTTTGAACTTTATGATTAGTAAAGCAAATGAATTCTTCACTCTTCGTTCTTCACTCTTCACTTTACAAATCGAGCAGACCCTCTGGGATTGCCATTCTGATTTCCTTCTTTTCTGCACTCACTTCCTCGATGAGGTCGTTGCTGGCAGGAATCAGCAGGTCATCACCTTCGGGGGTTGTCACCTCGAAAAGGAGATTGAGCGTGGAATCATCTACACGGTCGAGTGTTCCAACCACCTTTCCGCTTACGGCATCCACCAGCTGGAAGCCGATGATTTCAGCCCAGGTCATATTCTCTCCATCGCTATCCGAGAGGTGGCGAGGGAAAAAGACCTCACATCCGGTATAGTTGCGCGCCTGCTCCTGCGTATCGATATCCTCGAACTTCACGAGCACATTCTCATCGTTCTTGAATCGATACTCCTCCAGATAGAAAGGCACCAGGATGCCATCGATGTCGAGAACGAGATATTCGGCATCCACACGATCAAAGACATCATCGGTGATGGCAAAGGTTATCTCGCCCTTCACACCATGAGGCTTGCCCAACTTACCTATCTTATATACTTCGTCACGTCTTATCATATTTACTTGGAACTTTGAATTTTGTAACACCTAGTCGCTGACACGGGTAATCTTGGCACCCAACTGGTTCAGGCGCTGCTCAATATCCTCGTAGCCACGGTCTATCTGGGCGATATTGGCAATACGGCTGATGCCGTTGGCGCTCATCGCGGCAATCAGCAGGGCGATACCGGCACGGATATCCGGACTCGTCATTCTGCCAGCACGCAGCTTCTGCTTGTGATCGTGACCTACCACTACGGCACGGTGAGGATCGCAGAGGATGATCTGAGCACCCATATCTATCAGCTTATCCACAAAGAAGAGACGGCTCTCGAACATCTTCTGATGGAAAAGCACACTGCCGCGAGCCTGGGTTGCCACCACGAGGAGCACAGACAGAAGGTCTGGCGTGAGTCCTGGCCATGGTGCATCTGCCAGGGTCATGATGGTACCATCAATGAACGAGTCGATCACATAATGCTTCTGTTCCGGAATGAAGAGGTCATCGCCCTCTACTTTCACCTTCACACCGAGTCGGCGGAAGGCATCAGGAATGATACCCAGGTCCTTCACCGACACGTCCTTGATGCGGATGCCGGCTCCACACATGGCAGCCATACCGATGAAGGATCCCACCTCGATCATATCTGGCAGGATGCGATGCTCGGCACCATGCAGCTTCTCTACACCCACGATGGTGAGCAGATTGCTGGCAATGCCGCTGATTTGGGCACCCATAGCATTGAGCTGGTGACAGAGCTGCTGGATGTATGGTTCGCAGGCAGCATTATATATGGTGGTGGTTCCCTTGGCAAGAACCGCCGCCATGATGATGTTGGCTGTACCGGTAACCGAAGCCTCATCGAGCAGCATGTAGCATCCCTTCAGCTTCTTGGCCTGTATCTGATATACATTGCGCTCCTCATCGTGTACGAAGGTTGCACCCAGATACTTGAATCCCAGGAAGTGGGTATCGAGACGGCGGCGGCCAATCTTATCACCACCCGGTTTGGCGATGGTAGCCTTGCCGAATCTGCCGAGCAATGGTCCGAACATCAGTACACTGCCACGCAGCGAAGAACACTTCTTCACGAACTCCAGGCTGTCGAGATAATCCAGTTTCAGCTCATCACTCTGGAAAGTATAATCGTGACGGCTGTTTCGGGTTACCTTCACACCGATTTCCTGGAGCAACTTGATCAGGTTGTTCACATCCAGGATGTCCGGCACATTGGTAATGCGCACGGGCTCATCGGTAAGAATAGTGGTACAGATTACCTGCAACGCCTCGTTCTTGGCTCCCTGCGGAGTGATGGTACCTTGGAGCGGATGACCGCCCTCTATGATGAAAGACTCCATAAGCTTGTCTAATTATTATAATCTGATTATCTAATATTATAAAAAGTGATTACTTTTTCTTCTTATTATTATTGTTATTGCTGCGAGCTGGGGTCTCCTTGACTTTCTCGAAGACGAAATGCTTGAGATCGAGCTTGATCTTGCCATCGGTAAATTTTGCCAGATCTGAAGCCACCTTCTGCTCATCGCAGGAACCATGGCTCCACTGCATCAGGTTGCGATGCATCTGGTTGGCTGTCAGCTTCACCAGTTCATCTCTTTCCTTGCCCGGCTCCATGTGCTTCAGCTTCTCGAAGATTTCGAAAAGCATGGCACCATAATGGCGCACAGGAATACGCTGGTTAGGGTATTCTACGGCTTCTGGTTTCTTGGCTATCTTTGCAGCATTGCATACATCGAAAGGATAATCGATATCGAGCTGGAAATCGCTCATGATGGCGAGATGATCCCAGAGTTTCTGCTCATGGTTCTCCATACCTCTGTTTTCCGGAAACATGCGATCCATGATCTTGATGATAGACTCGGCACAGCGCTGGCGCTCCTTGCGGTCTTCCAACTCTACACAGTAATCCACCATCTGCTGAATCTCACGTCCGTATTCAGGCAGCACGAGCTTTTCTCGCGTTGTATTATAGTCTAATCCTACTTTATTCATTTTTTTCTTGCTTGTTTCTTTTATTATTCAGAGGATACCCCCACTATTCAAATCTGCGGATGCTCCCGCCAACTGTCTCTCCTAGATAAGCTTCTTAGGCATCTTAGCCACGAAATCCTTGAGATAGAATGGTACGAAGTAAGCCACATCCTCGAACTTGCCCTCTACGAATCTCCTCTCGGCAAGCGGCGCCATATTCTTGGCAAGCGGCTCAATGCCCTCCACGAGATGCGCATGAGGATGATTGATGGTCTCCATACACTTGGCTGCACCGTTTCCGAAGAAATATACATGATGCTCGTCCAGGTATTCCTTATAGGTATCTGCATCCACGATATCTGCCTGGATAGGGCGAACCACCTTCAGGGCGCGGTCGAGCACTTCGGCATATACCTCCATGCGACGAGCGTCGAGCATAGGTACGATGAGGGCGTCTTCCTGCTCTGGATGTTCGCCAAGCAATACCGGCACTGCCATCAATTCGAGGGTTGGTACTGCGATGAGCTTCACCCCGCGACCATAGCAGATGCCCTTAGCCATACTTACACCGATACGCAATCCGGTATAGGAGCCTGGACCACAACTTACAGCCACAGCCTCTAATGGAAGGCCATGGGAATCGAGGAAATCAAGAGCCTCATCAACAAACACACCCAACTTAACTGCATGGTTAGGACCAGTGTGATCTTCCTGGTTGAAAATCACCTGTCCACTATCACTAATTGCCACTGAGCACACGTCCGTACTCGTCTCAATATTCAATATACACGACATAATTTAAAAATATATTCTTAAATAAGTTGCAAATATACGCATTTTCTCGCTTTTTTTTGTACTTTTGCAGAAATTTAACGTGAAAGATTATATGATACAGTCAATGACAGGCTTCGGAAAAGCTACCGCGGCCTACAAAACAAAGAAGATTAATGTAGAGATAAAGTCATTAAACAGCAAGAACCTTGACCTCTCTACTCGTATCGCTCCTCTCTACAGAGAGAAGGAGATGGAGATTCGTCAATATATAGCTAAAAGCCTGGAAAGAGGCAAGATTGACTTCTCTATCTGGATTGAGAAGGATGCAGCTACAGACGCTACACCTATCAATAGTGCGCTTGTTCAGAATTATTATCAGCAGATCAAGAAAATTTCTGCAGAAACAGGCATTCCTGAGCCTACAGATTGGTACAGCACCTTGTTGCGTCTTCCTGATGTAACAACCAAAACTGATGTGGAAGAATTGACCGAAGAGGAGTGGGCAGTGGCAAAAAATGCAATTTGCGAGGCTATCGGCCATCTGAGCGACTTCCGCAAGCAGGAAGGAGCTGCCCTGCAGAAGAAATTCACCGAGAAAGTAGATAACATCCAGGCTCTCCTTGCCAGCATCGAACCATACGAGAAGGCACGCGTGGAGAAGATCCGCCAGAACATCGTAAACGGTCTGCAGCAGATTCCGAATGTAGATTACGATAAGAACCGTCTGGAGCAGGAACTCATCTACTACATTGAGAAGCTCGACATCAGCGAAGAGAAGCAGCGCCTTGCCAACCACCTGAAGTATTTCCGCGAGACCATGAATGAGGAAGGTCATGGTGTGGGCAAGAAGCTCGGATTCATCGCCCAGGAAATGGGCCGCGAAATCAACACCACCGGTTCCAAGAGCAATCAGGCTGAAATGCAGAACATCGTGGTGAAGATGAAGGATGAGTTGGAGCAGATCAAGGAGCAGGTGCTGAATGCTCTCTAAAGAAAACAGCACCTCCAAAGCCCCCGTTCCAGGCGATTCCATCGCCTGGCAAAAAAATACATATAAATAAAAGAAAAAGGAAAAAATGAAGAACGGATTATTGATTTTCAGCGCCCCATCGGGCAGCGGCAAGAGTACCATCGTCAACTGGTTGATGCAAGAACACCCAGAATTGAAGTTGGCATTCTCTATCAGTTGTACCTCTCGTGCCCCTCGCGGCACAGAGCAGAATGGAGTAGAGTATTTCTTCCTGTCTCCAGAGGAATTCAAGTCCAAGATTGAGGCAGATGAGTTCCTGGAGTATGAGGAAGTTTACCAGGATAGATTCTACGGCACCTTGAAGTCGCAGGTAGAAAACCAGCTTGCCAAGGGCGAGTCGGTGATTTTCGACGTAGATGTAAAGGGTGGCGTCAATATCAAGAAGTTCTATGGCGAGCGTGCCCTGAGCATCTTCGTGCAACCTCCTTCGGTAGAGGAACTGCGCCGCCGTCTGGTAGGCCGCAACACAGATACCCCTGAGGTTATCGAGCAGCGCCTTGCCAAGGCTAGCTACGAGCTGACTTTCGCTCCTCAGTTCGACCACGTAGTCGTAAACGATGACCTGGCAAAAGCTCAGCAGGAGGTTTATCAACTCGTAAAAGCCTTCTTGGCTGCAGAATAAAGGCCAAAGCAGCCCGCTTTGCTAATCATAAAGTTTAAAGTTCAATGTTCAAAGTTCAAAGTAAGAAGGTAGGAATCTTTGGCGGCAGCTTCAACCCCATCCATACCGGGCACATCGCATTGGCGAAAAGCCTCTGCGAGAAGGCAGGGCTGGATGAAGTGTGGTTCATGGTCTCCCCCATGAACCCATTCAAGAAAGCTGCTACCGACCTGCTCGATGACCACCTGCGCCTGGAGATGGTAGAAAAGGCTCTGGAGAATGAACCCCAGCTGAAGGCATGCGACTATGAGTTCCGCCTGCCCAAGCCTTCCTATACCTGGCACACCCTGCAGGCCATCAGCAAGGATTATCCAGAATGTGAGTTTACACTATTAATAGGCGGCGACAACTGGGCTGCATTCGACAAGTGGTATCACCACGACGATATTCTTGCCCACTACTCTATTGTAGTCTATCCCCGCCAAGGCTCCTGCATGGGCGAAGTGCCTGCCGGTGTTACCATCGTAGAAACCCCACTGCTCAACATCAGCAGCACGGAGATACGCGAATGCATCAAGGCAGGAAAAAGCATCGAAGGTATGGTTCCCGAATGCATCGAGAACCTCGCCATCAAAAACTATCAGGCGCTCTAAGTCTAAAAAGAGTGCCCAACATCTATTCTCTAAAAAATAGCAAACATCATCAATAGAAAGCTATGAGTTGGAAAGAAATCATCAAGAACTGTCTTAGTCTGGCATCAGCCCCTATCAGGCGCAATGCCAACTTCTTTGTGTCTATGTACATCCTGGGCATGGTAAGTTCACTCATCACGATTCCGAAGAACGGAACGCTCTACGAGAACATGTTCCTGGAGCTGTTCCTGGATCTCTACATCGTGAGCGCCATCCTCGCCGTATTCCCGAAGAAGGTGCGCAGAGGGCTGCGTGTCATATTATACATTATATTATATGTCACGGCAGCCGCTGATACCTACTGCTTCGTGAATTTCGGTTCCACACTCAATCCTTCAATGCTGATGCTGGTGGGAGAAACCAACAGTTCCGAGGCAAGCAGCTTCCTCTCTGCCCTCATCTCTGCCGAAGTGCTCTTCAGCAGCGTGGGCTGGATTCTGCTTCTGGCGCTCCTGCAGGTACTCATCGTCATTTTCCGGAAACGGCTCATCAAGATCTACGTCTTCCTCGTTACCGTACTCGAATTGGCATCGCTCAAGAAACGACTGATGGCCATTCCACGCATGACGGCAGCCATGCCAGCCACCTTCGGTATCCTCTGCCTGGCTATCTTCATCACTTCCATCTGCACCTCCTGGCATAACAAGGAGGCTTACCATAAGCTGATGTCGGGAAGAACCATCGGAGAGGTGGAACATACACTTACCGAGAAAGATCACGCCGTGCTCTATCTGCCTATCTACCGACTCCAATTCAGCATCTATGCCAACCAGCTGGCAGCGCATCAGATTACCCAACTGATTCATGCTGCCCACGAGGTGAAGGTAGATAGCTGCAGTTTCCGGTCGCCAAACATCGTGCTGATCATCGGTGAAAGCTACGGTCGCCATCACTCACAGCAATATGGCTACTTCATGAAAACCACCCCAAAGCAATCGGCGCTGGAGAAATCGAAGAAACTCACCAAGTTTACAGATGTCGTGACCTGCTGGAACCTCACCAGCTTCGTATTCAAGCACATGCTTTCTACCTATGTAGTAGGCGACAAGGGAGAATGGTGCGACTATCCGCTCTTCCCGGAGATATTCCGCAAGGCAGGCTACAACGTAACCTTCATCACCAACGAATTCCTGCCACAGGCTAAGGAGGCGGTATATGACTTCAGCGGCGGCTTCTTCCTGAACAATCCGGAACTGAGCAAGCTGCAGTTCGACCACCGAAACACCGAGCTGCATGCGCTGGACGATGGACTGCTGAAAGATTATGATGACAGTCTGAAACAATACAAGGCCGACCATAATCTCACCATTTTCCATCTGATGGGCCAGCACGTAAACTACAAGCTGCGCTATCGCCAGAATCAGGCTAAGTTCTGGGCAAGCAGCTACGAAGACAAGCGTCCGGAGCTGACCGATGCCCAACGCAAGGTATTGAGCCATTACGACAACGCCACCCTCTACAACGACTCCATCGTGGCAGAAATCGTGAAGCGATTCCAGAAGGAAGATGCCATTATCATCTATGTGCCCGACCATGGTGAGGAATGCTACGAGGAAAACCGTGGCTTCATCTGCCGCAACCACTCTGCCAACATCGACTGGAAGCTGGCACACTATGAGTTTGAGATTCCGTTCTGGATCTACTGCTCGAAGAAATACATCCAGAAACACCGCGCCATCTACCGACAGATACGCGCCGCCAAGGACAAGCGGATGATGACGGATGCCCTGCCGCACCTGCTGCTGTATCTTGCCGGCATTGAAACTCCAACCTACAAGGAGGAGAATAATATCCTGAGTCCGAAATACAACGAGATGCGCCCACGCATCCTGAAGAACTCAGCCGACTACGACAAGCTGCGGGATGAATATCTCAAGACGCAGGTCAAGCAGGAAGAAAAGAAGCAAGACAGGAAAAAAGATAAGAAACAAGGTAAGAAACAAACAAAGAAAGGAGCCAGGAAATGAATCAGAACATACTTTCCAGAAGTGCATGCAATGCATTGAGAGGACTTGCCATCATCGGCATCTTCCTACATAACTATTGCCATTGGCTAGGTCCGATTGTCAAGGAGAATGAATATCAGTTCTTCCAGCACAACGCCGACTGGCTGCTGCAGGTGATGGCGAATCCAGACATCAACCTGCCAATCCATCTGCTGTCGTTCTTCGGGCATTACGGAGTGCCCGTATTCCTCTTTCTGAGTGCCTACGGACTGGTGATGAAGTATGAAGCCAAGCCTCATCTTTCTGCCGACCAGCAGGCTCAGATGTACAACATTTCGGGCAGGAAGCAATCCTGGAATATCAGCTGGCGCGAACCTCTGCGCTTCATCCGCTATCATTATCTGAAGCTCTTCAAGATGATGATTGTGGGTTTCATCGCTTTCACGATGATAGACTACATCACTCCGGGTCCACGCCATTACGAGGTGCTGGGCATCGTATCGATGCTGGGTATGTTTAACAATGTATTGCCCAACCCCGACAACATCATCTGGCCAGGACCTTACTGGTTTTTCGGCCTGATGCTGCAGCTTTACATCGTATATCGACTGCTGCTCTATCGCCGTCATTGGGGATGGACGGCAGGATTGATGCTTCTCTGCATCGGCATCCAGCTGCTGCTGGGCTTTGACAATCCCGAGAGCGAGGCGATGAACCGCTACCGCTATAATTTCATGGGCGGTATGCTGCCATTCGGTCTGGGCATTCTCTATGCCCGCTATGGCGAGAAGATTCTGATGACCTTCCATTCGCCTGTTACCAATATCTTCGGCTGCGTATTCTGCATCTCGCTGATCTACAGTTTGAGTCTCAATATGATAGGATGGACCTTCGTTCCATTCTTTATCTGTCTGCTCTGTGTTCTTGTAGCCGACCTGCTGCAGGAAGTAAGTTGGCTGTCGGGCATCTACAAGGTTCTGGAATGGATAGGCGTCATCTCAGCCGCCCTCTTCGTCACCCATCCCATCACCCGCAAGATATTCATCCCTATCAGCCGTCATGGCGATATCTATGCCGGGCTGCTGCTCTACATCATTGCCAGCATCGGCATCGCCTGGCTCTTTACCCAGCTGATGAAGAAGATACCCAACCCGAAGAGCTAAGTGTTAGAGAGCCTCCCCCCGTTCCAGGCGATTCCATCGCCTGTCCCCCTTACAAAGTCAAAATAAAAAAGATATATCAGATGAAGTGGAAGATAAAAGACATAGAACTGGCGAATATCAGTAGATATCGCGGTGAGTTGATGGGAGCCGCCATGCTCTTCATCATTCTCTTTCATGTAGCACTGCCTAGAGAGGACGCTTTCTTCGGATTGCGCCGTATGGGCAATGTAGGAGTAGATATATTTCTGTTTCTCAGCGGCATCGGCCTGTGGTTTTCCTGGATGAAGAATCCTTCTGCCAAGCATTTCTTCATCCGCCGTTACCTGCGTATCTACCCGGCATGGCTTATCATCGCCTGTCTCTACTACATCCCCCGATTCCAGGGAGGAGACCTCGAGGCGTGGATCAATCTGATAGGCGAGATTACCATCAACTGGAATTTCTGGCGATACGACGAGCTTACCTTCTGGTACATCCCAGCCACCATGATGCTCTATCTCTTCGCCCCAGCCTATATGGAACTCATCAAGCGCCACCCCATCTACAAATGGCTGCCGGTGGTGATGATCATGTGGTGCATCCTGGTGCAATACGTCACACCGATTCATCAGGCTGTAGGTCATCTGGAAATTTTCTGGAGCAGAGTACCTATCTTCTTCATCGGCATCAACATGGGCGAGATGGTACGCCAGAAGCAGACGCTTGATGGTGCCAGCATCTGGATGATATGGCTGATGTTCCTGATGACGCTGCTTGCAAGCATCTTCCTGGAACAGGAGAAGCACGGTATGTTCCCGCTCTTCCTGGAGCGAATGCTCTACATCCCGCTCACCATCACGAGCATCCTGCTCCTGAACCGCATCTTCCGCCGTACTCCAGGATGGTTTAACCGCAGCTTCATGCTGGTAGGAGCATTGAGTCTGGAATGCTATCTCATCCACATCCACTTCGTGCTCCATTATATCGAACCTCATCACTTGGGATACTGGCCAACCTTCATCCTCTGCATAGCCATCACCCTGCCACTCTCCTGGATTTTGAGCAAGATTGTAGAATGGATCTCAAGGGAACTATCTAAGATTATTAAATAAAAAGAATCATCTAAGATTATTAAATAAAAAGAAGTTTTTATGAACGAGAATGAAATAAAAGATAGCCGGGGCTTCGCTGCCTTGATGCGCCTGATCCGCCCGAAGCAGTGGATCAAGAATATGTTTATCTTCGTGCCACTCTTCTTTGGTGGTGCCTTGTTTCATACAGATGCCCTGCTGGCGGGTCTGATTACTTTCTTTGCCTACAGCTTTGCCGCATCGAGCATCTATTGCTTCAACGACATCCATGATGTGGAGGCAGACCGCCGCCACTCGGTGAAGTGTCACCGCCCTATCGCATCAGGAGCCGTAAGCATTAGGCAGGCTTACGCTTTGATGTTTCTGATGCTTATCCTCTCAATGGGGGTATGCAGTCTGCTCGATTCGTGGGAGACGATGGGAATCATTGCCTTCTATTGGGTCATGAACCTCTGCTATTGCGCCAAGCTCAAGCAGTATGCCATCATTGATGTGTGCATCGTGGCATTCGGTTTTGTGCTCCGCTTGCTGGCGGGTGGCGTCGCCACGCACATTATGCTCAGTAAATGGATTGTACTGATGACCTTCCTCATCACCCTCTTCATGAGTTTTGCCAAGCGACGCGATGATGTGCTGCGTATGGAGAAGACAGGAGAGGCTCCACGCAAGAATACGAGTCGATACAATCTTACCTTCATCAACCAGACTATCACCATCACGGCATCCGTTACCCTGGTTTGCTACATCATGTACACGGTGAGTCCGGAGGTTATCGAGAATTTCCATACCGATTATCTCTATCTTACCAGCGTATTCGTATTGGTAGGTTTGCTGCGATACATCCAGATTGCAGTGGTTGACCAGCAGAGCGGCGACCCGACCAAGATTATCCTGCGCGACAGAATCACGCAGTTTATCGTCCTTGCCTGGTTGCTCTCCTTCCTTATTCTTATCTATATCGTATAAGAAAGAGTAAATCTAAAAGAAGAACAAGAAATGAAGAAGAAAATATATTGTTTTGATTTCGATGGAACACTCACTACGAGTGATACCTTGCTCGAATTCATCAAGTATGCCAAGGGCAGAGGCAGTTTTCTGATGGTTTTCCTGATGCACAGCCCACTGCTGGTGCTGATGAAACTGCACCTTTATCCCAACTGGAAGGCGAAGCAACAGATCTTCGCCCACCTCTTTGCCGGCATGCGCATCGAAAAGTTTGATGCACTCTGCCGGGGCTTCGCTGAAGAAAGCCAGCATCTGCTCCGCCCGAAAGGCATCACCCTGCTTCACGAAGCATTGGTGGCAGGAGCCCAGGTTTTCATCGTAAGCGCAAGCATCGACAACTGGGTTCGCCCATTCTTTGATATCCGCAACCTGAAAGGTGTTCAGGTACTCGGCACCCAGATAGAAGTAGAAGACGGCAAGCTGACGGGCAGATTCAAGAGCAACAACTGCTATGGAGCCGAAAAAGTACGAAGAATTCAGGAGGCTCTTTCTATGCCCCGAACAGCAGATACAGAAGACAAGGCCATCTCCGACCGCTCTCTCTACGAGATAGAAGCCTTCGGCGACAGTCGTGGCGACAAGGAAATGCTTGCCTTCGCCGACAAGGGGCACTACAAGCCTTTCAGAGAATAATCACTCCCGGAAGAAGTCTTCCAGAAAGATAAGTCAAGGATATAGAAACAGATAAATCAAAAGGAATCAGATGAAAAGAAATACCGATCTCGATTTCATTCGAGCCATCCTCATTATCCTCATGATATTGATTCATATCGTGAGCTTCGGCAACGCATACCCCCAGCTCAAGGCAGGCATCCTATCCTTTATGATGCCTACCTTCCTTATCATCACGGGCTATCTCGTGAACATCGAGAAGACCGGAAGACAGATGGGAAACTATCTGAAATGTCTCGCCCTGCCCTATGTCATCATGGTGACAGGTTTCTCGGTGCTCTCCTACTACATGCCGGTAAGAGATGGCATCACAGAGCTCTCCCTCTCCCAGATAGGCGAGAAGATCTTCGTCACTTCCATCGGTCCCTATTGGTTTATCCAGACTATGATTATCTGCGGAACGCTCTATTATTTCTGCTTCAGTGGAAGGAATTGGAATGATTTACACAAGAATTATACGAAAAGAGACACCTATGCTAGCCTTTTCGTCTTCGCAGTTACGCTGCTTCTGATATCAGAAACACCAGCCCTGTCGGCAAGTGCAGCAGCCTATTACTTCATCGGTGTGGTCATCCGACAGAGCAAAACGGAGTGGAGCAGGCTGTTCCGCCACGAGTTTTTCGCCATCTTCCTGTGGATTTATCTGCTCAGCCACGAAGACTGGTATGACTGGGGAAGTCTGGCTATCGTCTTCTCCTGCTGGTGCTGCATCAGCACCCTGCTGTTCCTGCAACACCTGCTAGACGCTCCCGAACGCTTCAAGGATTTCAGTCCTATGATAGTAAAAGTGGCAAAGGTGACCAACCGAATCAAGGACACCTTATTATATATAGGGCGCAACACGCTGCCTATCTATCTCTTCCATCCCATCTTTACGATGGCTGCGAAGTTCTACCATCCCCTCTTTGCCTGGGATCCGAGTGAGATCAGTTTTGCTCTCTTCACCGTGATACTCGCCATCCTGGGAAGTATAGCCATCGCCAGAATCATGGAAAAGACCAAGCTGGCTTACCTCTTCGGAAAGGAAAAGATATTAAGATAATTCAATAAAAGAATAGAACCATGAATATCAAGAAAAAAATAAGCGACATGGATGATGCCAAGCGGGAGAAGCTGGGCGAAGTCATCAGATTCGGAATCGTAGGCGGACTGGCTACGGTGCTGCAATATGTCATCTACCTGGCTATGATGCCGGTACTGAACCATTTCATTCCACGAATGGGTGATCACAGTCTGGCTACCACAGCCAACACCATCGCCTACATCGTGAGCTTCATCTTCAATTTCATCGCCAGTACCCGATACACCTTCAAGGTGAAGGCAAACGCCAAGCGAGGTGCCGGCTTCACCCTCTCGCATGTGGTAAACTATACGATGCAAACCGTCTGCCTCAACCTCTTTGTAGGTCTGGGACTCGCCAAACAGTGGGCGATGATTCCTACCCTCTGCATCTGTATCCCGGTAAATTTCCTATTAGTAAGATTCTTCCTGAAGAAATAAAAGAATCTCCGAAAACTAGAAAGAGAAAGACAAAGAGATGATTCCTCTCAAAACTAGAAAGAAATAGATAGATATGAAAAAGATATTCGATATTTTCAAGATCAAGAAAGAAGAAAGATGGCTCGCCCTAGGCATTTTTCTGGCACTTGCCGTTCTGAATGGTGTAGTGATAGCCCGCAATGCCAGTCATTTCACCCTCATCACGGATGATTATTACAAGAATTTCATCCGCCACTTCTGCGTATCGGGCTTCGATCCGCTTACCTACTGGGTTTTGAGCGACTGGAGTGCAGCCTATAATGTATATCGCCATCCGCTGCTCGCCTTCTATATGTATATTCCTTACCTTATTAATATGGGGCTGATGAAAGTCACAGGCTACAACTGTGCCCTTTTCATCGCGGTAATCATCCAGGTATTCTGCGGATTCTATGCCACCCTCTTCCTGAAGAGAATCTTCCGGGAGGTAATGGATCTCGACAAGACGGCATCTCATATTCTCACCCTGCTGTTCTTCTCCTTCGGATATGTGATGGTCACCTGCATCGTTCCCGACCATTTCGTCATCTCCATGATGCTGCTCATCCTGGCACTCTACGTATCCGGTCTGAGAATGAAACATCACCATCCGCTCAAAATATGGCAGAGCGTGGTTTATTTCCTCCTTACTGCCGGTACATCGCTCAACAATGGATTGAAGATCTTCTTCTCTGCATTCTTCGTAAACGGAAAGGGTTTCTTCCGCCCGAAATATCTTCTCCTGGCAGTCATCCTGCCAGCCGCCCTGCTGTGGGGATTCTGCAGATGGGAATACCGCGTCTTCGTATGGCCTAACGAGATGGCACGCAAGGAACTGAAAGCCAAGAAAGCGGCTGAGAAGAAAGCCAGACAGGAGCGTATGGCGCAGATCAAGCATACCCGTGATTCGCTGACAAACGACTCTATCCAAAGAGGCTTGAAGATCATCACTGCTCAGGAGATAGCCCAAAAAGCCAAGAACGACAGCATCCGGAAGGCAAAGCAACTGGCCAAGAATGAAGCCAAAAAGAAAAGGGGTCCTAAGCAAGGTGCCCCTATCATGAAAGGTGAATTCATGAACTGGACGGATGCCACGAGCTCCCGCACACAGTCTATCATAGAAAATCTGATGGGCGAATCTATCCAGCTGCATCAGGATTATGTACTGGAGGATGAATTGCGCCATCGCCCGATGTTCGTGAAATACCGATACGCCATCAATTATATTGTAGAGGCAGTCATCATGCTGCTGTTTGTAGCCGGCATCTGGGCGGGCAGAAAGAGCAAGTATCTCTGGCTGGTGATGTCGTATTTCGGTCTTGACATGATGCTGCATATTGGCCTCGGCTTCGGTCTTAATGAGGTATATATCATGGCGGGGCACTGGATATACGCCATTCCGATAGCCATCGGTTTCCTTCTGAAGCAAAACCGACAGCTGCAAACCCGACAGCGCTACAACAGCTGTTTAAAGGGCGTATTGCTCGTTCTGGGACTGGCGCTACTGATATACAACGGTATTCTGATTATCGGATATTTCTGCTAAGTTAAAGATTAAGCACGCTTATTCTCATCTAAGTCTGAGATTAAGCGTGTTTATCTCTTCCTATCATTTTGCGACATCTGCGAGCCATCGCCTTGAAGATGCTGGAGAAATTACCATATCTCAGATTCAGAAAGAGTTCTTCCAGAGATCGTGACATCTTGATGAACGGGTGCCCCCAGGCATTGATCTTATACACTCGCTCCTTGAAATCTACGTTTTCCACCACATATTTAGGATGTTTCAGCGGAAACTCCAGCTCATGGCGCTTCATGGTGAAAATTCTGCGATAAGCCTTCGGAGTCGTCTTCATACTGCCCGAGAAATGGGTGGAGTCATCAGAGAGACCCAGATTATTGATCAGATTCCTGCATGGCATGATGGCAAGGCTGGAATTCAGCAGCATCGAAGCCCAGAAGATGCTTTCATAAAACTCCTTTCCACTATGGGCGTGATCCCTGCACATCGGGATGAAGTCCTTACGGAGCCCGCGCTGGCGAACCACCGATTCCAACTGGCGCATCGCCTGCTTATTGCGCAGAAAAGCATAGTCGCCCTCCCATTTATCCACCACACGGCGCCACGATGCCCATCCCCAGATAGAGAAGACAGAAGTAAAGAAATAGCTGTCCTCGCAGTCGGGTGTCACCTCATCTTCATTGAATCCGGCAATCATGGCAATACGCTCATCGTGCTCGTAGCGGTCGAGCATCTCCTTGCAGAAAGGGAAGAATGATTGCGAAGGCACATCGTCATCTTCCAGCACGATACACTTATCCACAATCGAGAAAGCCCATTTCTGGGAGAGATATTCCGAAGGATCACATCCCTGGTTCTTGGTCTGATAAGAACGATGCACCTCGCACTCCCAATCAATATTCTCATCTGATGCTATCTGCCGGCATGCCTCGATACCCGGCACATCCCGCTCCCCTCTTGCTCCATCCTGATAGAGGAACAACTGGGCAGGACGAGCCTTCTTCACCTCGTCAAACACTTTCTGGAAATTGTCGGGACGATTGAAGAAAAGCATCAATACGGCGACATCAATCTTAGCTGGCTGTTTCATATCTATGATATTCATTAACGATACACAATTGTCGGAATCTGTCATCATCCGTTTTTTGGAGACAAAGATAACCTAAAAAGCAGACAATGCCAAATAAACCGCCACAAAAAACCAGCCGAAATGAAATATTTCCTCATTTTTCTTCCCACAATCAATTTTTTACACTAACTTTGCAGCCAAATAAGAATAAAACGATGAAGAATATTTTTAAAATCAAGAAAGAAGAAAGAATACCGGGCCTCGTGGCTCTACTGATATTCGTACTGCTCAACGGGTTGTTCTTCTACAAATACGGCAACCTTTTCCTCAGAGCGCACCACGTCAGCTTCTGGCAGCTGTTCGCCAAGACCTTCCATGTATCCGGCTTTGATGCATGGTCGTATATCTTTATGTCGAATGGCAAACTCTATTTCGAGATTCCCCGCCATCCGCTCTTTGCAGTCATCCTCTATCCTTTCTATCTCATCAACAAGGAACTGATATCTTCGGGCGATACCAACTTTGCGATGATATTCATGGCTATCCTGCTCATTGCAAGCGCCTTCTATTCTTTCATCTTCGTATATCGCATTTTCCGGGAAATCATAGAACTGAAGAAGAAAGACTGCATCCTTTTCTCTACCATGCTCTATTCCTTCGGTATGGTGATGGTTTCCATGCTGGTACCCGACCACTTCTGCTGGTCGCTCCTCATGCTGACCATGACGCTGTATCTGGCGGGCATGGCGATGAAGGAAAGACGGAAACTGTCTGCCTGGACTATCGGTATCCTCAGTTTCCTGACCGGAGGAGTCACCCTCAGCAATATTGCCAAGACCTATCTGGCAGCCTGGTTTGTCAATGGCAGGAAAGTCTTTGCCCCTAAGAATCTCGTGGCTATGATTCTGCCAGCCATCCTGCTGGTAACTACTGCCTACCTTATCTATACTGAGGTAAGGGAACCCCAGTTTCATGTAGATAAACAGATTGAGGTAAAGACGCATGCCAAGGATCCGGAACAGCAGCGGAAGGATTCCATCCATCATGCATGGGTTATGGCACATACCGGAGAACCGTTGAAGAAGGAAGGGTTCTGGAAATGGACCGATACGTCAACTTCCAGGACGGATGCCCTGATTCACAATATGATGGGAGAATCCATCCAGCTCCACGATTCTTATCTCCTGGACGATATGTGTGTGAACCGCCCTACCATCGTGAAGTATAACTATACATTCAATTATGTCATTGAAGCCATCATCTCGCTGCTGTTCCTCATCAGCATCGCAGTCGGCATCCGATACAAGTTCTTCCTCATGGTACTGAGCTGGCTGGGATTAGACATCGTCATCCACTTCGTGATGGGATTCGGCCTGAACGAGATGTATATCATGGCTTGCCACTGGATATTCATCATTCCTATTGCCATCGCCTATCTGATGAAGTCACTCACACCAGGCAGACAAGTCATCCTGAGATATTCCTGCTGGTTACTCACCCTGTATCTCTGGGCATGGAACGGCTACTGGCTGTTCACCTACATGTCTGACCAGGCAACCCAGATCATGAAATAAGCGGCTTCCAAAGCCCCATTCTTTATAATAACTCTCTAAAAAAGGAATCTTATGAACATAGCAGTCATCTTTGCAGGAGGCTCCGGCCTCAGAATGCACACCAAGTCAAGACCTAAGCAGTTTCTGGAACTGAACGGCAAACCTATCATCATCTATACTTTGGAATTGTTTGACAACCATCCGGAGATAGATGGCATCGTCGTAGCCTGCATCGAATCATGGATTCCTTTCCTGGAGAAGATGATACGCAAGTTCGAAATCAGCAAAGTGGTGAAGATTGTACCTGGCGGCAACAGCGGACAGGATTCCATCTATCACGGACTCTGTGCTGCCGAGGAGTTTGCCGGCGAAAGGGATGCCAACGTGCTCATTCACGACGGTGTACGCCCGCTCATCACCGAGGAAACCATTACAGACAATATCCGGAAGGTGGAAGAATGCGGTTCCTGCATCACCTGCATTCCGGCCACGGAGACTTTCATTGTGAAGCAAGAAGACAACTCGCTGGAAATTCCAGAACGAGACAATTCCCTGATAGCAAGAGCACCACAGAGTTTCAAGCTGAAAGACATACTGTCTTCACACCGCAAGGCAATCGAAGAAGGCAGACACAACTTCATCGATTCCTGTACGATGATGAGCCATTACGGCTATAAACTCGGTACCATCATCGGACCGATGGAGAACATCAAGATTACAACGCCAACCGATTTCTTTGTGTTCCGTGCCATGGTAACGGTACATGAGAACCAGCAGATTTTCGGTTTCTAATAAAGATAGAAGAGAAATGAAACATAACGAAATAGAGCTAGAAGACTGGAAAGACTTTGCCAGCAGATTTCCTCTTTACGAACAACTGAGAAACAAAACCATCGGTATTACGGGAGCTACGGGCTTGCTGGGCTCCTGCATAGTTCATTGTCTGGAAGAACTCGACAGACAGCACGGTCTGAACCTGACCATCGTCTGCTTCGTAAGAAACGAGGAGAAGGCGCAGCAGGTACTGGGTCATCCTCAGGATGATGCCCATTCAGGAGAAGCTCTGGGCAAGAACATCATTATCCTGAAGCATGATTTCAGCAAGACAGAGGAAATGCCGCAGGAGGTTCACATCGATTATCTGGTGCATTTTGCCAGTCCTACTGCATCCCAATACTTTGTCAGCAAACCGGTAGAAACCATGATGACCGATTTCGACGGCACGGCCCAGCTTCTGCGTTTCGCCCTTCGCCAGAACACCGCCTCAATCGTCAATGTTTCATCTCTGGAGGTATATGGAAGCATCTATGATGATTCCCATCCACTCAGCGAGGAGGAACAGGGCTACATCCATCTTTCAGATACCCGCAGCAGCTATCCCGTAGCCAAGAGAGCTGCCGAATGTCTCTGCCATGCCTATGCCAAGGAATATGGGGTACATGTCAAGACTGCCCGCCTCGCCCAGACTTTCGGAGCAGGAGTTACAGCAGATGACAACCGCGTTTTCGCACAATTTGCCCGCAACATCATTGACGGAGAAGACATCGTTCTCCATACCACCGGTGAACTGAGCCGCTGCTATTGCTATACCATTGATGCCATCGAGGGCATCCTCTTCATCCTGCTGAAGGGTGAAGACGGCGAAGCCTACAATGTTGCCAACGAGTCAACCTACATTTCCATCATCGACATGGCTAAGTTCCTCTGCAAGACTTTCAATCCTGATGTAAAGCCGGTTATCCGGCTGAAGGAGGGCATGGGATATTCTCCGATGACCCGGCTCCGTCTGTCCTGCAGCAAGGTGCATGAACTCGGATGGACGCCAGGATATGACATGAAAACGATGTTTGAACGTCTTATCGCATCATTGAAAGCATCATCAGCATCCCATTAAAAACGATCCAACTTATAAAAAGCACCCATCAGCATCATGACATCCATTCTAAAGAAAATATACAAGAGTACATTGGGAATATACGAACGCAAGGACCTGTCGTCCTGGATCCATACTCCTGCCTGTTCTACTCCCATCTATGGCATCTACCATATCTTCTGCGACGCCAACTGGAAAGAGATGGTAAGGGAACAGATGCAGCATCTCGCCGACAGCGGACTGCTCGAGGCAAGCAACCGACTCTATATCAGCTGCATCGCCAAAAACGACGAAGATATCATGGAACTGGAAGATATCCTGCGACAATACTCGGCAGATAAGATAGAATTTGTTTCCAAGACCACCAATCCGCAGCGATTCGAATTTCCGGCACTCGACTATATGTATGAGAAATCGCAGCACGAAGACTTCCTCTTCTACTATTTTCATACCAAGGGAATCACCTATCAGACTCCCCTAAATCAGGAAGACAAGGAATTCAGGGGATTCGTGGAAAAGATTGTGGCATGGAGAAGAATGATGGAATATTTCCTGATGAACCAGTGGAAGGTGGCTGTCAACACCCTGCAAGCGGGATATGATACTTACGGAAGCTACCTCTTCCCTCCTTTCAGGAACAGGATGTACGCCGGCAACTTCTGGTGGGCGAAGGCTTCTTATTTCAGAACGCTCCCTGCCCTAGACGAAGATACCAAGCTGCACAACCGCTTTATGGCCGAAGAATGGCTGCTGAGCCTGCCTGGGGTAAAGCCTTTCTCGGCTTTCGATACGGTGGCCGACCTCTATTTTGTCAGGATTCCACCTACCATCTATGAGGCGGGCAGGCATTCTCTCTGCGATTCTCTCAGATTCTGCGCCATCTATACCTATAGAAAATACCAGCGCAAATGGTTCGGTTACAGCTACAAGCAGCACTGCCAACAAAAATTCCAGCAACTCAAGCAATCGCTTTAGTTGCTGGAATTTTCCATTTATAACCGGTTCATGACTTGAGCTCCAACTTGCCAACGTGCAGATTCACCTTGTCCAGATCCGGAAGCTGCATATAGTTTCCGTATTGGTCGGTCAGCACCTTGTCGTAATTGCCCGGCACAGGCATCTGATGCCCTTCAAACTCCAGGGTGGTCAATGGGAAAATGTCTTCCAGATGGCGTTCTACTACAAAAGGCACGCCAAAAGCATCCAGGTAGGCACCACCGATCAGTCTGGCGATTCCCCTCATCACCGGAAAAATCAACCGTTCGTTCAGATGCACCCAACGCATCACCTTGCCCACGAGCACCTCATCCTGCAGATCCTTCCGCTTCAATATCTTATAGGTGTGTCCGATGGTCTGCATCGACAGCCGCTGCAACCATTTGGGGTGCTTGTCGATAGGAAAGATGTCTATGTAGATGCCCCGCTCCTTGAAAATCCGGTCATAGCCGTTATTCTCATCCAGCACCGTCCGGCGGTCTCTCAACTTGGCATACTGGAAGAAATAGTTTTCGTCCGTCTGCCTGCATTGCAGCGCCATCGTCTCATCCAGCTCCCGGGGCAGAATCTCTATCATCTTCAGATAATCCTCCCGCAGCATCTGCACATCCATGTCATCATCCCAGGGAATGAAACCCTGATGGCGGGCTGCACCAATCAGTGTGCCGCCTATCAGCCAGTAACGGATTTGATGACGCCTGCAGATGGCATCAAAAGCCAGCAGCAGCTCTACCATCCTTTGCTGATGCTTCCACAGCAGAGAACCTTCGGGATTGAACCGGGCTCTCAACTCCTCATTACTATATTGTCTTGTCTGATTTTCCATCATATTCATCTATTTTTCTTTAATACAAAACGGATACACTCATCCAAAATGGCAACCCGGGCCACTTTCATGACCACGAAATATAATACGGCTGCCATCACAACCCTAGCCAGAAGCAGACATACCAGATTGGCAATGCTCATCGTTGCCAGATAGGTGAGGCTCATCACGCCCAGAGCCGCCAGCAGGAACGGACAGGTATCTTTCAGAAAGTCCAGCGGACGGTAACTGATATAACGGTAAGCCAGCGCATACCACACAAACATCCAGACGATGGTCAATGCCACATAGACTGATACCATCAGATGGATGCCATAAGGCCAGAGAAGCAGCATCAGCACAATCTGGGTGACACTCAAGGAAACCGTACACCAGAAATAGGCACCGGATTTCCCCTTACTGATAACCACATTGGAAAACAGCGTATAAAGTGGCATCACCGAACCGCCTACGCACAGCATACGCAGCAGTTCTGCACTCGACTGCCATTTCTCAGTCAGCGTGATGATGATAAACTCATTGGAAACGAGTCCCAATCCGAACAGCAGAGGGAAAGAAAGGAAGCAGATAAACCTGACCATCTTTCTGAAAGCCATCAGCTGGCGCTCCCTGTCGTCAGAGAGATTCACCAGGGTAGGCTGGATCACCGGATTCAACATTCCCTGCAGCAGGAGATAACACTTCGAGTTCCACTGATAAGCCTGGTTGTAGCTACCCGTAATGGCATTGGTATAGAAACGGCCCAGCAGGATATTCATCACATTGTCGTTGATTTTGGTGGCGATGGTTGTAGCAGCTATCTTGAAGCTGAACGGAAACATCGTCCTCACCGGTGTGAAATCTATCTTCAGCGAAGGTCGCCAGGTGGAATAATGCCATACCAGCAGGGTGTTCAGTCCCACATAAACCACTCCCTGGGCAGCCAGAGACCAATAGGCAAAGCCATTCCAAGCCATCAGAACACCCACGCTACTCGACAGCAGAACCGCCGTGATACTCGCCTTTGCCTGCTGCTTCACCATCATGTTCTTGAAGAGGAATGCAGCCTGAGCCGTACCCAGACTGGAAAAGAGAATATTGATGAATGCCAGCCGGCATAAGGATACCAGCCTTTCATCATGATAGAAATCGGCTATGAAAGGGGCACAGAAGAAAAGGATGACATAAAGAGAAGATCCCACTATGATGTTAAACCAAAACACGGAGTTGTAATCATTGGCTGTAGGATGCTTTAGATTACCGATGGCCGAAGCGAATCCGCTGTTCTGAAGAGCTATCGCTATGAGCGGGAACACATTGATCATTGCCATCATTCCATAGTCTTCCTTCGACAACAGTCTGCCCAGGACGATGCCGAATACCAAACCGATAACCTGCATCGCCCCATTGTTCATGGCTCCCCAGAAGAGGCCCTTTGCTGTTTTTTCCTTTAATGTTTCTGCCATTTGAATCTATTTTTCTTGCTAAAATCATGCGAACTAGCGCTTGAAGAGACTTCTCACCACAAACCAGGCATGCACCAGAACCGTAGTGACAATGCCATAGTTGCTGCGCATCACCTCGAAACGCTCCTTGAGCGAAGCCTTGTGGTTCTGCACCGACATGCCGCCATCCAGATAGTTGGTGATGACTGCATGCACATTGCGCAACGGAAGATGACGCTGCTGAGCCGCCTTCATGATGCGGATGCACCAATCCACATCTGCCGAAAGGCGATAATGCAGATTGTAATGGATTTGGCGGGCGATATCCGTGCGGGCATAAAACGACTGATGACAGACAAGCATACCCCACTTGAACGAGCGCCAGTTCAGCTTCTTGGGAGGCGAAAGACGGCGATGGCGCAGAAATCCTCCTTCGTCATTCACGATATCGGTATCTCCATAAAGCACGCCCGGCAGGTTCTCGCCCTCGCCTACGCATCCCTCTACATACTCCAGGGTATCGGAAGAAGGAAAGACATCTCCCGCATTCAGAAACACGAGATAGTCGCCTGTGGCACGGTCGATGCCCTTGTTCATGGCGTCATAGAGTCCCTTGTCAGGTTCCGAATAGACCACGATTTCGTGGGCATTCTCCCCTGCCTTTGCCCTGTTCTGGTACGCCCGTACCATAGCCAGGGTCTTGTCCTTCGAAACACCATCTATGATCAGGTGCTCGATATTGCAGTAGGTCTGCTTATTGACACTATCCAACGTACGCTGCAACACACTCTCAGCATTGTAGGTACAGGTTACGACAGTAAACTTAATCATATTCGGTAATTTTTAAAGGCCATCGCCTGATTATACACCTCAACATATTTCAGCGCCACCGCATGCTGCGAATAGTTATGCATCACCTTCTGCAGGCACGCCTTCTTCAGATTCTCCCGGTCAGCTTCTTCCAGCACCCAGTGGATGCCAGCCGCCAAATCCTTGGCATCGCGGTAGTTTGCCACATATCCGTTCTTCTGATGATCGATCATCTCCGGTATGCCACCTACCTTGAATCCTACGCTAGGCACGCCGCAGGCCATCGCCTCCATGATGGTATTCGGCAGATTCTCCGACAGGGAAGGAAGCACGAAGACATCGGCTGCATTGTAAATATCCGCGATGCGCTTGTCATCGCTCACATAACCGAGCGAAACGATCGGGAACGAAAGCTTGCCTTCGAATTCCTCGCTGTGTCCACCCAGTATTGCCACGCAGGTGTTCTCCCTCATCTTGGGATGCTGCTCAGCCATCAGCCGGCACGCCTCTATCAGATAATCCATGCCCTTATAGGGATTGGTGGCTCTCTGGGCGATGAAGAGGATGATGCGCTTGTCCTTTGGCAGCTGCGTGCGGAGACGGGATTCCAGCTTATCCTGCGGACAATAGACATGGGTGTCTATCGGATTGGGAATCGTCTCGATGCGATGACCCGCCAGGAGTCCGCTCAACCGGGCTTCACCCGCCAGCCATCTGCTGCAGGTAACAAAGGAAAGAGCCCCACTGTTGTACACCTTCTGCTTCTTCTTCCATATCTTCGCCGACAGATCGTTCTTTCCGCCGTTTCCCGGCAGATACTTGCAGTTGCCGCAGCCATTGTTGTAATGATGGCAATCCAGGGTAAGATGACAGATGGATGATGCCGGCCAGATGTCGTGCATGGTCCATACCACCGGTTTTCCGCTGCTGATGATCTTTCGGATGGTCTTCAGCGAAAGCATACCCTGGTTGATCCAGTGCAGATGGATGATGTCAGCCTCCTTGAACTCTGGCAGGGAAGTGATGTCGTATCCCGCATTGGCGATATCGAGTGCAAAGAGATTCTTCTTGGAAAAATGAAGGCGGCAGAAGATGCACCAGCGCTCCCAGAGGAAGTTCCACTGCAACTTGAGCGAACGGGGCAACCCTACCACGGTAATATCATCGGTCACTTTATCGCGCACCAGCATCTTAGCCTTAACACCATTGTTGTTAAGGGCATCCATCAGGCGGTTGGCAGCTACAGCAGCTCCACCCGCCTTCTCACTTGTATTTACTATGAGTACTCTCATGATTATCCTTTTTTTCTGCTTGCAAAGATAATGTAAAAATTTGAGTTAGCGAAGAAAAAGGAAGACTTTTAATAAAATAAAACATGCCACAACTCTCAACGAGCTGTGGCATGCACTATGTTTAACTTAAAAATTCTAATCAAAATAGTCTCACGACCTTCTCAATTATCTGTTAAACAATCTACCTTAAAACCTAATAACTAAAAACCTAAATCTATTACTACTAACCTAAACAATCTATTAACCTTTTGACGCTGCAAAGATAGTACTTTTTCTGCAAATCGCCAAATAATTCGACAAGAAAAGTATCATTTTTGATATTTTTTGATATAAATCAACGAATTATTAGAAAATTCGTCAAAAAAACAACAAGTTTTTAACCCTCATTAAGCTTTTTCTATCAATACTGTTGCATAGGCTGAGATTCCTTCCATTCTTCCGGTAAAGCCCAACTTCTCTGTGGTTGTAGCCTTGATGGAGATCTGGTCTTCCTCTACGCCCATCACTTTTGCCAGGCATTCCTTCATGGCAGGAACATGCGGATTGAGCTTCGGACGCTCTGCACAGACCGTTGCATCGATGTTGCCCAGGGTATATCCCTTGGTGGCAATCAGGTCCATCGTCTTCTTGAGCAGAATCTTGGAATCCACATTCAGGGTCTCTGCTGCCGTATCTGGGAAATGATAACCGATATCACGCATGTTGGCGGCACCCAGCAGGGCATCGCAAATGGCATGAATCAACACGTCGGCATCACTATGGCCGAGCAAACCCAACTCATAATCTATCTTGATACCACCCAGCCACAAGTCACGGTTCTCTACCAGCTTGTGAACATCGTATCCGAATCCTACACGTATATTCATAATCTTATTCTTTATGATTAAAGTTATTAATATGTTTATCTATCGCTTGAACAGGTCTTTCAATCCGTCCATATCGAACGCCAGCGTAAAGCGCAGGGTCTGGTCGAGCGGATTGCTCTTGGCGGTGGCTACCACATAGGAAGCATCAAGCGAGAAGACATTCATCTTGAAACCGGCTCCCACCGTGAAGTACTTGCGGTTGCCCTTGCTCTGACTTTCGTGATGATAACCGGCACGCAGGGCAAACTTGTCATTATACACATACTCGGCACCTACGCCATAGTTGATTTCCTCCAGCTCTTCCTTGAATCCGCCAGGGGCATCGCTGAAGCTCTTGAAGATGCCGCTGATGCCCGAAATATCGTTGTATTCTCGATGCACTCGGTCTTCATACTCCGAGTTGTCCTCTCCCTCATTCTGAGCAGGAACCGTCGGCACGAGATACTTGCTGGCATCTGCGGCGATGGTAAAGCGGTTGTACTCGTCGATAGGAATCATCAGTGAGGCACCCAGACGCAGATTGGTTGGCAGGAACTCACCATACTCCTGACCGCTGAAGGTGATCTTGCTGCCGATATTCGAAATGTTCAGACCTACACCCAACTGGCACTCTCGCGGTCCGATGTTGACATAGTTCTGATAATAGGCTGCAATATCCGCCGCAAAAGCCGAAGCAGGCGAATTCTCCTCCTGATAGTCGAAGCGCAGGTCAGAATAAATCCAGCGGATAGCTGCCGCCAGGGAGAATTTCTCGCTGAGCATCAGAGAGTAAGCCACATCGAGCGACATCTCGTAAGGATTGATGGTCATCGCATTGTCGGTTTCTCCCGGATCAGAAAGAAACACCTCACCCATATTGAAATAACGGAGCGAAGCGGATACGGCACTGTAATCGCCTATGCGGTAATAGCCCGAGAGATAGGCGAGATTCATGTCGTTGACCAGCGAGCGGAGCCATGGAGTGAAGTTCAGCGCCACACCCGCCCTGGAGATGTTGAAGGGATACTTTGCCGGATTCCAATACTGGGAGTTGACATCCGGATCGGTTGCCGCACCCACGTCGCCCAGACCTCCGCCGCGGGCATCGGGCGCTATGGTCTGAGAGATGACGGCATAGTTTACCGGATTGAAAAGACTCTCCTTGGTATCTCCCTCTCCGTTCTGCGCCGATGCCGTCAGCGCCCATACCGAGAGGAAACCGGTTGCGAATATCTTGACGATTCTATTCATACTACTTTATTTTATATGATGATATTTACTATTTTATAATGATCAGTTTCCGGGTTTTGGAGGCATAGCTGCTGCCATCCGATGAAACCTTGACCCGATACAGATAGATGCCCGTACCCAGAGGGCGACCGCCATCTACCGATAAATCCCACTTCACGGTATAGACCTCCGAAGCCGGCACGCCGCTCTCGGCATGGCGCCAGAGCTGTCTGCCCGAAGTATCATAGAGTTCGATTACCACATCCATCAGGCTCTCCGTTCGGTCGTGAGATACGATGAAGGTAGTCGTGCTGCGGGCTGGATTCTCCGTCACGCCCACATCGAAGAGCGATGGAGCCAGACCGCTTACCACATTGAAGTGGAGGGTGGTGGTAGAACTGTTGTTCTGGATATCCCACGCCGTGAAGGTAAGCTGATGCCTACCTGGCGCAAGTTCCGGAATGCTGTAGCAGGTGGAACCGCTGGTATAGGTCCCGAAATCATACGAGAAATAATCGTTGAGATTGTAGGTCTTCGACTGATCTCCGTCTATCACCAGCTTCAGGTCATGGCCCAGTCCGCTTCCTGCGGCATTGATTCCGTCCTTGTCTGATATCCTTGCCACGAAATAAGGGGTGGTATTCACATTGCCGCCATCCACGAAGGTAGGCGAGTTCAGATAGCAGAATATCGACGGACCGATGGAGTCGTTTCCTGCCACCACGCTGCAGCCCACCTTGAACTGTGTGCTTTCTCCATTCGCCCGCAGCGCCTTGTCGTTGCTGACGGCATAGAGATTCATCAGTCCGGTATCACCCGAATAATTGATATCCTTGGGTACGGCAAAGCTGAAGGCAAACTTTCCGCCGGATACGCTGTCAGCACCCTGATAGAGCGTCTTCTGCCGGTCGTAATACTGGAAGGCTGTGGAGGCACCATCGGCTGTGGCATCATTCAGCTTGCAGGTAACCAGTTCCCTGGAATCCCTTACCATAGCCGTCACGACACCCTGGAAATCCACATCCGTCTCCACATGTCCCGCAATTCTGGCTATATCTCCGGCTCTCAGCAGCGGAACCGTATCGGTGCGCCGGCAGGAGATGCCGTTGATGGAATCCACCACCACCTTCATCATCGGCAGGTTGAGCGAGAGGGCAGGATCTCCGAGCAGGGCATACTGCAGATGGTTTTCCGAGCGGTCTATCTCGCCCGCCATCACATTGCCCAGCATCACGTCGTTCTGTGCCAGCCGGTGTGCCTCGCCTATCGCAAGCGGCTTGCCGTCTTCCCGGCTCAGCACCCTGCGCAGGAAGGCGCGGTTCATATACTTGTTCTGCTGGGCAAACACGGTACGCGTGGTACCGTAGAATGCCACAGCTCCACCTTTTTCATTCAGCAGGGCAGCCTCGCCGATGGTAGATTTCGTACCATCATAAGGCATGATGTCGCAGGATGCCGTCACCCACAACGGCAGGTTCTCGTTTCTGAACGATTCGAAATCCGTAATCTTGAGCACGTTTTCATGCGAAATCTGGGTCTCGCTTCCGTGTCCGGCATAATCCATCACCAGGGCACCATGAGCCTGCTGCTGCCTGATGATACTGGAAACTTCGGGATAGGTATTTCCCGTTGAGGAGGTCTGGCGGGTATAGGCATCCCACATCACCTTTCTGATGAGATAGCCCGGATAGAGCGAGGCGATATCGTCTGCCACCTCGTTGGCATCTGCCATGTGGAGATTCTCGTTACCGTCATCGCCCATGAACATCAGGGTGTTCTGCCAGGCTCCGGCATTGGCGTTCTTCTTGTAATTGATGGTCTTGTCCACCAGTATCTTGGCTTCCTGCGCCGTAGTCACCGGGAATCGTCCTACCGCCACATCCTGCAGTTCGGTTCTCGGATCGGCTCCCTTTCCTTCGCCGATGATTCCCAGCCAGCTGTCGCTCACATAGCAGGTGGTCTTGCTGAAGGAGTCATCGCTCTCATAACAGAGCAGGTAATCATCCGGATTCAGCAGTCGGCAGTCGGCCGTGAGCATCCGGTTGTCCCATACGCAGTCGCCGAAGAGCAGGAGATACTTGGGCATGTCGGCAGCCGTAGCCGCCCTGTCGCTCAGCATCCGCAGATAGCGGCGGTAGGCATTGGCATCGGGGGTACCGCTGGAGAATTCATTATAGAGTTCATCGGCGGGCACGATGTTCACCCGCAGCCCGTCGTGGGTTTCGTGAAATTCCTTGAGCCGCTGTGCCTGCTTGAGCAGTTTCTGCGAGGTAGGGATGATGATCACCATATCGGCAGCCCCGTCGGCATGATGATCCTGCGGAGTGATGCCATACACATACTCGGCTGCAGGAATCTGACTTCCGAAACCGGCAAAGGGCGCAGGCTCCTCCCAGGTTACGGCTACATAATCCAGATGGATAGGTCCACCGCTCATCGGCTGTATCTCGATGGTATCCTTCTCCTTGAAATCCTGAAGCGGATAGGTGGCGCTCCTTTCCACGCCTACCGTATAGGCACTGCTGCTGGAATTGGTAGGCAGATAGAGGCTCATGGTTCCCAGTTCCTTCTGGTTCTTCCTGATCTGCACCTGGGTGTTGGTACCGGCGGTAACAGCCACCACCAGCTTTCCCCGGCTGCATCCGGTAGGATTGGTGATGACCACCTTCTGGGTGTCGCCCACCTTGACGGCTGTAGGATGAAAGAGATTCCTTCCACCCTGCATCCAGCTGAACCCATCTACTTCATAAAGGGAATGATAATCTTCCGGCATCGGATGGCAGGAAGATACAAAAGAGGCTGAATCAGCCCAGAGACTCGGCGCCCCATCGCTCTGGGTGATGAAATAATAGCCATAGTCTGAATAGGGATTGCGGGTGCGCACCGTAGCCGTCTTGCTGCTCCAGCTCACCGCACCGCGGGCATAGAAATAATGTCTGCCATCCACTACATATTGCGGCACCTCCTTCAGGTCGTCAGTTTCCCGAATATCCTGGGCATAGAGTGCCTCGTTCTGGAGATTTCCTCCATAACCGTAGATCTTCACCTTGCTGATATCCGAAAAACCGGCACGGCGCACCACATCGGCAGTCAACTGATGAATACTCGTTTCACTCACTCTGATCTTTGCCCATTTTCCGCTTGCCAGCACAGAATGGTCGGCATAGGCGGGAGAAGAATCCTCCCCCACGCGGGTTAGCAGTCGGGCTTCCTGCTGCGAACGTGTCAGCAGAGGCGACTGGCTCTTCGAGCGTTTCAGCGGCTTCGCCTGGATATCCAGCATGAAGCTCACCAGCGCCTGATATCTGTGCTCTCTGAAAACAAGAGGAGAAAAGGAAATCACCAGCAAGCCCTGTTTCCGGCATTCCGTCACCTGCTGGCAGATGGCTACCTGCTCAGGGAGAGCAGCGCCCGAAAGCCGGTTGTAATGAGAAATATCGGTAGCAGGCATATCCACATACTCCGGATATTTCACTGTTACCGTATAGATAGAATCCTGATAATCCCCCTGCAAAGGCAAAGAATATACGAATTGAGGCAATATGGAGTCCACCTTCACCTCCTGCGAGGTAAGGTTGAAGAATCTCTGTGCCGCAGCAGGCAGCGCCATCAGCACCAGCACTGCCACAAGACAAAGGTATTGCCATATTCTACTCTTATTCATATATTCTTTCTATCTTTGCTGGACCGTGGCACGGATCAGGTTGCCACAGCCGGGTTTTATTTACACATAAAGTCGAGAACCTTTCTATCTTCGAGATAGCCCTCCAGATGGTCGTCGATCTTCACCGGACCGCATCCTGTAGGACAACCCGTATAGAGCAGGTCTCCTGTCTTGAGCGTAAAATACTGGCTGATGTAGGAGATGATTTCATCCACCTTGTAGAGCATATCGCTCGAACAGCCTTCCTGCACATTCTCGCCGTTGATGTTGAGATGGAAGTGGATAGCCTGGATGTCACGGAACTTCTGGATATCCACCCATTCTCCGATGGCGGCAGAACCGTCGAATCCCTTGGCAAGTTCCCATGGCTGACCCGCCTCTCTCAGCTTCTTCTGCATCTCGCGGGCGGTAAAGTCGATGCCCACGGTCACCGCATCATAATAGCGGTGGGCAAAACGCTGCGGAATGGTCTTTCCCAACTTGCAGATACGCACCACCAGCTCGGTCTCATACTCTATTCTTCCCAGATGATCCGGAATGAAGAAAGGCTTGCCGTTGTTGAGCAGCGCAGAATCTGCCTTGGTAAAAATAACAGGACGCTCTGGTTTAGATAACGTACCATGCAGCGATTTATTGTGTTCGGTATAGTTCATACCGATAGCAAATATCTTCATAATCCCAAAAATGTATATATAAAAAAGAAAGGGGAGTTAGAAGCAAAGCTAAGCTTTAACTCCATAACTCCCGGATATTCTAATTTAACTATAAGTCAAATTAATGCTTGCTTTCGAGTAATGATTACTCAGCAGCAAGAGTAAAGCGCTGGTAAGCAACGATCTTGAGATCCTTGCTCTGAGAAGCGAGGTACTGAGCAACAGTCTGCTTGTCACCATCACCGAACTGGAACTCCTGGTCAACGAGGCAGTTCTCCTTGAAGAACTTAGCCAGACGACCGTTAGCGATGTTCTGGATCATAGTTGGGTTCAAAGAAGCAGCCTTCTCCTCACCTACAGTCTTCTTGATGTTGCGAGCCTCCTCAGCCTGCTCAGGAGTCAACCAACCCTTCTTGGTGTTGCTCTCGATGTGATCCTCAGAGTCAACGTGAGCTGGGTTGATGCCAGCCTTCTTCAAAGCAGCGTTCACTGCCTTCTCTACGAGCTCCTCCTTAGTCTTGGCAACAGCAACCTCGAGCTCAGTCTTCTTTGTCTCCTCAGAAACAGAAGACTCGTCGAGAGCTACAGGGCGCATAGCAGCTACCTGCATAGCAACCTTGTGACCAGCCTCCTCGTTGTTCTCGTTGAGCTGAACCATAGTACACAGAGTGTGCTTGTTCATGTGGTCGTAAACCTCGATGTTCTCACCCTCGAGAACGCAGTAGCCGTCGAGCTCCATCTTCTCACCGGTGATACCAGAACGCTGTGTAACAGCAGCCTGAGCATCAGACTCGCCAACCTTCAAAGCCTTTACCTCGTCGAGAGTATGAGCCTTTGCAGCGATAGCAGCATCGAGGATGTCAGATGTCAACTTGATGAAGTCAGCACCGTTAGCTACGAAGTCAGTCTCACACTTCAGAGCGATGATAGCAGCGAAATCGTTAACCTTCTTAACGAGAACGCAACCGTTAGAAGTCTCACGGTCAGAACGCTTAGCAGCGATAGCGAGACCACGCTCACGGAGCAACTCCTTTGCCTTATCGAAATCACCTTCAGCCTCTGTGAGTGCCTTCTTAACGTCAGCAAGACCAGCACCAGTCATAGCGCGAAGTTTCTTGATATCTTCAATTGAAACAGCCATAATATTTTTCTAATATTAAAAAGTTAATAATAATCTTTGCTTGAAAAGAACTAAAGCCATCGAATCATAAAACAGAATCAATGGCTCCAGTATATTTTTGTTTGCCTAATTACTCAGCCTCGTCCTTGCGAGCAGCCTTCTTCTTAGGCTGATCCTTCTGCTCTGCAGCAGCCTTGTCGTCAGCCTTCTCAGCCTTACGCTCCTCAAGACCCTCAGCGATAGCACCGCAAACTGCAGAGAGGATAGCCTCTACTGAGTCCTTAGCGTCATCGTTAGCTGGGATAACGTAGTCGATATTCTTTGGATCTGAGTTGGTATCAACGATACCGAACACAGGGATACCAAGACGGTTAGCCTCCTTAACGGCGATGTGCTCCTTCATGACGTCAACTACGAAGAGTGCGCTTGGGAGACGTGTCAAGTCAGCGATAGAACCGAGGTTCTTCTCCAACTTAGCACGCTGGCGGCTGATCTGCAGCAACTCGCGCTTTGAAAGGTTAGAGAATGTACCATCGTTCAACAGCTTGTCGATGTTTGTCATTTTCTTAACTGCCTTACGGATTGTAGGGAAGTTGGTAAGCATACCACCAGCCCAACGCTCGTTTACGTATGGCATATTGATAGAAGCTGCCTTCTCGGCAACTGCATCCTTAGCTTGTTTTTTAGTAGCGACAAACAGGATCTTCTTACCTGTCTTGGCGATTTCCTTGAGGGCCTCAGCAGCCTCGTCAACCTTAGCAACAGTCTTGTTGAGGTCGATAATATGAATACCGTTACGCTCCATGAAGATGTAAGGAGCCATTGCTGGATTCCACTTGCGACGGAGGTGTCCGAAGTGGCAACCTGCCTGAAGTAACTGGTCAAAATTTGTTCTTGACATTGTCTTTTCTTGTTTAAATGTTGTTTACTTTCTTTTGAATTCTAGCTAGAATCAGTCGATGAGTAGTCCCCGATTAATGGAATCTCACCGATTTAGATACTAAACTTTTTAGCTCAGCTATAATAATCTGAATATATAATAAAATATATGTATAAGATTAACGCTTGCTGAACTGGAAGCGACGACGAGCCTTTGGCTGACCTGGCTTCTTACGCTCTACAGCACGTGAGTCACGTGTCATGAAGCCAGCATCCTTCAATGCCTTCTTATCGTTAGCGTCGATCTTAACGAGAGCGCGAGCGATAGCGAGGCGGAGTGCCTGGCTCTGACCGGTGAAACCACCACCGTCGAGGTTTGCCTTAATATCATACTTACCCTCAGCCTCGAGCAACTGCAATGGCTGCTTTACTACATAGCGAAGGATTGCTGATGGGAAATATGTCTCAATATCTTTCTTGTTGATTGTGATCTTACCTGTACCCTCTGAGAGGTATACGCGAGCTACAGCGCTCTTACGGCGACCAATTGCATTAATTACTTCCATTCTACCTTAATTATTTATACTGGTTAATATCAATTGCCTTTGGCTGCTGAGCCTCATGCTTGTGCTCTGTGCCATCGTAAATGAAGAGGTTGTCCATCAAAGAGCGACCGAGAGGGCCCTTTGGCAACATACCCTTAACTGCGTGACGGAGGATCTTGTCCATTCCATCAGGACGCTTGCGCAACTCAGCTGGAGTATTGAAGCGCTGACCACCAGGGTAACCAGTGTAACGTGTGTAAACCTTATCAGTCTCCTTCTTGCCAGAGAATACAGCCTTAGCTGCGTTGATAATGATTACGTTGTCACCACAATCTACGTGTGGAGTGAAAGTTGGCTTGTACTTACCACGAAGCAACTTAGCTACCTTTGAGCAAAGGCGACCTACTACCTGGTCTGTTGCGTCGATTACAACCCACTCTTTCTTAGCTGTCTCCTTATTAACAGAGATAGTCTTGAAACTTAATGTGTCCATTTTAAAATTTAAATTTACTACTAAAAAACGTTTTAATCTTTTTTACTCACTTAATTTCGGATAGGTGATTCACTAACCGCAAATCCCGGCCACAGGATGTGCTATTAACACACCATACCCAGGGGACTCTAAGTGTATCCCCGAAATAATCGGACTGCAAAATTACACATTTTTATTTGATTATGTGTAAGTTACGCTCCGTAGTCCTTATCTTTTATAATTATTTAACTTAGTTTGTCACATTTTGTTATTTCCATCCGTTTTTACGCCTTTTTGCATTTCCCAAGCATCTCCAATATATAATCAAGCTTCTTCTATAATATAATAAGGTGTAAGGCTCGCAGTAAGCCCCACACGCCTTGTAAGGGCAGAAGCTTTCAGACACCAGGCATAAAAATGACAATGGGATTTCGATACCCCTATCGAAACCCCATTGCTATTCTTGTATAAGTAAAAGATGATGAAAGCGTTTCACAACGCCGTTTTATTTTTCTGTTGTAAAGATACAACAAAAAACATCTGCCTAGGGGTAATTTTTACCATATATAGGGGTAAAAACTGATTTATCAGCATATATCAAGCCAAAATTACCCCCCTCCTAAACGATTTTTACAACCTAACCAAGCTTTTTTCAAGGTCAAAATATATAGAAAATGAACTTAAAAAATATGATTACCGCCATACCAATGAAACTCTTTCGGACTACCAATGAAACTGTTCAGGGGATAGGAATGAAACTATCCAGGAATATCTATGAAACTATCCCTTCATTAGATGACGGTAATCCAGATACCTTCTCCCTGATTCTCCGCCGCCTGAATACGGTTCATCAGACGATGGAGCCAGATGCGGGAGTTCACCACCATACCCTTCACCTTGTTCTCGCCCACCAGGATGCAGCCCTGGGTGTCGTCGGGATAGTTGCCGACATGGATGCGGATGCCCTCGAAACCAGGAACACCCTGCACATACGGCAACCACTTCTTGAATCGGGGCGATTGGGTGATGAGCACACGATACGAACCCTCGGGAATGGCGGTATGGCCCGGAATCTTTCTCGCCACCTTGCCGCTCTCTCTACTGAAGCGCGCATTCTCCTCCTCCGGCTGGAGCTCCACACCCTTCAGATTGCGCCACGTAGGCTCCAGGGTATCACAGAAGTAGCTGTCCTTAGACAACTTCTCCAAATCAAAACTATGTTCAAAACTGCGCTTGTCGCCGGCAGTCTTGCCGGAAAGCACCTTGCGCTTCACGTCACCATCAGCCAACAGATAAAGTCGGCCGATGGTATAAGTATTCTTCTTAGCTATACGCTCTAAAACAATTTCCATAAGTAAATCAAATTAAATTAAAGTTTAGAAATTAAGATAAATCCTGCCCATCACATCTGTATTTCAGCTTCGTAAAACTGTGATAACTGTTACTGTGATAGTTCTCGCTGCCACGTTTCACGTATTTTCTATACACCCAGGTAGAAAGCAGATGCGCCGTACCCTCTTCCGAGAGTCCCAGGGCTGCACGAGCCTCCACCACCTGCTGCTCGGTAAACGTATCCGGCAGCGACTGAAGGAGATTGGAAGGACCACGCTTGTTGGAATGCTCGCCCGCATTGTTCGCCTTCTGGATGTCCTCCTCGAAGAAACGCATCTTGCACCACAGGTCGTAACGCTCACTCCAGCGGATGAAATCCTCTATCTCCGGCTCCCATCTGCAGCCATTGGCAACATAGAGCACGCAAGCCTTCAGATAGGCTATCACGTTGGCACGAAACGTGAAGTTCTCGTAGATTCTGTTCTGCGTAACCTGCGAAAAATCCGCATTCTCATCGCTCAGGATCTCAGCCAGACGGTATGCCTCGGGGCAATCTATCAAGCCGGTAGCCATACAGAGGTTCTCGATATAGGGCTTCAGCTCCTTGCGAAACTGATCGTCGTAGGTGCCATACACCGGAATCTTATCACCGATTTCTCTTTCCGGGATGGTACAGAAATTGATTCGGCTCAGCGGACCATCGGTCAACACCTTGGAGAAATAACGCTGTCCCTTCTGAATGGTGGTAGAGGCATTCCAGTTGAAACGGACGGTTACTCGCTCGGTGACACTTTGGGTTCCCACTCGCGTTTGTCCGTATTGATTACCCGGGTCAAAGGCGAGGCACATGATACGGAAATGCTGGTTGCCGATACCTTTCAGGGCATCAAACTGGTCAATCTCGTTGAGCGAAGTATAGAGGAAGTGGCCTTTGGCTTCTGCCGTACGCATCACGAAGGCAGGGTTGGTCATATCCGCATCTATCTCCTGTATAATGAGATTATCGGGTCTCTTGCGCTTATCCTTGTTGGCACCCTTGCGCATCATTTCCTCTTTCCATTCCTTCTCACGCTTCAGGTTTTCCTGGTCACGCTTACGGATATCCTCCATAATCATCGAAATCGGCATTTGTACACAACTTTTACCTGCGCCTGTACCTGCAAGGAGGCAGGTCATCAGGGTGGCTTCGTGCTCCACATTGTCGATATATCTGAATCTGGTATTCCAGAGATGGGTAGCCAGCGGAGGGAAAATGGCGTGCGCCACAGCCGGCTGATAGATCTCCGGCGTCTTCGAGATGAGCAATTCCACCAGCTTCGGCAGCTTCTTGGGCATGGGAGGTGGAGGCGGATAAGAGGCATTGCTACTTTGAACATTGAAATTTGAACTTTGAACTGTATGATTACCATAGCCTGCCATTTGCCCCATAAAGTCCCCCGCCAGGCGTCCAGCCTGAAAGTCTCCCGCTAGGCGTTCTGGGGATTTGCAATCCCCGGCAAGCAAGCTCTTAGCAGCCTGTTCCGCCAAAGCGTTAACCCGAATCACATCCCTCGAAAAAGGCTTGGAGCTATCCCCATATTTCGAATAGAAGTCGTGAATCAACTGATGGCAGTCATTCTCCTGATAATAGCTCGGCATTCGTTTCGCCACCACCTTCATCAGTTCCTCCTCACTCATCACACGGGAAGCGCCAGCGCTCATAATGGCGAGCAGGGAGGAGTGTCTGGATCCGATAGTATCGATATTCATCCCCTTCAGTCCTGCGGATTCCTGAAAGAGGTCGAAGGCTATGAGATTCTTCTCACTGGCACTTTCTGCTTCTTGGGCTGCCAGTCCGCCAGCTTTCTGAGCATTTCCAGTATTGCTGATATCAGCATCATCAGCACGATGGCTATTACCAGGTTGGGCAGGCTGAATAGCAGCGCCAGAAGAAACAGCAGAATGGCTGTCAGTGCCCTGAAATCGATTGTCTTCACTTTGAACATTGAACTTTGAACTTTGAACTCCGTTACTTTGAACTTTGAGATTTGAACTTTGAACTTTATGATTACTATCGCTAGGTATTTGCCCCTGAAAGTCTCCCGCCAGGCGTTCCGGGGATTTGCAATCCCCGGCAAGCAAGTTGTAGCGAGCCGTCCCCTTACCATCAATCGTTAAACCACGCTTGAGAAAAGCCTCTCTGCGGGCACGAATCTCCTCATCCGGCAGAACCCCATACCACTCCTTGGAGCGATAAATCTCCGAGTCCTAATCCGTGATAAAGATGATTCTCTCCGGCGTAATGCAGCTCTTATCGTATGGAATCCCAGCCGCCTCACAATACGCCTTCTGCGTCTCCTCTATCGTCATACCCATCGGCATTCTGATATCAATATGCAGCTTTTTTCTTGCCGAATACTCCAGATGCAGCAGCTTCCCCTTCCAGATGGTGTTGCTGCAGTTCAGCTCACGAGCCTTCTCCAAAGCAGCATCCACATACTCCA
>OKUQ01000044.1_pt1 | contig 84696 bp, 108 predicted proteins | sample 1606811 | NCBI WGS metagenome assembly OKUQ01 (sample SAMEA3882546, study PRJEB24775) | human gut metagenome | biome: human-associated habitat; feature: intestine environment; material: feces | place: Netherlands | collected 2009/2010
CTGACGACCTCTAGCGTGACAGGCTAGCGTTCTAACCAACTGAACTACCGGGCCATACCCAGCTTTGTGCGCTGCCGTGGCAGCTGCAACGTTGTTAATTATAGCGGCTGACACGCAAAATGTCAACACTTTTTTTGATATTTTTTACCGATTTTTTCAGCTTCGGTAAAATACAGCGCAGTTGCGTAAAAACCTAAAGAACATTGCATTCCGGGGCAAGGCGTGGTATGATAGATTATATCAGAGTTTCGGGCGGAAGAACTGCAGCTCCTCGCCGCGATGTATCCGCTGCAGACCGGCCCAGTGCCGCGTGACCATGATAACGGCATTCAGGGCCAGTACAGCACCAGCCTCGGTGCCGTATTGCAGCCAGCCCACCGGCACAGCCAGCGCGGCAATCAGCACCGCGCCTACCGGCAGATAGCCGGTCAGCAGCACAGCCACGCCGCCCGCCAGACAACACAGCACACCGGTGACGGGCAGGTACAGCATGAGCCACGCGCAGGTGACGGCCACGCCCTTGCCGCCCCGGCCCTTGTACCAAATCGGCCAGTTGTGCCCGAGAACCGCGCCAAGACCGCCGTACAGCAGAGCGGTAAGCCCCAGCTCCGGCGCAAGCTGGTGGCAGAACCAGCAGGCCGCCGCAGTCTTGATGACGTCGCCCGACAGAACCAGCAGCCCGGCCTTTTTACCAAGATGTGTCGCGATATTCGCCATGCCGGGGTTGCCGGTGCCAATATCCCGCGCACTGACGCCCGCCGTGCACCGCGCCACGACCTCCGCTGTCAAAAAACCGCCGAACAGATACCCCGCCAGCAGGCAAAGTCCCCGCAAAAATAGTGCCATACGCCTGCCCCTCCTTTTCCTTACAGTATGGGTGCGCCACGCCCGATTTAACCATGTCAGAGGAAGTATATTATGGAACTGCAAGCATTGCAACAGGAATGCCTGGCCTGCCGCCGCTGCGGCCTGTGCGAGACGCGCCACAGCGTCGTCTTTGGCCAGGGTGCCGCACACGCCGAGGTCATGCTCGTAGGCGAGGGCCCCGGTGCCAACGAGGACGAGCAGGGGCTTCCCTTTGTGGGCAAGAGCGGCCAGCTGCTGGACCACTATCTGGAGGCCGTCGACTTGAGCCGTGACAAAAACGTCTATATTGCCAATATCGTCAAATGCCGCCCGCCGCAGAACCGCGACCCGCTGCCGGAAGAATCCGCCGCGTGCATGCCTTGGCTGCGCCAGCAATTTCAGCTGATCCGTCCCAAAATCGTTGTCTGTCTGGGCCGCGTGGCCGCGCAGCGGATGCTCGACCCGGGCTTCTCGATTTCCCGCGACCACGGTAAATTTTTCGACAAGCAGGGCACACTGTTCATGGCGACCTACCACCCCGCAGCGCTGCTGCGCTACCCAGACAACAAGCCCGCTGTCTTTGGCGACTTTGTGGCCCTGCGGCAGAAAATAACAGAGGTCTGCGACCATACCTATTAAAAAGATACCACCGGATGCAAGGAGGAAAGCGGCATGGAGCCTGAAGCGTTGGCACTGACGCTGCCCATACGGCGTCTGGTGGAGTTTTTATTGCGCACCGGCAGCATTGACAGCCGCTTTACCGGCTTTGACCGCGCGCTGGAGGGCGCACGCCTGCACCGCAAATTGCAGCGTGCCGCCGTAAAAGAGTACCCGGACTACCAGGCCGAGGCGACGTTGAAGCAGGACTACGCCTGTGCCCAAATCACCTACACGCTGGAGGGCCGTGCCGACGGTATTTTTACCGATACTGACGGCATGCCGACCATTGATGAGATCAAAACTACAACCCTGCCGCCCGAGCTCATCACCGGTGAGCAAAGTCCGGAGCACTGGGCACAGGCGCAGATCTATGCGGCCATCTACGCGCGGCAGAACGGCCTGCCCGCTATGCGGGTGCGGCTGACCTACTTTCAGGTCGATGAGGAACTGGAATTTCGTTTCAGTCATGACTACACCGCCGACGCGCTGGACGCCGTTGTGACCGACCTGCTGACGCAGTACGCGCCGTGGGCCAAGCGTGCCGCCGAGTGGCAGCGCATCAGCCGTGCGTCACTGGCGGCGCTGCAATTTCCGTTTCCCGGCTATCGTCCGGGCCAGCGGGCCATGATCGGCGCGGTGTACAAGATTTGCACCGAGGGCGGGCAGCTGCTCTGCCAGGCACCCACCGGCATCGGCAAGACGATGAGCGTGCTGTTCCCGGCGTTAAAGGCTGTGAAGCAGGGCGGCCCCGTCTTTTACCTGACAGCCCGCGGCACGACCCGTGCGGCAGCGGAGAACGCGCTGGCGCTGCTGCGGGCGTCCGACGCCGATTTAAAGCTGCGCAGCGTAACGCTGACCGCCAAGGACAAAATCTGTATGCAGGATCGGCGCGAGTGTACGCCCGAGGCATGCCCCTATGCCAAAGGCTACTATGATCGCGTCAGGACGGCGCTGTGGGATGCGCTGGACACCCACGCTCTGACCGCTGACGCCCTGCAGATGCTGGCTCGCAGACATAAGGTCTGTCCGTTTGAGCTGGGGCTGGATCTAAGCCTGTGGTGTGATGTAGTCATCGGGGACTACAACTACCTGTTTGACCCCGTCGTGCATTTGGAACGCTTTTTTGACACAGCGGGGGACTATCTGTTTCTGCTCGATGAGGCACATAATCTTCCGGACCGCGCCCGGGGCATGCACAGTGCCGTCCTTGCCAAAAGCGCCTTCTACGACGCCAAAAAGCGGCTGGGCAAGGGCAAAAGCAGCCTGAAAAACGCACTGACAAAGGTCAACGACATCTTCATCGAGTGGCGGCACCGCTGCGAGGAAGCGCCCGGCGACAGCCGCTTTGGCCGCACGTTCTTTGAAAAGTCCCGCGCCGATGCGCTTGACCGTGCGCTGACAAGGCTCTGTGAGCCGCTGGAAATCTGGCTTGACGAGCACCGCGACCCCGACGAGACCCACGAGGCACTGCTGCAATTATACTTTGACATCCGCGCCTGGCTGCGCGTGGCGGACACATTCGACGATCACTTTGTACTGCAAATCTCTGCCCACGGCAGTGAGGTCCGTGCCGCAATGCTCTGCCTGGACCCGAGTGACTTTCTGGCGGCGGACTTTGCCAAGGGCCGCGCGGCGGTGCTGTTCAGCGCGACGCTGGCTCCGGCAGGCTATTACAGAGATCTGTGCGGTCTGCCCGATGCCCGCGCTGTAGCGCTGCGCAGCCCGTTTGATACGGAGCATCTGGGCCTGTGGTGCGCCCGCCACGTCAGCACCCGCTACAAGGACCGCGCGGACAGCATTGCCAAGGTCGCTGACCTGCTGGCCGTGATGTCCGGGGCGAGGGCCGGGCACTATCTGGCGTTTTTCCCGAGCTACAGCTATTTACAGCAGGTGTGGGAGGATTTCACCGCCCGCTACCCGGACCAGCCGACCCTCTGTCAGGAAAGCACCATGGACGAGGGAAAACGCGCGGAGTTTCTGGCACAGTTTCAGAAATCCGACGGCAGACCGCTGTTGGGCTTTGCGGTGCTGGGCGGCGTTTTTGGCGAGGGCGTCGATCTGACGGGGGAGAGCCTCATCGGTGCAGCCATCGTCAGCCCAGGCCTGCCGCAGGTCGGCCCGCGGCAGGAGCAGCTGCGCGATTACTTTGAGCAGACGCGCGGCTCCGGCTTTGACTATGCCTACCGTTTCCCCGGCATGAACAAGGTTTTGCAGGCGGCAGGCCGGGTCATCCGCACGCCGGAGGACCGCGGCGTTGTCCTGCTCATTGATGACCGGTTTCTGGCCCCCGACACACGCCGCCTGATGCCGCCGCACTGGGAGCAGCTGAAAACCGTGGACTCGGCGCAGGCGCTGACATCGGAGCTGGCCGCATTCTGGAAATAACACCTGTCAGGCACCTGAAATCTGCCGCCGCTGCGCAAGAAAATACGCTTTTGCCATCCGGTGCTGTTTTGCCGAAAAGAACGCAAAATTTGTGTGGTCAGCCCTCTTGCATTTGTATCTGTGCGTGCTATAATACAAGCCGCACGAAATTTTGCACGTATATAATAGGGTATGAAAAATCATGACAAAAGACCTTACGAGCGGCAGTCCGCTCAAAGTTATTCTCCTGTTCAGCTTGCCGCTGGTGCTGGGCAACCTGTTCCAGCAGTTCTATGCGCTGGCGGACACCATCATCGTCGGCCGCTTCTGCGGTGTCAGTGCGCTGGCCTCTGTCGGCGCTACCGGCTCGGTCAACTATCTGATTTTGGGTTTCGTCATCGGCGTCTGCAACGGCTTTGCGATCCCAATCGCGCAGCTGTTCGGTGCGCGGGATTACAGTGATCTGCGCCGCCATGTCGCCAACGCCGCGTGGCTTTGCATTGCGGGCAGCGTGGTGCTGACCATCAGCACCGTTGCGCTGACCCGCCCGATGATGCAGCTGATGCAGACACCCGACGACATCATTGACGGCGCGGTCATCTACATCGGCTGGATCTTTGCGGGAATTCCGTTCATCTTTTTGTACAACATGGTGGCGGCCATCATGCGCGCACTGGGCGACAGCAAGACGCCGCTGTACTTTCTGATCCTGACCAGTGCACTCAACATCGGGCTCGACCTTTTGTTCATCATCCCGTTTCAGATGGGTGTTCTGGGGGCGGCGCTGGCCACTGACATCTCGCAGGTCATTTCCGGTGTGCTGAGCTTTATCTATCTGAGCCGTAAATTTGATGTGCTGAAGATGCAGAAATCTGACTTTGCCTACAGCAAAAAGGCCTGCGCACGTCTGCTGGGCATCGGTATACCCATGGGTCTGCAGTGCAGCATCACGGCCATTGGCAGCGTCATCATGCAGTGGGCGGTCAATGTGCTGGGCAGCACCGCCGTTGCCGCCGTCACCGCAGCAGGCAAGACCCAGGGGCTGCTGACCGTTCCGATGGAGAGCGTCGGCACGGCCATGGCAACCTACGCCGGGCAAAACCTCGGCGCATCCCGGATGGATCGTGTGCGACAGGGCGTCAACAGCGCAATGCTCATTATTTTGATTTACGGTGTGGCATCGGCTTTCGTTCTGCATTTTACCGATGTGCAGATCATGTCGCTGTTCCTTGACACAGCCAAGGAGGTCGACATCGTTGCCATGGGCCGCGAGTATCTGTTCTGGAACAGCGTGTTCTTCGTGCCGCTGGGGGCATTGATCATCTGGCGCTACACCATTCAGGGACTCGGCTTCTCGTCACTCGCTATGCTGGCCGGTGTGGCCGAGATGGTCGCCCGCACGGCGGTGGCAATTGTACTGGTCCCGGTTCTGGGATACTTCGGCGCGGAGCTGTCCAATCCCGCCGCATGGATCGCGGCCTGCCTGTTCCTGTACCCTGCGTACCGCTGGACCTGCCGCCAACTTGACAACCGCCTGCTGACCGCCAGGCTCCACATTCAGGGCGACCACGCGGAGACTGTGCTGTAAATAGGATAAAAGACCGTTCCGGTGCTGGAACGGTCTTTTTCATTGTGGCTGCGCAGTAGGGGCGGGGCATGCCCCGCCCGCAGCCTTCCCAGTAGCGTATGCTTGCCATACAGCCGCGGGCCGGACATGTCCGGCCCCTACAGCGCTATTTTTCCCAAAGTCTCTTGCCGTCGCCTTACAAACCGTATATAATAAGCCTATACGAAACATATAAAGGGAAAGGAAAGACAATCATGCCGCAGAAAAAGCCGTTTATTACCCTTGCCCAGGCGAAGGAGATCGCCGCCGATATTCCCACTCCGTTCCACCTTTACGATGAAAAGGGGATCCGGGAAAATGCCCGCAGGGTCAACGCTGCGTTCAGTTGGAACAAGGGCTTTAAAGAATATTTCGCCGTAAAGGCCACGCCCAACCCCTACCTGCTGAAGATTCTGCAGGAGGAGGGCTGCGGCGTTGACTGCTCCAGCTATACTGAGCTGCTCATGAGCGAGGCCTGCGGCTTCAAGGGCAGCGACATCATGTTTTCCTCCAACGACACGCCCGCGCAGGACATGAAGAAAGCCTACGACCTCGGCGCGTACATCAATCTGGACGACCTGACCCACGTTGCGTTCCTTGAAAAGGTTGCTGGTGTGCCCAAGACCGTATGCTGCCGCTTCAACCCGGGCGGTGTGTTCGAGCTGGGCAACGGTATCATGGACAACCCCGGTGATGCCAAGTACGGCATGAGCGAGGACCAGATGGCCGAGGCATACACAAAACTGATGGCTGCCGGTGCCGAGGAGTTCGGTATCCACTCCTTCCTGGCCAGCAACACCGTCACCGATGACTATTACCCCAAGCTGGCCGGTATCCTGTTTGAGCTGGCCGTTCGTCTGCACAAGCGCACCGGCGCAAAAATCAAGTTCATCAACCTTTCGGGCGGCGTCGGCATTGCCTACCGCCCCGACCAGCGCAGCAACGACATTGCCGCCATCGGCGAGGGCGTACGCAAGAAGTTTGAGGAGATTCTGGTGCCCGCCGGCATGGGCGATGTCGCCATCTTCACCGAGATGGGCCGCTTCATGCTGGCACCCTACGGCGCACTTGTCACCACCGTGCTGCACCAGAAGCATATTTACAAGGAGTACATCGGCGTTGACGCCTGCGCGGCCAACCTGATGCGCCCTGCCATGTACGGCTCCTACCATCACATCACGGTGCTGGGCAAGGAGGACACCCCCTGCGACCACAAGTACGACGTCACCGGCGGTCTGTGTGAGAACAATGACAAGTTCGCCATTGACCGTATGCTGCCGGAAATTGACATCGGCGACATTGTCTACATCCATGACACCGGCGCACACGGCTTCTCGATGGGCTACAACTACAACGGCAAGCTGCGCAGTGCCGAGGTCCTGCTGAAGGAGGACGGCTCCCACCAGCTCATCCGCCGCGCCGAGACGCCGGAGGACTACTTTGCAACGTTTGATTTCAGCCCCTTCTTCAAAAAATAATTCCGGGAGGACACCCCATTGTTTGAATTCCTTTTTGTTATCGGCATCGTGCTGGCGTTTTACGGCTACTCCGCAATGAAGAACCCCAATGTCTGGGGCGACCAAGGCCGCGACGAGATCAAACCAGAAAACTGGAACGGCTATGTGGTGCACAACGGCCAGTTCATGATGTACGCCGGGTTCTTTCTGGCTGCGCTGGCCGCACTGGATGTGATTTTTGACTTTGCGGGCTGGCTGTACATCCTGATTCTGCTGGGCGGTCTGGCCATAATCTTCTATCCGCTCGCCCATTGGATGCACGAGAAAGAGGGTAAATGGTGGCCCTGGCCGAAGCATAAAAAGAAAAAGTGAAACTCTCAAAAGCCTTCCCCCTCGGGGGAAGGTGGCCCCGCAGGGCCGGATGAGGGCAAGGTGTATCTGACTACTCAAAAACGGGTCATTGCCACAAGCTTTGCCCTCATCAGTCAGTGGTCGGAGCCACTGACAGCTTCCCCCGTGGGGGAAGCCAACGCAAACAAAAATGCCTGTGCAGGCTTCAAACCTGCACAGGCATTTTTGCTGTCGTAAGATTTATTCCGTCGTATCCGCCAGCATCTCCGCCACTTCTGCCTTGGTAAACTCGCCCAGCGGCAGCACCAGCTTAGCCAGCACTTCCTGCGGCAGACCTGCCAGCGCGGCACTTTGGTCCGCCTCAGCGTCCGCAGCGGGCAGCAGGTGAGAAAGCCCCTCGCTGTCCACCTCGATGCGGGCATAGTGCCCGGTGGCAATGAACGCGCAGTCCAACTCGGCAGCCTTGTCGGCCAGCAGTTGCAAAAGCGCGGCAGGCGTGACTTCGTGCTCAGCCGTGAATGTCTGCACCGCAAAGCCCTGCTGCCGCAAAATGCGCATGGCTGCGGCGGCGTCACTGCCGCTGTTCAATCCCAGCAGGACCTTATCCTGCTTTTCAAATGTGTTAAAACCGTCCATGTTTCTCTCCTTATGCCAAGGTCAGGCCTGACGCCCGCCGTATTTCTTGCTTTGCTCCACAGCCATGCGGTCACAGCGTTCGTTTTCGGGATGGCCGGCGTGCCCCTTCAGCCAGTGGTAGGTGATTTCATGCTTCTCGCTCTCGGCCAGCAGCGGGGCCCACAGATCCGGGTTCAGGGCGGGGGATTTGTCTGCTTTCTTCCAGCCGCGGGCGCGCCACCCCCTGGCCCAGCCCTTTTGCAGGCTGTCAATGACGTACTTGCTGTCGCTGTACAGGTCAATGGCGCAGGGCTCCTTGAGCTGGCGCAGCGCCTCCAGCAGGGCGGTCATCTCCATACGGTTATTGGTCGTGTTGGCCTCGCCGCCGGAAAGCTCCTTCTCGTATACCTTCTGCGCCGTGCGGAACCGCAGGATCGCGCCCCAGCCGCCCGGGCCGGGGTTGCCGCTGCAGGCACCGTCGGTATAAATTTCAATATGCTTCATGCGTTGTACTCCGTATTCTGGTCTATAATACTACTATTATAGCAAGCCGGGCTTCATAAGGCAAGATATTTGACATAGACGCCATTTCCGATTATAATAGAGTGTAATTGCATTGTGTGTTTTATCGGGCCTGGCCGCGTCTTTTCAGGCGGGCTTTCCGCGCCCATTCCATTAGGCATAGGAGCATCCGCTCTTAAAATACATAGATCGCAACCGCTTTTGAGGGATTCCGGTACCTGCAGATGGCAGGCACCAGCCCGGAATACGACGATTCGGAGGTTTTCGATGGAAGAGTTCAAGCCAAAACGTAAAAATACCGCACAGCCTGCCCAGAACGGCCAGAGTGCGCCCCATACCCGCAAGCCGCGCATGCCTAAGCCCCAGGGGGAGAACGCTGCCAACGCGCAGCACAAGCCCCGCCCCCGCCGCCCGCGCCCCGCGGCCACTGCCGAGCAGAACGCCGCCGCGCAGAGCATTCCGGCTCCGCGTCCGCGCCGCCCGCGCCAGAATCAGAACAGCGCTGCACCCCAGAACGGTCAGGCGTCCGCACCGCGCCCCCAGGGCCAGCGCCGCGGACGCCGTCCAAAGAGCCCTGAGCATCTTGAGATGACCCCGGCCATTCCGATGCACATCTGCCCGCTGGGCGGCCTCGGCGAGGTCGGCAAGAACATTACGCTGTATGAGTGCCAGGGCGACATGATCCTCGTTGACTGCGGCCTTGTGTTCCCGGATGCCGATATGTTCGGTGTCGATCTGGTCATCCCGGACTTCACCTACGTGCTCGAGAACAGGGACCGCATCAAGGGCCTGTTCATCACCCACGGTCACGAGGACCACATCGGCAGTCTGCCGTACCTGCTCAAAAAATTCAATGTGCCGATTTACGCCGCCAAGCTGACGATTGGTCTTATCAAGAACAAGCTCGAGGAGCACGGCCTTGCGTCCAGCGCAATCTTCCATGAGATCCGCCCGCGCCAGAAGGTCACGCTCGGCTGCTTCACCGTTGAGCCGATCCACGTCAACCACTCCATCCCGGACTCGCTGGCCTTCGCCATCGACTGCCCGGCGGGCGTGGTCATCCACACCGGCGACTTCAAGGTCGACTACACGCCGCTGTCCGGCGACGCCGTGACCGACCTGCCCACGATTGCCGAGTATGGCCGCAAGGGTGTGCTGGCGCTGCTGGCAGATTCCACCAACGCAGAGCGCCCGGGCTTCACCGCCACTGAACAGACCGTCGCCGAAGGCGTGCGCCGCCTGTTCGCCAAGGCCGGTAAGCGCCGCATCATCGTGGCAACGTTCGCCTCCAACATCTACCGCGTGCAGCAGATCATCGATCTGGCGATTGAGTCGGGCCGCAAGGTCGCCGTCAGCGGGCGCAGCATGGTCTCCAACACCGAGATGGCCCGCGAGCTGGGCTACCTGCACGCGCCGGATAATGTGCTTATCACGATTGACGAAATCAACAAGTACCCGCCGGAGAAGGTCGTGCTCATCACCACCGGCAGCCAGGGCGAGCCGCTGAGCGCGCTGTCCCGCATGGCGCAGGCCAGCCACCGTCAGGTGCGCGTCGGCCCCAATGACTTCATCATCATCTCGGCCCGCCCGATCCCCGGCAATGAAAAGACCGTCACCAAGGTCGTCAACGGCCTGCTGACCCTTGGGGCCGAGGTCATCTACGAAAATATGTACGACACCCACGTGTCCGGCCATGCCTGCCAGGAGGAGCAGAAGCTCATGCTGACGCTGGCCCACCCGCAGTTCTTCCTGCCCGTGCACGGTGAGTTCAAGCAGCTCAAGCGCCACGCCGAGACCGCGGAGCATCTGGGCTATATCCCGAAGCAGAATATCTATATCGCCGAGAACGGCCAGAACATCCGACTTTCCGCGGATGGCATGACCGTTGAGAACACTGTTACGGCGGGCGCTGTGATGGTCGATGGCTACGGCGTCGGCGATGTAGGCAATGTGGTCCTGCGGGACCGCCACCACCTGTCGGAGGACGGCATCATCATTGTGACCGCCGCCATCGACGGCAGCAACGGACAGGTTCTCTCCGGTCCCGATCTCGTCAGCCGCGGCTTTGTCTACGTGCGTGAGAGCGAGGAGCTGATGGAGGGAGCCCGCACCCAGGTGGAGATGGCCCTGGACCGCAGCCTGGCCGACAACCTGCACGACTGGGCCAGCGTCAAAGCCCGCGTGCGCGAGGCGCTGTCGAGCTATATCTACCGCCGCACCAAGCGCAGCCCCATGATCCTGCCAATTCTGCTGGAAGTGTAATTGTTTTCCTGAACAGGGGAGTGTACGATGAAACACAAGGATGGATTGGATATTGCCGCTCTGCTGCTGTTGCTGCTGGTCGCCATCGCCGCGATGGTCGTGCCGGTGGCCCTGACGCAGCCTGCCCTGCTGGCCGTGCCTGCGGTGCTGGTACTGATCGCGCTCTGTGTAGTGCTCTACCAGCGCCGCCGCCTGCGCGCGTTTCTGGCCAGGCAGCTTTGCAGCACCGATTTTGAGAACAGCCGTATCCAGTACAGCCTGGCAAATCTGCCCATCCCCACGGTGCTTGTCAACGACGGGCGCATTTTGTGGTACAACCAGTATTTCAGGCAGGATGTGCTGAACGATTACGACGCGGTGACCCGCCCGGTGAATCGCGTTCTGCCGGAGTTGGATCTGGCTGTCTGCTCCCGCCCGCACGGGCAGGACCTGAAAGTGGGGGAGCGCCGTTTTACGGCCTATGCAGGCTCAGCCAAGGGCAGCCGCGGGGCCAGCCTTGTGTATCTCATCAATGATACGCTTTATAAAGAAACGCTCGACGAGTACAACGAAAGCCGTCCGGCCTGTCTCATCATCGTCATCGACAGCTATGACGAGCTGTTTGACGATATGAAGGACAGTGAGCAGGCCAAGGAGCTGGAGGCTATCAACAGCTTGCTGGAAGAGTATATCGGGCGCAGCACCGGCTTTTTGCGCAAGGTCACGAACAGCCGCTACATCGCAGTGGTGGAGGAACGTGACGTCCGCTGGATGCTGGCGGAGCGCTTTGACATCCTCGATAAGGTCCGTGCGTTGCATCCCGGCGGGCTGACGACGCTGTCCATCGGTGTCGGCCACGGCGGAAAGACCCTGCAGGAATGCCACCAGATGGCACGCGAGAGCATCGACATTGCTCTGGGCCGCGGCGGCGACCAGGCCGCAGTTAAGACTGTTGACGGCTTTGAGTTCTACGGCGGTATCTCCCACGGCGTCGAGAAGCGCAGCCACGTCCGCAGCCGCATTATTGCCAACGCGCTGTGCGACCTCATCAAGCGCAGCGACAGCGTTATCATCATGGGGCACCGCATGAGTGACCTCGACGCCGTCGGCTCCGCCATCGGCGTGCTGCGCATCTGCAAAATGTGTGATGTGCCCGCGGTCATCGCCATCAACAGCGAGGCTACGCTCGCCGGGCCGCTGCTCAAGACTTTTCTTGATGCAGGCGAGGGCCACGACTTTATCGCACCCGATCAGACGCTCGACGTCATCACGCCGAACACGCTGCTGATCGTCGTCGATACCTACCAGAAGCGCCTGCTGGAAAGCCAGCAGATCTACGAAAAGTGCAAGCGCGTCGTCGTCATCGACCACCACCGCATGGCGGTGGGCCACATTGACAACCCGACGCTGATCTACCATGAGCCCTATGCGTCCAGCGCCAGCGAGCTGGTGTGTGAGCTTCTGCAGTTCATGCCGAAGGAAAACAACATCACCCCATTGGAGGCACAGGCACTTTTGGCCGGCATCATGCTGGACACCCGCAGCTTTGCGCTGCATGTCGGCGTGCGAACCTTTGAGGCTGCCGCCTGGCTGCGCAGCCGCGGTGCCCAGACGGCTGACACCAAGCTGCTGTTCAACACTTCAAAAGAGGAATACGAGGCCCGCGCCCACATTGTGGAGGCGGCCTACATATACAAGGGCTGTGCCATTGCCCTGTCGGACGAGCTTGAGGCAGGTATGAACGTTGTGCTGCCGATGGCAGCCAACGATCTGCTGACCATCAACGGCGTCGATGCCAGCTTTGTGGCAGTCGCCAAAAATGACGGCGTCAATATCTCGGCGCGCAGCATGGGCGCGCTGAACGTGCAGGTCATTCTGGAGCCGCTGGGCGGCGGCGGCCATCTGATGATGGCGGGTGCTCAGCTCCAGAACTGCACGCTGCAGGATGCGGAGCACCGCATCCGTGAACAAATCGACCTTTACCGCGCGGCGCAAAAGGAAAATACTGCGCGGTAATTGTGATAAAAATTTTGGGAGGAAAACCCTTATGAAGATCATTCTCAAACAGGACGTCAAGGCCATCGGCAAAAAAGACGAGATCCACGAGGTTTCGGACGGCTACGCCCGCAACTTCCTGTTCCCGCGCAACCTGGCAGCCCCCGCGGATGCCGCAGCGCTGAACCAGGCCCGCACCAAGAGCGAGGCCAAGGCCCACCACGAGGCCGAGGCACGCGCCGCCGCAGAGGAGCTGGCCGCCAAGATCAAAGGCCAGGTCGTGACCGCCAAGGTCAAGGGCGGTGCATCCGGCAAGCTGTACGGCAAGGTCACCGGCAAGGAGGTCGCCGAGCTGCTGACCGCCCTGACCGGCACCGAAATCGACAAAAAGAAGGTCGAGCTGCCTTCCGCCATTAAGGAGTTCGGCAGCTATGACGCCTCCGTGCGCCTGTACGCCGGTGTCGTCGCACCCTTCAAGCTGAAGGTCGAGGAGCTGTAATTTGTCGTCTGGCAGGGAAGGAGGATGTCCGCTATGCCGAAAAATGAAGAAGTAAGTCTTGCCAGCCTGGGCATCCAGATGCCCTACAGCATGCAGGCCGAGCAGAGCGTGCTGGGCGCGGCGCTGGTGGATGAAACGGTGCTGAACCGCCTTATCACCGACATGGAGCCCGAGATGTTCTACTCGGACCAGAACCGCGCCATCTATGAGACGATGCGCTCGCTCTACACCGAGAGCGAGGCCGTTGACATTGTCACGCTTGTCAATGCGCTTGCCAGCAACAAGACGTTTGCCAGCGCCGACGACGCCAAGGTCTATCTGGCCCGCATCGCCGAGACGCTGCCCTCGGTCTCGAACGTTGATTCCTATTTTAAGATCGTCAAGGAGAAGTACCAGGGGCGCCGCCTGATCGACGCCGCCCGGTCCATCCTGAACGAGACCGCCTCCGGCGAGGACGCCGATCTTCTGCTCGAAAGCGCGGAGCAGAAGATCTACGACATCCGTTCCGGGCGCGACAAGTCGGGCGTTAAGACGATCCGCGAGTCCATTCTCGAGGTCATCGACACGATGCAGAAGCTGAGCGGCGCGGACCGCGACAAGTTCGCCGGTATCCCCACGGGCTTCAATTATCTGGACACGGTCCTGACCGGGCTGGGCCGCTCGGACCTGATTATTCTTGCCGCCCGCCCCGGTATGGGCAAGACCTCGTTTGCACTGAACATTGCAACAAACGTTGCCCGCCAGCAGAAGGTGCCGACGATCATTTTCAGTCTGGAAATGACCTGCGAGCAGCTGACGGACCGCATTCTTTCCAGCACGGCGAACATCGACAGCCAGGCATTCCGCACGGGCCGTCTGAACAACTCCGACTGGAACGATTTTGCCCAGGCTACGTCGCTGCTCTACAACGCTCCGATTTACATGGACGATTCCTCCGGTATCTCGGTGCCGGAGATCAAGGCAAAGATTCGCACGATCAACCAGGATCCCAAGAAGGAAAAAATCGGACTCGTTATCATCGACTACCTGCAGCTGATGCAGAGTGCCAAGCGCACCGAGAGCCGCGTGCAGGAAATCAGTGACATTACCCGGAATCTCAAGATCATGGCCAAGGAGCTGAACGTACCGGTCATCGCGCTTTCCCAGCTGTCCCGTGCAGCGGAAAAGACGACGGGCCGCTCGGATCACCGGCCCCAGCTTTCCGACCTGCGCGACTCCGGCTCTATCGAGCAGGATGCCGACATCGTGCTGTTCCTCTACCGCGCGGCCTACTACAATGCCCAGAACGGCGAGGAAAACCAGGCCAATGAGAATGAGGCCGAGTGCATCGTAGCCAAAAACCGCCACGGCGAGACGAGCGTTGTCCGTCTGGGCTGGGACGGCGCGCACACGCGCTTCAGCAATCTGGATGTGACCCATGAGTTCTGACGCGGAAAAAACTGTACAGCGTATGGATGAGGCTCTGTTGGACAACTGCCGCCGACAGGGTCTGTTCAAGTCTGGCGACAGAGTCATTGCGGCCTGCTCCGGTGGGGCAGACTCGATGGCTTTGTTGCTTTTTTTACTGCGCCATCGCCGCACGCTGGAGATCGAGGTGCTGGCGACCCACGTCAACCACGGCATCCGGGGCGAGACCGCCCGCCGCGATGCCGACTTTGTGGCGGACTTCTGCCGCCGGAACGGCGTTGAGCTGTTCCTGTATGACGCCGTGCAGGAAGGCATAGAGGTGCCGCCCCACCCGAGCGAGGATTGGGCCCGCGGTCTGCGCTACGGCTGGTTCGATGAGCTGGCCGCGCGGGAGGAGGCCGTCATTGCCACGGCTCACACGATGTCCGACCAGGCTGAGACGGTGCTTTTCCGCATGGCGCGCGGCACGGGTCTGCACGGGCTGACCGGCATCCCGCCGCGCCGCGGCTGCTATGTGCGGCCCTGCCTCTGCCTGACCCGCGCCGACACCGAGGCATACTGTGCCGCGCTGGGGCAACACTATATCCGGGATGAGACGAACGACCAGGATGTCTATGCGCGCAACCGCATCCGGCATGATGCCATCCCGGCGCTGCAATACGCCAACCCCGCCGCCGAGCGCAGCATTGCGCGGCTTTGCCGTCAGATGCGCGCGCTGGACGACTGGCTGACCGGCGAGGCCGCCGCCCTTCTGCAGGCGGCCACTGTGCCGGGCGGCTATGACGTCACGGTCCTGCGCCGCGCCGAGGGACCTGTGCTGGACGCCGCGCTGCACGCGCTGGTCAGCCCCGTGCGCGACGCCGAGGAAAAGTATATCAGCCTGCTGCACTTCCTTGTTTTGAAGGGGGAGGGTGCTGTTCAGCTGACCCCGGACGTAAACTATAAAATACAGGACGGCCTGCTCGTCTGCCTGACGCGGGAGGGCTCTCAGACCCTTCCCGCGCCGCCGCAGCCCTTTGAACCGGGTGATTTTTACCTTCCGGGTGGTTATTTTGTGAAATTTCAGGTCGTAAAGTATGAAGATTTTCTAAAAAATCAACCAATTTTCAAAAAAGACTTAAACTGTTGCGCAGATTGTGCTAAAATACAGGGGAATGTTATTCTGCGCACACGGCAGCCGGGGGACTTCTTCCGCCCGGCAGGACGCCATCTGCGAAAAACACTCAAAAAATATTATAATGAACTTGGCATACCGCAGGCCGAAAGGCCGCTGCTGCCGCTGCTGGCTGACGGCAGTGAGGTGCTGTGGCTGTGGGGCTGCGGCTTTGCCGAGGGATGTGCCCCCGATGAGTACACCCACGAGGTACTGACGGTGCGGACAGAAAAAACAGGGGAGGCATAACTCTGATGTACAGCATGGATAATGATATTGACCACATTCTTGTATCGGAAGATGCGCTGAAGGCCAAGGTCAACGAGCTAGGCGCACAGATCAGCCGCGATTACGCGGGCAAAGACCTGCTTCTGGTCTCGATCCTGAAGGGTTCCGTCGTCTTTATGGCGGACCTGATGCGCGCGGTTCAGATTCCCTGCGCCATCGACTTTATGGTCGTTTCCAGCTACGGCGGTGCCAACACGTCCTCCACGGGCCTTGTCAAGATCATCAAGGACCTGGATGCCGACCTGACCGGCAGGGACGTGCTGATCGTTGAGGATATTCTGGACACCGGCATCACGCTGTCCAAGCTGGTTCCGGTGCTGAAAATGCGCAACCCTAGCAGCGTGAAGATCTGCACCATCCTCAGCAAGCCCAGCCGCCGCATGGCCGACATCGAGCCGGACTACTGCGGTTTTGAAGTGCCGGATGAGTTCGTGGTCGGCTATGGTCTGGACTACGACGAAAAGTACCGCAACCTGCCCTATGTGGGTGTTCTTAAGCCGGAAGTGTATTCCGGCGAATGATAAAATGCCCGGTGTGCACACCGGATAGGAGTTGATTTCTTGAAGCAAAAACAACCGAAATTCAGCGGCATCCTCGTGGTAGCCGTCCTGATGGTGTTGGTCCTGTTCATCGTCAGCCTTTCGCCGCTCCTGGCAGCGTCCGGCAGCAAGGACACGACCTACTCCGAGATTTACTATTACTTTGAAAATCAGCAGGTGACATCGTTCCGTCTGGACCTTGGCACCGGCAGCCTGGAGTTGTGGCTCAAAGAGGGTAAGGCTGCTCTGCCGGAGTCCAACGCTGCAGCCAGCCTGCCCACCGGCGGTCTGCTGACCGGCGTGTACAGCTCGGACGATAACGCCCTGCCCGCCAACGGCGGCACCGTCTATATGACCTACAAGCTGCCCTACGGCGGCGACTTCAACACCGGCAAGATCTCCGATTTTGTTGACGAGTACAACGCGGCCAACCCGGATGCGCCGATGGTGTTTGACTACGTCGCCGCCAAGACGAGCATTCCCTGGTTGGAGATTATCTTCTACGTCGCAATGATCGGCAGCATCGGTATGCTGTTCATGTCGATGTACCGCGGCGGCGCGGGCGGCGGCATCATGAATGTGGGCCGCGCCAAGGTCAAGGATCAGCAGGAGAACCAGCGCAAGGCAACCTTTGCCGATGTGGCCGGTGCCGATGAGGAAAAGGCCGAGCTGCAGGAGGTCGTTGAGTTCCTGAAGGCCCCGAACAAGTTCAACTCCCTCGGCGCACGCATTCCGCACGGCGTACTGCTTGTCGGCCCTCCGGGTACCGGCAAAACGCTGCTGGCCCGTGCCTGTGCCGGTGAGGCCGGTGTGCCGTTCTACGCGATTTCCGGTTCCGATTTCGTCGAGATGTACGTCGGCGTCGGTGCCTCCCGTGTGCGCGACCTGTTTGAAAAGGCCAAAAAGACGATGCCTTCCATCATCTTCATTGATGAGATCGACGCGGTGGGCCGTCAGCGCGGCGCAGGTCTCGGCGGCGGTCACGATGAGCGCGAGCAGACCCTGAACCAGCTGCTGGTCGAGATGGACGGCTTCGATGCCAACGACGGCGTCATCGTCATGGCTGCCACGAACCGCGCGGACATTCTGGACAAGGCGCTGCTGCGCCCGGGCCGCTTTGACCGTCAGGTCTACGTCGGTCTGCCCGACGTCAAGGGCCGCGAGGAGATTCTGCGCGTCCACACAAAGAATAAGCCTCTCGGCCCCGATGTGAGCCTGAAAACGATTGCCCGCTCCACGGCAGGCTTCTCCGGCGCTGATCTGGAGAACCTCGTGAACGAGGCTGCGCTGCTGGCCGCCCGTCAGGGCAAGAAGGCCATCACCGAAAAGGAGATCGAGGAAGCCTCCGTCAAGGTTATGATGGGCCCTGAGAAGAAGAGCCACGTCGTCACCGACGAGGAGCGCCGCCTGACTGCCTACCATGAGACAGGCCACGCTATCACGGGCTATTTCAGCAAGCACCACGATCCTGTGCACCAGATCAGCATTATCTCCCGCGGCGGTGCGGGCGGCTACACAATGTACCTGCCCGAGAAGGACCCCAGCTACGTCACCAAGACCGCGATGTTTGAGAACATCGTCACCCTGCTGGGTGGCCGTGTAGCCGAGCAGCTTGTGCTGGAGGACATCTCCACCGGTGCGTCCAGCGACCTGCAGCGCGCCACCGATACGGCTCGCGCCATGGTCACCCGCTACGGCTTCTCCGAGCGGATGGGGCATGTCGTCTACGGCAGTGACCCCGGCGAGACCTTCTTGGGACGTGACTTCGGCCAGGGCAAGGGCTACTCGGAGGCTATCGCATCCGAGATCGACAACGAGATCCGCGACATTGTGGATGAGGCCTATGAGACCGCCCGCCGCACCCTGACCGAGCACATGAACGAGCTGCACAAGGTAGCAGGCGTTCTTATGGAGCGCGAAAAGATCAGCGGTGAGGAATTCAAAACATTGATGGAAGGCGGGACCCTGCCGCCTTATGACCTGGGCAGGGGCGAGACCGCCCAGCCTGAAGCACCTGCGCCGGATTCTGCCGCACCCGTGCAGCCTGCCGAACAGTCCGAAACCCAGCACCCTGCCGAGCCGGCCAACCCCCAGCCCGACACGCAAGAGTAAAGAGTAGGTGTAACTATGGATCAGAATTTTTCCCTGATGGCGCAGTCCCGCGCCAACTACTATACCGCCGGAAGTCCGGTGCAGTTCGTGCGTGTCGAACTGCTGAAGGGTGACACGACCGGTGAGGTCGCCGTCTGCCTGACCTTCAAGAATGTCGGCACCGAGCCGCTGACCGGTCTGGTCGTCCACTTCAAATGTAAGGATGCCGCCGGTCAGGTCCTGTGCGAGGATGACTTCTATTATGAGCAGCTCAACGCCCAGCCCGGTGCCGTGTTCGGCAGCGATGACGCTGTCTATGTCAGCGACACGCCGGTTTCCAGCGTGGAGGTCGAGCAGGATCGCGCGTTCCTCAATGGCCGCGGCGTCGACCTGCGCAATTACAAGCGTGTTCGCTTGAACATGCCCCGCGTACTGCCCGGCTCCATTGCCAAGACGCTGCAGCAGCGCACCGGCAATGTCCAACTGACCTGCGTGCCCCAGGACACCGAGTACGGCTGGTTCTGCGCCTGCGGTGCGTTCCATCCCAATGAGGAAAACACCACCGTCTGCTCCGAATGCGGCGGTGACCGCGCCGGTATCAAGGCAACGCTGACCGCTATTCTGGAGGAGGCCCGCCAGGCCGCCGAGCGCCAGCAGCAGGAGGTCAACGCCGTCGCCAGCAGTGTGGCCCCGGCGCCCGCTCCCGCACCGCAGCCGCAGGCACAGCCTGCCCCGGCTGCCAGCGACCCGCGCGCCATGGCCAACGCCGTGCAGGCAGCTATCACCGGTCAGCAGGACATCCCGCCGCAGAGCGCCTATGAGCCCGAGCAGGCAACCGCCGCGTTTGAGCCCCAAGGCAGCAGCTACGCCGATGACGACGAGGATGCCGAGGCCGAGCGCGTCCGCCGCTACGCTCCCAAGGGCCGCCTGTTCGACGATGATGAGGACGACGATGAGGGCACCCAGATGTACGATACCGATGACCTCGACTACGATGACGAGGACGACGGTTACGACAAGAAGTCCAAAAAACGCGGCCGCTACGCCGATGACGACGAAACCAGTGAGGACGACGTCATGGCCGAGCGCATCATCCACCTGGCCCCGCCCATCACGGCCATTGCCTGCGCCTTGATCGTGGCACTGTCTCTGGTCTATCACTTCGTTCTGGCGTAAAAAAATGCCGGGCCGTTTCCCGAATGTGGGGAGCGGCCCGGTATTTTTGATTTTTGGCAATATCCCGCGGGCAGATATGGAATGCGCCCCTACGGATAACAACATCGTCGCTTGCAGGGGCGGATACTTCCAGCCGCCAGCCGCGGCAGAGCTTACTTTTCTGCCGTCAGTCGTTCGAACGTCTTTACGATTTCCGGGTCATTCAGCTTGATGACCCTGCCGGAAAGATACTGCAGCGTATTTTCCTCGGGAATTCTGCCAAACGTCAGTCGCTGGGCGCAGAGAGCCTGTGTTTTCAGCCCGGTGCGCTCGTTCATCTTGTGGTTGCCGTACTTGATGTCGCCCAGTACCGGATGGCCCAGATACGCCAGATGCGCACGGATCTGGTGGGTGCGGCCCGTGATCAGCCCAATGCGGCAGAGCGCAAAAGGCCCTGCCTGCCGGATGACCGTCACCTCGGTGATGATCTGCTTGTAACCCTCGCTCTCACGGGCGTGGATGCGCACCTTGTTATTTTTCTCGCTGTGCTGCAGCCATGCGACGAACCGCCCCTGCGGCGGTGCACCCACCGTGATGGTCAGATACTCCTTTTTCATCATGTCGTCGCGGATGATGGCGTTCAGGTCGCGCAGCGCGGCGTAGCTCTTGGCGGCCAACACCAGACCTTCGGTGCCGCGGTCCAGCCGGTTGCACAGCGCCGGGGCAAATCGCTTTTCTGCGTGGGGATCATACTCGCCCTTGGCCTCCAGATAGGCCGCAAAGGCATCCACCAGATTGGCGTCGCCGGTGCGGTCACTGTGGCAGAGCAGGTGTGCGGGCTTGTAGAGCACCGCAAAATTTTCATCCTCATACACCACGGTCACAGGCGGCTGCCTACGCGGCGGCTTGGCGGTCTTGGCGGTGGGCTTGCCCACGGGGAAGAACTCGTCGTTGATGTACAGTTCGATCAAATCGCCTGCTCTCAGGCGGGTATCCGGCTCGGCGCGCTTGCCGTTGACCTTGATGCGCTTGTTGCGGAACGCCTTGTACATCATGCTGCGGGGCATATCCTTGGTCACGCCCTCCACAAAGCGGCTCAGGCGCACGCCGTTTTCATTGGGTCCTGCGGTAAAACTTTTCATCGTGTCCTCTTTAAAAATTCATCAGTAAAAACGGTTGGCAAAAGTCTTTTTACAGTATATAATAAAACCAGCAGAACGTAAAGATGGGATGTGAAAAAATGGCAGACGAAAATCTCCACGCGAAACACCGCGCCCGCATGCAGGAGCGCGTCGAGCGAGACGGACTGGACAGCCTGGCCGAACACGAGGCACTGGAATATCTGCTGTTTCTCTCCATCCCGCGGGCAGACACAAACGCGCTGGCGCACAGGCTCATTCAGCACTTCGGCGATTTCTGCAAGGTGCTGGAGGCCGAGCCCGAGGAACTGATGCAGGTCGAGGGCGTCGGCCCCAAAAGTGCGCGGCTGATTTCTACTGTCATGGCGTGCAGCCGCTATTATGAGCTGAAAAAGCGCAAGACCCGCCTGTCGCTGAACTCGGCAGAGACGGCCATCGCCTACGTAAAGCCGCTGTTCCGCGGTGTGCAGATTGAGCAGCTCTACCTGATTTTATTGGACGACGCCTGCCGCCCTGTGCAGGACCTGCGCATTGCCGAGGGCGTTCCCAACCGCGTGACCGTGGACACCCGCAAGCTGCTGCGCGCCGTGGCCCGCACCAACTCGACCTGCGGCATTCTGGCACACAACCATCCCACCGGGCTGGCCATTCCGTCCGAGGCGGACCGTCTGACGACCTACCATATTATGGAGGTCACCGGCCAGCTCGGCTTTACGATCATGGATCATATCATCATAGCGGGGGAGGATGGCTGTTCGATGCTGAACCGCGGCAGCCTGCCGGAATACCGCGTAAACAGCGGCGTGCTGCAGGCCGCCAGCCGCTGAACGCCTCCCATGCGCCTTGCCGTGTCCCGGCAGGGCGCATTTTTCTGCGGTTTGGGTACAAAATATCGGCAAACCTATTTACATTAAAAATTTGTCGTGTTATAATTATTGTACAACTATTCGTTGTACGCGAAAGGAACGACTATGGACGAAGTCTTTCACTTAATCGCATCATCTGATGTGGTTCGTTGTAATTAAGCGTCCTTACGATAGAATGTTAGCAGTGCATTGCGAGAAAAAGTAGTGGATAGTATGTTGTTCATACACTATTCCTATACTTCCTTTTCTCGATTACAACCAAGCACAACTAACATTCTATTTTATTTTTATTCTATTTTTGAAATTTCTTCTTTTAGCCAATCTATATTTCGTTTTGTGTAAATTTCCTCTGTAATGTCATCGATTTTGTGACCTATAATTCTCTTGATGGCATACTCGTCAACTTTATATTTCTTCGCCATCGTAGCAAATTGAACTCGACCGTCATGGGGTTTGTGTTCCGGGTTAAGATCGAGTTGCTCTATGACTTGACGAAAGAGTTCAGCGTACCTTCTATACGTTAGCTTTGTCGTGTTCTTTCTATGATTTGGTGATTCTGGCAGGTAGTTAAACAGGTACTCACTATTCTTGGCTAGAGCATCCTGATAATAGTATTGCACAAATTCCAGAATTTTGGGGTGGATCGGAATTACACGCATTTTACCAGCTTTTGTTTTCATTCCGCCAATGAAATACCCGTCATCCATATTAGCATTTTCTAAGAGGATGCTGCCGATTTCTTGTGGACGGAGGCCGGTGTAGCATTGAATAAGAAGAAATTCAATATTGGGAATTCTACCAACTGCGCCCCAAATAGTGTTCATCTCATCTTCGGTAAAGTCGATGTGATGATTCTCGGTTTCAAGGACTTCATCGAATTTAAAATTTCGTGCACAGTTCCTGTCAACTATTTCTTGCTCTACGGCATAATCGAGCATCAAAGAGAACAGACTTTTTATATAACTTTTCGTATTGGCGCTTGCGGTATGAGTGCCCGTCCGATTTGTTACTGTTCCCTCGTACATGCATCCTTTTATGTGCCGAATTTTGAGTTCTCTTACTGGAAGATCATAAATTTCCGTACAGTATTTCCATGCACCAATATAGGTCCTGGGGGAAGCAATCTTTTCATAATAAATTGCCGACCATCTCTCATACAACTCTTTTACAGTTATGTCTTTAGATAAATCAAATGGACTTTTGTTGTATTCGAGTAGTGCAGCATAAGCATCATTGTAAGTTTCAAAATAAGCTTCGGGTTTTAGTAGTTTGCAGATTGGACGGCCCTCTGGAGTCTTGCCGACTGTGATCATGGCTCGGAATGGTTTTCTTAGCGCCTGCTCTTTGAGTTCGGTTATCTGGCCGAATCCATTGGGCAGGCGCTTTCTTTTATTTTGGCGGGGTTTTCTTGGCTTTAGTGCTTCAGGCTTTAGTGGATATCCACAGTGAGGGCATGATAACGCTTTGTCACTCACTTGTAGTTCACATTCGGGGCATTTTATAAGCATTATATCACCTCCGTGCGTTATATTTTACTATAGATGTACGAATAAATCAATACTACATCTTGTATCTGGCTATCAAATTCTATAAGTTCAGGACGTGGGTTACAAAATTCTATGCTAACTTACTAACTGCAAAAGCGCGGTACGACAGAATACATCGTACTAGCTAAGCTAAAATAGCAGTTGGAAGGAGCTGGTATATTATGGAATTCGGCATTGGCTCGGTGCCTGTTGTGAAGGTGGCCGAAATTTACGGAAAAGATGCCAACTGGGTGCGGGCAGGAATCATTGAAGGATGGCTGCCTATCGGAACCGCTACGAGAAACGGAAAAGAGATTACATCGATCAAGGACATGGACTCTAAGTACGGACGTATAAACTATTATATTTCTCCGAAGAAACTTTATGAGGAGACTGGCTACGTCTGGAAAGGAGCAAAGCATGGCAACTAAGATACGGTCGAAGCTATCAAAGAAGAATCGTTACTGGATACCACCAGAACGTTACTATGAACTCAAGCATTTCTGTTTACAGTATCCTGACTGGAAGCGTGAATATCTGGCAGTTGACCCGATGGCTCACGAGTTTGAGCAGGGGGAGAAATTATCTGCCACAAATAGGGTAGAGGATAGAACAGCCTTTTGCGCCGAGCGAAAGATCGAGTGCTCACAGAACATGGTTTTAGTTGAAGAGTGCTGTGAGAAGGCAGACCCGGACCTTGCCCGTTATATTTTCAAGGCAGTCACTTCTAATCTAGGTTACACCTATCTCAAATCTAGGTTAGACATGCCATGCTCCAAAGATACCTACTATGACCGCTACCATAAATTCTTTTGGCATTTAAGCCACGCGCGAAAATGACATTGGGTATTATGGAGGTGATATTGCATGACTAAAAAGCAATTTAAAAATCTTAAAATTGGAGATGTCATAGAACTTAATGGCAGGTGCCGAGGAAATGAAGGTATCCGATGCTATGTTGATTGGATAATCGATAATAGAATTTGGGTAAAAACTTTAGACGGTAAGCCACATTTAAGCATCGATGGCGGAATCCAAACTAATTGGAATGAAATTACTTACGCAGGTGCAAATATTGTAAACTCTAAATCTGAGGGCTGAAACATGCCCTCTTTGTTTTTTCTTCCGCAGATTTTTCAGGTTCTTATATGAAAAGAGTACAAAATGCTCTAATATTTTAAGAAGGCACCATTTATGAAAATGACACCTGTTAAGGAAGTACCTGGAAAGACTGGCCACTATTGCAATTTGCAGGGAGTGCTCAAGGAGTTTATGGCTATGGACGCTAAGGTCGTGAGACTGGACGTCGATGGGTATAAATCTTCTACTGTAGCGGCATCCTGCATCAGTGTAGCTATTAGAAGATCCGGATACCCAATCAAGTCATTTAAAAGAGGTGAATTTGTGTATCTGAGTAAAGTATCTTGAAAGGAGTAGGCTCCGTGGAAACACGGGGTCTTTTCTTTTGCGCGAAATTTACACAGACTACTATGGAAAAAGAATCAGCCATCTAAATAGAAAATATTTAGGGATGCGGCCTTGCAAAACTGGCGGTTTGCAAATAAGAGGGTTTGCTGGTTGCATTGCTGATAAGCAGATACAGTCTTGGATAAAGCCAAGGGGCAATCTAACCGTCCGACTTTGGTTCTTTTTCTTTTATATTTTTTCAGGACTCAGGTTACGAAAGGAAGTGGTATTTTCATATCGTAAAAATTCCCGGGACGAAAATTTGAGAAAACAGTTTAAAGGAGAATTTACATGGTTTGGTTTTATATTTTGGCAATTGGTTTTTTTATCGGGTATATTCTGGGTAGAAGACTCGGTATATCTGATTTCGTCAAGACAAACACAATCGGCAGCCTGCGAGTGGACCGTTCGGATGAGGACGGTCCTTTGGTTTTTATGGAGGTAGATCCTGGATTTCAGAATTTCGCGGAAATGGACGCTGTAATTCTAAAAGTAAAGCATGAGGATTTTATTCCGCGAAAATAACTGGGGCTATTATGGAACCATTTATTACTTTGAAAGGAGATTATTAAAATGGCAGATCAAAACAGCGAAATGCTGAACAAACGTATCGAGGAGACCCTCGGAAATTTGGAGACGCTGAAAGGAGAGGAACGTGCTCAGGCCGTGAAGGAGCTGGACACGCTGTACAAGCTCAGGATCGATGAAACGAAAAATGAGGTTGAAGCCCGCCAAAAGACATCTGAACATCAGGATCAGATGTTCCAGGCGCAGGCCGATCTTCATGAAAAGAGAATCGCTCTTATTTTGAATACAGCGGTGGACGTGGCAAAATTCGTGGGCCAGGTCGGCATGTATGGCATTCTCATTGTAGGCGGACTTAAGTTCGAGGAAACCGGTACGATCGGCTCGCAGTTCGTTAAGGACACGATCCGCAGTTGTACGAAATTCTTGAAGAAATGAGGTTCGAAAAAGAGCTTATGGAAACATAGGCTCTTTATTTTTATGTGAATATGAGATATTTTATTGAAAAGCCGAGTATTGTGACCTCGATGTTTGGAGAAGTTTATACTTGCAACCATCCTTTATATGATAAGTGCACCTTATATAAAATAGGAAATAAAGGTCTTGCTGTAGTTCAGCAGCGATTTGATGTCAATAGCAAATCAACATATTGGACGGAAATCGATAGCTGGCTCAATGATATTTTGTATCTTCGCCCAGGGTTCATAAATTTTTTCAATAAGTATGCTGGTGAGCCTAATGGAGGCTTATATCCAACCGTTACAGTTCGACAAATAATGTGGCAATTAAGGCTCAAACCGATAAAAAGAGAGCGTTGGGAAACAGTAATTGATCGGAAACTACTCTGATACGCAAAATTTGCATCTCCTTATATGGAAGAGATTCCAAAAAATTATGTAAAGGAGTTTTACTATGACAAGAAAGCAGATTGATGCAGCTCGTGAAAGGAGACTCTGGGCCACTCAAATTGTAGTGCCAATGGCAAGTGCAGCCGTGGCGGCATTGAGTATCCCGGAAGTACGCGAAACGGTTGCCGCTAAATGTTCTCAGGTTAAAGCAGAAATTCAATATAAGACTGAGAATCTCAAACAAAAATTCACAAAAAAGTGAGAGGAAGTACCTCGTGGAAACACGGGGTCTTTCTTTTTGTTACGCGAATTTTGCAAGTCCTTATATGGAGATAGATAGCTTATGAGTAAAAGCGCCAGGTATTTCGGGAGAACCAAGCTCGAACCTTGGTCTATTTCTTTTTGCTTTTATATTTGAAAGGAGAACCTAAAATGAATCTGAAATTCAACCGAAAAATTGTAAAGGAGATGGCAAGGAATGGACTTAAGTTTGTGGAAGATTGTTCACCTACTATTCTTACGGGACTGGTTGCAGCAGGAGTGCTCACGAGCGTTGGAATGGCTGTACGAGCTACCACCAAGGCACTTCCGCTCATCGAAGAAGAAAAAGTACGTCGTTGTAAAGAAGGGCTGGACGACCATTTAAAGCCTGCTGAGGTCGTAAAGGTTTGCTGGAAGTGCTATGTGCCGACCGTGAGTATGGCCGCGTTGACTGTGGCCTGCGCGATTGGGGCCAATAAGATCAACCTCCAGCGTAATGCTGCGCTTTCCTCTTTATATTCTGTAAGTTCTACGGCACTCAAGGAGTACGAGCAGAAGGTTATTGAGCAAGTCGGACCAGAGAAGAATGAAACAATCAAGAATGCTGCGGCAAAGGACCGTATGGAGAAAATTCAGATGGACGAGTCTGCGGCGCTTGGTGACGGCAATGTGTGGGTCTACGATACCTTTAGCGGACGAAAATGGCCGTGCAATATTGGTAAGATCAAGCAGATTGCCGGTGATCTTAACTGTGATATGGCGGTTAGCGGCGATTGGAAGAGCTTGAATGAGTTCTATATGGAAATCGGCCTGGATGAAATCAAACCTGGCGATTCATTAGGGTTTGATGCTTCTAACATGATTGATCTGTGGTTCTCAGCCCAGTTGGATGATAACGGCAGACCTTTGGTGGTTATGGATTACAAAGTTATGCCAAAAATAAAATATAAGGAGATGTTTTAAATGTGTCCATGTGCCATGAGAGTTACCTATGCCTGGATGTTTGGTGGAAAAACTATGTATCGCGAAGGCTATGAGTGCGTGAAGTACCGCAAGGAATGCAAAGATACGAGAGTTTGCAGATACAACTTCGCAGAAATTTCACCGGCTAATATGGAAAGGAGGGAAGACAAATGATGCCTAAATTCACTATGACTAAAATTGTTAGTGTTCTTTCGATTGCACTTGTTGCTATTGGCTCGGGTATCGGGCAATGGGCAACTATGAAAGAATGGAAAGAAGAAACTGACGAAAAGTCTAAGGAAGAGGACTAAAGTCTTCATCTGATAGGGAAACGGCTCCGTGGAAACACGGGGTCTTTTCTTTTATACGCTAAAATTCCACATCCTTATATGGAGGTGTATAAAAATGTTTGCTTTATTAGACAGATTCGACGAGTACATTCAATCGAAAGGCAAAGTCGCAAGTTTTATTTGGGATGTGGCTTTAATTACGATTTTTGGGCTCGTTATGGGCTATTTTATGGCAAGCGCATTTTATGGAATCTTAACCACGGGGGTGTAAAAACCCCTTTTGGTTTTGTTTTTCTGGAAAGGAGAAATAAGATGCCGAGAACTCAGGATTTCGAGGTCTTGGATAAATTTGAAAACGAACATTACTTCCTGCCGAGTAAGGATTGGCCGGAATACGAATTTCAGTATCAAAGCACCTGCCGATGGGCCTTGAACCAGATTCGTGAGTACATGGCCCAGAAGGTGAACGAGCACAAATCTATGACTGATATTTTGGAAGAACTTTACTGGATCTTCGATACCGGCATAGCAGAGTGCTGCGAGATGTACGATGAGAAGAATGAAATCAAAGCATGGCAATACCCACCACCGGATCTTGTCTTTAGTGTTGGTAGAGCCATGGTTGAGGAAGTAGCAGGTTTATATTTATGAAAGGAGATTACTTATGAAAATCAAGTATCCAAAAGTCAATATAAAGCCGTTTGTGAAGGCCTGTAAGGTGGGGCTTACTAAGAATGCGCCTACGATTCTGACCATGACCGGCATTACGGCGATGGCAAGCTCTACCTATTGGGCGGTCAAGGCTACCCCGAAGGCACTGGCTTTGAAAGAAAAGGCCGAGGTTGAGAAAAACAAGAAGGCCGGGACGTTTAAGGGGGATAAAGTCAATGATTGGATCCCGTTGACGAAAGTAGAAATCGTGCAGACCTGCTGGCGCTGTTATGCTCCGGCGTTTATTACCGGCGTGTTGGGCGCTGCCTGCCTGATCGGGGCCAACTCGATGAATCTGCGTAAAAATGCAGCACTGGCAGCAGCTTATGCACTTTCTGAGACCAATTTCAAGGAGTATAGAGAAAAGACACTTGAGGAAGTTGGCGAGAAGAAGGAAGAAAAGATCCGCAATGCTGTGGCCGAGGAAAAAATTACCAAGAATCCTGTAAATACCTCGACGGTGCTTGAGACTGGCAATGGTGATACCCTCTGCTATGATGCGATCTGTGGAAGATATTTTAAGTCGAGTATTGAAAAGCTCAAAAGTGCTCTCAATGAACTCAATATGGAACTGGTTCAGGATGGTTATGTCTCGCTCAACCAGTATTACGATTTGATTGGCCTACCGGATGGGATGCTTGGTGATGACCTTGGCTGGAGTATCAATGACCATCATTCGACTGTACAGTTGGATCTGAGTGCCCAGCTGACCAAAGATGAGGCCCAGACTCCTTGCATGGTTGTGGCCTTTAAGTATGGACCTATCTACAATTACGATGCGTTTTAATCTCACGCGAAATTTGCAAGCCCTTATATGGAACAAGATTCCAAAAATTATATTTTATTAAAGGAGACTTTATCATGGAAAACGAGGAAATTATGATGAACGAGACTACTGAGGCTATGACCGATGTTGAGGAACCCATCACTGAAACCGAAACCAATGAGGAAGAATCGAGCAGCTTTATGCCTGTGGCGTTGTTGATCGCTGGAGGCGTGGCAGCTATTTACGGAGGTGTTACCTTCGCAAAGAAGCATGTCATCCCGCACGTGGTCAATGGCGTGGCAGGCCTGAAGGCTAAGTTCGACCATTCCAAAGGTGAGGCAGTGGAGGCCGAAGCAGAGGAAGTCGATGAGGACACATCTGAAGAGTAATCTGTGAAAAACCTTAAGAAATTTAAGGAATTGTTTGAGCTAAGGCTCTGTGGAAACACAGGGTCTTAGCTTTTTGTTTTTGCTTTGAAAGGAGAAAGAAGCAATGAGTTTTGGTAAGAATTTGTTTGTGTTCGTGTCTGGTGCGGTTGTTGGTGCTGGTGCGTTGGCTGGGTTTGCTGGCTGGAAAATGTATAAGGCACTCAAGAAGAATGATGTTTTGTACACGGCGGTCCGCAGTTCCGTGGATGCAGGGGTGAAGGCCGCTTCAAGTGAGTTCAGCGAGCATGGGGCCAAGGCAGTGCTGAATATGGTGTTTGGGCGGCCGAAGAAACGTAATAAGATTTCCTATGAGGATTACTACTCTTCTAATTTGCCGAAGTATCATAATAAGGTTTCCTATGTGGATCACTACTCTAAACGTAGTTGGACTTGGGCCTCAGACATCGCCAAGCTGCGCTTTTGTAGTCGAGAAGAGGCTGCAAATGTTCTTCATCATCTTGCTGATACTCTGGACCTATACGGAAAAGTCACGGTTGCGGATCTCTGCGACGAAGCCGGAGTCACTTGCCCTCACTATTCTAGTATGGATTATGGATGGAAGGATCTTGGAGATGCCTATGTGTTCCAGGCACTAAAAGAATATCCTACGACTGCAACGTGGTCTATTTCTCTTCCTGACCCGATTAAACTGGAGTGATTTATGTGATGCGTTATATTTTCAAAGGTCATGTTGTGGACCAGTTTGGGACTATGCTTGACCGGAACTGGAAAGGGGAGACCTTTGCGCCGAGTATGGCAAAGGCGAAGTCGAACCTGAATTACCAGTGGAAGAAACAAAACAACTACCCTCGGGAGACAAAGGTAATTCTCGAGGGTCATTTTACATCTGAAATGGATTTTCTGAAAGGAGTTAGCTGATGGCAGAATATGATATGCCCAATAACAGCCACGCATTTAAAAATGGACAGGTGAAAGAAAAGCCCAAGACCCAGAAGGTGATTGAGGGCACGGCTAAGACCAAGAAAAAGACCAATGCCCGGAAACTGGCTGATATTTTCCTGCCCGAAGATGTTACCAGCGTTAAGGAGTATATCTTCTGGGAGAGAATCGTGCCAGCTGTCAAGGATATTATCCATGATACGGTGGATACTTTCCTGTATGGCGAGTCCCGAAGGCCGAGTTATTCGAGTAGCTCCCGAATCTCGTATTCCGGATATTATTCTGGCAACAATCGTCCGGAGCCTCGAAAGGATGCTGGCCACCCAAGAAATGCCTTTGATTATGATGACATCATCTTTGACAGCCGTATCCAGGGCGAGCAGGTGCTGGACAACCTGATTGATATTCTCGATCAGTACAATATTGTGACAGTTGGTGATCTATACGATTCAGCCGGCATCACGACCACGAACTACATGGTAAACCGTTATGGCAGGGATAACCTGGCGGATTCGAGTGTAGTTCGGGTACGTGAGGGCTATACCCTGAAGCTGCCTAAGGCGAAACCTATTTGAAAGGACTGATATTTTTGGGAATAGATCAATGGCATCAAACTCTACTCGAGGAAGCGACCAGACAGGGCAGAGAACTCGAGGAAGTGACCAAAGAGAGCAAAGAACAGCAGAGAAATATACCCCCATTCGATTATTCAGGGCCTAAATTTACAGATGAAGAACTTCGGTTTAGGAATATTACTGAAAAAATGAGGGAAACTTTCCTGAAGAAAAATCATGATTACGGCAATAGTTTTCATGAAACTTGGGATGAGTTTGGTGATAAGGGTATCATTACCGCTCTTACGCAAATTTCTCACAAGTATCATCGACTTATGAATATTGGCCTCGGCACTAAACCTTTGGTCGATGAATCAATCGATGATACGTTACTCGATATGGCAAATTACTGCATTCTTACAATTATGGAGCTGGAAAAAGCTCGTAACAATGAAAAGGAGAACTAATTATGAAACTTTCTAACATTATGTCCGTTGCTGGCCGCAATTTGTCTGTGGCTAAGTTAAAGATTTCTAAGCACAGCCCAGAACTGCTGCTGATCGCCGGTATTGCCGGCGGCGTCACGAGTGCAGTCATGGCCTGCAAAGCTACCACTAAAGTCTCTGAGATCCTGGATAAGACCTCCGAAGATGTTGCCAGCATTCATCAGGTCGAGGCGAATCCTCCGATGGGCTCTGATTATTCTCACGAGGATGCACAGAAGGATCTCTTCATCACTTATGTGCAGACTGGTGTAAAGCTTGCCAAGCTGTACGGTCCGAGCCTGGTCGTTGGTGGTTTATCCGTGGCGGCAATTCTCGCTTCCAACAACATCCTCCGTAAGCGCAATGTGGCTTTGGCTGCAGCATTCGGCACGGTCTCAAAATCCTTTGAAGAGTATCGCGGCCGTGTGGTGGAGAAGTACGGCAAGGATGTTGATAACCAGCTGCGCATGGGCACCCATGAAGAGGTTGTTCAGGAGACTGTGACCGATGATATGGGTAACGAGAAGCAGGTTTCTAAGACTGTAAAGGTCACGAATCCTCTGGGAAGCCCGTACGCCAAACTGTTCGATGAATGTAATCCTAATTGGGAAAAGAACCCTGATTACAGCCTTATGTTCTTAAAGTCCCGTCAGCAGTTCGCCAATGACAAGTTGCGCAGCCAGGGTTATCTGTTTCTGAATGATGTACTTGACTCTCTTGGCATTCCTCGTTGCAAAGAGGGTCAGATCGTTGGCTGGGTTTTCAATGGGGATGAAGGCGATAACTTTGTTGACTTTGGTCTGAATGAAGATAACGAGTGGGTCCAGGACTTTATGAACGGTGACGAGCCCAGTGTTTGGCTGGACTTCAATGTACAGGGCAACATTCTGGACCTGATCTGATAATGATATTTGAAGGAGGAATCAGTATGCGGGACATTCTTGGTTATACTTTTGCTACAATCGCCGGTGTTTGCTTTGCCGGAGGTGTTGCGGTCCTTTCCGGCGGAAAGGGGAAGTAAATGGACTATCTCGACAACCTGCTGACCACCCTCGATTATATTCTAAACTCAAAACGCAAGCGCCATATTGTTGGCGGAATCCTTATCAGTATGTCAACCCTATTTGCCGGGTTAGCTGTTACTGTGATGAGCATCAAGGAGGACGATGATGAATAAGGTTTTATATTTTGGCATTATGGCCGGTGCTGCAGCCATCGCCGCTGTGGCTACCTGGGTCTATGCCAAGGATAAGTTTGCAAAGCAGGCCTCGGACGATATTTCCGAGATGAAGGCTTATTATAAAGAAAAGTATGAGTCCCAGCCGGAGGAACCAAAGAAAGAGCAGCCAAAGATCGAGGCTCAGAAGAAGGCAGAGAATCTAAAGACATACCGTCAGATAGCACGGGATAAGTATAAGGCAAATCACGAAGAAGAGGAAGGCAATCCCCATGTGATCACGCCGGAGGAATTTGGCGAGAATAACCACTACGACCGAATCACTCTGACCTATTATTCTGACCACGTGCTGGCAGATGAGAACGATGAGGTCATTCGGGATGTCGAGGAGACGATCGGATTCGGCAGCCTGAATCACTTTGGAGAGTACGAGGCGGACATCGTGTATGTCCAGAATGATATTCTCAAGTGCTACTACGAGATTACTCGTGATCTGCGCAAATACGAGGATGTTGCCGGAGAACTGCCTTACCGTCCGGAGGTAAACTAAACTTATGACGAAAAACGAGACTGACGCCGCCTATTTCGACTGGATGTGCGGTCTTGTAGCGAAAGATTTTAAAGATGGCGGGCGTCAGTATCGTAATTTACTGGAGACGCTGAACCGAATCAACTTCCGCTACTCGATTCCGCTGGATTCCAACCGAGAGGCAGACGGCATTGACCTGCGATACCGTTTTGGCTATGAAAAGAACATCCGAGACTATGTTATCGCAAGATATTTGGATGACCATCCGTGCAGTGTGCTGGAAATGATGATTGCATTGGCTCAGCGATGTGAAGAGAGCATTATGGACGATCCGGAGGCGGGAAATCGTACCGGCGTTTGGTTCTGGGCTATGATCTCGAATCTCAGCCTTGATTGCATGAGTGATGACGATTTTGATGAGCTCTATGTCGAAGAGCACGTCAGGCATTTTTTGGACCGCCAGTATTCCTATCAGGGAGATGGCGGTCTTTTCTTTGTCCGAAAACCGCCTATGGACATGCGCCTGGTGGAAATCTGGACACAGCTGAACTGGTATCTCAATGAGAACGATTGATATTTGAAAGGGGATTACTATATGCAAAACATGAAAGTATGGAACATTACCAATCTTAACGAGATGATTGCATTTACTTGCTATTCGAACGCCCTTGCCAATAAAAATTTCCTTTATCTTGATAAATGCGTGAAATCTCTTCGCCGAGCAAATACGTTTCTTTGCCTTTCTACACTCGGTCTCCTGGCTATCGTGCACTTGGCAGACTGCGATATTAAGGCTTTAAAACTCAAAATTGCGAAACTTGAAGAGGACAATCGGAACCTCAACAATACTGAGAATAAGGACGAAGAAATGTAATGGTTGACTTTCTCGAAATCGGCCGAGTGAACAAAAAGGGGTATACCGAAATATACCCAAAGTTTGTTCTCAAGCGCCGTTCTGAAGATTTGATGATTCGGGGCGGAGACTTTTACGCGATTTGGCTCGAAGATCGAGGGCTGTGGAGTACGGATGAGATAGACCTGACGTACCTTGTGGATCAGGAACTAAGCAGGGTGAGCCAGGAAATTCGGGATAAAGGAAATGTCGTAAAAACACTGTACATGTGGGATGCAGAATCTGGCATGATCGACCAATGGCACAAATTCTGCCAGCGGCAATGCCGAGACAACTTCCACATGCTGGACGAAAAATTGATATTTTCCAATCAGGAACTGAAAAAGACGGATTACGCCTCAAAGTGTCTGAACTATCCGCTGGAAGAAGGGAATACGCCTGGGTGGGATAAGCTCATGAGCGTATTATATTCTCCGGCGGAGCGGCACAAGATCGAGTGGGCGATTGGGTCGATCATTACCGGTGACTCGAAGGATTTGCAGAAGTTTATGGTTCTGTATGGTCCACCGGGCAGCGGCAAATCGACTGTGCTCAACATTATCCAGCAGCTTTTTGATGGATATTACTCGGTCTTCGATGCTAAGGCGCTGGGCAATCCGTCAAACTCGTTCGCACTTGAGTCCTTTAAGACAAATCCGTTGGTAGCCATTCAGCACGATGGTGATTTGTCTCGAATTGAGGATAACACTCGCCTGAACAGTCTTGTCTCTCACGAGTTGATGACCGTAAACGAAAAGTTCCGCTCTGCCTATTCCAATCGGTTTAAAGCATTCCTATTTATGGGTACGAATAAGCCGGTAAAGATCTCAGATGCAAGATCCGGTATCCTGCGCCGACTTATTGATGTAGAGCCCACTGGAGATAAACTTTCCGGCAAAGAATACCGCCATGCTATGAAGCAGATTCCGTTTGAGCTTGGAGGGATCGCTTGGCACTGCAAGGACGTCTACGAGGAGGACCCGGATTATTACGATGACTATGTGCCGACAAATATGATGGGGGCTTCTAACGACTTCTATAACTTTGTATCGGACTCGTACCTGATATTCTCGAAGGAAAACTCCACGACTCTGAAAATTGCCTATGAGATGTACAAAAATTACTGCGACGATGCTAAAGTGACCTACCCCTACAACAAGCGACTCTTCAAAGAGGAACTGAAGGCTTACTTTACTGTCTTCGAGGAAAAGCATGTGGATCCTGATGGCAATACGATTCGTGGATGGTACGAAGGGTTTGATCTCAATAAATTTGATGGCAGCAGTGAGAAAAAGCCGGTTGAAGAGCCCAAAGAGGAACCGGTTCCTGCCATTGAGTTTAAAGAGCAGCACTCAGTCTTTGATGATATTTGTGCTGATTGTCCAGCCCAGTATGCCAAAGAAGATGAGACCCCTAAGTGGAAGTGGGAAGGGGTCAAGACGAAGCTCAAGGACCTTGATACCCACAAGGTCCACTATGTCAAAGTACCTGAAAACCATATCGTAATCGATTTTGATTTGAAAGGAGGAGACGGATTTAAGTCGTTTGAGCGCAATCTGGAGGCTGCTGCAAAGTGGCCCAAGACTTACGCAGAGCTTTCCAAATCCGGCAAAGGCATTCATCTGCACTATTTATATTCCGGCGATGTTACAAAACTCATGAGAGTTTATGAGGAAGACATCGAAGTGAAGGTCTTTACCGGCAAAAGCAGCCTGAGAAGAAAATTGACCCTTTGCAATGACCTCCCGATTGCGACGATCAGCTCGGGACTACCTTTGAAAGGAGAAAGCAAAGTGGTTAATTTTGAAGCTGTGAAAAATGAGAAAGCCATTCGAACGATCATTCGTAGAAATTTAAATAAAGAGTATCACGACAATACGCGCTGCTCGATGGATTTCATCAAGAAAACGCTGGACGATGCCTACAATGCAAACGTTAAGTATGATGTGCGGGACATGTACAATGATATTTTGGTGTTTGCCATGAATTCGACACACCAGTCAGAGTATTGCATGAATCTGTTGCCAAAACTGCACTTCTGTAGCGATGAGGCTTCTACTCCGGTTGCCAATGATGAGGCGCCCATCGCATTCTATGACTGCGAGGTGTTCCCGAATCTCTTCTTAGTCAACTGGAAGGTTGCAGGCGAGGGAAAGACTGTTGGCCGCATGGTAAATCCTACTGCACAGGATATTGAAAATTTGATGAAGTATCGTCTGATTGGCTTTAACTGCCGCAAGTACGATAATCACATGATCTATGCCCGAATGCTTGGATATTCTAACGAGCAACTGTACGATCTCTCGCAACGCATCATTGCCGGTGATAAGAATGCCTTCTTTGGGGAGGCGTACAATATCTCCTACACTGATATTTACGACTTCTCGAATAAAAAGCAAAGTCTCAAAAAATTTGAGATCGAGCTTGGCATCCATCACCAGGAATTGGGCCTGCCTTGGGATAAGCCGGTACCGGAAGAACTTTGGGGCAAGGTGGCCGAATATTGTGATAATGATGTCATTGCAACAGAGGCCGTCTTTAATGCCCGTAAGGCGGACTGGGTAGCACGGCAGATCCTGGCGAGTTTGTCGGGTCTGACGGTCAATGATACGACCAACCAGCACACCACCAGAATTATATTTGGTGGAGAGAAAAATCCTCAGTGGCAGTTCAATTACCGTGAACTGTGGAAACCTGTGCCTTATACCAAATATGAAGAGCTGCGTGAGAAACTGGGTGCCGACTATGATTTCCGTGTCTGGAATGAAAAGGGCGAGCCGCAGTATCGAAGCTATGTGCCTGGCGAGGAATTGCCGCTTGGCTGGAGCATCATGCCATTCTTCCCGAACTATGTCTGGACTGGAATTAAGTCATACTGGTGCACTGATATTCTGGATGCTGAGCGCTGCCGAGCAAATCCCGAGTATCTTTATGAGCTTTTGGACCGGCAAAAAGATGAAGACGAGCGTGCCAAGAAAGTAAATGAGGCGCCTGTTGTTATCATCGAGGAAGTTGGTGAGGGCGGTTATGTCTATTCGGAGCCTGGCATGTATGGCAAGGTGGGGCTGGATGATATTGCTTCGATGCACCCGTCCAGCCTCATTGCAGAGCGGCATTTCGGCCCTTATACGAAGAATTTTGCGGACCTGAAGACTGCTCGTGTGGACATCAAACATCACGATGTAGAGGCTCTGAGGGGCATTCTGGACGGCAAATTGGTGCCGTTTGCTGAAGCGATTGCTGCCGGTAAGGCTGAGTATGATTGGGACGATCTGGCGTTTGCGCTGAAAATTGCAATCAACTCGGTGTATGGACTGACTTCAGCCAAATTCAGTAACGCATTCAGAGATCCGCGTAATAACGACAATATTGTTGCGAAGCGTGGGGCTCTCTTTATGGAAACCCTCAAACGAGAAGTGCAGAAGAAAGGCTTTATCGTGGCACACATCAAGACCGATTCCATCAAAGTGCCCGATGTCACGGATGATATTCTCGACTTCATCGACAAGTACGGCCGGGAATATGGGTATGTCTTTGAGCATGAGGCCACTTACGACCGCATCTGCCTGGTGAATGATGCTGTGTACATTGCCAAATACAATGAGCAGGGTATTATCAACAAGGGAGGAAAACATGCCAATGAATGGACAGCTACTGGTACACAGTTCCAGATTCCGTATGTATTCAAATCGCTGTTCAGCAAAGAGCCTATCAAGTTTGAGGACATGTGCGAGACTAAGCAGGTAACTTCGGCTTTATATTTGGATATGAACGAAGGGCTGCCTGAGGATCAGCACGACTACAAATTCGTGGGTAAGGTTGGCTTGTTCTGCCCTGTGAAGCCTGGCTGTGGTGGAGGTATTCTGGTACGTGAGTCTGACGATAAGAAGACCGGCGGGAAGAAATACTCGGCTGCTACAGGCTCTAAAGGCTATCGCTGGATGGAAGCGGAGATGGTCAAGAAACTTGAGAAAGAGGATTGCATCGATAAATCGTATTATCAGAAGATGTGCGATACGGCGGTGCATGATATTTCCGAGTTTGGTGACTTCGAGTGGTTTGTATCGGATGAGCCATATATTGGGTGCAGCTATGATGAGCATGGAGCTCCTATTTATGACGATGTTCCGTTCTGACGCAAAATTTGCAAATCCTAATATGGAGAAAATCCAATAAATTAACGCCTGATTGGAAATGGCGGATTAACTTCAAAGGCTAAGACCCCATGTTTCCACAGGGCCTTAGCCTTTTACTTTTGAATGGAGTGATATTTTCTGAAAGCAAAAGACTATTTTAAGAAGTACCTCGACACCTACAAGCATCGAGAGTATTACGGCTTTACTGACAGGGAAGTTGGGGCGCTGATCCGTAAGGAGTTTGTCAAGGAGACGAATGAGCTGATCGACCTGAGAAAAATCAAGTCGAACTGGCAGCTTGTGACGATTCTGGGTGAGCAAAACGACAAATGGAATGCCCTGGTAAAGATCTTTAAAAACAACCTGGGTTCAAGCCCTATCAACAAAAACGAGTTTCGCCGCAGAATCGTGCCGGAGGAATGGCCCTCGGTAAAAGAGCCTGCCGGTGACTGCGACAATGATATTTGAAAAGGAGAAAACTGTAATGGCTGAACATATGAATAAACTGGTGATCGACAATGCACGTCTGATCTTCAAGAATTTCTCGGGCAAGGGCGATAACTACAATCGTGAGGGCGACCGCAATTTTGCTGTTATCATCGATGATCCCAATGCCGCTGAAGATCTGGCCGATGCTGGCTGGAATGTGCGTCCGCTGGTATCCAAGGACCCGGATGAGGAGCCTACACATTATATTAAGGTAAAGGTCAGCTTCAAGGTTCGTGCTCCGAAGGTTCGTCTGCTGTCCAATCATAAGCAGGTCTTCCTCAATGAGAACACGATCTCCAGCCTGGACTTTGCTAAGATTGAAGAGTGTGGTGTTGTCATCAGCCCGTATATGTGGGAGATCAATGGTAAGAGGGGCATCTCGGCTTACCTTGATTCGATGTATGCAAAGATCGAGGACGATCCGTTTGCCGATAAGTATGCGGACTATACAGATGCGCCGGATGACGGTTCCAACGACTTCCCGTTCTGATTGATATTTTGGGGTGCCTGATTTAAGAAGGTTAAACGGCGTATTACGGTACGGCCCCGATGAAAGGAGAAAATGATGGCTGCATTTATGAAAGGTGACCGGGTTGCCATTACGGATCGTGTATCGCCATTTTGTATGAAAAGTGGACGTATCTCTGATATCCAATTCACAAGCAACAACGACCTTTTCTATAAAATCAACATTGACCATACCGACAATTCAGTTTGGGTCGATGAGCACAGCATTCTTCAGCTGATGGAACCTGAGCAAGAACTTTGGAAATTCTTTATTTATCAGAATCGGCCGATTGTTGCGTACACTATGGCTGAAGAATTTGCCGGTGAAGAGTGGGCCACAGTGCTTAGCATTGCCAATGATAAGGGCATCCCTATCGCTGATATTTCCATTCGACTTGGCACTATGAACGAAATCACTTGGTGGAAAGGAGATACAAATGAAGAAGTTCACTCTGAAGGACGTTCTGACAGCAGCTTGCACTTGGACACCTCCGGAGAAAAGAAATGAGCCAATAAAACAGAGTATAGAATCTCCGAAAAAGAAGCAACCTATTAAAAAGGAAGCGACGAAAGACTATTCACAGTTGTTCATCAAAGACTTCATGGAACTGGCCCGCACTCGCAGCAAATGGACGGTTTGGGATGACTTTATTACGATGTTCGCATGTTCAATATCAAATGCAGTGGATAAGTCGGATATTCATTGGGACGCGAGAGAGAAAATGTATCTTTCTATCGTCAAAAAATACAAAAAGAGCGAGATGGATATCTTTCCTCGTCTGGCTGCTTATGTCGTCGGAGCACTTGATGAAAACCAGGAGCAAGATTTCCTCGGCAAACTTTTCATGAATTTGGATTTGAGTAATGAACATAACGGGCAATTCTTCACTCCGTACCATGTTTGTGACTTTATGGCTAAAATCACTTGTGACGTAGATTCAATACCCAAAACGGGGCCTATAACTATCAATGATCCAGCGTGCGGGGCAGGGGCCACGTTGATTGCTGCTGCTAATGAGTTGCGAAAGATTTATGAAAAGCGGGGCCTCAACTTCCAAAATTATGTTTTAGCTGTGGCGCAGGATATCGACCAAAATGTAGGGCTCATGTGTTATATCCAGCTATCCCTTTTGGGGCTTGCGGGGTTCATAAAAATCGGAGATAGCCTTTCTGACCCGATTAGAAGTGGCGATGATCTTTCCAATTATTGGTTTACACCGATGTATTATTCTGAAATCTGGACTTACAGGCGAATGTTTGACTATTTGAAAGGAGACGCAAATGAAAAAGTTTGAAACTGGAGGCGTTTATTCTACCCCTGGTGTGAATGCAAAGCTCGAGGATTCTGGATTTGCACAGTTTATGATTGTCTCTTTAAACCGGCACATCAACGGTGATTAGGGTAATATGTGCGACGAGGATAAGGTTACCAACGAAGAAGCACTTGTGGATGGGCTGCGGTTGATGAGTGTCTATAAGCGCAAGGACCATCCTGATGACACGATTTGGATCATTACGGAGGCGGATCGAAGTGCTACTACGATTTTGCTGCCAAGCGAATATTGATATTCTGGAGGAACTAATTATGTTAGCTTTTATTGGATTTATTGCTCTTATCGGGGCCGTTATACTGTTGGTGTCGAGTGCCCTTAGCCTTATCAGCTTGGCAGCTGCAATTATTGGCATTGGCTGCGGTATTTTGCTTTTGCTGTTTGCTATCTTTTTGATCGAGGAGATGATGAACTTATGACTTGGTTACAGATTTTGGGATTGATTTTGATGCTTATGCCACTTGTTGGCGTTGTGATTCTAGAGTTTATTGCCAACTGGCGAGGAACTCTCTTTGCCCTAGCTATGGCGGGAATGGTACTCCTCGGGGCATTCTTATTAAGAGGCAAATTATGATGAAACTCTATGACTTCCAGCTCGAAGCGATTAAAAAGATGAAGCGGGGCTGCATTCTTTGCGGAGATGTTGGAAGTGGGAAGTCGATTACTTCTCTTGGATATTACTACCTACGAAACGGAGGCGACATTGAAAGCTTAAAAGGCGGGGACTATATGCCTATGGATGACCCGCCGAAGGATCTTTATATTATCACAACGGCCCGAAAGCGCGATACTCTCGAATGGGAGAAAGAGCTCGGGCCATTTCTTATGTCTACGCATAAGGATTGTGATATTTACAGACACAACGTTGTGGTGGACTCGTGGAACAACATCAAAAAGTATGTTGGAGTGTACGATGCGTTCTTTATATTTGATGAACAGCGTGTAGTAGGGTCTGGCAGCTGGGTAAAGGCATTTTACAAAATTACTCGTAAGAATGAGTGGATTTTGCTGTCGGCTACCCCCGGAGATACCTGGAGTGATTATATTCCAGTCTTTGTGGCAAATGGGTTCTACAAAAACAAGACGGAATTTCTACGTAGACACGCCGTTTATTCTCAGTATTGCAAGTCATTTCCAAAAATCGAACGGTTTGTGGATACAGGACATCTCTGCAGACTGCGCAATGATATTTTGGTGCCTATGGATTTCAAGCGAGATACCGTGCAACATCATGAGTATCTGGTGGCAGAGTTTGATCGTGAAGGAACGAAGCGGCTTTTCAGAACTCGTTGGAATCCGTGGAAGAACGAACCGATTGAGAATGCTTCAGAGCTTTATTACTGTGCCAGAAAGATTGCGAACTCTGATATTTCCAGGCAGACGATAGTTTTGGAAGTGTTTGAGGATCATCCAAAATTGATCATTTTCTATAACTTTGATTATGAGCTTGATATTTTGAAAGGGATGAATTTTGGTGAAGGTGTTGCCGTGGCAGAATGGAATGGGCATAGGCATGACCCTATACCGATTCCTGGGTGTACCTTGTGCAATACACTGCGGGGGCAGAAGGATGGAATTGTATCACAACTGACACGATTCTGTTTTACTCCCGAAACTACTCATACAAAATCTCAAAGCAGTCAGAAGGGCGCATTAACCGACTGAATACACCTTATAAAGATCTTTATTACTACCATCTCACTTCTAAATCTTTCATTGACCTGCGGATTGCCAAGGCCTATGAAGAGAAGCGGGATTTTAATGCAAATCGAGATTTCAAACGTCACTATGGTGATTTCTGAAAGGAGAAATTCAGATGAAATTCGTAATTAACAGGGATTCTTTGGGAGCCGATGATGTAAAGCCGTGTGAAGGAGCTATTAAACTTGATGGCGGCGGTTATGGGATCAAGATTAAAAACATTGAAGATCTCATGAAAATCATCGATGAAACGGGATTTCCGATTGTCGTGTATGGCCAGTGCCACAACTATAAAGGGTCTCTCCCAGTTCTTAGTATTTATGATGACTATATTGAGTGAGGCTACGTGATGGGATACAAGGCTCATGATCATCAGGAAAGACGGTGTATGGATTGCCTATTTCTGAAAAGGCGCAATATCTGGAATAATTCTAAACGACATTATGAATACGGATGGTTTTGCACGTGCACAAATCAGGAGATCCACAAAATTAAAAATGAAGATTGCTGGGTGCTTAGCGATGAGTACCCATACGGAAAATTAGAGGTCAAGTAAAATGAGTGTTTTTTCTTTTATTGGTGGTATTATTCTAGGTACTGTTTTTAGCGTAACTGCATTATATTTCACTTCTATAAAGTATATAAAGGAAGATGAGAAAACAATCGAAGCTGCTCACAGGGATGCTGTTACTTGGGAAGGCCAGGCTCGGCATTGGGAAGCCGAAGCAATTCGTGCGAAAGACAATGAGCGAATTGCACGAAAGATGCAGCAGTATTGGCGGGCCCGATGCATGAATGAGCATTTTGAATTCAATGCAGCATGCGATGGCGATGGGCATTATCCTACCGATAACGATGCTCCTACTCGCGAGGAGAAGCTGGTCGGCGATATTATGGATGCTATTGCCGTAAGTTCGGTTTCTGATGAAACAAAGAAAGATGAGGCGATTCCGGCATGAATAATGAAGGTATGTTGCTGGTAGGAGTCGATGAGCTTCAAAAAGTATACAAGAGTTGCCGAGATATAGCCATGGAAGCGGATAACATTCGCACCATGGTCCAGCAATGTATCGACGGTGATTGCTCCGAAACCGAACTTAGAGCAAACCTTGATATTCTAAAGGTCAAAATTAACAAAACCAAACGGATACATGAGAGAATGGCTAAGGCGTTCCAGATCATTGAGCGAGCTCTTGGTTGATAGTTGAGGATACAAAATGACTTACACACGATATGCGATCGAATTTCGTAGGCCAAATGATGAAGCTACGCTACATTCCCTAAGATATTTTGCATGCTACGACACCTCGGTCGAAAATGCAATTAAACGGCTAAAAGATGAGTGGCCTGATGCCATTGTCCTTGATGTGAAGATTAGGAGAATAACTGTATGAACAACCGTAGAAAAGAAGTCTTTTTCGATATGTACTGCAAGACCTGCAAGTATTACAAGCAGGCGTCGTATCTGCATCCGTGCAATGACTGCCTGAACACACCTTACAACGAGGACAGTCATAAACCTGTCAACTGGAAGGAGGCCGAATCCAATGGTCAAAAACACTAAATGCAAGGAACTCTTTCCGAAGTGTCTTTGCAACACATGCAGGCGGAGGGAAATAGACCGCGGATGCTGTATTGCTCATCATCGCGAGTGTCAGTTAGTGAGCAATGACCAAAATGCCAATCGGTGCCCCGGGTATACCATGAAAGTTGAGGTAAAGACAAAATGATTGATTTCTGGAATGGAATACACACGCCTGATGGTGCAGTATGGTTTAACCGGTTTGCGAACGAGTATGAGTTTGAGAAAAGACCGGACGGATTCGATGCGTATTTGCTTGGAAAGAGAGCTTACAATATGATGTCCAAATTTGATATTAACGATATTGTCACGGTTCCCTATGATCACGACAAAAAATACTGGACGGTGACGGCTGTCCGTACAAGCCAAATTGAAATGAGGGCTATATACGACTTGGTTTCTGCGAAAACGGGTATCGCTCTGTATAATGTTCCAGAAGTCGATATGACCCTCGTTAAACGGCCCACTCAGAAAAAGGAGAACCCTGTTATGGATAAACGATATATGGTCAAGAAGCTCATCTACCACGGTCCTGCCACTATTGTGTATTGGGCCGACGGTGAGAAAACGGTAGTCAAATGCATGGACGCAGACACTTTTGACCCGATGGCTTGCTTCTGCGCTGCTCTTGCGAAAAAGGTGTATGGTTCGACAGGCACCGTGAAGCAAATCATCAAGGCAAGCAATTACGAGGATTCTCAAGCACTACCGTTTCAGGGTGAGAGTGTGAAGGATATCGCTACTCGTGCTATGGCTATGCTGCTTACTGATGTCATGAAAGGAGATTAACGATGGACCGTGAAGAATTCAAGAAAAAGATGGAAAATCATACAGTCATGACCGACGATATGATGTCTAACATTCAGGCACTCCACCTCAAAAACACAAAGAAAAGTGAAATTTATATTGTCGCTATGGAGGAATTGTCCGAGCTTCAGAAGGAGATTTCCAAGGAGCTGCGTGGTCAAGGTGATAGAGATGGCATTCTGGAAGAACTGGCAGATGTCATGATTGTATGTGGGAACATCATGAACCTGCAAAAAATCACGGATGCCGAACTTCGTGCGGCCACGGCAGTCAAGCTTGATAGGATTCTTAGCAAACTCGTAGAAAAGGAGAACGGCAATGAAGGCGGATGCAAAATGGGTTCCGATTGTCTTCACTATGGCATCGGCTGTAGGAGTTGTGGCAACAGCAGTTCTTACGGCGAAGTGTGCCACGAAAGCGGAGAAAATACTGGCTGGACGCCGGGAAAATGACGGCAACACAAAAGAAACCGTAATTGATATTTGCCGTTGTTATGCCCCTGCCATAGCCTGTGGGACGGCCACTGTAGTGTGTATCGTGTCGAACGGGGTTCTTACTTACAAACAGCAAAAAGCCCTCACAGGTGCCTGTATTCTCGCCAGAGGGAGCCTTGGGCGATACCAGTCAAAGGTTAAGGAACTCTATGGCCCTGAAACTCACCAGCACGTCATCGACGAGCTATGTAAAGAAGATTTGGATGAAGTTCATGTGACTTCTTCCGGATTTTTTGGCAGCGAAACATTGGATTTCGAGGGTGTATCCGAAGACGAACCCATTCACACGTTCTATGACGAGTTCTCCAATAGATATTTTGATTCGACCATTGAGCATGTATTGCAGGCAGAGTACCACCTAAATCGGAACTGGGCTCTTGGTGATGCCGTTACGGTCAATGACTTTTATGAATTTCTTGGTCTGTGCGCTCTCGCAGATGGTGACAATATGGGGTGGGACTGGGAAATGGGTATTTCCTGGCTCGACTTCAACCATCGAGTTATTCATAAAAACGGAGAAAAAGTTTTGGTCATCGAGATGGTCTTTACGCCGGACAAAGTGGAGGTGTGATATTTGTACGATGATGAAATGCTCGTAATTCAGGTGGATATTCGTTTAAAACCGGACAAAATGGAAGAATTTTGTAGAGATGTTATAAGACAGAAAAAAGATGGAGTTATCGTACTACCGTCTTACTGCCATGTTCTGCGTGCTCCGAAAGATATGGAAATTGGATTTGACTCCAATTAAAAGCACGAGATAAGGAACAATAAATGAATGCCTGGCGGAACCGTATAACATGGACAGCCACAAACCTGTGAACTTTAAGGAGAATAAGTGATGGAATTTGGTAATGTGTATGAAGTGCTTCAGACTGGCGACATTGTAAAGGTCAAAGATGTTGCATCGATCTATTGTGGCCATATCGGAGTAATTGTCAGTATTGACAACCCGGGATGCTATGTCGACCCTATTTATACAGTTAGATTTGATGAACCCTATAAAACCCAATTTTTTAATGCAAAAGACCTTGTAAAGGTAGGACATGTTGTCCATGAAGGCGAAATCACAATGGGGCTCCGAAGCGGTAAAACCTATTTGACCCAGATTGGAAGATGCAAAAATAAAGATAACGGCTTTGACAGTATCATTTATCAAATGGAGAAAAAGAGAAAATTCGCGGAAAGAGGTACTGATGAAATGAAAAATGTCGATGTTAAGAAAATTATCTTTAGCTGTCCTAAGACGATTGTGCTGTGGAATGATGGGACAAAAACCATCGTATCCATGAGCAAAGACGAAACAAACTTCGATCCGGAAGCCGCTTTCTGTGCTGCTTACACGAAGAAGATGTTTGGAACGAACAGTAAAATTAAACGTATTATCAAAGAAAAGTCCAACATTGAGCAGCACCAGAGAATTGTTGAAGAAAAGCTAAAAGAAGAACTAGCAAAGATCAGTCAAGACTATGACAAGTTTATGAGAGAACTATGCCCCTGGCTTTACACCGGAGAGAAACTCACGGAAGTCGATTCTGCTTGCGCAAATGCGATTAGTGATTTCTATAAAAAAGAATTCATCAAGGAAAAAGATGATGAGTGTCTAGGTAAATTATGCCCTTGCGGCGATCTAGAAAATACAAACGAAGATATGGAGGAGAAAGATGGCAACAACTAGTTTCACGATTAGGCCTGAGAGACGGCTTTGCATGGTAAATGGCGAGTATGGATATTTCCATTGCTGGGAACATTATATGGAGCCTTTGCCTCCTACCACTACTATGGGTGGACATAGAGGAGGACAGTATTCTTGTGTTCGCGGGGTAGTTGAGACTGAAAGCGGAATGAGGCTCGTGCATCCTGGGGCAATTCAGTTTGTTGATGAGGAAAATCATGAGCTTCACTGGATGAATGAGCATGAGAGAAAGAGAAAGGAGAATAATCATGCTGAGAATTGAAAACGCCGAGGTCGTTGGTTGGGAGCATGCAATTTGTGGGATGCGGAACCCGATGAACTCATGGGAGAAGAGCGATTCAGAGTTTATTACCGCTGATGGGGACCACCATGATATTACAGGCAATTCCGGTCCATGGTACGGAGAAGATGGTTGGAGTGAAAACCTTATCGGCCCAGAAGACAGGAAGCTTATGATCAAGCTCTCGAGGGCCGGCACCGACCATCGGAAGTTCATGCGGATGATTACCGTCTACCTCGATATTATGGCGCCGCTGTATTGGTGGAAAGAATTTGATACCTATAAGGTTGGTACAGTGGCTAATTCGTGCAGTACGATGCATAAGATCACAGCAAAGGATTTTGACGTAAACGACTTTAGCCATGAGCACATTGAAGAGCTTAACGGTGATGAATACAGTATGTCCTATGATTGGCTTCTTCGGACTGTGGATATTCTGAATTACTACCGTAAGAAGTATAATACCGCTTCTGAGAAGCTAAAAAGGGATATTACAAATGCAGAAAGAAAGCATGTACTTGCTCAGCAAAAGCTTTTCTGGTGGCAGATGATTCAGCTTCTTCCGTCAAGCTACAACCAGAAGCGGACAGTCATGCTGAACTACGAGGTGCTGGCGAACATTTACAAATCGCGTCGTGGGCACAAGCTGTATGAGTGGCATACACTCTGCGACTGGATTGAAACGCTGCCGATGAGTGAGATTATTACGGGGAAGGAAAAATAATGACTGTACGTGAATTTATGGAGATGTGTGCATCCGATGTTTTCATTGCAATTAGGCATCCAAGATATGATGAAGATGGAAATTTCATGGAATATTATGCAGATCCTAGCACTTGGTACAATGATGAACTCGGCCTAAAAATTCCGGATAAGGATCTTAATAAAAAAATTGTAGGAATCAGACTGGAAGCTGTGCCTGGATGTCGCACTGGAATTGTCCTGGACACTGTGAAAGGAAACTCAAATGACTAAAATGATGAGAATTAAGCTGCAAATTGATTCTATCCTTAATAAGTTCTGTTTCTCCGAACGCCATGACTTTCGATGCAATGGGTGCATATTCAAGAATTTGAAAAAGTGCCCTGTTGCTGAAATTGAAAAGCTGTTATTTGAAAGGAGATTCAAATGACTAAAATAGGGAAACTCTATATTTGCGACCGATGTGGGAAGACGGCATTCGCTGAGTATACTGGCGGATGCGATAGGTCTGGTTGGATTGACCCGTATAGCGATAACTTTGAAAAACTTGAAGGCTGGGAGATCCGGGTGATGAAGAACCTGTGCCCAGATTGTGCCAAAGAGTACCATATACGCCTCAGAGGTTTTTGGAAGGAGGAAACAAAGTGAAGCTTACATTCAGTCAGTTTGTTGATATTTGCCCTCAGGGGTACAGCGACTGGGCAACGGGATTGTTTGATAATTCTGTATCCACTATGTACGGTACAGCATATGTAATGTATTCTCGCCTGACTGAAGAGCAAAAATCGGAACTCAAAAAGTATGAGAACGTACGGCTGACAGTAAGCTGGAAACCGTATGCACCTGAAATAAGACATGATGTTGTCTTTATTGGAGATCGCATGAAAGGAGAATGATATTTATGCCTTTGGATGAGGAAGTTAAGAAGATTATTGATGAGGCGGAGACAAAATGCCCTATTTGTTGACAGAAAGTAGTAGCCGAAATCAAGGGTGATACAAAGCATGGATGGTACCTGTGCCGTAAATGTGTGTTTTGCGGTTGGGTAAACAACGGATTTAAGTATGCCTAAGGAGGGCTGATTATGAGTGATTTGAAGTTTGACAAGAGAGATCTTGATATGGTTCTTGATTGTCTCAATGACTTGAAGTATGAGGATTGCAAGAAAGCAGTAAGCGAGCCATATTGGGGAGGGCCAAAAGGAACTGCGGAAAGTGTTCATGAACTAATTTCGGGTTACAGCCGAAAAAAGGAACATTATATTGAGCTGTATATGGCAGCAAATCCTAATCAAAAGGATTACTTTCACTGCCCGAAATGCAAGAGGATTCTTGATACTAATTCGGATTGGAAATTCAACGATGAATACAAATTAGGTCATTGCATAGCGGTTTTCTACTGTAAAGATTGTGGTTGGACCGGGGAAGAAGCACCGTTTGAAGAGGTAACAGTGGGTGAAAATCAAGCAGAATAAAGACCCGAAGGACGTGCATCTTTCACTGAGAATCGGAAAAGATGACCTTCGGAAACTGAAAACAGTGGCATTTTGGAGCAAAAAATCGACTTCGGAGGTCGTTCGAGACACGATTGAATTGGCTTACAAAGTCGAAAAAATGAAACATCCGGACTGAAAAATGTAGCACGAAATGAGGCATTTTGTAGCACAAAAATAGCGTGTAGCACAAAAAATAAAAATGTGCTACAAAGATAGGGCAAAATGTAGCACAAAATTTTTGAGGGTGCAAAAGGTACCGATTTTATAAGAAAATCATGGAAAACCCTAAAATTATTACAAATATGTCATAAAAACAGGCATTTTGTAGCACAAAAATCGAATGTAGCACAAAAAAATTGCAAAAATTACCCTATTTTATTTATATATATGGATTTATGACAAATATGTAATAAATAGTAATATATAATTAAAAATCCAAAATTTTTTCAAAAATTTGTGCTACATGTGCTACAAAAGTTTTGAAAGGAGATAGACCAGTGAGCCGAGAATCTAATTTGATGAATGGCTACATGCATCAGGTTTATTTATATTTTCCTGATTTGCTGGGCAAGGTTATACACGCCAGAGAGTACGTTCAATTCATGCTCTTGCTTGAGACGAACACCGAGTACGACTATTTCTACAACATCACAAACAACGTCTTGATCCCAATTCCGAAGAGCGATCAAGATTTGGACAAAGAAAGTTTCGCACGGATATTTGGAGTGCTGCTTCGTAGGGCTCTTGAGTGCAGTGGATTAACACAAGAAGAGCTGAGCAAGAAGACTGGCATTCCTCAGGCCCGTATCTCGGATTATCTTTACGGCAAGCATTTTCCGAGTTTTTACCAGATCGATAAAATGGCAAAGGCTATGAACTGCAGTGTGGAGGATTTGCGTTATGTGAAGTAAAAAGTTCACAATTTCCTTGTTGCGGCGGACTAATATTTTGATTATACTGAAAATGTCCGAGGAAACTACACAAGGAGGTTAAGCAATGGGATTGTTCAATAAGAAACGGAAATCAGAAGTTACGGAAGTAGATGTCTACACAGAACATGGTAATGAGGTTCATGTCTTCGATGGGCCAGATGGTAAAGTGGAAGTAAGCAAAGTCCACATGGCTGACTTCCTGCCGACCGGTGACCAGTGGTGCCCGTATTGCCATGTTCAGTGTGAAGAGCGTGATGGCGGAGAATGGTTTGAATGCCCAAGCTGCGGTTACAGTATTACTGCCGAGGATGCGGAACTGTTTGGCGGCCATCCGACTAAGGCATCTAGTTACGATTGATGATTACTGCTGAAATATTGATATTTTCCCTATGGCCTGTGCAGAAGTGCATGGGCCTTTTGTTTTACCCTGATTTCGGTCTGGGGTTCGCGAAAAAAACATGGTGTATTATGAGAGAGATAATATGTCCCGTTTTTAATTGTTTTTGGCAGTTTTCAAGGCATATTATCTTTTGTTTTGCAAAGGAGAAGGCCTTATGGCAAAAGAAAGCAAATTTCAGAAGGGTCTCATTGATGATCTGAAGAAACGCTTCCCTGGCTGTATGGTGCTGAAAAATGATGCCAATTATATTCAGGGCATCCCAGATTTGATGGTTTTGTACAAAGACCACTGGGCAGCTCTTGAATGCAAAAAGGCGGAAAATGCGATCCATCAGCCAAATCAGGATTATTACGTTGGGCGAATGGCAGAGATGTCGTTCGCTCGTTTTATTTACCCTGAGAACAAGGAGGATGTTCTGAATGAACTTCAACGATCATTCGAAACTTAGAGGGCAGCATGCCTTTCTGGGTGCCAGTAAGTATCACTGGCTGAACTATGACCCCAACAAGATTGCGGAAGCCTACCGCAACTTTCTTGCCGTGGCGATGGGAACCAGACTGCACGAGTATGCAGCGGAATCCATCGATCTCGGTCAGAGGCTTCCGAAGTCTCACAAAACGTTGAACATGTATGTCAATGACGCGATCGGTTTTAAGCTTAGACCTGAGCAGGTCTTATATTACTCTCCGAACTGCTTTGGTACTGCTGATGCAATTGACCTGCGCGGTGATTTGCTGCGCATCCATGATTTGAAGACCGGCAAGGTTCCGGCACATATTGAGCAGCTGATGATCTATGCAGCGTTGTTCTGTCTTGAGTACGGTATCAAGCCGTCGGATATTGATACAGAGCTTCGCATCTATCAGAGCGATGATATTCTCGTGGAGAAGCCAGACTCAAATGATATTCTGGCAATCACCAAGAAGATTATCGAGGCTGATAAAGTCATTGAACAAGTCAAAGAAATGGAGAGTTGAGCTATGTACCAGGATAAACCACCGATCGAAGATGTAATGATCCACTACGGTGTAAGTGTCATGGATGGCGCTCCTGGCCGTGGCTCTGGTCGATACCCCTGGGGGTCCGGCGAGAATCCGAAACAGCGCACAGATACGTTTCTGAGCCGGTACAATGAGTACGCAGGCCAAGGACTTACCGAGAAAGAGATTGCGGAGAAGATGGGCACTACGACCACCAAACTCCGTGTTCAGCTTTCCTATGCCAAAAGCCAGAAGCGTATGCAGATGGTGGACCAGGCGAAGTCTTTGCGCAAAGAAGGGAAGAGTCTGAATGAAATTGCTGAAATTATGGGCTTTGATAATGATTCTTCGGTACGTTCTTTGCTGAATGAGAATGCAGAGACACGTATGCGGCAGAGTACGGCTACGGCTGATAAGCTGCGCGAACTGGTCGAAGAGAAAGGTTTCCTGGATGTGGGGCCTGGTGCAGAACGTGAGCTAGGGGTTTCCCGGACTAAGTTCGACCAGGCTCTTTATATTTTGGAGATGGAAGGTTACGACACCTTTAACCGCCGTATTCCGCAGGCTACCAATCCTGCACAGAAGACGACTTTGAAGGTGCTGACCCCTCCTGGGACCCAGTACAGCGAGGTTTACGATGCTTCAAAGATCCATTCGGTTGGTGACTATGCCATTTCCTATGACGACGGCGAGACGTTTCATAAACCGTTTGAGTTCCCCTCGAGCCTTGAGTCTAAGCGGTTGATGATCAATTATGCTGAAAATGGAGGCATTCAGAAAGACGGCGTCATCGAGATTCGGCGGGGTGTGAAAGATCTGGACATGGGTGATCTTCGCTATGGTCAGGCTCGTATCTTGGTTGATGGAACTCATTACCTGAAGGGCATGGCTGTCTATGCGGATGATCTGCCGGATGGTGTGGATGTTCGGTTCAATACAAATAAGACTCAAGGTACACCTCTGGAAAAGGTATTGAAACCAGTCAAAACCACCAAAGATGGAGAGATCGATAGAGACAATCCGTTTGGTTCTCTCATCAAGGAGAAGGGCGGTCAAAGTTATTACATCGGTGACGATGGCAAAGAGCATTTGAGCAAGATTAACTGGCGTGCCGTGGAAGGCGACTGGGGCGAATGGGCTGACAAGGTTCCGTCTCAGTTCCTGGCCAAGCAGCCGATTGCTTTGATCAAGCGTCAGCTCGGCATCTCCATGGAAGATAAGCAGTCGGAATTCGATGAGATTAAATCTCTGACCAATCCGACCGTGAAGCGCAAGCTGCTGGAAGACTTTGCTGATGGCTGTGATAAGAATGCTGTTACCTTGCAGGCAGCTGCACTGCCTCGCCAGAAGTATCAGGTTATTCTTCCCCTCAATTCTGTGAGTGAGAAGGAGATTTATGCGCCTAACTACAACGATGGTGAGACTGTTGCCTTGGTACGGTATCCACATGGTGGTCTGTTTGAGATTCCTGTGCTGAAGGTGAACAACAAGAACGCCGAAGGCAAGCGTGTGATCGGCACGAATCCGAAGGATGCGGTTGGTATCAATTCCAAGGTGGCAGAGCAGCTTTCCGGTGCTGACTTTGACGGCGATACTGTCATGGTCATTCCCTTTGGTAAGAACTATAAGATTGCTTCTCAACCGCCTTTGGAAGGGTTAAAGGGGTTTGATCCGAAACTGGAATACAAGATTCCAGAAGGAAATCCCAATCATGTTAAGATGATGACGAAAGCAAATACCCAGAAACAGATGGGCGTTGTCTCGAATCTGATTATGGATATGACCTTGGCAGGCGCAAGCAATGATGAGCTTGCCAGAGCTGTTCGGCATTCTATGGTTGTTATTGATGCGGAGAAGCATAAGCTTGATTGGAAACGCAGTGAATCTGACAATGGTATCGCTGAACTTAAACGTAAGTACCAGGGTCATTATGATGAGAACGGCCAGTACCATGAAGGCAGTGCTACACTGATTACCCGTGCCAAGAGTCAGATCTCTGTGCCAAAGCGGCAGGGCAGCGGCGTGATTGATCCGGAAACCGGTAAGAAAACCTACAAGACAGCGGATGATCTTTACTATGAGACCAGCCGTGTAGATAAGAAGACTGGCGAGGTCATCACCAAACAGAAGATGCGCACGCAGCAGTCTACCAAGATGGCTGAGACCGACGACGCCTATACCCTGGTATCCTACCGCCGTACCAAGGCCGAGCTTGCCTATGCTGAATATGCGAATAAGCTGAAGTCTTTGGCAAATGAAGCTCGTAAAGAGATGAAGGCTACCGGCACCCTGAAGTATAGCCCCGAGGCCAAGAAGGCTTACGAGCCGGAAGTTACCCGTCTCCAGTCCGCCCTGGCCCTTGCCAACTCGAATAAGCCCCGTGAACGTCAGGCACAGGTCCTTGCTAACGCCCGTATCAAGGAGAAGATCGAGACCGACCCTGACCTTGCCAATGATAAGAAGATGCTCAAGAAGGTATCCCAGCAAGCTATAGTGGCCGCCCGCCAACAGGTGGGGGCTAAGCGCCACCCCATTACCATTAGCGATAAGGAATGGGAAGCCATTCAGGCGGGCGCTATTTCGGACAATGTGCTGTCCCAGATTTTGGATAGCGCTGACATCGATAACTTGCGGCAACGCGCAACGCCTAGAGCGAACAACGAGCTTAGCAATGGTAAGATTGCATTGATTAAAGCTCGTGCTGCTTCTGGCTATACAAATTCACAGATTGCCGAAAGCCTCGGCATTTCTGCTTCTACTGTGAGTAAATACTTGAACGCTTAAGGAGGTGAAGTCTTATGGTTCAGTACATGTTGACTACTTACGATAACCCCTACAATCCGTTCCAGGACTTCTCCAAGTGGTTCTTGTGGGACACGGAAAAAGGGTACAATTCGTGTGCATATCTTGCTCGTGTTGCAGCTGATTCTGATTCTTTTGATGAGAAAGAAGAAAATGCTGCTATTGAGCAAGCAATTGATGAAATCATTTCTGCTGACTTTATGAATGTTTATTGCAAACTTCGTTTTGATGGCGAGAAAGCAGATTTTGTTGATGTGAATAGAGAAAATGTAGTAAATCAAACAGCTTAACCGCACTATAGACATTGTTTAACCATAGGGAGGGGGTCGTGTTTTTAACACCCCCTCCCTACATCGCGGCCCTCCTTGATATTTCTCCGGGGGAAGAATTTGGGAAAACAGGCTTAAACCGGCTTGTGGACCCTTTTATATTTCCTCCGGCTTTTTGTAGTGGTATGTAGGTTTCTATGACTGTCTTAGAGTCAAAACCTCCTTTATTTCTCCTTTCTGGGGTTATCTACACCCCTACATACCACTACAAAAAGCCGGAGAATCTGACAAGAAAGGAGTCGGAAACAGTTGAGAAGAGCAAAGACTACCAATGAATCTGGCTCGAAAAGGACGATTAGACCGGCTCTTACACCTGAAGCACGTGAAAATCAATTGATTGAGCTGGCTATGGACCTGGTAGAGAAGCGAATCCTTGAGGGAACGGCCTCCAGCCAGGAGACTACCCACTTTTTAAAACTTGGCTCCCAGAAAGCACGGCTCGAGAAGGAAGCACTTGAGAAACAGATCGAGTTGATGGAAGCCAAGAAGAATAATCTTGCTGCTGCAGCCCAGATGGGTGAGATGTACGAGGAAGCTATTAAGTCTATGAGACGGTATAGCGGCCAGGGAGAAGAAGATGCTTAGGACATACACAGAACTATGCAGATATTCTACCTTTGAGGAACGCTATGAGTACCTTAGGCTCGATGGTGAAGTCGGAGCGGACACATTTGGGTTTGACCGTTACCTGAACCAGATATTTTACCAGAGCGAAGAGTGGAAACAACTGCGAGACCGTGTGATTGTACGGGATGGCGGATGTGATCTTGGAATGGAAGGGCATGAGATCAATGGATTTTGGAAGAATGGTAAATATGTTCGGCCTAAAATCCTGATCCACCACATGAACCCTATCTCCAAAGAGGATATCCTGAAGCGAAGTGAGTTGCTTTTGAATCCTGAGTATTTGATCACTACGATTACACGGACACACAATGCTATACATTATGGGGACGCGGATCTTTTACCGAAAGGCCCCGTTACGAGGGCACCGAATGATACCTGCCCCTGGAAACGAGGTTGAGTATGGAAAGTATCCTGAATACCATCAAGAAGAAGCTGGGAATCGCTGAGGACTATGACGTGTTTGATACTGACATCATTGTAGACATCAACTCCGTCTTTTCAATCCTGACCCAGCTGGGGGTAGGGCCAACGACTGGTTTCTCAATCAACGATGCTTCGGAGACTTGGGATATGTTTATCACTGATGACCCGAGGCTGAACGATGTGAAGACCTACATGTACATGAAAGTACGGCTGCTCTTTGATCCGCCTACCAGCAGCGCAGCTATTGCCTCGATGGAAAAGCTGATCTCTGAGTTTGAGTGGCGGTTGAACGTGGCAGCAGAGACCTGTGATTGCAGCTGACGAGGTTTTATGTGGAAGTATAATTATGTTTCCTGCGGAGAGGATTATCTCGCTCATCATGGCATTAAAGGGCAGAAGTGGCATGTCCGCCGAACTAAAGAAGAACTTTCGCATGACCGTGAGTCTATAGCTGCTCGAATCAACAACGTCCTGCGCAAAGGTTTTAAAACTTTTAACGGCATAGAGATAAAGAAATTGTCTGAGCATGCTTTGGATCGAACTCAGGACAAAACCCGTTTGGTTACAGTCAAAGAGATAATGGATGCCTTGTCAAAGCCATTAAATCGTGATACTATGTCATTAAAGCATGACTGTCAGGGTCGTAGTAGCTATCGTTTTATTGGAAAAGATTCTACAGTATCGGTTAATCCAGAAACTGGAGTTATAATTACATGCTGGCGAACAGGCCGGAAAGATCGGAAGAAATACGGAATCGAAGAGTAAGGAGGCGTTTATGATTTACATGGGTAAACTAACCCCCAAAGAAGTCCAATTCCTTAAAGAGATTGGAGTCAGTGGCGATTTGATGAATCTTACTCCTGAATCTGACGAGTGGCTTAAGATCGAAGAAAAAGTCGCCGATGAATTGGAGTATCGAGGCCTGAACGATGATTATTCATATAATGACATTGGCTCACTTTGTATGGATATTCTGAACAAAATTCCAATTGAACGATAAGTAGAAAAATCCCCACCTAAGAATTCGCATCGATTTTAGGTGGGGATTTTTTCGTTGTGAGGTGATATCTAAATGTGGAACTATGAATGTGTAAACTCTGGTGAAGACTATTTAGCCCACCATGGCATTCTTGGAATGAAATGGGGCGTCCGAAGATACCAGAATAGTAATGGCACTCTGACTGCCGCTGGCAAGAAGAGATACAGTGTGAGTGAGAGTGCCTATGGTGAAAACCCTTTGAATTATTCCAAAAGAAAGAACACTAAGATCTATGGCTCTGATCCATTGACTGGATCTTCCAAAAGTAAAAGAAATGTATCTGACATGACTGACGATGAACTTTTGCGGGATAATAAGCGACATGCTCTTGAATCCCAGTATAAAAAGAACCATCCTCAGCCAAAGAGTAAACTTCAGAAAGAAAAAGAGGCTGTTGATTCTGCTCAAAGAGCTACTCAGCAGATGCGAGATTTTAATCGGACTATTCGGAATAGTCGAAAGCAGAGCGGAAGAGATTTGTCCAAAATGTCCGATGACGATTTGCGAAAGGTTATCAATCGGAAAAATCTTGAACGGCAGTATCGTGATCTTGTATACGAACCTGATAAGATCGATAGAAGTCAGGCCAAGCTCGATGAGATTCTAAGTTATGGTGGCGCGGCCCTTGGTGTTGCATCCTCGGCTCTTTCTATCGCACTAGCTATTCGTGAGCTTAAGAAAAGTTAATCAAGCTTGCCGTAACCGAAGACTTTAATAGCTTTGTTAGCGATAACTCTTGTCCCTGCAAAATCAAAAGCGCCACCGACCACACCTCCAACGAGAGGAACAAGTTTAGTCAAGTTTACTATGCCTTTTGTTCCTGCTCTGGTTATAAACCGAAATCCTACTTTTTGGTTGATTTTTGTAAGTAATGAGCCAGGAATTTTCTTTACAAAGCTCAATGTTAGTTTATTGCCGAATTGTACTCCAGCATCTCTACATATTTTTGACATGGAGGTGCCAGTAAGGCATAGATAAACAAGAGTCCTGACACTATCGTCTAAGGGGTCAAAGCCGTACATTACAGCAATTGTACCAATCATTCTTATTTGCATGTACCATACACTTACGAGGTTTGCAGGAAGTGCAACTGGGAGTGTTATTAGACCACCAAGGCTTGTAAGGAAACCGGAGGTCGTGCACATAGCAATCTGGTTATTGATCATTGTTTTTACTGCAATTTCGGTATTAGGATACCGATTGAGATACTCTGCGGCAAGATCAACACAGTTTTTGCTTCTAGCAAGTCCGTTTACGGCTTCATTATAGCATTTATCTAGGATCTCCATAACTTGATCCTGTGTAAGTTCTGGCATTTTCATGGCGGTACCTCCATTTACCTTAATTATACCAGAACTCGACAAAAATACAACTGAAGAAATCGATAAAGGAGAAATTATGGCACTCTCTAATACTGCCGTACCGAGATACTACGGCCAGTTTCGGGAGGCCGTAATCCGGGGTGAAATACCGATTAGCCGAGAAGTGGAGCTGGAGATGCACCGGATCGATGATCTGATTGCTAATCCGGGCATCTATTACGATGATAAAAAAGTTGAAGGCTGGATCTCTTTTTGCGAGAACGAGTTAGTCTTGACTGACGGTTCTGATTTGCATCTGCTGGATACCTTTAAGTTATGGGGTGAGCAGGTGTTTGGCTGGTACTACTTTATTGAGCGAAGTGTGTACGAGCCGAATGAGGACGGCCATGGCGGCCACTTTGTAAACAAGAGAATTAAGAAGCGACTGATTACCAAGCAGTACCTTATCGTTGGACGAGGTGCTGCTAAATCTTTGTATGCCTCTTGTATGCAAGCCTACTTCCTGACTGTGGATACTGCAACTACCTTACAGATTGCTACTGCACCGACTATGCGCCAGGCGGATGAAACACTTTCGCCGATCCGAACAGCTATCACCAGATCCAGAGGGCCTTTGTTCAAGTTTTTGACTGAAGGATCTTTACAGAACACAACTGGTTCCCGGATGAACCGAGTGAAGCTGACCCCGACCAAGAAGGGTATTGAAGATTTCCTGACTGGGTCCCTGTTGGAGATCCGGCCCATGGTTATCGATAAGTTGCAGGGCTTGCGCGTGAAGTGTGCTACGGTGGACGAGTGGCTTTCCGGTGACATTCGGGAAGATCCCATTGGCGCTATTGAGCAGTCGGCCAGTAAGGAGCAGGGTGGAGCCTATAACAACGACTATCTTATCATTGCTACGAGCTCTGAGGGTACTGTACGAAACGGCAGCGGTGACACAATCAAAATGGAGCTTATGAAGATCCTGAAAGGCGATTATGTCAACCCGCATGTTTCGATTTGGTGGTACAAGCTGGACTCTGTAGACGAGGTAGCTGACCCCAACACCTGGCTGAAAGCAAATCCGAACCTTGGCAAAACTGTTACCTACGAGACTTATCAGCTGGAAGTAGAACGCGCTGAACAGAACCCGGCGGTTCGCAATGATACCTTAGCAAAGAGATTCGGTTTACCCATGGAGGGTTATACCTACTACTTTACCTACGAGGAAACGCTGCCACATCGGCACAGGGAATACTGGAAGATGCCATGTGCTTTGGGTGCAGACCTTAGCCAGGGCGACGACTTCTGTGCGTTTACCTTCTTGTTCCCGCTTTCCAACGGGTGCTTTGGTGTTAAGACGAGGAACTACATAACCTCGTTGACATTGATGAAGCTCCCGGCGGCTATGCGGCAGCTGTATGACCGGTTTATGGCCGAAGGCAGCCTTGTGGTTATGGACGGCACGGTTTTGGATATGATGCAGGTTTATGACGATTTGGATGCTCACATTACCCAGTATGAATACGATGTTCGGGCTCTTGGCTTTGACCCATACAACGCAAAAGAGTTCGTGGCTCGATGGGAAAACGAGAATGGGCCTTTTGGCATCGAGAAGGTTATCCAGGGCGCCAAGACAGAATCCGTAGCTTAAGAAGTTGGCAGGGGAGAGAATGCTTCTGTTTGATGAGGAGCTTATGACTTTTGCCATGGGAAACTGCATTACGTTGGAAGATACCAACGGCAATCGAAAACTATTTAAGAAACGCTATGAGGAAAAGATCGATGCTGTAGCAGCCATGATGGATGCTTATGTGGCATACAAGATCAACCGCGAACAGTTTGATTGAGGTTAAACAATGGAAGAAAATTACTCTTTTGGCTCCAGGGTGAAACGCGCCTGGAATGCGTTCTTGATTCGAGATCCCCCGGTTTATCGCGGCGGTGAGGTTAGTTTTGGCTACCGACCTGACCGTGTACGGTTTACGAGAGGTAATGAGCGAACGATCGTGACCTCAGTTATAAACCGTATCGGCATTGACTGTGCTGCAATCAAAATGGTTCATGCCCGGATGGATGAGGATGACCGTTTCCTGAAAGAAATTGACAGCGGGTTAAACAACTGCCTGAATGTGGAAGCGAACATTGACCAAACCGGCCGTGCCTTCATCCAAGATATGGTGATGAGCCTGATGGACGAGGGCTGCATCGCGATTGTGCCAGTGGATACTACTTCCAGCCCGCTTATGACCAATGGATATGACATTCAGAGCTTGCGAGTTGGCAAGGTGATCGAATGGTATCCCAATCGGGTACGAATTCGGCTTTACAATGACCAGACCGGGCAGCAGGAAGAAGTTACTCTGCCCAAAAGCATTGTTGGCATTGTGGAGAACCCGCTGTTTGCGGTAATGAATGAGCCTAACTCGACGATGCAGCGCCTGATCCGTAAGTTGGCCCTTTTGGATGTTGTGGACGAGCAGACAAGCTCCGGTAAGCTTGATCTGATTATCCAGCTGCCCTATGTCATCAAGACCGAGGCCCGAAGGAAACAGGCTGAAGAACGGCGAAAGCTTGTGGAAGATCAGCTGGCAGGGTCTAAATACGGCATTGCTTACACTGATGGCACCGAACGCATTACTCAGCTGAACCGAAGCCTTGATAATAACCTGATGAAGCAGATCGAGTATTTGCAGAATCTGCTTTGGAGCCAGTTGGGCATTACGCAGGCTGTTATGGATGGAACGGCTGATGATAAGACGATGCTGAACTATTACAATCGGACGATCGAACCGATCGTATCCGCTATTGTGTTGGAGATGCGGCGAAAGTTCCTGACTAAGACTGCCAGGAGCCAACATCAGTCAATTGTGTTCTTTAACGATCCGTTTAAGCTGGTGCCAGTGGCCCAGTTGGCTGATGTGGCCGATAAGTTCCGCCGCAATGAGATCCTGAGTTCGAACGAACTGCGACAGATTGTAGGTTATCGCCCGAATGAGGACCCGGAATCGGATAAACTGACCAACCCCAACATCAGTCAGAGCAAGGAACAGCTTACCGATAATAAACCGATCGTTCCTAAGGAGGAGAATCAAAATGGCTAAGCGTAATTACGATTGCCGTGGCTGGGCTACCAAGTTTGGCGTGCTTTGTGGCGACGGTAGAACGATTATGCCAGGTGCATTCCGAGAGCAGGACGGCCAGGAAGTGCCACTTGTATGGAACCACCAGCATAACGATGCCAAGAATGTTCTGGGCCATGCCCTTTTGAAGGCAGAGCCCGAGGGTATGAGGGCTTATGTGACTTTTAACGATACTGACCAAGGACGTAATGCGAAGGCTCTTGTGAAGAACCGTGACATTACGTCCTTTTCCATTTGGGCGAATGGGCTGCAGTACGCCGGCGATAAAAGCAGAGGCAATGTGGCCCATGGCATTATCCGAGAATTGAGCCTGGTGCTGGCCGGTGCTAACCCAGAGGCCCATATCGACGAAGTGCTTGCCCATGGCGAGGCCAGTATTGATGAGGGCGTTATCTATAACAATGCCGGTGATATGGAATACGACTCCGGAGAGTTCGATGACACCCTTGAACATTCCGACGATAAAAAGGAGGAGCCTGAGATGGCCGAAGAAACTAAGAAACTCGAATCTGAACAGAATGGTAAGACTGTTCAGGAAGTAATTGACAGCATGACCGAGGAACAGAAAAAGGTTCTGTATGCTATGGTCGGTCTGGCTGCAGATAAGGAATCCGGCGATGGTGCCAAAGAAGAACCCGCTAATGAGGAGGATAAAATCATGAAGCATAACGTTTTTGACAAAGATACCGAGCGTACCGAGGATGTTCTGTCCCACGACGCTATGACCACCATCATCAATGATGCCAAGAAGGGCCGCCTGACTCTGAAAGAGGCTACTGAGGATTATCTGGAGCATTCCGAGGGTGATTATGGCATCAAGCAGATCGACCAGCTGTTCCCGAACTACAAGGAGCTGAATACTCCCCCGAAGTTCATCGATCGTGACCAGAGCTGGGTCAGTGTTGTGATGAACGGTGTTAAGCACGTTCCTTTCAGCCGTGTTAAGACCAGCTTTGCTGATATTACCGCTGATGAAGCCCGTGCCAAAGGTTACACCAAGGGCAAAAAGAAGATCGAGGAAGTCTTTACCCTGCTGAAGCGTACCACTGACCCCCAGACTGTTTATAAAAAGCAGAAGTTCGACCGTGATGATATTCTTGACATCACAGATTTCGATGTTGTTGCTTGGGTCAAGGGCGAGATGCGCGGTAAGCTGAACGAGGAACTTGCCCGTGCTTTCCTGATTGGCGATGGCCGCTCCAGCGCTGCTGATGACAAGATTCAGGAAACTCATATTCGCCCGATTTGGACGGATGATGATCTGTTCACTGTGAAGCGTGAAATTACCGTCGGCGCTACCGAGGGCGAGACCGCCAGCAACCTGATCGATGATACCATCCGCGCCCGTAAGGAGTATAAGGGTTCCGGCAACCCGACCCTGTTTACCAGTGAGGACGTGCTGGCCGAGATGCTGCTGCTGAAGGACAAGAATGGAGTTCGTCTCTACAAGAGTGTTGATGAGCTGGCCACCGCTATGCGTGTTGCTAAGATTGTTACCATTCCTCAGTTCGAGAACCTGACCCGTGAGACTTCTGCCGATTCCAAGAAGGATACGTACACTCTGAAGGCCATCATGGTCAACCTGGTTGACTATACTGTTGGCGCTGACAAGGGCGGTGCCGTGTCCATGTTTGATGACTTTGACATCGACTACAACCAGGAGAAGTATCTGATTGAGACCCGCTGCTCCGGTGCCCTGACCGTGCCCAAGTCGGCTATCGTTTTTGAGACTAAGGTGACCAGCGGTATTGGCGGCTGATCATAAGTTAGGTATAACTAATTGCAAAGAGGGATTCTCATGGCTAAATTTTACGGAAACATCGGATACTGTAAGCTGACTGAGACCGCGCCAGGTGTACATACCGAGGAGATTACAGTTCGGCCTTATTATGGCGATTTTATCCGGAATACACGGAGACTCCAGGGGACGGAGCACCTGAACGACGATCTCATCATCAGCAGTCAGCTGAGCATTGTATCTGACCCGTATGCCCGTGAGAATTACTTTGCAATGCGGTATGCTGAATTCAATGGGGCAAAGTGGAAGATCACCGAGGTCGAGGTACAGTATCCACGACTGATCCTGACGTTGGGAGGTCTTTACAATGGGAACGAGACTTGAGCTCCACCATGATTTGTGTGAGGTTTTGGGCTGCCCGGAAACCGGAAAGGATTGCAGGGTGTATTTTCAGCCTACGGTGAATACCCAGCTAAAGTATCCATGCATCCTTTACGAGTTGAGTACAGCCGATACCAAATTTGCGGACAATGCCCCGTACCGATGGACAAAACGCTATCAGGTCACTGTGATTGATAAGAACCCGGATACGAAAATTCCGGAACTCATCGCACAGTGGCCGCTTTGTTTGTTTGACCGTTTTTACACGGCTGACAACCTAAACCATTATGTATTAAACCTTTATTACTAAAGGAGGACAATCAAAATGGCAGCTATTACCTGGGATAATACTGGCAAGCGCTTTTACGAAACTGGCGTTGACCATGGTGTCCTGTACCCGTATAACACTACCTCTGGCAAATACACCCCTGGCGTGGCCTGGAATGGCCTGACCTCGGTCTCCGAGAGCCCCTCCGGCGCAGACGAGACCGCCCTGTACGCCGACAACATCAAGTATGGTTCCATGCGTGCGGCTGAGGACCATGGTGGCACCATCGAGGCTTACACCTATCCCGATGAGTGGAACGAGTGTGACGGCCGTGTGCAGATCGCCAAGGGCGCTTATGCCAGCCAGCAGAGTCGCAAGATGTTTGGCCTGTCTTACCGCACCAAGATCGGCAACGATGTCAGTGATGAGGCTGGCTATAAGTTGCATCTGGTGTATGGCGCCACGGCTTCCCCCGCGGAGATGAGCCATGAGACCATCAATGACAGCCCTGACGCTGCGACTATGAGCTGGGATTACACCACCAACCCGGTTGCCGTTGCCGGCCATAAGCCGACTGCACACATCGTGATCGACAGCCGCACCGCGGACAAGAGCAAACTGGCTCAGTTGGAGGCCAAGCTGTACGGCGGCGACACCGACCAGCCTGAACTGCCGCTGCCTGCCGAGGTTCTGACTCTGCTGGGCGAAGCCAGCGCATAATTATGATCTTTGAAAGGAGAAAATGACCATGCTTAAGAAAACCATTACCTATACCGATTACGACGGCCTGGAGCGTACCGAAGAGTTCCGTTTTAATCTGACCAAGGCTGAACTTGTCGATATGGAACTTACGACCGCTGGTACCTTCAGCGAGACGATGAAACGCATTATCGCAGAAAAGGACATCATTCGTATTGCCAAACTGTTCAAGGAGCTGCTCCTGAAGAGCTATGGCGTGAAAAGCGATGATGGCAAGCGTTTTGTCAAGAGCCAGGAACTGAGTGAGGCTTTTAGCCAGACTGAAGCCTACAGCGATCTTTACATTGAACTTTTGAGCAATCCCGAAGAGGCTGCCAAGTTCTTTGCTGAGGTTGCGCCGAAGATGGAAGAAGTTAGTGCAGTTCCGGCAGGCAATGTAACGGTTTTGCCTAAAGCATAAGGCATAAGGAGAGATAAGGAATGCTTGAGATTACGGTAGCCCCGAGAGAGTATTACGACGAGGCGAATAACCAGTTTATTACGGTACCGGAGCAGAAACTTGTGCTTGAGCATTCCCTTATCTCCCTTTCTAAGTGGGAATCAAAATGGCACAAAGTTTTTTTAAGTGACGAGGCTCATACTAAAGAGCAGCAGATCGATTATATCCGCTGTATGACGGTGAACAAGGCTGTAAACCCTATGGCTTATTACGGGATCACCAATAAACAGCTGGCGGAGATCGATGCATATATCGAGGACCCGATGACAGCCACTTGGTTTGCGGATGAGAAGCGAACGGGGAAGAAAAAAGTTATTACTAACGAAGTGATCTATTCCTGGATGGTGGATTTGGGAATCCCGGTTGAGTTTGAGCGCTGGCATTTGAACCGGCTGATTACTTTGGTACGGGTTTTAAATAATAGCCATGAACCGAAGAAAAAGATGAGCAAAAAAGCTACCTTTGATAGATATGCAGAGCTAAATGCTAAGCGCCGGGCAAAGACCGGTACCAAAGGATGATTCCCTTTTAGAAGGAGAGATAAGAATGAGACTTGCAGGCGGTATTACCAACGGGCGAGTACGAGTCCGTTACAATTATGCAAGATATGGTTATACCCGTGGCGGAGGAAAGACCTGGCACGGTGGCATTGACCTGGAACTTTTGGATGATAAGGAATATTTTGCCCCTTATTACAAAGACGGTACGAAAGTGAAGTTTAAAGTTACGAGAGCCAGAATTGTGACTTACAAATCCAATAGGACCTGGGAGTGGGGGTACTATATTTGCCTGGAAGTGCAGAACCCGCCAAAGGGCAGCCGGACGAGGTATATTTACCTTTGCCATAATGCAAAGCTGCTTGCTAAGGCCGGGGATATTGTAGAATCTGGTGACTTAATTGCCGTTATGGGTAATACCGGCAACGCGGCATTGGCTGACCCGCCGTATGAACATGTGCACTTTGAGTGCCGCGAAACTGCACTGGGAACAGGCACTGATCCGACAGAATATTGCGGTTGCCCGAATGCAGTGGGCATTTATGGAGAGGAGAGCAAAATCATGGGTGATGAGATCATGATTGATGTGTCGAAGTACCAAAAAGCCATCGATTGGACGAAGGTCCCGTATAAGACATTTATCCGAATTGGTTACCGTGGATACGGTGATGCCGGTACCTTGGTAACGGATGAATACTTTGAGAAGAATATTGCAGGAGCCCTGGCTAATAACAAGCTGGCAGGGTTCTATTTCTTTAGCCAGGCGTTGAATGCTGCAGAAGGCAAGGCTGAGGCTGAGTATGCTGTAAAAGTGCTGAATGGCCGAGGCAAGGGGCTGCCTATCTTCTTCGATGCCGAATATTCGAGCGAGAAGAATCACAATGGCCGTGCTGACCATATCGCTAAGTCGGCAAGAACTGCGGCGGCTGCGGCTTTCTGTGAGAGGGTTCGTGAGCTTGGCTATCTGCCTGGGATTTATACTTTTACGAACTTCGCCTATTCGAACATTGACTACACAAGTCTTGTGAACGGCAACAGATACATTGGATGGCTGGCCGATACGCGATCTAACTACGATACGATGCTGCCGCGCCACCTGCACCAGTATGCGCAGGGCACAGTGGCCGGTATTACGAGCGGCGTTGTAGACCTTGACCGAGTTATTAAAGCCTGGTCCACAGACGTTACTCCTTCGGAACCTGCCAAGCCTGCTGCTAAAACAATGCAGAAGATCACGATTGGACCCGTAAGCAACGGTGATGCCATGAAATTTTACAATCTGGCAAAAGAGCTGAAGTTGACAGGCATGGGGCTGTACAAGGCTGAGTACGTGTAAGGAGAATCAAAATGGCCATTGTTTTTAAGCATAAGGGGAACCTTAAAAAGACAAAGCGGTTTTTAAAACGGATGTCTGAAGAGGAATACCTGAAATGCCTGGATAAGTATGGCCGGAAAGGGGTAGAGGCATTGACCCTGGCTACCCCGAGAGACAGCGGCAAAACTGCTGAGAGTTGGGACTACCGGATCAACCGGGATAAAGACGGTGTAAAGATCACCTGGACCAACAGCAATGTGAATAAAGGCGTGAATATTGCGATTATCCTGCAATATGGTCACGGGACAAGGAATGGCGGATATGTCGTGGGCAGAGATTACATCAACCCGGCTATCCGCCCTATTTTTGACCAAATGGCGGTTGAGGTTTGGGGAGAGGTGACAAAGGAATGAGTTCGTCTATTGACCAGCGCATTGTTGAGATGCAGTTTGACAATGCACAGTTTGAGAAAGGTATCTCTACAAGCCTTAAAAGTATCGACAATTTGGAAAAAGGGCTGAAGCTGGATGGAGCCAGTAAAGGCCTTGAAAGTGTATCAAAAGCGGCTAATTCAATGGATTTCAGCGGACTTCAGGGTGGTATTTACGCTGTTCAACAGAAGTTCAGTGCTCTGGAAGTAATTGGCATTACTGCTTTACAGCGAATTACGAATGCCGCTATTTCCACCGGTGAATCCCTTGTGAAGTCGTTGTCCATTGACCAGATTTCGGCAGGATTTGAGAAATTTGGCAGTAAGACGTCATCTGTGGCAACTCTGGTTGCACAGGGCAATGAACTTGAGCGTGTGAATGAGCAGCTTGATCGACTTAACTGGTTTACAGATGAAACCTCCTATAGCTTCACCGATATGGTGGCAAACATTGCGAAGTTTACGGCATCGGGTAAGGGACTGGAAGAATCTGTAACGGCTATGGAGGGCATTGCCAACTGGGCTGCTCTTTCCGGTCAGAATGCAACTACTGCCAGCCGCGCAATGTACCAGCTTTCTCAGGCAATGGGCGCTGGTATCATGCGAAAAGAGGACTATAAGTCGATTCAAAATGCCAGTATGGATACCGACGAGTTCCGACAGAAATGCCTTGATGCTGGTGTTGCTCTTGGTAAGCTAAAGAAAAATGCCGACGATACCTATACATCTCTTGTAAATAATAAAGGTTCTTTTACAAAATCCCAATTCGCAGAGCACTTGACAGACGACGCATGGTTTACTTCGGACGTTATGATGTCTGTTTTTCAGACTTATTCAAGTGCCGTTGACCAAATTTACGATTATGCTGACGAGAAAGGCATTACTGCATCTCAGGCAATTTCTGAACTTGGTGATACAGTTGATTCCTTTGGCTTGAAAGCATTTAAAGCCGCTCAGGAAGCACGGACCTGGGGCGATGCAGTTGATTCTGTAAAAGATGCTGTATCTACCGGTTGGATGAATACCTTTGAGTTAATCTTTGGCAACCAGGAAGAGGCCACTCAGCTTTGGACTGATTTGGCAAATGCCATGTATGAAGTGTTTGCTGGCGGTGCTGAAGCTCGGAACGAGATGCTTAAAGAGTGGAAAGAGTCTGGAGGTCGAGATGATCTTATTCAGTCTTTCTGGAATATTTGGGATGCTGTATCTAAAGTGAGTTCGTCTATCAAAGAAGCTTTTGGCGAGATTTTTGCGCCAATGACATCCGGAAAGTTGCTCTCGATGACCGAGAACCTAAAGAATTTTACAGAATCTTTAATCATGAGTGATGACACTGCCAACAAATTGAAGCGGACTTTTAAAGGTGTGTTTGCTGTTTTCGACATTTTTAAGAAAGTTCTTGGAACTGTCGGTGATGCCATTGCTAAACTTTTAGGTTCCGACGGACTGAAAGATTTTGGAAATACGCTTTTGGATTCGGCTGCATCTCTTGGCGATTTCCTAGTCTCGTTAAATGAGAGCTTTTCGACAGATGGAATTACTGGTATGTTCGATAAAATCGTTACCGGGATTTCTGATCTGTTCTCTGGTGTACTTAATAGTGCCGGAGGGTTTAGCGGAGCATTCGGTACAATTGGCTCGAGCATTTCTTCGGTTCTCGGTTTTATCTGGAATTCCTTTAAGACTGTATTTTCTTGGCTGAAAGAGAATATTTCGCTAAAGGGTATCCTTGGTACCGTTGCAGCCGCATTTAGTGCTTTGACAGGTAAGGAGCTCTTTGATGCAGCCAGCGGAATCTCTGGTTTTATCGAAAAATTGACTGGAGCTGGCAAAAAATCCGGATCTCTGAAAGCTAAAATTTCTGAGCTCTTTGAAAGCCTTCACGATAGCTTACAGGCATTGACAACAAGCATTAAAGTGACGTCGCTTGTTGGTATTGCCGGGGCAATTGGAGTTCTTACTGCTTCACTGAATACGCTCTCACAACTTGATGTGGGGTCAGCACTAAAGGGTATTAGTGCCATGGCCGCCATGTTCAAAATGTTGACGAAAAGCCTTGACAGTATTACAAAGACTCTTTCAAAAAATGGGTCTAAGGGTTTAATGAAGGCCTCTTTCAGCCTCATCCTGATTGCTGAATCTATGAAAGTCCTGGCATTGGCTATGGCCAAATTTGGCAGTCTTTCCCTTGCCGAACTCGCTAAAGGACTTATTGGTGTTGGCGGTGGTCTGGCGATTTTCTGTGTTGGACTCAAAGCACTTAACGGAGTGAAAATTTCGCTTACCACAAGCATTAGTCTTTTAGCAGTTGCAGAGAGCTGCAAAATCCTTGGAGATGCCATGGGTGAATTTTCTGGGCTCTCCTGGGAAGAAATTGGTCGTTCTCTTGTTGCTATGGGCGGTGCTCTTGGTGAATTGGTTGTTGTACTTGGGATTCTTAATAAAGTGAGCGGCCTTGGTTCTTTGGCTGGCAGCGTATCAACACTGATTATCGTTCAGTCTTTGTCCGGGCTTGCTGACGGTCTTAGCAAATTTGGTGGACTTAGCTGGGATGAAATCGGATATGGTCTTGCCGGAATGGGTGGGGCTTTGGCCGAAGTCTCTGCTGCTTTGGTAGCCGTTTCTAAATTGGCAGGATTTAGTTCATTGTTTGCGGCTGGTTCAATCACTATCGTAATCAGTGGACTTGATGAACTTGCCGATGCCCTTACAAAATTTGGGTTTATGTCTTGGGAAGCTATTGTTCACGGCCTCATTGCTATGGGTGGTGCACTTGCCGAAGTGGCAGGATTTACAGGCGCTCTTGGTAAGATTGCTGGATTCAGTGGTTTGCTTGGAGCGGGATCTATTCGGCTTACAATTACTGGACTTAGTTATTTGGCAGATGCTCTTGAACAAATCGGAGGCCTTAGCTGGGATGAAATCAAACGAGGCCTGGCTGGAATGGGCGGTGCACTTGCTGAAGTGGCTGCTGTTACCGGCATCCATGGCTTGGTTTCTGGTTTGACTGGATTTTTAGGAAGTGGATCATTGCTTCTGGCAATTCAGGGGCTCAATGATTTGGCTGAAGCATTTAAAACATTTTCCACGATGTCTTGGGAAGATGTAAACAATGCTCTCACTGCAATGCTTGGCGCTATGGGCGCTACTGCTCTTGGCGGCCTGGCAAATACTTTCTCTGGACTTGGAGCCGCTTCGATTAAAGCTGTTGCCGATGGGCTTGGCCCTTTAGCTGAAGCAGTTAAGCAGTGGCAGGGAGTAAGTGTCGATGACAATCTCCCCGGTCAGTTATCTTCTCTCGCGACTGGCGTTAGCTCTTTCTGGGCTGCTGGTTGGGGTGCAGATGCTATCAATACTGTATCCTCTGGGCTTGGAACATTGGCCGAATCTGTTGGAAAATGGGAGTCTGTTTCCATTGACGATATGTTGGGAACGAAGCTGACGAGTCTTGCTACTGGTGTTGAAGCCTTTTCGTTTGTATTTCTTGCCGGATGGTCTATTGATCAGCTGGTTACGCCATTGTCTTCTTTAGCCGATTCTGTTTCAAAATGGAAAGGTGTATCTATTCCAGCAAAGATCGGAGAAAAACTAAAGGATCTTGCTTCAGGTATAAACGACTTTAGTTTATCGTTTCTTGCGGGTTGGTCTCTTGGAACTGTAACTGGCCCCCTGGGCGAGTTAGCGGACTCAATTAACAAATGGAACGCCGTTACAATCCCTGATGATATTTCAACGAAACTTTCTAATCTTGCCGATGGACTTATGAAGTTCAGTGGCGTCGGAAATATTTCTCTTGCGGTATCGTCCATTGGGACTATTTCTGAGGAAGCAGTTAAATTGTCAGACGTTGATTTTTCTTCTATTTCAAGCGGACTTAACTCATTGACTGACGCCCTTACTACTCTCGGAAGTATTGACCTGTCTGCAGCAACCAACATGGGTGATATTACAACCGCTGTGTCCTCAATGATGCAGACGCTCTCAACTGCAATCCAGAACAGTGCCCCTACGATTAGTGAGTCTTTTGGCAGTGTGCTGACAACGGTTATCAATAATTCGGCAACTTATCAGAATCTATTTTATACGAACGGTCAGGCCCTTATGACAAAAATATTCGAGGGCTTTGACTCTGGAAGTGGGGCTTTAAGCGTCTCGGTTGCCAATACCCTTACGGCAGGTGCTTCGGCGATCTATGATCAGTATCAAAACTGGTACACCGCTGGTTCGTTCCTTGATATTGGTCTTGCCGCTGGTATTAGAGCTGGTGAATCAAATGTGATTACCGCGGCCACTGATGTTGCTACCAAAGCTCTCAAGGCTGCCAAAGACTCTTTACAAATCAACTCGCCGTCCAAGGTCACTTATGGCTTTGGGCGGTTCTTTGATTTGGGGCTTTCTAACGGTATCTATGACTATGCTGACAGGGTTCAGAAGGCTACCAAGGAGATCTCGAACCAGGCACTCTCTACTGCTCAGATCATTGCAGAAAACATTGCTGCTACGATAGATGAGGATTTCGAGTACGAGCCTACCATCCGGCCTGTTTTGGATATGGATGAGTTGGATAGTGGCCTTAATGCGTTTGATCGGAGTTTTGCTAACCGCAGCATGAACCTTGCAGGGAGCATCAACCGTGTACGGAAGGCAGCCCCTGTGGATAAGTATGCTGAGAACGTGAATCCGAGCCAGAATCAAAATGGCGGGTCCAATACATACAACTTTAACCAGTATAACTACAGCCCGAAGGCGTTGAGCCGGATCGATTTGTACCGCCAGACGAACAACCAGTTTGCCATGATGAAGGAAAGAGGAAAAACATGATTAAATCCGTGAAGGTTACGAACTACATGGGCGAATCACTGACCATTCCTCTTATCTGGAATGGTGGGCCCTTTGAGATTGAGAAAATCGAAGGGCTTGGTCCGCCCAAAGCCACTGTCAATACGACCGAGATCGCCACGAATGACGGCTCGAAGTTTAATTCAGCCAGGGCGACCGAGCGCAATGTGGTTGTGTACCTGATTTTGCATGGAGCACCTACGATTGAGGATTCCCGGCAGCTGAGTTACAAGTATTTCCCTGTAAAGAAACCTTTGCAGCTTGAGATCGAGACCGATAACCGGCACTGCGTTGTGGAAGGATACCCAGAAAGCAATGAACCGAACATCTTTAGCGATAGTGAAGACACACAGGTCAGCATCGTTTGTCCGAATCCGTATTGGAAGTCGGCAGGCGGTGATGGGATCCGGGAAGTTATCTTTCATGGCGTGGCGCCTAATTTCGAGTTTCCTTTCTCTAACGAATCACTGATTGAGGATAAGATCGAGTTTGGTCTTATCGATCGGCGCAAAGAAAATGTTGTTTACTATGACGGTGATGCGGAGCAGGGAATTACTATCATCATTGAAGCAATCGGCACAGTGAAGAACCTTACAATTTACAACATAAGGACAAGAGAGAAAATGGCTATCAGCCACGATGAGCTTGTGAGCTTTACTGGTTCCGGCATTGTGAATGGCGATACAATTACGATTTCGACTGTGAAGGGCCACAAATCGATCGAGCTTTTGCGTGATGGTGTTACGACTAACATCTTGAACTGCATTGGCAAAGATGATGACTGGTTTATGCTGTCGAAAGGCGACAACATTTTCGGCTATACTGCTGATGAGGGCAGCGACTACTTGGATTTCAAAATAAACTATTCTTCTTTGTATGAGGGCATTTAAATGGAAGCACTGATTATGGACAAGGACTTTAAGTCGGTAGCTATAATTGACGACTATGAGTCTTTTATCTGGACTGACCGTTACACCGGCTACGGAGACTTTGAGCTTTATGCCCCTGTCAGTGCAGCATTTTTCAACTTTACCAAAGACGGGTATTATATTTGGAGCGCCGAATCTGAGCATCTTATGATTATCGAGAAGAACGATATTGAGAGCGATGCGGAGGATGGCAGCCACGTTACTGTGACGGGGAGGAGCCTTGAGTCTATTTTAGACCGGCGTATTATCTGGACCCAGACTACCCTTAGTGGCAGCTTACAGGACGGGATCAGGAAACTTCTTACAGAAAATGTCATCCAGCCGAGTGATGAGAAGCGGAGGATCCCGAATTTTGTTTTTAAGGAAAGCACTGACGAAGCAATTACGAAGCTGACAGTAGATGCCCAGTATACAGGCGATAATCTCTACGATGCTATTAAATCTCTTTGCGAAACGAATGAACTCGGATTTAAGGTTATCTTAAACAGTGATCTTAAGTTCGAGTTTTCTTTGTATTTTGGAACGGACCGCTCTTACAATCAAAAGAAGCTGCCGTATGTAATCTTTAGCCCAAACTTTGAAAATCTGGTCAACTCGAACTACTACGAAAGTTCTGCGGAGCTTAAGAATGTAGCGTTGGTTGGCGGGGAAGGAGAAGGCTCAGACCGGAAATTCAAGAGTATATACGGTAACGGTGTTGAGGAGTTTCCCAGTGGGATGGACAGGCGAGAGTTGTTTGTTGATGCCCGGGATTTGAGCACCAAGACGAGCGATAAGACTCTATCTGCCACCGAATACAATGCCCAGCTTGAACAGCGAGGCTACGATAAACTTGGGGAGAACACCCAGGCTACCGGGTTTGAGGGTGACATTGAGAACACTGAGATGTTCAGCTATGGAAAGGATTTCTTCGTCGGAGATATTGTACAGATTCAAAATGAGTACAAAATCAAGGCTACTACAAGAGTGGTTGAGGTTGTTATCTCGGATAGTTCCACGGGCACTACGATCGTGCCGACATTCTCGACCCCGACACTGACAAAAACTTAAAGGAGGCTGTACAATATGGCTTTTAGTTATGGCTTTTACAATAGCCTGAATGGAGATCGAAAGTACGACTCCGAAGATTTGAGCCGGATGTTTGATGGCATTATCTATGATGGTGTTATTGGCGCAGTTGGCGATACGTTTGCTGTAAAAGCCGGAACTGGGAATACTGTAAACGTATCGAGTGGGCGTGCTTGGTTCAATCATACTTGGACCTACAATGATGCACCGATGCCTATTAGCTGCGGCTCTGCGGCTGTGCTTTTGGATCGCTATGATGCCATTGTGCTGGAAGTGAACGCTGCTTCTGATGTGCGTAAAAACAGTATTAAAGTTGTGACCGGAACCGAAGCATCAAACCCGGCGAAGCCCACGATGGAAAACACTGAGTTTGTGCACCAGTATCCGCTGGCTTATATTTTGCGCAAGGCCGGAGAGAGTGCTATTAGTCAGGGCAATATCGAGAACATGGTAGGTACCTCGGAATGTCCGTTATGCACCGGAGTGCTTAAGACCATGACTATGGACCAGATCCTGGCACAATGGGATGCACAGTTTAATACGTGGTTTGAATCCGCTAAAGGTACACTTTCCGGTGATGTGGCTGGAAATTTGATGGTTAAGATTGAAGCTGTTGAGGATAAGCTTGACCAAGATACATTGCTTCACATTACGACGGCCACCAACGCAGGAGCACACAACGCCATCTACCGGGGCAAGTATCTGGGCGCGAGCGCTACGGCAACACAATATGCAGTGATTGCTGAGGGCACGTTCGATGATTTATACATCGGAGACTATTGGACTATCGGCGGTGTCAACTACCGTATTGCGGCGTTTGATTACTACCTGAACTGCGGCGACACGGCTTGCACTACTCATCATGTCGTTATCGTGCCGGACACTTGCCTGTACACCGCACAGATGCACAATACCAGTTCTGGCGGTTACGAAGGTGGTGCGGCAAATACTACAGTTGGCGGTTATGTCGGCTCGGATATGTACAAGAGCAATCTCGAACGGGCTAAGACCATTATCAAGAGTGCGTTCAACGGTCATGTTCTCAATCATCGAGTCTTTCTTACGAATGCTGTTGCGAATGGTCGTGCTTCCAATGTCGCATGGTGCGATTCCGAAGTAGACCTTATGTGCGAGCAGATGGTCTACGGCAGTGGTATTTTTTCCCCTGTTTCTGATGGTAGCAATGTCCCGACTAACTTCCGTTTAGAGAAATCCCAGTTGCCGTTATTCCAGCACGAACAGAGCAGAATTTTTAATCATGAGATATGGTGGTTGAGAGACGTTATTTCCTCTTCCAATTTCGCCCTTATCGGCACCGGCGGTAATGCGGACCAATACGGCGCTTCCGATTCTCGTGGCGTTCGCCCTGCTTTTTGTATATTTTAAATCTGCGCCCCACAAGGAGGTTTATTAACAAGTGAGCAAGCAACAGAAGTGATATGGATACACTATACACAATTAACGGAGGTAACGAGATGTACACTATCACCCTTGCCAATGGCAAAAAGCTGACCGGGCTGGATATGAACGGCACGAACTATGTCAGCAAAGAAAAGGTGGATGAGACTATCTTCAAGGATAATCTATCTACTATGAAGGTCTCTGATGGGGAGACCGAGACTACCTACACCGATATGGTCTTCGTTCAGCAGATGGAATGGGCTGACGGCACTTTCTACCTCGCGTTCCGTGAGAAGACCAATGAAGAGAAGCTGGTAGCTGCCATATCTGCCAATGCCAGCAGTGTGACCGATGTGCAGGTCGCGCTTGCGGAAGTCTACGAAATGATTTTGGGGGTAACTAAACATGGCTAAAATTTATGCTGCACTGATTCGCAAGGGTCTCAAGACCATTGATGATGTACCTGAACAGATCCGAGAGAAAGTTAAAAAGCTGTTGGAGGAATAATCATGCTGTGGCGATAGGTGAGTAATATGGTGGCATTTTATGTATGTCAAATTAAACTTAACCGAATGGCCATTGACGATATGCATGGAAAATGGCGAGAAGCAGTCCGAAAATAGCTTGATACCTAAAAGGAGAAAACCATGAACAACATGATGCCCGGGGGTATGCCCCAAGGAAGTCAAAACAGCTTTATGCAACCGCAGCCTACGATGTATGGGCAAGGTTTTCCTGCTGTGCCCGGCGTCAGTGGGGTTCAGGCAGCGAGACCCAGGACGATTCCGGGCAGGATGATTTATTCACCTGATGAGATCATGCCGCAGGAAGTGCCGATGGATGGCAGCGTAAGTTTATTCCCGATGCACGACTGGAGTTGTGTGTATGGGAAGTGGTGGACTTCGAACGGGCAGATCCAGACGGTGAAGTTCGTTTTAGAGCAGCCGAAGAAACAAATTGACGAATCTGCTGTGAGCCTAACGGATATTTCGGAGAGGCTGAATAAAGTAGAGCGGTATCTTTTTAAGAATAAGCACAAGAATAACCGCCCCGCTGCACAGAATCAAAATGTGGTGGCGGAAGGGCCAAGGAGTGAAAATAATGGCTGAAAAGCTTGTACGATATTTAACTTTCCGATTATCTGACGAAGCGGTTCTGGCTAAAGAAACTCCTTTGGATTTCAAAGGGCTGATCGCCGGGTCTAAGGGTTATCTGAAAGTAAAGGTTTTGGCCAGGGATAGTTTTTCGGACTATGCTGCAGCTGTAGTGTATGCAGTAGGAGAGAAAACGTATCCTGTTCCGCTGAAAGACTGGCTTGCGGAAGTGCCAAATGCTGTTTCTGCGGCCAAACATTTTACCGTACGTGTGGTGCTGCAAAAGGGTACGCAGCGAATCTTTACCAATGAAATCGAGGTGTATCAGAGTGGCACTTAGTTTGGACGAAGCCCTTGGGATGTCGTTGGCTGATGAAGCTGATGAAAGCATCCATGTCGATATTGATACGAGACAAATCACGATCCCAGAGAGCCAGAAGCTATTCGGTGTAGAAAGCGATGCCGATGTCGAAGTTAAGCACATTGTCATTGACGGACGGTATGCCGATGGCAATAGAGATTTGTCGAAGCTTGCGTGGCGAGTCGTCTATCGCAATGCAAAAAAGGAGTCCGGCTACTATCTTATCCCCTCTGTTGTTGCCAATAAAAACAGCATTGATATGGATTGGTTGATCAAACGAAGTGTTGTGGCATACAAGGGTACAGTTGATTTCATCCTCTGTGCCTTTGCAACCACTTCTTCTGGGGAAGTCACACCGGAATGGAACTCCACTCTGGGTCAGGGAATTGTTCTCAAGGGCCTAGAGACTTCTGCAATTGACATCGGCAAAGAGTCTGTGGATGAGCTTTCAAAAATCCTGTATGAAACTATCACAGCAAAGGATGCAGCTGCAAAGTCCGCCAGTGATGCACAGGGTTACATGCAGACAGCAAGCGCCGCGGCAACTGATGCCAATGCAAGCGCGGAAAACGCGGCTGTGTCAAAAGCTGCGGCGGAAAATTCTGCAAGCGCTGCTGCGGGAAGTGAACAGGCCGCGGCAGAAAGCAAAGCAGCTGCACAGGAAGCTGCCACCGAAGCGGAACGTTCAGCGGGTATCGCTTCGGACGCAGCAGATGGCAGCGCACTGAACGCAGAAAATGCACAGAAAAGCGCAAATAATGCCGCAGAAAGCCAGAGTGAGGCCAAGGCAAACGCTGACGCTGCGGCGAAAAGCCAGCAGAGCGCAGCAATAGATGCTAAAACCGCATCCGATGCCAAAGTTGCGGCAGCGGGCAGCGCCGATGCTGCGGCAGGTTCAGCTAATGCGGCGGAAAATTCTGCAAGCGCTGCTGCGGGAAGTGAACAGGCGGCAGGAGCATCGGAATTAAAAGCTGCTGAAAGTGAAAAAGCTGCAAAGGCGAGTGAACAGGCGGCGGCGGAATCCGCACAGGCAGCGCTGGAAAGCAAAACAGCTGCGGCAACAAGTGAGGTAAACGCTGCCGCGAGTGCGAAAAAGGCACAGGACGTTGCCGACAGCTTGCCCGAAGATTACACGACAGCAGTGAATGAGATTGCTGCGCTGAAACAGCAGGTGGCGAACATCACTCCCGATGACAGCACCATTGGCGGCAAGCCGTGGAGCAGCAAGCGCATCATTGATATGTTCTGCCCGCCTCTGGAAGAAAGCGGCAACCCTGTTGTGTGTTACCCCGTTGCGGGATACCCGCTGGGGGTAAAAGCCAGTTGGGAGCCGGTGCAGGAAGGCAGCGGAACGCCGTATCCGGCAGGTGGCGGGAAGCAGCTGCTGGATACAAACAAATGTGTGCCCACAGTTGGAAAACCATACGGCATGACCATCACCCTTGACGGAGATGTTTTCAAGGTAAGCGGCGTTCCGAATGAAGAAGTAACGGCAACAGAATCCTACTCTTTTGCTGTGTGTACATGCAACCAGGAAGAATTGCGGGGCAAAGGCTACAAGGTCACTGCCTGGGCAATCAAAGGCAAGGTGAATAACGCTTGGGGATTGCGCACAGAGAGCGAGAGCTCACTGGCAATTGCAGCAGAGCTGACACCAGGTGTAAACAATGACATACAGTTGCGGCTGATGGTGTCCAAAGATACTCCCACGGCGTGGGAACCCTACGAAAATATTCGTCCCGTGATGGGACGTGCAAGCGTGACGGTTGAACGGTGCGGGGAGAACCTGCTGAATATAAGCCAACTTAAACCAAACGGATATAATCTTGCTGGGAGTAACACTCTGAAACCGAACACTACATACACATTTAAGCCTGTGAGTTGCGGGGGAATTGCTTTTGCGGTTTTTTTAGCTGATAACATTGTATCTAGTCAAACGACTAAGCAACTTAATCTCACTAGCTATATCAACGAAGGCAAGAGCGCAACTTTTACAACTCCAAGCAATGCAGATAGCTATAGCGTTATGTGGCTGGCTGGTGTCAAGAGTGGCATACATCTGGTATACCCTAATGTACAGTTTATGCTTGTTCCCGGCACCACCGCCCCCACCACCTACACACCATACACCGGTCAGACCGACACCCTGACCCTGCCTGAAACCGTTTATGGCGGTGAGGTGGACGCGGTGAGCGGTGAGGGGCAGGAGACGTGGCAAGTCAAATCCCTTGATGGGACAGAAGGTTGGGACATTAGAGATACATATATCGGTATATACGGCTTACTATCACCGACAGATAGCGGGAAAGGAATATGTACACATTTTGACGTTAAAAGGAGTTATAGTGGTGATTGCATATTCATCTCAGACTCAGGTACTGTATATTTAGGACGTGCGTTATCTGATAAATATACCGTGGATACATGGTGTGCCTACCTTGCCGCCCAGCACGAAGCAGGAACACCTGTGCAAATTTGCTACAAGCTGGAAGAGCCCATCCCCTTCACTGCGACAGGCGCACAGCCGTTGCCAGCGCTTGCAGGAACGAACACAATTCTGACAGACGCCGACAGCGCGACTGTGACGGGACGCGCAGACCCCATTAAGCGGATCACCGATTTGGAAGATGCAGTGGCATCGCAAACCTGAAAGGAGTAATAAAATGGCTATCAAGAGTAAAGCGCGGCACGATTTGACGCTGCGCAGCATCAAGCGGGAAATCGGCGCGGGGCGGGACGTTGCGTTCTGGCTGGATAAAGCCTACACGCACTACGACAACGGCCTGCTGGATGAGGCGGACATTGCAGAGGTGGAAGCGCTGGCGCAGGCGTATTATGATGCGCTGGATGGCGCAGAGGATGTGACGGAAGCTGAGGAAATTACTCAGTAAGGAGGCTAACTGAGGCATTATCTTACGAGATTTTTCCTTACAGTCCCCCCGAAGAGTACCGCAATTTACTTGATTTGTCGGATACGGAAACTGATAAAGGTCCATCCGCTTAACCACTTTATTAAGAAAGAGAGGTATTAACCATGTTTGACCCTGCCAAATTTGCTATGCAGATGATCCAGAATAATCCCCAGGTAATGAATAACCCTATGGCTAAGCAGTATCTGGAAATTATTCAAAATGGGGACAGTGCAAAAGGGCAGGAAGTTGCAAATAATATTCTGAAGACCTATGGAATGACAAAAGACCAGGCGATGAGCCAGGCCTTTAAGTTCTTTGGCATCAGAAAGTAAGGACGTTGAAAATTAAGAGAAGTACAAATTCTAAGGATGTCTGAACGCAAAAGGAATCCATTCATTTGGTTATAGGTCTTTGAGAAAGGCCTATCAATGCGCGCAGATAGGTTGAGTAAGAAAGACTTATGATAGTCCGTTTCTTTTACTCTACATTCCTTATGAAGGAGGAAAATCTTATGTTTAATGCGAATATGCCCTCTCTTTCCGATATTGCTGCTGTGACCGGAAACGACCGTGATGGCGGTTGGGGCGGTAACGGCTGGTGGATCATCATTATCCTGCTTGCCATGTGGGGCGGCTTCGGCGGCTATGGCTGGGGTGCTAATGGTGGTTACGGCAACGGTGGTGGCTATGTTGCTACGGCTGCTACCCAGGCTGATATCCAGCGCGGTTTTGATACCCAGAATATCATCTCGAAGCTCGACGGCATCAATTACGGCATGTGCGATGGTTTCTATGCTGTGAACAACGGTATGCAGACCGGCTTCAACAGTGTGAATACTGCGATGCTCCAGGGCAACTTTGGGCTCCAGCAGGCCATCAATGCCAACAACGTTGCAGCCATGCAGAACACCAATGCTCTCCAGACCCAACTGTCCGATTGCTGCTGCCAGAACAAACAGGGTCAGGCCCAGATCCAGTACGATATGGCGACCAACACCTGCGCTATCACGAATGCAATCGCTCAGCAGACCCAGGCCATCATGCAGAATGATAATGCGAATTACCGCCAGCTGCATGATGAGATCGTTGCAAACCAGATTGCTGCTAAGGACGACACGATTGCTCAGCTTCGTTCTCGTCTGGCAGCAGCTGATCTGGCGGCTTCTCAGCAGGCTCAGAATGCCTATCTCGTCAACCAGCTTCGCCCGCCCGTAAACCCGGCCTATGTTGTGACTAACCCGTATGCCGGTACCGGGACCCTTCCGTGCCAGACTGCAGGCTGCTGCGGTGTGAGTGCGTAAATTCAAAATGATACGAGGGAGGCTCGCTTCGGTGGGTCTCCCTTTATATTTTTGATAGGAGGGTAGCTTGATGATTAAGTTGACGAATACCACTGAGCAGACTGTTGCCACTGGAGCAGCACTTACTTTTAACTCGGTGCTTGCGAACACCAATTGCTCTACGTGCCATCGGAAAGGCACAGGAAGTGTGAAATTGAACCGCAGCGGTGCTTATATGGTCTCGTTCCATGCGAATGTGACCGGCGCTACTGCTGCAACACCTGTACAGCTCGCTTTGGCTCTGGGCGGGGATGTCATGCCGGAAACGACTATGATATTTACTCCTGAGACTGCGAATACTGTAGGGCAGGTGTCCATCTGTCTGCCGGTCTTTAACTCGTGCTGTGACTACGACCGCGTGACCGTTGTGAACACTGGGACTACGGACATTGTTATCTCTGCGAACCCCATGCTTGCTATCAGCAAGATGTGCGGTTGAGGAGGTGAGTAACGATGGCTGAGAACGAGAAGAATATGGATCTGTGCGAGCTGAAATGCACACTGATCGATGCACTCAAGACCCAGATGTCCGGCGGTGTCGGCAATGTCGATGCAGAAGAAGCCGGTGAGGTTGTCGATATGATCAAAGACTTTGCCCAGACTGATTATTACGAGGCGAAAGCCCACTATTATCGGACTGTGGAGAAGGCGATGGAAGAAGGTAAGTCCCGTGGCCGCTATGGCTATGTTCGCGGACTGGACCGTTATATGGACGACCGTGACGGTATGGAGATGCCCGAGTGGTGGGAGATGGATCACATGGCCGATACTGACCAGTTTGATCCTCGCCGCTACCGCATGGGGTACACGCCTAACCGTAAAATGATGGACGATAAAAATGAGAAGTTCGGAACCGCTTACCGTGAGTGGGATGTTTCGAGACGTCATTACCATGATTCCAACAAGAGTGAGGATAAAGAGGAAATGAATCGACATGCGAGGGAGCACATTGCGAATACGCTTGAATCGATTCGGACTATCTGGTCGTCCTCTGATCCCGAGCTGAAAAAGCGGATGAAAGCCGACTTGACAGCGCTTGTTGGAGAGTTGACCGTCTAAAGGTCGTTAAAGATTTACGGTTATGAAGAGCTTTGTCATGAATGGATATTTGTGGCATATAGCTTTCGTAAACCCAGGCAGCGCCAAGCTCGTGGATAGGACCGGAGTCATCACACTTGCCACTACGGACCCTACCGTAATGAGGATTTATATTTCCGATGATTTGAGTGGGCAAGAGCTGGAGACGGTGCTAATTCACGAGCTTGGTCATGCTGCTTTGTTTTCTTACGGGCTTTTGCCTGATATTCACAAAGCTGTTAAACGACAGTATTGGATGGAAGCTGAAGAATGGGTGTGCAATTTCATAGCAGATTACGGGATGCGGATATTCAGTATCGCGTATGAAGTTATGGGAGAGGATGCCTGGATGTTTATACCTTACGAGCTGGATCGTTTAATCGCGTAAGGGAGGTGTTTAAGATGGACGAGTGGGCTAAATTGCTCATCACCGTCGTGTGCAGTGTCGTGGCCTCCGGCGGGTTCTGGAGTTATCTCCAAGCTCGGCGTGAAAAGAAAGATGCCAAGACGAAGCTGCTCTTGGGCCTGGCACATGATAGGATCATGTCCTTAGCTGCTCTATATACCACCCGTGGGTATATTACCCAGGATGAGTATGAGAATTTCCACGATTATCTATATGTACCGTATCATGATAGTAATGGAAACGGGACGGGAACTAAAGCTATGGCAGAAGTAGAGCGGCTGCCAATGCACGAACACCCATTGCATAAAGAGGAGGTTTGATGTAAAATGAGTAACAAGACCTATGATATTTGCAAGTGGATTGCACAGTATCTGCTGCCGGCTCTGGCAACGCTGTACTTTGCAGTGGCCCAGATCTGGGGCCTGCCGTATGGTGAGCAGATTGTGGGTACGATCACCGCGATTGACACCTTCCTGGGTGTGCTGCTGGGGATCAGTACCGCCAATTATAACAAGCAGATCGGGGCAGAAAAAGGCGAGTAAATGTAGGTAGTTTGTACTTTATTCCTACATTTAGCCGAGAAAAGGACGCAGTTATGTCAGATGAAGTTTTTCACTTAAAGGCACCGTTTCAGCCCACCGGCGACCAGCCGCAGGCGATAGAAGCGCTGATGCAGGGCATCCATGAGGGTGACGACGCCCAGACGCTGCTGGGCGTCACCGGCTCCGGCAAGACGTTTACGATGGCGAACATCATCGCCCGGTGCAATCGCCCGACGCTGATCTTGGAGCCGAATAAAACGCTGGCCAGTCAGATCTGTACCGAGATGCGCGGCTTTTTCCCCGATGATGCGGTAGAATATTTCGTCTCCTACTACGACTACTACCAGCCCGAGGCGTATATCCCGTCCACAGACACCTATATTGAGAAGGACAGTGCCATCAACGACGAGATTGACCGTCTGCGCCACTCGGCCACGGCGGCGCTGTCAGAGCGGCGCAACGTCATCATTGTGGCGTCGGTGTCCTGCATCTACTCGCTGGGCGACCCCATCGACTACCGCAGCATGGTCATCAGTCTGCGCCCCGGGATGCAGATGGAGCGGGACGAGCTGTGCAAAAAGCTGGTCACCCTGCAATACGAGCGCAACGACGTGAATTTTGTGCGTAATAAGTTCCGGGTGCACGGCGACACGGTGGACATTTATCTGGCTTATATGAGCGAGCTTGCCATCCGGGTGGAGTTCTTCGGGGATGAGATCGACCGCATTACCGAGTTCAACCCCCTGACCGGCTCCAAGCAGAACGTGGTCAAGCACGTTGCCATCTTCCCGGCCAGCCACTATATCGTCAGCGCGGAAAAAAAGGCCGCTGCGCTGGAAAAGATCCGCGCCGAGTGCGATGCGCAGGTCAAACAGTTCACCGCCGAGGGCAAGCTGATCGAAGCCCAGCGCATTGCCCAGCGCACCAACTACGATATCGAGATGCTGAACGAGGTGGGTATCTGCAAGGGCATCGAAAACTATTCGGCGGTGCTGTCCGGCCGCGCGCCGGGCAGTATGCCCACCACTCTGCTGGATTATTTCCCGGAGGATTTTCTGCTCTTCGTGGACGAAAGCCACGTCACCCTGCCGCAGGTGCGGGCCATGTACGGCGGCGACTACGCCCGCAAAAAAACGCTGGTGGAATACGGTTTCCGCCTGCCGTCTGCCTTTGATAACCGCCCCCTGAAATTTGAGGAGGTGGAGTCCAAGCTCAACCAGATGATCTTTGTCTCTGCCACCCCCGGCGAGTACGAGCGCCGGAACAGCGCGCAGGTGGCGCAGCAGGTCATCCGTCCCACAGGTCTATTGGACCCGGTCATCTCGGTGCGCCCGGTGGAAGGGCAGGTGGTGGACCTGCTGGGCGAGATCAACGCCCGCATCCAGCGGCAGGAGCGGGTGCTGGTGACCACCCTGACCAAAAAAATGGCGGAGGATCTTACCGATTACCTCACCGAGCAGGGGATCAAGGTCAAGTATATGCACCACGAGGTGGATACCTTCGAGCGCATGGAGATCATCAAGGATCTGCGTCTGGGCAGCATCGACGTGGTAGTGGGCATCAACCTGCTGCGCGAGGGTCTGGATCTG
>OKUQ01000045.1_pt1 | contig 82433 bp, 73 predicted proteins | sample 1606811 | NCBI WGS metagenome assembly OKUQ01 (sample SAMEA3882546, study PRJEB24775) | human gut metagenome | biome: human-associated habitat; feature: intestine environment; material: feces | place: Netherlands | collected 2009/2010
GGGATAAACGCTGAAGGCATCTAAGCGTGAAGCCCCCCTCAAGATGAGATATCCCTCCTTCGGGAGTAAGACCCCTTGAAGACTACAAGGTAGATAGGGCAGAGGTGGAAGTGTGGCAACACATGGAGCTGACTGTTACTAATAGGTCGAGGGCTTGATTAAAAAGCGGTTAAATCTGTATGAAGTTTTGAAAGTACAAACTTTTTCAATAACATAGTTAGTGAACAACGTACTTGTCTACGTTGTTTTCTTATAAATAATCCTCGATAGCTCAATGGTAGAGCACTCGGCTGTTAACCGAGTTGTTGTAGGTTCGAGCCCTACTCGGGGAGTTTTGGTGACTTAGCCAAGTGGTAAGGCGTGGGACTGCAACTCCCTGATCGTCGGTTCAAATCCGTCAGTCACCTTTTATAAACACGATGAGACTTCTCATCGTGTTTTTTTAATAAAATTATGTCTAATATAAAGACATTTTGGCTTATCTGGTAAATTAAGATAGAGAACAATATTTCTAACATTCACAGCAAGAAATCCATAGACATTTGCTTCCAAACTCCGTATGCTGAAAGTAGAATACAGGAATTACGGAGGAGGAAGCAATATGCAGCAAAGAGGAAGAGTCACTATTCCGACTGATGTAGATGTCGTGCCGGAGACACTTACACTGATGGAGCGCTGGGGGGCCGATGCCATCCGCGACTGCGATGGTACGGATTACCCAGAGGAACTGCGCGCTGTGGATGCCAAGGTCTATTCGACCTATTACACCACAAGAAAAGACAATACATGGGCAAAGGCACATCCGGAGGAGATACAGCAGATGTATATTATGACGCCGTTTTATACGGCGGTCGACGGAGATTTACAGATCCATCTCATGACGCATCTGTACCCGGATATGTTAAAAGTCAACAACCGTGATGACATTACGCGTTGGTGGGAAGTTATCGACCGCACGACGGGGGCGGTTGTTTCAACCAGCCAGTGGTCGTATGATGAGACAACTGGCGACGTGACGATCCACAAGCCGGAGGCGTTCCACAGTTACACGGTCAGTTTTCTGGCATACATTATGTGGGACCCGGTGCATATGTATAATGCCGTGACCAACGGCTGGAAAGATGTGGAAAAGCAGATTACGTTTGATGTGCGCCAGCCAAAGACCCACACCTACTCCATGGAGCGGCTGCGCAGATTTATCGCGGAGCATCCGTATGTGGATGTCATCCGCTACACGACCTTTTTTCACCAATTTACGCTCATCTTTGACGAGTTGGCGCGGGAAAAATATGTGGATTGGTATGGCTATTCCGCATCGGTCAGCCCGTATATCTTAGAGCAGTTTGAAAAGGAAGTGGGCTATCGGTTCCGCCCGGAGTTTATTATCGACCAGGGCTATATGAACAATACTTACCGCGTGCCGTCCAAAGAATTTCAGGATTTTCAGGCATTTCAGCGCAGGGAAGTGGCAAAGCTTGCAAAGGAGATGGTGGATATCACACATGCGTGCGGAAAAGAGGCGATGATGTTCCTCGGTGACCACTGGATCGGTATGGAGCCGTTTATGGAGGAGTTCCAGACGATCGGGCTGGATGCTGTGGTCGGAAGCGTCGGAAACGGTGCAACGCTGCGTCTCATTAGTGACATTGAGGGGGTCAGATACACTGAGGGGCGGTTCCTGCCGTACTTTTTCCCGGATACCTTCCACGAGGGAGGCGATCCGACACGCGAGGCGAAAGTCAACTGGGTGACGGCGCGCCGGGCGATTCTGCGCAAACCGATCGATCGGATCGGCTATGGTGGGTACTTAAAACTTGCCACACAGTTTCCGGATTTTATCGACTATGTGGAGAGCGTGTGCAAAGAGTTCCGCGAACTGTACGAAAATATTAAGGGAACGACCCCGTACTGCGTCAAGCGCGTGGCAATATTAAACTGCTGGGGAAAAATGCGCGCGTGGGGCAACCATATGGTCCACCATGCCATTTACTACAAGCAGAATTATTCTTATGCGGGCATCATCGAGGCACTCAGCGGTGCTCCGTTTGACGTGAAATTTATCAGCTTTGATGATATAAGGAATCATCCGGATCTGCTCGATTCCTTTGATGTTGTCTTAAATGTGGGCGATGCCTACACCGCTTATACCGGCGGGGACAATTGGAAGGATGAGGCGATTCTGACCGCAGTCCGCCGGTTTGTCTACCGGGGTGGCGGTTTCATCGGCGTGGGCGAACCGGCATCCTGCCAATGGCAGGGGCACTTCTTCCAGCTTGCGGACATCCTTGGCGTGGAAGAAGAAACCGGCTACACGTTGAATGTGGACAAGTATAACTGGCAAGATCATGCGCATTTTATCACGGAGGACAGCGGCGATGCGATTGATTTTGGCGAGGGCAAGAAAAACATATTCGCGCTCGAATCCGCGACCGTGCTACGCCAGATCGACAAAGGTGTACAGCTTGCCGTGAATACGTTCGGGCAGGGCAGGGGTGTGTATATCAGTGGCCTGCCGTACAGCTTTGCAAACAGCCGCCTGCTGTACCGGGCGATTCTGTGGGCGGCTTCGGCGGAGGGGAAAATTCACCGCTGGTTTTCCACAAATTACAATGTCGAAGTGCATGCTTATGTAAAAAACGGCAAATACTGTGTCGTCAACAACACGTATGAACCGCAGCAGACGACCGTTTACCGGGGGGACGGCAGCAGTTTTGCGGTCGACCTTGCGGCCAATGCGATCCTCTGGTACGAGATCTAGGAAAGAAACTGTCTGCGGTAGGCATCGGGGGAGAGCGTGGTTTCCCGACGGAATGCCTGCGAAAAATACGACTGGGAAGAAAAGCCGACCGCCTGGGCAATTTTTGCGACCGGAAAGTCGCTGTGTTCTAACAGGGATTTCGCCTCTTCAATGCGTCTGGTAATCAGATAATTGATGGGCGAGATTCCTTTGTATTTGGTGAAGGCGTGGGCAATGTAATATTTGCTGTGGAATGTTAAGGCACTTAGTGTATCTAACGTGATTGTTTCCGCGTAGTGCGCATTGATGTACTGCTCGATCATGCGGCATTCCTGTGAGGTTTTGCCGACGGAGACGGCCTCCGGCGTGACGCGGATCTCCCGCCGGATCAGATAGAGCAGATTTTCGAGCAGATTCTGTGACATTTCTACATAATTTTCTTTGCGGTCATGCAGTTCCTGTATGAGCGATCTGGTATAAAACAGACAGGCAGGGCGGATTGTCTTTACATTTTTGCAGAGGCAGGTTATGGGCGCGTGTCCGTCGGTTTCAAACGCTATGCCCTCAAATCCGAGAACAACATATTCCAAAGCCGCATCGCCGTTGCTGAATTCTGTGTGCATGACATGGGGATTGATGAGGATCAGGTCATCTGCCGCAATGCAGAAGGTTTGTGTCTCGGTCTGGAATGTGCCGGTTCCGTTTAAGACATAAAACAGCTCGGTAAACGGGTGGGAGTGCAGCACGCTCGGCCAGGTCTTGTCGTAGCTGGAATGGCTGATATAAAGCAGGCGCAGATCCGGCCGTTTCTTTTGCGCGTCAAAGGTTTGTGGTTTGAAGTTGTACTGCTGGTATGGCATAGGCATCCCCTCCTGAAAATAGCATGTGCATTTGCACCTGAAATCTGTTATAGTAATTATAGCGCAAGATTTATAACAATGTAAACAAGATCCCGATAGCGGAGCGGCAGCACGCGCCTTATCATGAAGTGGTAACAGACACAACACATAAGGGGGAAAACAATATGAGAGCGATTACAGAACAGCAGAAACAGGAAGCCATTGCAGCATTTGCATACGAGGGAACACTGATTGCAGATACGGTGTACGGGAGCGGACATATCAACGACACGTTCCGCCTGACGTTTGCAGTCGGCAATATGGGGGATCTGGATGTGATCTTACAGCGGATGAATGCCGATGCCTTTCCACATCCGGAACAACTCATGGAAAACATTGCGGGTGTGACGGGGTTCTTAAAAAAGAAGATTATTGCGCGGGGCGGCGACCCGGAGAGGGAGACGTTAAATATCATCCCGACCGTGGACAACAAACCGTACTACCGTGACACAAACGGGGACTACTGGCGGTCGTACCGGTTTATCACCGGGGCGAGCAGCTTTGATCAGGTGGAAACGCCGCAGCAGTTTTATGAGAGCGCGGTCGCATTCGGCAGCTTCCAGCGGCTTTTGGCGGATTATCCGGCAGAGACACTCCATGAGACAATTCCGGGGTTCCACGACACGCGGGCGCGGTTTGCGGCATTTGAAAAAGCCGTCCGGGAGGATGTTGTGGGGCGGGCCGCGGAGGTTCAAAAGGAGATCGCTTTTTTCTTAGAGCGGAAGGAGACGGCCTGCTATTTTGCCGGGCGGCTTGACCGCGGGGAGCTTCCGATCCGCGTGACGCACAACGACACGAAATTAAACAATGTCATGCTCGACGATAAGACCGGAAAGGGGGTCTGTGTCATTGATCTTGATACGGTCATGCCGGGGCTTGCCATGAATGATTTTGGCGATGCGATCCGCTACGGGGCGAGCACTGCGGCGGAGGATGAGCGGGATCTCTCCGAAGTCTCGTGCAGCATGGAGCTGTTTTCCCTCTTTACCAAAGGATTTCTGGAGGGCTGCGGCGGCAGCCTGACTCCGGAGGAGACCGCGCTGCTTCCGATGGGGGCAAAGGTCATGACGTATGAGTGCGGCATGCGGTTTCTTATGGATTATTTACAGGGCGATCGTTATTTCAAGATCCACCGGGACGGACAGAATCTCGACCGTGCCCGCACGCAGCTTACGCTTGTGGCAGACATGGAGCGCAAGATGCAGCAGATGCAGGACATTGTAAGAAAGGCAGCAGGGTAATGGCAGAAAAGAAAAAGAAGAAGATGGAGTTTAGGTACTACCAGTTACCGCCCGGAAGTCCGATTCTTGCACTTCTGGGAGAAAAGTGGGTGCAGAATTATGGTGACCGCACGGCAGACAGGCTTCATTTCCACAATTACATGGAACTTGGCTATTGTTATTACGGGGCAGGCGACGTGGTACTGGGGGATGACACCTACCGTTTTTCGGGGCAGCAGTTTACCGTCATCCCGTCGAATTTTCCGCACACGACAAACAGCGATCCGGGCAACATCAGTCGCTGGGAATATCTGTTTGTCGATGTGGAGGTGGTACTTGACGGTATTTTCCCGGACAATGCACTCCGCAAAGAGCGCGCACTGCAGCGGCTCTATGAAAAGCCGTGGTTTTTGGAGGAAGCAGAGTATCCGAAGGAAGCGGCAAAAATTAAAGAAATCTTAAACATCATGCGAAAAGGCGATGAATTTTATCTTGAGGAGGCAAAGGCACTGCTGGGCTGTCTTCTTTTGGAGATCACACGGTTAAACTACACGAACAAAGAGACGCGCGCGGATGCCGAGCAGGGCAGGATCACCTGCATCGTCTCCCGCGCCATGGACTATATCTCCGATCACTACATGGAACCAATAAGGGTAGAACAACTGGCGAAGTACAGCCATCTGAGCGAGACACATTTCCGGCGTGTGTTTACCGAATATATGCATATGGGGCCGCTTGAATATATCAACACGGTGCGCATCCGCACGGCGTGCGAGCACTTAAAAAAGACCGAGGAACCGGTGGCGGACATCGCCCACAAATGCGGATTTACGACCAACTCCACGTTCAACCGCAATTTCAAGCAGATGATGGGGGTCACACCCGTGGAGTGGAGGAAGCGTCCGGAAAATTACGAACAGCGGCTGCTCAATTATGAGATCCACACAGAGAAAGGATGGTAACAACCGATGCAGGGGGCAAAACTGATACAACAGGTAAAGAGGAAACAAAAGAAGATGACGGGGGTTCTGCGGAAGCTCATGGTCGTATTCGGGGTATTTTTTGTGCTGCTTGGGATCATGATCTCACAGGCATTTATGTTAGCGGGCTTTCTTCTGGTGGCACTGTATTTTGTATTTGATGTGTTAAGCCGGAAAGAGTACGAGTACATCCTCGACGGGAAAACACTCACAATTGATGTGATCTATGGGAAGCGGTACCGTAAAACGGCACACATCATTGACATGACCGAGATGGAAGTGACCGCGCCAAACCGCCACGAGGCTGTGGCAAAGTACCGCAAAGACGGGGGCGGGGTCCGACTGCCGAAGTTTGATTATACCTCCTATGAGGATGACATTCCATACTACACGATGATCGTCATTGAGGACCGGGAAAAGAAAAAATTGTTGCTTGATCTCAATCAGGAACTGCTGTTTGCACTCAAAAAACAGTATCCTTCTAAGGTTTTTGCATAAAGTGGTGAATAAAATATGAACAGTTGCAAACAAATCATGAACAACAAATGTGCGCAAAATCAGAGAATCCATCATTTCAACGAAAAATTGCAGGAATGCAAGCGGTTGTAATGGTGGATTTGTTGCATCACATGGCACGCATAATGGCAATATGAATGGAAATAACCGAAAATATGCGAAAAAATAGTGCAAAGCACACAAAATGATTGAAATTGCACATTATACGGACAATTATGCAAACTAGATATATTCAAGCAATGCTATAATACGTTCATCAGCAAAAGTAACAAATACTCTTAGGGAGAAGGAGGAAATTTATATGAAAAAGAAAATGATTACAGCATTACTTGCAAGTGCAATGGTATTGTCACTGGTTGCTTGCGGTGGAGGCGGAACAGACAGCAACGGTGGCGGGGATACATCCTCCAGCGGAAGCGGTACTTCTTCCTCATCCGACAGTAATAAGCTGACCGTATGGGCATGGGACCAGAACTTTAACATCAAGGCAATAGAGACCGCAGCCGAGCAGTACAAGAAAGACCATCCGGATTTTGAACTCGAAGTGGTTGAGACCTCTTCTGATGACTGCCAGACCAAGCTGACAACCGCAGCAAATGCCGGTGATTACAGCACACTGCCGGATATCGTACTCATGCAGGACAACAGCTACCAGAAATTCTTAAAAAGTTATCCGGATGCCTTTACCGACCTGACGGATATGGGAATCAACTGGGATGATTTCGGAAAATTAAAACAGTCTTACTCTATGGTAGACGACAAGCACTACGGTGTTCCGTTTGATAACGGTGCTGTTATCGCATGTTACCGTACCGACATCTTAAAAGAAGCCGGATACACCATCGACGACCTGACCGATATTACCTGGAGCGAATTTGCAAAGATCGGAAAAGATGTTCATGATAAGACCGGCAAATACTTACTGACCAGTGAGGGAACTGGCGGAGACACTATGATGATGATGATCCAGTCCTGCGGTGCAAACTTTGTCAATGAAAAAGGAGATGCTTACATTGTAGGAAATGACATCGCTGAGAAGTGTGTCGACATCTACACCGAACTCGTACAGAATGATGTTGTAAAATTAGTAAACAACTGGGATGAGTATGTATCCACCATCACAAATGGTGAGGCAGCAGGCGTTGTCAATGGTAACTGGATCACTGCAACGATCGCTTCTACCGAAGACCAGAAAGGCCAGTGGGCAATCACCACAATGCCAAGTGTAGATGGTGTGGATTCCGCTACTCATTATGCAAACAACGGTGGATCTTCCTGGTATGTTACCGCAAACTGCCAGAACAAAGATCTTGCAGAAGATTTCTTAAAGAGCACTTTTGGTTCCAGTACAGATTTCTATGATGCAATCCTTCCACAGACCGGTGCGATTGCCTGCTACTTACCAGCCGGAGAATCGGATGTATACAACGAGCCAAACGAGTTCTTCAACGATCAGCCGATTTACTCCACGATCGTAGAATACTCTTCCCATATTCCGGAGTTTACAAAGACTCCGTATCACTATGAGGCAAGAGAGTGCATCAACACAGCAGTTGTCAATATCGTAAATGGAACAGCTAAGGCTGATGCATTACAGGAAGCACAAGATACCTTACAGTTTAAGATGACGGAGTAATCCGGTACATAAAAAAGAATGACAAGTTTGTATAGCGGGGGGCGACCTCCGCTATATGTGAAAATGACCAGAAATGCGAAAGGGGGAATTTGTTGTGAATTCCAAGAAAAAAGGGATGTCACTTATTGCAAAACAAAGAGCGGCAGGATGGACATTTCTAGCACCGGCATCGATTCTGATTGCGATCATGAGTTTTTATCCGATGGTGCGGGCATTTATCATTTCCCTGCAAAAGGGAACGGGTGCCAATATGCGCTTTACTGGATTTTCCAATTATCAGAGAATCCTTGTTGATAAGGTGTTCCAGCAGTCCATCGGCAACACATTTTTCTACCTGATTATCCAGGTGCCAATCATGCTTATACTTGCAATTCTGCTGGCACAGTTATTAAACAACAAACATTTAAAATTGCGGGGATTGTTCCGAACCTGTGTCTTCCTCCCATGTGCGACTTCACTGGTTTCCTATTCGTTGATCTTCCGTTCGATGTTTGCAACAGACGGACTGATTAACAGTATCCTCATGAAACTTGGTATCTTACATTCCGGCTATAATTTCCTGGGTCATTCCGGAAGTGCCAAAGCGGTCATTATCCTTGCTTTGATTTGGAGATGGACTGGTTATAACATGGTTTTTTATCTGGCTGGTTTACAGAATATCGAGTATTCCGTATACGAAGCCGCCAAGATCGACGGTGCAAACGGCTGGAAAACATTCTGGAGGATCACCGTACCGCTGTTAAAACCGACGATCATCATGACCTTTATCATGTCAATCAATGGTACGTTGCAGTTGTTCGATGAGTCCGTCAACCTGACAAAGGGTGGACCTGCCAATACGACTATTACCATGTCACACTATGTATACAACACATGTTTTATCAATGTGCCAAACTTTGGATATGCGGCAGCCATGTCATTTTTGATCTTTATCATGGTAGCGATCCTTGCATTTATCAACTTGAAAGTAGGTGATACGCGTGACTAAGCAGAAAAGCAAATCAATGATCCAGAGAAGATTGATCCCGACGTATATCTTTCTGGGGATCGTGTCCTTTATTTCCGTATTCCCGCTGTATTGGATGATTTCCGCAGCCACGAATACATCCACGGACGTATCCCGTGGTCGCCTGCTTCCGGGTACGCACTTTATGGAGAACTTTAAGAACTTAATGTCCCAGCAGCCACTGTGGAGAGCCCTCGGGAATTCGTTCCTGTATGCGATCCTTACGACGGTGCTGTGTCTCTTGGTCTGCTCCATCGCCGGTTATGGTTTTGAGATCTACCATGACAAATGGAAAGACCGCCTGTTTTCCATCCTGCTTCTTGCCATGATGATACCACAGGTTGCAACAATGGTTCCGTTGTTTCAGATGTTTTCCAAGGCAAAGCTGTTAAATACAGCGGTTGGATTTATGCTTCCGATCATATCCACACCGTTTATGATCATGATGTTCCGCCAGAATGCCCGTGCATTTCCGGTTGACATCATCGAAGCTGCGCGTATTGATGGATTAAGCGAGGTACAGATTTTCTTCCGGATGTTTATCCCGACGATGAAATCGACCTATGCGGCAGCCGCTGTTATCACATTCATGAATGCATGGAATGCATACTTATGGCCAAAGGTAATCATGTCCGATAACCGTGCGATGACTATGCCAATGCTCATTGCCAACCTGATTACCGGATACAAGACGGATTACGGTATGCTCATGTGTGGTGTATTGTTCTGCTCAATCCCGACGATGATCGTATTCTTCGTATTACAGAAGCAGTTTGCAGAAGGTATCACCGGAGCGGTTAAATAAAAATGGTAAAAAATGTCTTCCTTTTTGGAGGGCATTTTTTACCATAACAGGAAAGGGGTATATGCCTATGAATACATTTGATTATAAGAAAGTAAAAGATCCTCAGTATTTTCGTGATGCGCGCATGGATGCGCATTCTGACCACATATATTACCGGACGAAAGAGGAGGCAGAAGAGAAACAGAGTTCCTACCGCGTCAGTTTAAACGGGCTGTGGAAGTTCCACTATGCAAAAAACTATGCCGACGTAGTTGCCGGATTTGAGAAGGAAGACTACTGCTGTGTAGGTTGGGATGACATCAAGGTTCCGGCTCATATCCAGATGGAGGGTTACGATGTGCCGCAGTACGCTAACGTGCAGTATCCGTGGGAAGGCCATGAGGACATCCATCCGGGCGAGATCCCGGAGCAGTTTAACCCGGTGGCAAGCTATGTCAAATATTTTACCGTGCCGAAGCAGATGCAGGGGAAGCGGCTCTTTGTCTCGTTTCAGGGCGCGGAGAGCGGACTTGCAGTCTGGTTAAACGGCACATTCATCGGTTACAGCGAGGATTCGTTTACTCCGTCTGAGTTTGAACTGACCGATGCGGTAAAAGACGGGGAAAACAAACTGGCGGTACAGGTGTTTAAGTGGACAGCGAGCAGCTGGTGCGAGGATCAGGATTTCTTCCGGTTTTCCGGAATCTACCGCGATGTATACCTGTATACTGTGCCGGAAGTACATGCCTATGATGTAAAGGTGCGGGCACTGCCGGATGCAGCACTTACCGCTGCCGAACTGGCACTGACTTTACAGATGTGGGGAAGCGGCAAGGTGAAAGTCGTCCTCAAAAAAGACGGACAGACTGTGCTGGAAGACGAATCGGCTGTTACCGAAGGGGAACAGATCCTGACCTGGAACGTGGAGCGGCCTGTTTTGTGGAGCGCGGAAGACCCGCAGCTTTATGACCTTACGGTTGAAGTCTGCGATGGCGCGGGAACTTTACAGGAAGTGATCCCGCAGCGCGTCGGGTTCCGCCGGTTTGAGATGAAGGACGGTATTATGACATTAAACGGAAGGCGGATCGTCTTTAAGGGCGTGAACCGCCACGAGTTCAGTTCCGTCAGCGGACGGCATGTGTCGGAGGAAGAGCTGCGCAAGGATCTTCGCACGATGAAGCAGAATAACATCAACGCGATCCGTACCTGCCATTACCCGGATGCGTCTAAGATTTATGAGCTCTGTGATGAGTATGGCATTTACATGATTGATGAGACAAATCTGGAATCGCACGGTTCCTGGGATGTGGCAGAGTTTACGAAGGACGATACCTATATCGTGCCGCACAACAAACCGGAGTGGCTTGCGATGATGCTTGACCGTGCCAATTCGATGTACCAACGTGACAAAAACCATCCGGCGATCCTGATCTGGTCGTGTGGCAATGAGTCTTACGGCGGCAAGGACATCTATGAAATGTCCTGTCTGTTCCACCGTCTGGATGATACCCGTCTCGTTCATTACGAGGGGCTGTTCCACGACAGAAGTTACAACGATACGAGTGATATGGAAAGTCAGATGTACCCATCGGTGGAGAGCATCAAAGAATTTTTGGCAAAGGATTCGAGCAAGCCGTTTATCTGCTGCGAGTACACGCATGCAATGGGCAATTCCTGTGGTGCGATGCACAAATATACGGATCTGACCGACACGGAACCGAAGTATCAGGGCGGCTTTATTTGGGATTACATCGATCAGTCGATCTACAAAAAAGACCGCTACGGCGAGGAGTTTCAAGCATACGGCGGGGATTTTGGCGAACGTCCAACCGACTATAACTTTAGTGGAAACGGTATTGTCTACGGTGGAAACCGCGATGTGTCACCAAAAATGCAGGAAGTCAAATTCAATTACCAGAACATCACGGCGGAAGTGACTGCGGAGTCCGTAACGGTCAAAAATAAAAACCTGTTTGTCAACACCGACCGCTTTGCGTGTGTTGTGACCGTTGCAAAAGACGGAAAGGAGATCCGCCGGGCAGACTTACCGACGGCTGTGGAGCCGCTCTCGGAACAGACCTATCCACTGCCGTTTGCAAAAGAGACAAAGGCAGGCGAATACACCGTGACCGTCTCCTTCCATCTGAAAGCGGACACTGTCTGGGCAAAGGCAGGGCATGAGGTGGCTTTCGGGCAGTATGTCTATCCGGTTGCGGGTGAGGTAGAAACATGCACAGACAAGATCAAAGTGATCCACAGCACACACAACATCGGTGTAGAGGGTGCGCATTTTTCCGTCCTGTTTTCCGTATTAAACGGTGGGCTGGTTTCCTACAAATATGCGGGAAAAGAGATGATCGAGGCGATCCCGAAACCAAACTTCTGGCGGGCACCGACGGACAATGACTGTGGAAATCTCATGCCGGCGCGCTATGCACAGTGGAAAACGGCCAGTCTGTATGTCAGCCATAAAAGCCCGCAGGAGACGAGTACGCCGGAAGTCACGGAACACGAACACAGCATTACCGTTTCGTTCCGCTATTTTATGCCGACCACACCGGTTTCGGAATGTCGGTTGTCCTATGAAGTATTTGGGGATGGCAGGGTAAAGACCACGCTCTGTTATGATCCGGTCAAAGAATTGGGCGACATGCCGGAATTTGGCGTACTGTTTAAATTTAATGCCGATTACGACCGACTGCAGTGGTATGGACTGGGCGAACAGGAAACCTATGCTGACCGTTGTAAGGGAGCCAAACTTGGCATCTACAGCAATAAGGTAAAAGACAATGTGGCGCGGTATATGGTTCCGCAGGAATGTGGGGCAAAATGTGGCGTGCGCTGGGCGCGTGTGACTAACCGTGCCGGAGATGGCATGTTGTTTGAAATGACAGAAGAAACAGGTCCGATGGTATTTTCCGCACTGCCGTATACGCCGCATGAGATAGAAAATGCGATGCATCCGTATGAGCTGCCACCGGTACACTACACGGTTGTCCGTGTGGCAAAAGCCCAGATGGGTGTCGGCGGCGACGACAGCTGGGGCGCGCAGACGCATCCGGAATATCTGTTGCAGACGGACAAAACCATGCAGTTTTCCTTTGTATGGAAAGGCGTGGTGAGCACAGAAGCATAATTACAGGATCTTTACAATATTCAGATCCTGATCTAAAAGCAGGATGTCGGCTCTTGCCCCGACGGCAAGGGTGCCGATTTCCTGTGAACATTCGATGCTCTTTGCAGGATTGCAGGTGGCGGCTTTGACGGCCACGCCGAGCGGAATGCCAAACTGCACCGCATTTTTCATACAGTCAAACAAATTGGTGGCGGAACCTGCGATGGTTCCGTCTTTTAAGGTCGCAAGGCGGCCTTTTTTGATTACCGGCTGTCCGCCGAGTTCGTACTCGCCGTCCTCCATACCGGTTGCACGCATCGCATCGCTGATTAAAATCATGCGGTCGTTGCCAAACATGCGGAAGGCATTGCGGATGACCGACGGGTGGATGTGGATGCCGTCACAGATGATCTCTGCCATCGCATGCGGACAGTCCGCTGCCGCGCCGATAATGCCAGGATCGCGGTGGTGTAGTGGCGGCATGGCGTTGAACAGATGGGTGACATGGTTGGCACCGGCGGCAAAGGCATTTTCTGCGATTTCATACGATGCTGTGGAGTGTCCGAGTGAGATCGCAACGGTGTCTTTGAACTCCCGGATAAACGCATCGGAACCCGGCAGTTCCGGGGCGATCGTGATGATGCGGATCTTGTTTCCGCTTGCAGCAGAGAGCCGTCGGAACATGGCGGCATCCGGCGCGTGCAGATAGCTTGCTTTCTGCGCCCCTTTCTTTTCCGGGGAGAGGTATGGACCTTCCATGTGGATGCCCGCGATGTGGGCATATCCGGCAGCATCCGGCACATCGTTAATCGTCGCAAAGGCAGCTGTAAGCTGTTCTTCCGGCAGGGTCATGGAAGTCGGGCAGAATGAAGTCACACCGCAGGAATGCAGATATTGTGCGATTTCGGCAAGTCCTTTGGAATTTCCGTCACTGAAATCGTGACCTCTTGCCCCGTGGATGTGGACATCCACCAGACCGGGGATCACATAAAGCCCCTCGGCATCAAATACCGTATCGTCTTCTGCGGTTTCTGCGATGCGGTGTGTCGTTGTATCAACAACCAGTTCTTTTTTCCGAAAGGAGCCAGACTCCTCCCAGACCAGTCCGTTTTTTATGATCATGGCGTACTCCTTTTCCTAGATCAGTCCTTCTTTGATGATGCGGGATAATGCAGCTTCATCGGCAACGACGGAAACCTCGTCGTGTAACTGCAGGATTGATGCCGGTACATGCGGGGTGATCGGTCCGTAAACTGCCTCATAGAGTGCATCGGCTTTGGCTTCACCGCTTGCGATCAGTAGGATGTGCCGTGCCTGCATAATGTTTTTGATGCCGGTCGTATATGCCTGTGTCGGGACTTCCTCAATGAAGGAAAAGAAACGTGCATTGGCTTGAATGGTGTTTTCGGTCAGGTCGACGCAGTGGGTTTCCTTTGCAAAGGAATCCGATGGCTCGTTAAAACCGATATGTCCGTTGTTGCCGATGCCAAGGAGCTGTAAGTCGATGCCGCCCATGCTGCGGATGATGGCATTGTAGCGGGAGCATTCCTTTTCCACATCAGCTTCCATGCCGTTTGGAATAAAGGTGTTTACGGATTTGATGTTTACGTGGTCAAACAGGTTGTGGCGCATAAAGTAAGCGTAACTCTGATCGTTGTCGGCAGGAAGGCCTTTGTATTCGTCAAGGTTGATGCTGCGGATCTGTGAAAAATCAAGATCGCCCTTGTTGTACCACTCGATCAGCTGCTTGTAGGTGCCGATCGGTGAAGAACCGGTGGCAAGTCCGAGCACAGATTCCGGTTTTAAGATTATCTGTGCGGAGATAATGTTGGCCGCCTTGCGGCTCATTTCGTCATAGTTTTTTGTTTTATAAATACGCATAGTAGTTCTCCTCCTTAAAATTGCGTTTCCTGCATTTGTTAAGTTGATTATAGGATGCAAAATTGGAAAAATCCATAGGGTTTGGGCAAATGGAAAGAACAATCCCCAAAAACGGAAAAAAAGAAAAATCGTGTGTGCTTTTGAAAGAACTTTCAAAAATATATGATATAATGAAATAAAATTACAGATCGGGTTATGGACATAGAGTTATATATCCCGTTGGACGTGGGCACCATAAACTCTGATGTTCCGCAAGTAACTGAGGAAGCAGGAAAAGGAGAAAACGCGTATGCAGACTTATGGAAGCAGTGTTGTGCCGATGATCGAGGCAAATTATGAGATGTTTACGGTGGTGGAGAAAACAATCGCCGATTTTTTTATTTCGAATGAAAAAGAGATGGATTTTTCATCGGGACGCATGGCAAAGATGCTACATGTTTCAGAAGCATCTCTGTCACGCTTTGCCAAGAAAATGGGTTACAGCGGATACCGGGAGTTTATTTACAACTACCAGCCCTCGATCGCGGAGCGACCGAATGTGGAGGAACAGACCATCCACGTCCTGTATTCGTATGAGGAATTGCTGCAAAAAACATACAGCTTAATCCGCGAACCACAGATCAAACATGTGTCCCAGCTAATCGGGGAACATACGCGCATTTTTTTGTATGGATTTGGCAGTTCTGGGCTGGCGGCACAGGAGTTTCAACTTCGGTTGCTGCGGCTTGGCATGGATGCGGAGGCAATCACGGAACTGCACCAGATGGTATTGAATGAAGCGCGTATCACAAACGCGTGCCTCGTGATCGGCATCAGCCTAAGCGGCGCGACGCGCGAGCTCATTGATGCACTTGACCGGGCGAAAGCGCGTGGGGCAGCGGTCATATATCTGACTTCCTCCAACGCAGAGCGGGAAAAACGGACGTATGAGGAGATCGTGCTCGCACCGGTAAAAAAGAACCTCGAATACGGAAATGTCATTTCCCCGCAATTTCCGATCCTGCTGATCCTTGATCTGATCTATGCCCAGCTTTTAAAAGAAGATCGGCGCAGCACGGAAGCGCAGTACGATACGCACATCTGGGAGAGGATCAAGGACTATCATGTTGGATAGATGTGGTTTTAAAAACCAGATTGACAGGAAAAATCATACATTTATACTAAATGTGTAGTCGAATTTTGGTTTAAAGTAAGATTACTCTTCTTCCGGGTATTTCATACCCCAGTTGTTTCGAATTTCAGTCATGATATGCATAACATCCTGTGAATAATTAAGATGCATAAGTGATTCAATTGTGGATAAATCGCCGGAGCATACAGCGGCTTCCATGTCAGCAACTTCATAGCTTAAGGCATCTGCAGTTTCTCCTGCGGAAATAGTTTCTTTATGTCCGTCCCCGGTGTAAGTAATGGTTGCTTCCATAGCTCTTGGGTATTCAAAGATCTCGATGTAACCCTTATCGAATGCGATGGTTGCGCGCTTTGGCTGCTTTGCGTGAAGCGATAAGGTGACGGTTGCCATCTCGCCGGCTGGGTTCATAAGAAGGATGCCTGCCTGTTCATCCACGCCGGTTGGTGCGTATTTTACCTGTGAAAGTACCTGATCGGCAGTTTCGACAAAGAACCAGCGGATCAGGGATAAGGCGTAAACGCCAATATCTAACATAGCGCCTCCGGCCAGATTGCGGTTAAAAAAGCGATTATTCATATCATATTCTTTATAGCTGCCGAAGTTTACCTGAATCAGACGAAGTGGTCCAAGGGTGCCGAAGCTTATGATCTCTGCAAGTTTGCGGTAGATCGGCATGTGGAAAATGGTCATGGCTTCTGCCAGAATGACATGATTTTTTTCCGCAAGGGCAATGGCCTCATCCAGTTCGTTTGAATTTAAGGTGATGGATTTTTCGCAAAGGACATGCTTTCCGTTTGCCAGTGCTTGACGCAGATATTGAATATGCGTATTATGTGGGGTAGAGATGTAGATGATATCCACATCCGGATCGGTAAAGACATCTTCAAGGCGATCATATACCTTGGAAATCTGGTATTTTTCCGCGAATGCTACTGCTTTTTCGTGTGTGCGGTTTGCGACGGAATACAGATGGCGGTTTTGCCTGGCAAGTGCAGTGGCAAGTTCGTTTGCAATGACACCACAGCCAAGGGTTGCCCAGTTCAATGGTTTCATAGATAATTCCTCCTTCATTTGCATTTATACTCCTTTTTACGCGCTCATTTTAGCATGAAAGGGCAGACGGTGCAAGTCGGAGAAGGATGTAGTTAGAGTGTCTTACGTGAAAGAAAAAATTGTGGAAAATCAGGTGCACTGAATTATTTGTGGTAAACAACCGGAAGTGTGACGGAAAATACATTTTTGTCCCCCTGCCGTTCTACGGTAATTTTACCGGAATGGTTCGTGACAATAGAGTGCGCAATGGACAGACCGAGTCCAAAATGACCGTTATCCGCGCGTGCTTCGTCTGCACGGAAAAAACGTTCAAACAGGCGGTCACGGATTTCTTCCGGAATCGGATTGCCGGTATTTTCCACGGATAAATAAAACTTACGGTTGTGGATATGGGCGTGAATTTCTATACTTCCGTTTTCCGGGGTATAGCTTAATGCGTTATTTAACAGGATGGAAGCGAGATTTTGAATCTGACTCTCGTTTCCATCCATTTTCATTTGTTCCTGAACATCAATGGAAAGCGCAATGTGTTTTTCAAAAGCAACACTTTCCATTGGATAGATAATGTCAAGCAGTGCGTCATCTACAGGGAAAACTGCATGGGTATTCTGGATCTGTGGAGCATCCAGCCGTGTGAGCGTAAGCATTTTCTGGACAAGAGAGATCATCCGGGAAGTTTCCTGCTGAATATACAACAGATGTTTATTGTCCCTGCCTACTTCAGAAGATAACAGTTCGGCATTGGCGCTGATGACGGAGAGAGGGGTTTTCAGTTCATGACTGGCATTGGAAATAAATTTTTTCTCGGATAAAATTGTATTTTCAATCGGTTTTACCATCCAGCGGGAAAGTGCTTTGGAGGAAATGGTAAATACAATAATACCGAGAATTGCCAGAATAAAACAGAGAGAGATCGTCGGAAGTGTTGCTTTTAAAGCAGGTGTTCCGCTGAGCATCAAAACATAATATTGTCCTTTTTTGGCGCGAAGATGATTTACAGAGACATAACGCCTGATAAATACATATTTCTTACTATTGGATATGAGAGCTTTTCCCTGTTTTAAAAGATAACTGTCGGAGACATCAGAAAAAGTGTCAAACATGATATCCATTTCATTGGATTCATCAATAGAAAAAAGACAATAGGAAATATGATCAAGTTCGGACGGAGACGTCTGTCCATTAGAGATGACAAATGCATCCCATGTAGTATAGTGGAGAGCGGCACGAACGGTTTGCTGGAGATCACTCAGATTGTTCCGGTAGGAGTTGTTGACAAAAAGCAGTAAAATAACAAGCCAGATGATGGTAAGCAGGAACATAAAAAGTGTACTGATTCTCTTTTGTAAAGATTTAATCATCGGAAACCTCCATAATATAACCGACTCCGCGAATGGCGCGAATTGTCACATTGACCTGCAGATGATGAAATTTTCGTCGCAGAAAGGAAACATATACTTCCACATTATTGTATTCTGCATTGGAATCGAATCCCCAGATCTTTGTGGTAATCTGGTTTTTCTCGAGAACCTGATTACAGTTATTCATAAAAAATTCCAGCAGTTGCATTTCTTTTCCGGATACCTGGACAGATTTTTTGGTCTGTGTGTTGCAGATTTCGCAGGTAGCGGGATCGTAGGAGAGATTTCCAACGACAGGGTGTGAAGTATCCTGATGATTGCTGCGTCTGCTGATCGCCTGTATGCGCATGAGCAGTTCACGAATTTCAAATGGTTTGGTCATATAATCGTCCGCACCGGTAGTAAATCCCTGTATCTTATCATCAATTTCTGTTTTTGCGGAGAGAATGAGTACCGGAACATTGTCTCCATCCCTGCGCAGGGCAGATAGAACTTCATAACCGTTCATTTTCGGAAGCATGAGATCTAAGATAACCATATCATAAATGCCGGTTGAGGCATGCTCATAGCCGAGCTGTCCATCGTTTGCAATATCTACTGCATAGTTTTCGTTTTGTAGAGCTTCTGCAATGGTATCCGCAAGCAGGACGGAGTCTTCAATTACTAAAATTTTCAATTGGAATCCCCTTTGCTAAATCAAAATAATTATTGTTGTATTTGGAATTTATTATAACGAATCTTGGAAATCTTGCAATCATAATTTTTATTTTTGGATGAATAAAAAAAGTTAAAAAGAAAATTGATATGTTTTCAAGGTTCATTCAAGGAACATTTTATATTATAACAAATGTAAAACATTGGAAAGGAATAAAGCCATGAAAACCTTATATTTGCATATTGGAACAACAAAGACAGCAACAACGTCTATTCAGAGATTTTTAGAAGAAAACAAAGACGTACTGCAAAAATATGGGTATTGCTTTCCTGATTCACTGCATGTGTATCCAAGAGCAAATAAAAGGAGAAATGCACACTTTCTGGTTGCAAAAGTGTGGGATGCAGACGGTAGCAGAAACCAATCGAAGGAAAAGGAATATTTTGAAGAGGGGTTACAGCAGATCAGAACCGCATTTGGGACATACGATCATGTGATACTGACAGATGAATCCATCTGGCATGCGTTAAGCTACTCAAAAAAATCACTTCTTCAGGAATTAAAAAAGGAGGCGGATGAACAGAAGTATCAGATTAAGGTAATTGTATATCTGCGCAGACAGGATGGCCTGCTGATTTCGCGATGGAACCAGGAGGTGAAGCAAAACTTTAATAGTGTCGCTGTTATGACATGTGAAGAGTATCTTGCTGCATCAGAGAAAAAAGAAAAAAAGATTTACCAATATGCACAGAAACTGGATGAGATTGCAGCTGTCATAGGAAAAAATAATTTAATAGTCAGGAGATTTTCTCCGAAGAGCTGGAAAGACGGATCAATTATTCATGATTTTATGCATGAGATCGGATTGGACGTCACAGAGGAATTTCAGGAATTGGAAGAAAGTGAAAATCTCCGGTTAGATAAAAATACCACGGAAATTAAGAGAATACTCAATAAGAGTGAATTTCTCACAGAAAAAGAAATCTCTTATTTTCGTAGATTTTTGAAGGAAATCTCAAAAGATTACATAAAAGAAGAAAATACAGAAATGCTTGCAAAAGAGGAATTGCAGCAGTTTCTGGAATTGTATGCGAAGGAAAATGAACGGGTAGCCGAGGAATATATCGGGGATGGACAGCCTTTGTTTTCGAATGAAGTTAAAGATTTACCGAAATGGAATCCGCAAAATGAAAAAATGCAGGAAGAAATTATTCAGTTCTTTGCAGCAGTTACTATGGATCTCAGAAGAACGAATGAAATTCAGCGTCAGAAAATAAACCAGCAGGAAAAAAGAATCAGACAGCTGGAAAAGAGGGCAAATGAATTTGTGATGTTCCGGGATAAAGCAAAGCATCCGTTTCGGACGATCTGGAAAAAATTATTTCGATAAAAGGGACTGGGCAGATGACAGAGGGTTTCAATACACAAAGAGATGAAAAAACAGACAGCAGACACAATCTTACATGGCATATGATGGATATTAACAGGCAGAAGCGCGAAAAGCAGATGCAGCAGAAGGCTTTTACCATCTGGATGAGCGGATTGTCCGGTGCAGGAAAGTCTACGATAGCAAATGCACTGGAGAAGCGTCTGTATGCGATGGGAAAAAAAACGATGCTTTTGGATGGAGATAATGTGCGGATGGGCTTAAACAGCAATCTTGGTTTTTCCGATGAGGACCGGGTAGAAAATATCCGGCGGATTGCAGAGGTTGCAAAGCTGATGAATGATGCAGGCCTGATCGTGATTACCGCATTTATTTCTCCGTACCGGCATGATCGCGAGAATGCAAAACAGATTATCGGAGACGGTTTTCGGGAAGTTTATGTCAGCACTTCCATTGAAGAGTGTGAAAAGAGGGATGTAAAAGGATTGTACAAGGCTGCGCGGGAAGGAAAAATTGCGCAGTTTACAGGAATTACCAGCCCTTATGAAATTCCGGAACATGCAGATGTTGTCGTAGATACCGCGGAGATGGATGTGGAAACATGTGTGAATCATATATTGGAGCAACTGAAAAGTCTGTTGCGAGAATCCGTGTGAGTCAGGCAGGACAGTTTATCCGGTCAATGTTTTGGATCGGATGTATTGGATTTGGCGGAGGAAGCGCACTTATTCCAGTTATTGAAAAAGAGATTGCAGATCGACAGGGAATAGACGAAAAACAGAATATTGACAAAGATGTGGTGGTTGCAAGTATTACACCGGGAGCACTTCCGGTAGAGATTGCAGCGTCTATCGGGCGCCGCAAATTTGGAATCAGGGGAATGATCGCAGGTGCTGTCATGATGGCATTGCCGGGAGCGTTGATGACGGTGGCTCTGGTAGCGGTGTTGTCTGTATTTCAGGAAAAAATCCTTTCTGTTGTAAATATGATTTCCATAGGAGTCTCTGTTTTTATTTTGTATCTGTTGTTTTCTTATATCAGAAAAATGTTAAAAGACTGCGGGGAAGACGGAAAACACAGAAAGATGAAAGCGATTTTTTTAATGCTTGGGGTTTTTGTACTGTCTTTTTTTATTTCTTCGGTGCAGGTACTGATACTGGCATTTTTCAGCATTTTTTTCACCAGAGGCAATTATAGCAAAAGGAATCTGATAATTCTTACCGGCATTATTGGCAGTTATCTGTTGACACATGTACAAGTGTTTTCGTTTGATCTGTCCGGATGGCATCCTGTGGTTGATATTGTGATGGGAATACTTGGATGTTATGGCATTTTCTGTAATATAGCAGATACCGGATGGAAAAGAGAGAAGAATTGGGGTATAATTGCAAAGGATGTTGGAACATGGGTTGTATTTGCGGCAGTTTTCGTCGTTCCCGTCTGGTTTGTAAACCATAAGATCATGTGTTTTTCCGGCAGGGGAATTTTGTCTGCATGGATGTCCTTTGGCGGTGGTGATGCATATATGACCATAGCGGATGGAATTTTTGTGGGAGGAGGAATGATCACTTCCCAGCAATATTACAATCATATTGTTCCGGCGGTAAATGTATTGCCCGGATCTATTTTGTGTAAAACCCTGGCGGCAGCCGGATATTATACAGGATGGAACCTGACACAGAACATAGGAGTTGGATTATTATTTTCTATAGCAGGTTTTGGATGCAGTATTGCCGCGTCATGCAGTATTTTTATGTTTGCATATCATCTGTATGATTATCTGATCACATTACAGGTATTTCGTATTATTCGAAAATGGATCAGACCAATCATCGGTGGTCTGTTAATGAAAATCATGGTGATGCTTTGCTTGCAGAATATAGGTATGGTGATGACTTTTATGAAATAAATGCACAAACAGGAGATATGGAAATTGAGATTTACAAAAGCAAAAATTGTAGCAGCAGGAATGATACTGGCAGGAATCTGTATGATTGCACCACAGCAGCTGAGGGCAGAGGTACCTCAGGAACAGATGGATGGTGTGATGGGACAAAGCATCAAAGAAGAGATGGATGATACACAGATTTCAGACGTGGATACGCAGAGGGACGGATTGTTGTCCACATATGCCATGCCACGGCTGCTGGGGGCATCTAAGGCATCTTCCGGATATACACAGGATTTTCTGGATGGTTCTTTTACTTCGAAAGGGGATTATACAAGTGTTACCTATTATCACAAATCGGACTATGAAGATGCGCAGCTTTTGAACGGAATAGATGTCTCCTGGTGGCAGGCAAAAAATAAAAAAACAACAGCACTTAACTGGGAAAAAATACATGATGCAGGGATAGATTTTGCATTTGTCCGTGTAGCGTCAAGGGACACTTCCGATGGAAGCATTTACGAAGACACGGCTGCGGATTCCCATATTCAGGCGGCACTTGAAAACGACATTAATGTCGGTCTGTACATATTTTCACAGGCACTGACAGAAAAAGAGGCAAAACAGGAAGCAGAATATGTGCTGGATCTGGCAGATAAATACGGCTGGGATGTGACCCTTCCGATTGTTATAGACAGGGAAAAAGGAAGTCACAACCGCCTGACAGGGGGAAAACTCTCCAAAGCAAAAGAGACAGCGGTCTGCCAGTCATTTGCAGATACGATTTCCGATGCGGGATATCAGCCGGTTGTTTATGCTTCATATGCATGGATCAAATCCTATATTGATACAGATTCCCTGGAGGATTGCGGCATCTGGATTGCACGGTACAATAATACGACAACGAGCAATGCAAAAAGAGGGGAACCTTATGCAGACACAGCATATGACTATGAATTCTGGCAGTATTCATCCGTTGCAAAAGTGAGTGGATATACGGGAAATCTGGACGTAAATTTCTGGTACAAGGACACCAGTGCAAAAACCGGAGGATTGAAAGCAACTGTGGGGAATGCATTTGACCCGGTAAAACTAAGCTGGGGCAAAGCTGCCGATGATGTAACCGGATACCGCGTGTACCGGTATGACGAAAAACAGAAAAAATATGTTTATATGAAGCAGACGAGTGGAAAAAGCTTTACGGATACCGATGTGACAAGCGGAAAGACTTATCAGTACAGGGTGCGCTGCTTTTGGACCATCGGTGGGACAAATTATTATGGAAATTATTCTTCGGTGGTATCGGCCACCGTTCCGCCGGCAAAAGTGTCCGATGTAAAAACGGAAAAGCGCAGCAGTACATATGTGACACTTGGATGGAGCAAAATATCAGGTTCCAGCGGATACCGGGTTTATAAATATAACACAGCAGAAAAGAAATACGAAAGTGTGGCAACGATTGCAGGCGGAGCAGAAGTTTCTTATAAAGTTACAGGATTGAGCGGAGCTACAACGTACAAATTTAAAGTGAAATCTTATAAAAAAGCAGAAGGGGAAACCGTCTGGGGAGAAGCTTCTGACGCACATGAAGAGTGCACAAATCCGCTGAAGGTAAAAAATCTCCGGCTGCAGACAAAATCTTGTGCAGTCACATTAAAATGGGATAAAACCAGCAATGTAACCGGATATCAGATTTACCGTTATAACAGTAAAACGAAAAAGTATGATAAAATTGCTACTATTAAAAATAACAAAACATTTTCCTATAAGGATTCCAAATTGAAAAAGGGGACTGCCAGCCAGTATAAAGTCCGTGCATATAAATCTTATAATGGGAAAACGTATGTGGGTACCTGTTCGGATGTTACAAAAATAAAAGTGAAATAGGTAATAATTCATGGGGGATTCACACAAATAATTTCAGAATATTGAACAGAACACCATCGAATGCATTTCCAAAAAGCCACGCAGTAAAATATTTTGACTGCGTGGCTTTACATATTATTTAATATAAACATGGATCCATAGTGCTTCGATGGAATCAATCATCATCATCAGCAACTACTTTTACCGTATACACGACCGATTTTTTTTCACCCTTGGAATTAGTATAGCTGCAGGTGATCTTTGTTGTTCCGCACTTTTTAGCATAGAAATCCACTTCATGACCGGTTTTTTTCCAGTTTGCGAAATCGACAATATCCGGATTACTGATTTTCCACTTTAACTGGTTTTCCTTAATAGAGTCTCCCTTTTTCACCTCTAAATCAAAATCGTCCCAGACCTCCTCATACTTGACAGAAGCTCCGGACTTCCGGAGAGAGTAATCTTTCTTTGCCTCTGTTACAGATACCTTGATGGTGTCCCCGTAACGATCCTTGTTTTTCCCATATACATAGCACCGGATTTTTGCAGTTCCGGGTTTTACAGCAACAAAATCCATATCATCACCGGTTCTGTCGGAGTCTTCGAACCGCACATAGGATTTTCCGGAAACAATCTCCCAGCAGATATAATCGTCCTCTGCATCATACGGAGAAGTCTGTGCTTTCACTTCAAATTTCTTTCCCTGTGCGACGCTTCGCTTCGACTGTGCAAGCGTAACCTTGTCCGGTATGCCATGGTAATCGGCACGCGCGGGAACGGCACCGGTACCTGTGACAGCTGCTACAATAAGACATGCGGTTACAAACTGTTTCGTTCTTCTTTTCATATTATAATCCTCCTTAAATCAATTGGTATTTTGATTACATAATGATTGTATCATGCAATTATTAGAAAAATATTAGTAAATGGAGACAGAAGTCCGGAAAATGCAGCCTAAGATTGTCCGACCGGCATCCGCACCACAAACGTACTTCCCTGATCTACCACACTTTCCACAGTAACCGTCCCGTGATAAAAACGTGCGATCTCATAAACCATTGCCAGCCCAAGCCCGGTACCTTCGCCACCGCGGGAAGCATCCGCCTGGTAAAAGCGGCGGAAAATTTTCTCCTGTTCATTGCGGGCAATCCCGATTCCATCATCTGCAACCGACAGGACAAGAGAAGAATCTTCCTGCCAGAGCCACACCCGGATATGTCCGTTTTCCCTGCCGTAGCGGTACGCATTGCTCACAAGATTCACCAACAGACGCGAAAAAAGTTCCGGATTGACCGAAATCATGACCGTTTTCGTTTCATACTCCAGCGTAATCCCACGCTCCCGGATAAGCTTCATATCCGAACAGACCGCTTCCACAAGCTCCGCCGCATCAATGAAAGCGTCCGGATACTTCCCGGAGCGCATCTCCAGCCGGGCAAAATCCAGCATATGATTGATCAGCTTCGTCATTTTCTGCCCCTGCCTGCGGATCACCAGCAGGGCATCCATATATTCTTCGGTCGTCCGTTCCCGTTCCAGCGTGTAGTCACACTGCGCGGAAATCACAGCCATAGGAGTCCGAAGCTCATGGGACGCATCTGACGTAAACTGCCGTTCCCGCTCGAAAGCCAGCTCCAGCCGGTCAAGCATCTCGTCAAAAGTTGACGCAAGCTGGTGCAGCTCATCATCCCCTTCGCCGATATCAATCCGTTGTTTCAGATCATTTCCCTCACTGATCTGTTTTGCCGTCCACGAAATTTTCTGGAGAGGTTTCAATGCATGTCCGGCGATCAGATATCCGCCAACAGACGCCGCCACAACCCAGAGTGGCAGAAGAATCACAGCAGCCCGGATCATCCCGGACATCTGCCGCTCCCCCTGCTCCTCCGACACCATACCGCGAAGCCATAAATCGTCCAGACCGTTTTCCGAAAGCTTGCGGTCAAACACATAGTACCAGGTACCATCAGAGAGGAGCTTCTGAATCCGGGAATCCTCAAAACGCATTCCGGACACAATGGAAAACGCGGAATCACTTCCGTATAGCAGCCCCGAATGCTCATCATACAGCCCCGTGTATACCTCATTCACCTCATACAGAAAATCATCATCGATATCCAGATATCCCGAACCATGCCGTATCAGATAATCGTACCGTTGCTCCTTCAGCGCCTGGCTGGAAGGCAAAAGGTATTCCACCTCATCCACATTATTCTCCACCGCCTGTACCAGACAATCCTGTATCGTTTTGATCAAAATCTGACGGCTTACCGCAAAAACAGCCAGATAAGCAAAGAGCACGACAACGATCGATGCGGCAGTAAACCAGACCGTAATCTTCAAGCGGACAGACAACTTCTTTCGAATAGGTAACCTCTTTTTAACAGGCGATTTCTTCACAATAGCCAACTTCCTTCCTTATATAAATGACTTCTTCATAATCGATACCCCCCTGCCCTCAGACATCTTCCCGCAGCACAAAACCCCTGCCGCGGACAGTGTGGATCAGTTTGCGGTCAAAGCCATCGTCCACCTTCCTGCGGAGATAGCTGATGTAGACATCAACCACATTTGTCCCACCTTCATAATCAAAATTCCACACATGATCCTCAATCATTTCACGCGACAACACACGCCCCTGATTATACATCAGATATTCCAGCAGAGCGTACTCCTTCGCGGACAGATGGATTTCCATTCCGTTTCGTGCAACCGTGTGCGCACTGCAGTCCATCGACAAATCCCCGATACAAAGAACATTGCTGGAGGCACCGAAAGAAGTCCGCATCATCGCACGAAGCCGCGCGGACAATTCTTCAAAAGAAAACGGTTTGACGAGATAATCATTGGCACCCCGATCCAGTCCCTTCACCCGGTCGGAAACAGAATCCCTTGCGGTTAGAAACAGCACCGGCGTCGTCCGTTTCATGCGCCGCAGCGCATCCAGTACAGCATACCCATCCGCCTTCGGCATCATAATATCAAGAATCACAGCGTCATAGTCGGTGTATGAGAGAACCGCAATCGCTTCCTCTCCATCGAAGCAGCAGTCCACACTGTAACCGTCAGCGGTCAGCTTTTGAGCGATAATGTGATTTAAATCCTTTTCATCTTCAGCAAGAAGAATCCGCATGGTCATACTTCCTTTCCAAATTTAGTTTTATCAGTATAGCAGAAAAAAAACAAAAGCGCCACACCTGATTTCATCTCCATAATATAAACACAAATACATCATATGTATTAAAATTAGCAACAAAACAAAAATTACGAATAATTTAACATAAAACGCAAAAAGGAAGACACAACAAGGGAAAAATTGGTTAAAATGCTATATTGTTTTTTTCGGAAAAAGATATTATATTAAAAACATCTGATGAATTTCCAGATAAAACCAACAGAAAACAAAATAATAAGGGGAGAAAATAAAATCTATGTCTACAAAGAAAAGTACTATGAAAGAAAAGCTGGAAAATATGCAATTGAGAGAAAGGATAAATTATGGCTACAAAATGGTCATTATTATGATGCTGGTTTCAGGATTGCTCTCGGTTGTGGTCATAGGTGTGTTATTTTCCGACATGATGCATTATGTAAATAAAGTGAATGCCGCAGACCAGGCAGTAAAGGTCTGCCGGATTAATGTCAGCGCGGCAGCGAGAAATATCAGGGAAATGGCGTTGAATCCGGATACATCATCTTACGATGGTTATGAACAGGGCGTGAAAACTTTACTGGAAGAAGTGGATGCAAAGCTTAAGATTATAAAAAAATCAGGAGCCGTTACATGCAATCGAGGATGTGGCAAAGGATTTAACAGAAGGAAATCTGCACAGCACACTGGAATATCGTTCCGAGGACGAGATCGGAAGACTGGCACACAGCATGCGCAAGTCTATCCGTATTCTGGGATCTTATGTAGATGATATCGACCGCGCCATGAAACTTTTTGCGGAGGGACATTTTGATGTACAGCCGGAAGTAGAGTGGAAAGGTGATTTTATTGGTATTTTACACTCCTTTATGGGATTTGAGAAAAGCATGGCAGCCACGATTAAAGGAATCCAGAACGTGTCAGGCGAGGTTTCCGGTGCGGCAGAACAGGTGGCATCAAGTTCCAATGATCTGGCAGATGGTGCGACCAATCAGGCAGCTGTTGTGGCGAATCAGGTAAATATGCTGGCGGACCAGAGTGCACAGGCAGCGAAGGAATCTACCACACTGATCGAAACATCCGTAAAAGCCGTGGAAAACGGTATGGTCATTGCAGAACGGACCGCAACACAGCTGGAAGAAGTGGCAGAAAGCCTGCGTGGAATGATCAGTAAATTTAAAATTGCAGATTTTGAAGCATAATACAAAAAGGCAGAGAGCAGACAATAGCAGTGGTCTGTTGGGTGAAAGGGAAATGCATGTTGATTATCTGCAGGGCTATCTGTTTGGAAAGCCATGCGGCAAAAAAGAGTTTTATGAACAGTTTGTAAAAAGCGATGGAAAATAATTATCAGAATATTTAAGGAAGTAGTTGTATGGAAACAATTTTCCGGATGTGACGGAGCGACAGGTCACAGTGAAAATATTCAAAAGAATCTTTGAAAATATTGAAAAAATAGAAATTAAGGCACTAGGCGGCAGGAAAATAATACTCAGCCTTGGTGCATGCATTTATGATGGGACAGGGGATATCAGCTATGATACCCTTTACAGCAAGGCGGATGCAGCCATGTACCGGAGCAAAAAACAACAGGGATTTTGTGCTACGGTACATGGGGCTGCGGACGAGGTTTTTATACCTTAACTGTTGGGCTGAATCCGCTTTCGGTTATAGGCCAGATGCAGGTACATCGCATCATGGGCGCGGATCGCATCGTGGGCTGCAATTGCGTCTGCAATCTCCCGGTGTGACTCAATCGTTTCATTACGCAATGTGTTTCCGGTACTTTCTATGAGAAGTGGGATTGATCGGAAAATAACGGGAACCAGCCGTGGAACAACAATATTTTTGCTGCTCAGTGCAATGGCGGTATGCAGTTCAATGTCTTTGGCAGAGTGATCCTTATGGGCGTTTAACAGTTCTTCGGCTTCATCACATAAGGTATAGATTTTTTGGATTTCTTTATCTTCTGCATGCATGGCGGCAAGGGCTGCAATGGAAGGTTCCAGCAGAAAGCGGATTTCCATGAGGTCATGGATCAGCTTTTGTTTGTTCTTTATAAAATTAAGCCCGAGCGGATCGTTAATAACACCTGTGGAAGATGCGACATAGGTGCCGGATCCCTGCCGGATGGTGACGATATTCCGTGATGCAAGAGCCCTCATGGCTTCGCGGAGAGAGCTTCTTCCTACATTTAAGCGTTCACACAGAACGGTTTCATTTGGCAGTTTATCCCCGGGTTGTAAATTTTCTTCTAATATAAATGCAATAATGTCTTCCGCAATTTTTTTCGGGAGACTTTTTCCTTCAGAATTCGTCATATGATTTCCCCATTCTTTAGATATATAAATAGAAACAATTTAAGAATAATGCTTTCTGAACCGAATGTCAAAGTAGACTGGTGGATACTATCCAGAAATAGTTGGTATTTGATACTGTCTGACCGCATCAGCACCACCAGGCAGGAAGAGAATAAGGAGAATAGCGACGATCCATGGGAACAGTGTGGTAAAAATGTTATACAGGTCTCCCAGTGGATCCTCGCTGTAATCCCAGAAAGGTCTGGCAGGATCATCGATCCAGTAGACATTTATGATTGTCCGCAGATGGGATCTGGTACTGCTTAGCGGAGAACAGGAGAATTTTCTGCAGTACTCCTTTCCGGCTACCGTGTAAGTATACCTTGCCGCCCAGTAATTGTGGTCGGAATTTGACCGGTTGACCGTGATTCTTTTTGCATCTTTTTTTATAATCATTCCTTTTGTGACATGTCCGCGTTCTTTTGCAATTTCAATTTTTCTGCTCAGCCCAACTTTTCTTTTGGCTAAAAACTTCAGATCAATGATGTACAGTGGTATCAGCGATATAACGGCTACAGTTACCTGCCATGGATATTGGCGGATGGCGTTGATGATTTCTTTAAATTCCATGATTTCCCCCATTTTTGCTTCATATCAGGAAGCGGTTTTGAACACTTTCCCGGTACTGCCGTCTCTTATGCGGTCAGACCATGGAAAGGGATATGGTCTTTGTATCCTTTATTATAGGAAAACAGGGATTATTTGGCAATAAAAAATAACTGTAAACGTTTTCACATATTAGGCATATCTATCTGCATATTTCATGAAAGCATAACGACAATTCAGAATAAAATCCCCGGATTATTTGTCCTTAAATCCTGTAAAATACAGCATTTTTAGAAAAATTATATTCATACCAATCATGTATGAATATAGGGAAATAAAACGCAAAGGGTGAAAACGATTTCACGTTTTGCCTTTGTCATTTCCATACTGCCGCGTATATAATGCAGGCAACAACAACACAGGGAGGTGTGGAAATGGAAACATCAAACATTATAGAAGTCACACATTTAAACAAACAGTTTCTGGTGGATAAACAGCCGATGGAGGTGCTGCACGACATCAGCCTGCAGGTGAAACAGGGAGAATTCATTACCATCGTGGGGCACAGCGGATGTGGAAAAAGCACATTGCTAAAAATTATCTGCGGGCTTGTTGGTTATGAGGACGGACAGGTGGAGCGCAACGGACATCCGGTCACCGGACCCGGACCAAAATGCGGCATGGTGTTTCAGGATCATCGGCTGCTTCCGTGGTTGAAGATAAAAGATAATGTAGGATTCGGGCTTGGGGATCTGCCAAAGCAGGAAAGGGATGAAAAAGTAAGAAAACATCTCGAGCTTGTAGGGCTGGCGGGATTTGAAAACAGTTATCCGAGTCAGTTGTCCGGCGGTATGTCACAGCGTGCCGCAATTGCCAGAGGACTGGCGAACAATCCGACGATCCTGCTTCTGGATGAACCGTTTGGTGCGTTGGATGCTTTGACAAGAATCCAGATGCAAAAAGAGATTCTCCGGATTCAGGAAAAAGAGGGCACGACGATGGTTATGGTAACACATGACATTGACGAGGCAATCTACCTGGGAGACCGGATCGTGGTAATGTCCGCAAGACCGGGGGAGATCAAGGATATCATAGAAGTTGACCGGGCAGCGGCGGGAAAGCGCAGCGGAGCAGAGTTTGCTGCATATAAAAAGAAAATTTATGATTATTTCTTTGAAGGCAGTGATGAGAAATATGAAGTGGAGTATGTGATTTAGGAGGTGGGAAAATGAAAAAAACGAAACGTATTTTATTGGGACTGGCAGTTCCGGCGGCGGTACTTGTATTCTGGTATATCGCAACAACATTTACAGGTGTTCCAAATACGATTTTACCGAAAATTTCTTCGGTGATTTTGACGGGAGGCGATATGATACATACCGGACAGCTCCCGGCAGATTTGGGATATGCCATACTTGTTTGTGAAGAGTTCAGCTGCCTTGAATTTCACATGAACAGGGACACGATCAGCTGGATTCTAAAAAAGAATACAGGAGGTCGCTATGGAGAAATTGGAAAAACGGATTCATGATGACAGCAATGGTCTGGACTATGTTCTGGTCGGAGACTACTACATACCAGACTTGAAGCTGCCGGAAGAAAACCGTCCCATTGGGCGATGGGGACAGATGCACAGGGATTATCTGAAACAGTACCGCCCAGCCCTATACAATGAACTGCTTTTGGCGGGCAGGCTCTGGACATATCTGGCAGACCTGAATGAACAGGCACAGAATCGGTTAGACACCATCATGGAACAGATGAAAGCTGCCGAAGGTATCACTGAGGAATTGAAAGCCCATGAACAGATAGCATGGGTCAGAGCTGTCAATAACATTCGTAACCGGGTAGAGGAAACTATCCTCTCGGAATTGGTGTACGGAAAGGAGCCGCTATGAGATACCGCATTGAACGAATAGAAGGTCAACATTGTCATTTTGTTAATGGGCGGAAAGAACTTCTTGCCTATTTGAAACACACACAGGCGGGAACCATCACAGACATCCGCAAGATTTATCAGAGCGGCGTTACCGATTCTGTCATGGAACTGTATCTGCCGTATATGAAAAAATAGAATGTTTGTTATACCAAAACAGAGTATTTTTTGAACCACTCACTGAATTTTCCAGCGGGTGGTTCTTTTATTACCGCTTTTTCTTCTTGGGAACAAAGTAAGGCTGCGGCTTCGCCTTTCCCCTCTTGCTGTTGGGATTTTTCAACAGCTTTGACAGGCTCAGTATCCGTAGGAACGCAGAGAAGTCCTCGGAGGAGATTTTTTCAAACGGTATCATCATCTGGTCGCAGAACTCATGAATCATCCGTTCTTCATTACTCCCCAGCTGCATCGTGCGTTGGAACTTTTCCTGCACTTGCCTAAGCGTTGGCTGCGGATCGGCGGTTGTCGGGTCGGTGACATGGGCTTTGCGTATATCACGGACAATGCTGTCTAAATCATCATGTATCGTATGATGGAAGAAGTCACTTTCCTGAACCTGCCCTACTTCCAGTGTACGGACATAAAGGTCATCTTCTCCCGGAGCATGGCTGTTTAGGATTTCCTGCCGGGCAGCTTCCAGTACCATGTTCATCTGCTCGACACGCATATCCGCAATTCGGTCAACAAAAATTTCTATATCTGCCATCAGCCGCCGGAAGTTTGGGTGTGTGGCAATCTCGCACAAAAGCCGGTTGTTGATGGTGCCGCTGCTTAAAAGTTCTACCATATCATCGCTCAGATGCAGAGCCTGTAGCTCTGTGTTTGGGTGATTTTTATTTTCCGTCAGCCCCATCAGGTAGTCGGTGGACACGCCGTAAAATTTTGCCAGTGTTGCAATGGCAAAGGGGCTGATGTCCTTATAATCATCGTTTTCATATTTCCCCAGAGCCGATTTGGATAATCCCGTCTGCTCTGCCAGTTTTTCCAGTGTCAGGTCTTTATTTACTACCCGAAGGTCTTTTAACCGTTCTTGAATGGAAAGTTTTACGTGCATCGAAATGCCCCCTTTTTATCAGGAAAATCCTGTTGCTATTTACCATTATAGCACGTTTCCATAAGCGTGGAAATATGGCGTTTTTGTGGATTTTTCCATCGTTTTGGATATACGGGAGAAGCCCTGTTTTTTCGGTAGAATGATTCTTGTCAACAGACAGGAACCTTGAAAATCGAATGACCGGCTGCATGATGTATGACCTTTGGGGAAGTGACGCCATGACAGGAGCGCACCAAAAAGGACAATACGCCGGTGGGGAGCGTACCCGCTTGCAGGAGCAGATTGCAGATAGGAAACGGCAAAGAAGATTGTAACTTATGCGGGGTTTGCCCCGCTGTAAATAGAAGCTGCGTAAGCGGCTTCTCCATGAAATGACAGGAGGTTGATTTTTATGAAGTTAAGTATCAGGGAAAAGAAAGTGCTGTATGCGTTTGGCTGTCCCAACTATCAAAACACAGTCACAAGGATGAAATGGCTCACGGCGCTTACCGTTGATCCGGAAGCAAAGCGCCGGATGCTGGAACTTGCCCGGAAGCTGGAAATGGAAACCGATGAAAGCTGGTACAACTGCTTTTATCATCATCTGCGGGCTGAGATGGATGAGTATTACCGGGCAAAACGCTGTCTGCGTGTAGTCAGGAAAAGCACCGATTATGAGGAGGATTTTTATGATTACGAGGATTTTTATGAGGAAGCCGTCTAAATATGAAAAAGAAACCATTATCAACTTCAACGAAGCGGAGGACACCGCCAATATTTATACGTTCAACGCTGACTTGAAGCGTCGTCTGGCTGAGTTCAGCCGGAAATACCCTTTGCTGTGCCGGTTGGAACACAGTACCGCTGAGGGGAGCGTGACTTACGTGATGGACAAATCCCGCTTATCTATCCGGCTGGTGCCGCCGTATAGTGAGGAGCGCAGAGCCGCCGCCAGAGAATACGCTAAACAACACGGCTTTCAGGTTCTGCGGACAGAGAAGGAAAGTGCCTGATATGGGTGCGTTTTACGGTAAAACAACGGGTCTGCACCCAGCATTTTTATCGTGAAGATGCTAAGGGGTACTCTGTACCGTCTCCTATGTAAAACCGGCACATGAAGCGTTACAGAGCCGGAAGAGCTGACAAAAGCCTCCGCAGAGGGGGAGGTCAGCTTTTCCGGGCTGGGTACAGGGGTGCAGCACCCTGTTGGGGTCAAGGGGCAACGCCCATTGGCTGGGGTGAGGGACGGCAGTTCCCATCGGGTCAAGGGTGAAACGCCTTGGCAGGTCAAGGGCGGCAGCCTTGCCCAGTGAATTGGCGTTGCGCCGATTCGTACTGGGTATTACTTGTCGCAAAACTGCTCAAGGAATCGGCTTCGCCGCCACTCCCCTGTCGGGGAAAGAAAAAAGATTGGAGGGAAAAACAGAATGAAACTGACACGGCATAACGGCAGGTCTGGGAAACATGGCACTTATAATCCGAAGCACAATGACCGCAGCTTTGATTTGGAAAACAGTGAGCATATCAACGCAGAGCTTGCTAAGAAAAATGTGTATTGGGATTGCTACAACGGTTTCCGTAACCTTGCCAAAGAGGAACTTCTGGCAGATACATTTGAGGAAGTTGAGGAAATGTATTATTCTTCCCATTACCGCAGTTATGTAGAAGCACAGAATCAGAGGAACGAAAAAAACAGACACCCGGAACGAAACCGCACGACTTCGGATTTACTGAAAAATAAAAAGACAGCGCCAGAAGAAACTATCTTCCAGATTGGAACCATAGACAACCATGCACCGCCGGAAGTCCTGCTTCTGGTTGTGACAGATTTTCTGGCTGAGATGGAAAAAAGGTTTGGTAAACATGTCCATATCCTTGACTGGGCGCTGCACATGGATGAAGGTACGCCCCATATCCACGAACGGCACGTTTTTGATTGTGAGAACCAGTATGGGGAGCTTGCCCCGCAACAGGAAAAAGCATTGGAGGAACTTGGTTTTGAACTTCCTGATCCTGCACAGAAAGCAGGGAAAACCAACAACAGAAAGAAAACTTTTGATGCCGTCTGCCGCACATTGCTTTTTGATATGGCAAAAAAACATGGCCTGCACCTGGAGGAAGAACCGGAATACGGCGGTCGTGCGTATCTTGAAAAACAGGACTATATCCTGATGAAGCAGAAACAGCAGATGGAGCAACAGGAGAAAAAGCTGGAGGAACTGACCGTTAAGATTGAGGACATTGAAACGCTGGTAGATGAAGTTGCTGATGTTGCCTACGATAAGGCAGTTGAGGTTGTGAGCGATACCGTCCGCATGGAAACCCATAAAGAAGATATTCGTCTGATTGAAGAAACACAAAATTGGCTGCGCTCGCCGGAGCGTAAAGCACCAAAGAAAGAGCGTGACTATGCCATTGACCGATTAGACGGTGTAGTGAAAAAAATCAGAAATTCCATGCAGAATACGTTGCAGAAAATCCAGACCGCCCTGATGAAGCCGTCTGCTAAAAAAGCCGGAAAGGAACAAATCAAGGAAAAAACAAAGGAATCCATTTATTCCAAGCTTGCAAGAGGAAAGATTTCGGCAGACGCAGCCAATCAGGCTCGATGGGAACAGCAAAAACGGAAGCTTGGGAAAAAAAGGGACATGGAGATTTGACAGGCACTTATTGTTTTCATTTTCTGAAACGGTCAGTTTCTTTTCTATTTTGTGAGGTGATTTAGAGATGAATGTATTTGAAGCTGTGAAGCAGTCTGTCACCGCAAGACAGGCTGCGGAAATGTATGGAATCAAAGTCAGGCGCAATGGCATGGCGTGCTGTCCATTCCATAATGATAAAAATCCCAGCATGAAGCTGGATAAGCGTTACCATTGTTTCGGATGTCAGGCAGATGGGGATGCGATTGATTTTACTGCCCGTCTGTTTGGTCTGAACAGTAAGGAAGCCGCCCTAAAGCTGGCGGCAGATTTTTTCATTGTATTTGATGCCAAAGGGCATGACCCGCCGGGGAGAAAGAAGGTCAAGCCGAAGATACGGGAAGAACTGCGATACCGTCAGGCAGAACAGAAATGTTTCCGGGTGCTATCCGATTATTACCATTTACTGTGCCGGTGGGAACGGGATTATGCCCCAAAGACCCCGGAGGAGGAATGGAATCCGTTTTTTGTAGAAGCCCTGCAACAAAAGTCCTATATCGAATATCTGCTGGACAGTTTACTGTCTGACAATATCGAAGAACGGGCGTCTGTGGTGGCAGGGTATGGAAAAGAGGTGAGGAAGATTGAACAGCGAATATCAGAGTTTACCGCCAGCCACCCGGCAGGCGGTGATGAGCGCCGCCGATGCCATGCTGCCGCCCCGGAGCGTTGAGGAGATTCGGGAAAGCCTTACGGTGACGGAAAAGGGACAGACGGCGAACACCATCGGGAACTGTCAGACTGTATTCTGTCAAGACCCGCTTCTGAAAGGCGCTATCTGTCTGAACCTTCTGACTGACCGTGTGGACATTGTGCGGGATCTGGGCTGGCGCAGAAGTACCAGCGCCCTGACGGACACCGATGTGAAATATCTTCTTCTTTATTTTGAACAGAACTATGGGCTGACCAGTGAAAAGAAGCTGACGGCGGCGCTTTCCATTGTAGCAAATGAAAACTGCTATCACCCCATACAGGATGCGTTAAATGCCCTTGTCTGGGACGGACAGCCCCGGATTCGTTCCTGTTTGCATCATTTTCTGGGGGCAGAGGTGAGCGATTATGTGGAAGAAATGTTCCGGCACTTTCTTCTGGGCGCTGTCCGACGGGTATTCCACCCCGGCTCTAAATATGAGGAAATGCTCTGTCTGGTGGGCGGTCAGGGGGCGGGAAAATCCACCTTTTTCCGTCTGCTGGCAATGAAAGACGAGTGGTTCAGTGATGATTTGAAGCGGCTGGACGATGACAAGGTATTTGCAAAGCTGCAAGGTCACTGGATTATTGAGATGTCGGAAATGCTTGCCACCAGCACTGCAAAAAGCATTGAGGAGATACGCTCGTTTATCAGCCGTCAAAAGGAAACCTATCGAATCCCCTATGAAACCCAGCCAAAAGACAGGCTGCGGCAGTGTGTGTTCGGCGGTACTTCCAATACGCTGGATTTTCTGCCGCTGGACAGAGCCGGGAACCGCCGGTTCCTGCCTATCATGGTGTACCCGGAGGTTGCGGAGGTTCACATTTTAGAGAACGAATCTGCTTCCAGAGCCTATCTGCTGCAGGTCTGGGCAGAAGCCATGAGCATTTATAAAAGAGGCAGGTATTCCATGAAATTCACAAAAGAGATTCAGAAGCAGCTGGTGGAGGTGCAGAAAGACTTTATGCCGGAGGACACGGAAGCCGGACAGATTCAGGGCTTTTTAGAACATTATTCCGGCAGCATGGTCTGTTCCAAACAGCTTTTTAAGGAAGCGCTTGGACGGACGTTTGAAGAACCGAAACGCTGGCAGCTTCATAACATCAACGAGATTATGAACACAGTGGTGTCAGGCTGGAAGCCATTTTCCAACCCTCGGATGTTTGCCGGTTATGGTCGGCAGAGGGGCTGGGAGCGTGAACCTTCCGGCAACGAACTGCCCGGCAACGAAAGCGGATTTGTAGAATTGAGTGAGGAAGAATGCCGCCAGCTAGAACTTCCAAAGGAGTGGATTGCCTGATTTGTGGCGTTGGTTGCAGGGTTCATTGTCAGTTGGTTGCCGACTTTGTTGCCGGGGATTTTCGGGTCTGGATGCGGAAAAATCCTGTAAATAAGGTATTCTTTCATGAGTATCTATATCTTTGGCAACGAAAGCAACGAGATTTGATAAGAAAATAAGAAAAGTAAGAATGGAAAGCCAGGGAATAGAGAATATGTTTTTTGAGGTTCGTTGCCGGACTTCGTTGTCATTCCCTGTTGTCTGGCTCAATGTATCATGGAGGTAGCTTATGGAGAAAAATAGAAAACAAAATAAAAAGGTACAGTTTATCGTGGTGCGGGAGTTTTCCGGGGAAAAGCCCATGCGGGAAGCCTTTGAGGAACTGATCGAGCGTCAGACCTGCGGACAGTTTGAAAAATGGCGGCAGCATCGGGAAACGGCAGAAAAAGCTGCGTAAAACGGTTGAATCAGGGACAGGGACATGGTACTATAATGGTATCGTGTCCCTGTTCATAGAAGGAGAACACTATGAGCAGGAAAAAAGAAATAAACCAGAAAATCACGGCTCTCTACTGCCGCATTTCCCTTGAGGACGGCGGTGATAATGAGAGCATGAGCATCAGTAATCAAAAACTGATGTTAAAGGACTATGCTGAAAAAATTGGTCTGTTTCAGCATGAGTATTATGTAGATGACGGGTACACAGGAAGGAATTTCAACCGTCCTTCGTTTCAGCGCATGATTGCAGATATTGAAGCCGGGAAGATTGGCTGCGTCATTACCAAAGACCTTTCCAGACTTGGCAGAAATTATATTGAAGCCGGAAGTTATATCGAAATCTTTTTCCCGAAACACCGTGTCCGCTATATTGCCATTACGGACGGTGTGGACAGCCTGACCCGTCAGGAGATGGACATCACGCCGTTCAAGAACATCCTGAATGACATGTACAGCCGGGATATTTCCAAAAAGGTGCTTGCAGGACGTATGACCCGTTCCAGACAGGGAAAGTTTTGCGGCGGGCAGCCGCCCTTCGGTCTGATGCGTGACCCGGAGGACAACGGACATTTAATCCTTGACCCGGACACAGCGCCGGTTATCCGAAAAATTTATGACATGGCGCTGGATGGCTTGGGCTGTATGCGGATTGCAAAGCAGCTGATGGAGGATAAAATCCCTATCACAAGGGTAAAGGGAGATACCGCCTGTGATGTAAACTATTATTCATGGGGGGCTTCCAGAATTAGCCATATCTTGAGGAATCCATTTTATAAGGGCGCACATCTGGTCTGCCGGACACACCAGAAAGGGATTCGTTCCAACACCTATGACATTATCCCACGTGAAGATTGGGAAGTTATTGAGGACTGCCATGAAGCAATCGTATCCCCGGAGGAATGGGAACAGGTGCAGACCATTATTGACCGCAGACCGCCTGTTATGAAAGGCAATGCCTGTCCTTTTTATAACATTTTTCACGGCATCATCTACTGTGCTACCTGTGGAAAGTCCATGCAGGTGCGGTATGAAAAGGTGGGCAGAACCTCAAAGAACCGTTTTACCGGCGAAGAACGGGAACCCATTGATAAGGCATACTATATCTGCCAGACCTATAACCGACTGGGCAAAAATGCCTGTAGCAGCCACAAGTTAGAAGCAAGGGATTTATATAATCTTATTTTAGCAGACATTCAGGAGCTGGCAAAGACCGCACTTAAAGATTCCGATGCCTTTTACCACCGGCTGAGTAGCCGGATGGAACGCCGGTATATGGCAGATATATCTGAAATACAGAAAGAATGTGACCGGCTGACTGCACGAAATCAGGAAATTGACGCTATGTTTTTGAGCCTTTATACCGACAAGGCAAAGGGTGTACTGACGGAACAGCGGTTTCTGAAGCTGACTTCTGCTATGGAGCAGGAACAGGAATCCAACCAAAAGCGTCTGCGTGATCTGATGGAAATGATGCACCACTCTGACGAACAGGAAAGTGATGTTAAAGCATTTATCAAGGAAATCCGGCAGTATGCCACCATTGAGGAACTGGACGAGGTGGTGCTGCACCGGCTTATCCATAAGATTCTGGTGGGTGAGGTCAAAAAGATTGACGGTCAGAAAGTGCAGGAAGTTAAGATAGTCTATAATTTTGTAGGTGAAATACCTGAGATAATAGAATAATAAAAAGTAGCTCTTCTCCTATGTTTTGGAGAAGAGCTACTTTAGTTATTTTTTAATTACTAAATCGTATATCGTAACACTTAGTCCGGCCAATCCAAATAGGTGGAATCAACCAATGTACTGCCACTTGCTTTGAATGTATCCAGGAAAGTACAATCTTTTGAAATATTCAAGCATTCCCACAAGTAGTTTATCGTACCTTTCATATGGATTTGGCAAAATTGTTTATTACTTGAAATTTCGCTCCATGAATAGTTTGGTTCCCATGATCCCAATGTAAATCCCGTATCATAAGAACTTCCAACTAATGAAACACTTGATATTTTAGAAGAACTTACTGTGGCTTTGAAATCTTGTTTTATATATCCCCAACCAATAGCTGGAATCATACTCTCGACACTGGCAGTATAAGTGCCAGTTGCGCGTGTTGTAGGTAGAGGAGTAACTCTAATAGACATACTATCCATAGCAGTTTTCATCATTTCTACATAAGAGCGAACAGATGCTTCTATCTCAGCATCGCTAATGTTATCATTGATTGGCGTAATATGAAAATTTTCGAACCTTACACCAATTCCATTTTCTTCAGCCCAGGTATTCAATTCTTCAGCAGCGTACTTTTCTGCATTAAACTCTCCATTTGTATCTGCTGCAAACACTGTCATTGATGACGCAAGTATCAGACATAGTGATATTAAGAGAGCAAAAATTTTTTTAACATTATGTTTCATTACAATACCTCCTTTTTTATAGCTTTTCTGATTTTCACAGCTAATGCAAGGATTAACGTATAAATTAAATATGTAATAAACACATCTAAAAGAAATGTTCCTATACCAAAATGTATTGCAAAATCATCGCGTGCATAAATGGTATAGAATTTATACGGAAATCCCAACCATAAAGCATCTGACATTGTTTCTTGTGTAAAAGGAATGTATGCAAGAAACAATGTAATACACAGACTATGAATTAGCCTCTGTATGTTCCAAAATCTTTTGATATTGCTCACTTCCTTTCACAAATAACCCAATTAAACCGTTGCTTTTTATTTTCTTTTCTCTCCAACGGAATCACCCCTTTTTCAATATTTCATTATGCTTAAACCTATTTATATAATAGCATATTTTTCATTTCATTCAATAGAAAAAAATGATTATAGGACATCTTGAGCTTTTAAGAATATCTTCAATTCATCACTTGACATTGTGGCAAAGAATTAGTATAGGAAGGGTAGTCAAAGGATTTCTGGCATCGGCCGTAATCGGAATTATTCTTGGATCGGCAATGGGAATGTCGCAAACGGTAAATGCATTGTTCCATCCGTTTATTACCATAATACGGCAAATTCCGATGATTGCATGGATTCCTCTCATTATATTATGGGCAGGAATCGGGGAAGGTTCAAAAGTTATTATTATAGTTATTGCAGCATTGTTTCCCATTCTTGTAAACACGATGAGCGGAATTACCGGAACGCCACAGGGATTTGCAGAAGTTGCAAAGCTTTATAAGCTGGGAAAATGGCAGACATTTACCAAGGTATTTTTACCACATGCCCTGCCACAGATGTTGGTAGGATTAAAACTGGGACTTGGGGTTTCCTGGATGGCGGTAGTGGCATCGGAACTGATTGCGGCGACATCTGGGATTGGATACCGGATGAATGAGGCAAGAAGCCTGATGCGATCTGATAAAGTAATCGTCTGCATGATTGTAATCGGAATTGTTGGTATTGTGATGGATAAGATCATCAGTGTTGTTTTTGAAAGAATGACACCCTGGATACAGATAAATGCAAAAAGAGAGTAGGAGGAAATCATTATGAAAAAGAAAAATTGGATACCTGGAATTATACTTGCGGCGGTACTTGCACTGACCGGCTGCGGAGGTGCCGCACAGGCAAATAATACGGATACGGGAAGCAGCAGTGACACACAGAAAAGTGAAGAAAAAATAATTAAAATCGGTTCGCCAACGACAGACGGAACGCAGCTTGTAGAAAATGCAGGGCTGGCGTATAGATTGGGGTATTTGGATGAGGAATTGGAAAAAGCAGGGTATAAGGCGCAGTATATTGGGTTTGCACAGGGAGGAACCGCGATTAATGAAGCATTTGCATCGGGGCAATTGGATGTTGCATTTGTAGGAGATATACCGGAGATTATTGCAAAAAGTAATGGCTTAGAGGTAGAGTTATTTGCAAATCTGAATTCTGAGGCAGAAATGGGAATTGTAGCCGGGAAAAATTCCGGAATTAAAAAACCGGCAGATCTGAAAGGAAAGAAAGTGGTAGCTGCGTATGGAACCGTCACGTATGTATATCTGAATAACCTTTTGCAGGCAAACGGGTTATCGCTGGATGATGTAGAAGTGATCAATGACATTGCAAATGGTGGCACACTGGTTGCGTCCGGAAATGCAGATGCAGTTGTATCTACAGGTACAGGGGTATGGCAGATGAGTCATTCCGGTGTGGGAGATATATTGACAACATCGCAGGGAGATGCAGATTTGTCCTCACAGTTTTTTGCAATGGGGAGAACAAATTATTTAAAAGAAAATAAGGTTGCGGCAGAAGCAATTATTCAAGCATTACAGAGGGCAAAAGAATATATTACGCAAAATCCGGAAAAAGCATACGAAGCACTGGCGACATCGGATAACCCAAAAGAGTTGTATGAAAATATATATCCCAAGGAATCTGGCTTTGACAATTTGGATCCTCAAATTAAGGAGGAACAGGCAGAACGTATGAATTCGCTTGCTAAATTTTTACTGGAAAATGGGACCATTTCAAAGGATATTGATGCAAAAAGTGCCATAAACAATGAGTATTATGAAGAAGCAGGTAAAAAGTTTACAAAATAACAGGAGGGAACATAAATGGCAGAATTTAATGGAACAATCGGAATCACAAAAGAAGATTCCATCAGTAGTTATAAACCAGAAAAATCTTTAAATAACAGACCAAATATCATGTATATTGTTCTGGATGATATTGGATTTGCGCAGCTTGGATGCTATGGGTCTACCATTCATACACCAAATATTGACAAACTGGCAGAAGGTGGCCTGCGTTACAATAATTTTCATACGACAGCAATCTGCTCTGCAACCAGAGCCTCTCTTTTGACAGGAGCTAATCATCACAGTGCAGGTGTTTCTACAGTTGTAGATACATTGGATGGCAGTTTCCCAAACCAGACAGGTTATATGAACCCATCGTATGCAACGACAGCGGAAGTATTAAAAACTTTTGGGTATACCAATTTTGCTGTTGGTAAATGGCATCTGACACCGTTTAATGAAGCCACAGATGCTGGGCCGTTTCAGAATTGGCCACTTGGAAAAGGTTTTGACCGTTTCTATGGATTTATGGAAGGATATACGGATCAATATACACCGGATCTGGTAAAAGATAATGAGCGCATCCGTGCACCAAAGAAACCGGAAGAAGGATATCATTTGTCGGAAGATTTAGCAGAACAGGCCATTCGCCTGGTTAACCGTCAGCACATGGTATATCCAGACAATCCGTTTTTCCTTTATTTTGCATTGGGGGCAGGGCATGCACCGCATCAGGCACCGAAGGAATATATAGATCATTATAAGGGAGCATTTGATGCAGGCTGGGATGAAATCCGCGAGCAGTGGTTTGCAAATCAGAAACGCCTTGGTATTGTGCCGGAAAATACGGTTTTAAATCCGAGAAATGAGTTTGTAAAGCCATGGAATGAACTGACGGATGATGAGAAAAAAGTGTATGCCAGATATATGGAAGTATATGCGGGATTTTTGGAACATGCAGATGCACAGATTGGTAAAGTAGTAGACTATTTAAAAGAAATCGGAGAATTTGAAAATACGGTTATTGTACTGCTCTCCGATAATGGAGCCAGTGCCGAGGGCGGAAAAAACGGCAGGGTAAATCAGGAAAAATCATTGAACCTGTTGGAAGAGACCAATAATGTAGAATTAACTTTAAAACATTTAGAGGAACTGGGAAGCAGTGCATATTCAAATCCACATTATCCGGTTGGCTGGGCAAATGCAGGAAATACACCATTTCAATGGTATAAGTCCTGGGTACATTCCGGCGGAGTAAAAGATCCATTGATTGTGAGTTATCCGAAAGGGATACATGCGAAAGGGGAAATCCGTAACCAGTATTTGCATGTAATTGATATTGCACCGACAATTCTGGATATTCTTGGCGTAGATAAGCCGGATCATATTAAGGGAATTGCGCAAAAACCATATCATGGGCGCAAGTTTTGCAGGAACATTTGATGATGCAGGGGCACCGGATGTCAGACATATCCAGTATTATGAACAGACCGGAAACCGTGGAATCTGGAAAGATGGGTGGAAAGCCATCACAAATCATATTTATGACAAAGATTATATAAATGAAACGTGGGAATTGTATCATGTAGCAGAAGACTTTTCGGAGTCAGAGAATGTGGCAGAACAATATCCGGATAAGTTAAAAGAACTTATTGCCTTATGGTATGTGCAGGCAGGAAAATATGGCGTCTTACCATTGGGAGATGGACCATATCTGACGCAAAAGCCGGAAGAACTGCTTAATGTCGTTAAAGAAAATAAGTTCTATATTGAGCCACAGAAATTTAGTTATCATGGGGTATTGCATCCGTTAGATATTACGACAAAAACTATGTTTAATCGTAGAAATCATAAGATTACGGTTCAGATTGCACATGAACCTGATCAGGAAGGAATATTGTATGCAGCGGGAAACCGTTTTGGAGGTTATGTTCTTTTCATTCAGGAAAATCGATTAAAATATGCTTACAATTATCACAGGGAACAGGTATTTCAGGTGACATCTTCTGATCCACTGCCAGAAGGAAATGTTACTGTGCAGGTACAGTTCCGGTTAACGGATAAAGGCACGGCAGTTGCAGAATTATGGGTAAATGGCATATCACAGGGAAAGACGGAAATTACAGGCTTTATTTTCATGATGGAGGCACATGCATACTTGAAAGATGGTGGAACATCTCCTATTATAGATGATTATAAACTGCCATTTGAGTACCCTTCACCACTCTTAAAAGTGGAAATTGAAGCAGCAGGATTCTGGGCAGATAAAGAAGAATTAGAGGAACAATTTTTCCGTATTGACTAAACACAAGGAGGAACCACTATGCCAGCAGCCAGTATCTTAATCAAACCCGCATCCGCCAATTGCAACATGGATTGTAAATACTGTTTTTACAAATGTCTCAGCAGTCACAGAGAGGAATACAGTAAGGGATTCATGACCGAGGAAACGTTAGAGACACTTGTCCGGGAGGCGATTGCGTATGCGGATGGCTCACTCACCTTTGCATTTCAGGGAGGTGAGCCAACGCTGGCAGGGCTGGATTTTTTTCAAAAGGCAGTGGAACTGCAGCAGAAATATAATAATAAAAAACTGCAGATCGAAAACACGATACAGACCAATGGTCTGCTGATAGATGAGAAATGGGCGCGTTTTCTGGGAGAGCATCGTTTTCTGGTAGGGTTGTCGCTGGATGGTCCAAAGAAAATGCATGACAGGTATCGCAAGGATGCCGGAGGACAGGATACATTTGCGCGGATCATGCATTCCGTGCAACTGCTGGAGCAGTACCATGTGGACTATAATGTAGTGACGGTCGTTACCAATGACACGGCAAAACAGGCTTCTTTTCTTTATAAATTCTGGAAACGCAACCATTATCCGTTTGTGCAGTTTATTCCGTGCATGGATGAGATTAAACGGCAGGATGGGACGCAGGAGCGCAGCATTTATGCGGTGGAACCGGAGCAGTATGGAAAATTTCTGTGTGAGCTGTTTGATCTGTGGTATGCGGATTTTGCCACAGGGGAGGCGATGGATATCCGTATGTTTTCCAATCTGGCACAGATGGCGGCAGGATATCCGGCAGAGGAATGTGGAATGAACGGCTGCTGTAATTGTTATTTTGTGGTAGAAGGAGACGGAAGTGTGTATCCGTGTGATTTTTATTGCATGGATGCGTGGAAACTGGGAACCGTGAACGATGGATTTGTACAGATGAAAACTTCTGAAAAAGCAAAAGCATTTGTGGAGGCTTCCAGACCGGTCTGTGCAGCCTGTCAGGAATGTCTGCATTTTTCTCTGTGCAGAGGCGGCTGCCGCAGATGGCGCGAGCCGTTTGTGGATGGAAAGCCGGGGCTGAATCAGTTGTGTTCTGCATACCGGATGTTTTTTGCGCATACGGCAGAACACATGGAAAGGCTGGGCGCATATATCCGGCAGAAATATGCGGGAAGTGGAAAATAGAAAAATACTTGACATAAACACCTATTAAACATAGTATATAACTAGGAAATGAAACGGAACTGTATTGCCATAAAGACTGGATGGTTGGAAACACTTAGAACAGATGCTATGCCAGAAAGCGCACTGCAGGGGAGGAAAACGTGATATGTCAATCAAGGAAATTGCAGAAAAAGCGGGTGTATCCGCGGCAACGGTTTCCCGTGTACTCAATAATCCAAATTACAAATGCTCTTCTCCGGAAGTGCGTGACCGGATCTGGAAAGCGGCGATTGCACTCAATTATACGCCGAACACAGCCGCCCGCAATCTGAAAATGGGGATACAGAACACCGAAAAAAAGGTTTATTATATCGGAGTGCTTATGACCCGAATGGAGAAAGCAACAACAGATCCGTTTTTTAACGAACTGTTGCGGGTGATTGAGAGTGAGATCCATAAACAGATTGCAATCCTGACAAAAGTATGGTATATGCCGCTTTTTTCCAATGACAAAAAATGCCGGCGGGAGAATCTCGACCAGATCATTGATGGAATGTATGAGGAAACGGACCAGAAATGTGATGGCCTGATTATTATCGGGAAGTGCAATAAAGAGGCATTAAAGAAGCTGAATCAGAAGTACAAAAGTGTTGTTTCAGTGAACCGGAATTCCACCAATTATGAGGTGGACGAGGTGCTCTGTGACGGGCAGAAGGTTGCCATGATGGCGGTGGAGTATCTGATTTCGCTGGGGCACCGCAACATTGGGTATGTGGGTGACTGCTACAATGAGGCGCGTTATCGTGGATATCTGGAAGCGTTACATAAACATGATATGGAGCCGGAGGCAGCGTATATTATGCAGACGGGACAGACCGAGGCGGAAGGGTATGAAGCCATGCAGAAATTTCTGCAGTCGGAGGACCGCCCGACGGGAATTTACTGTGCAAATGATATTACTGCCATCGGGATGCTGAAATATCTTGGCACCAACAAAAACCGCTACTATGTCCCTTCCATCATAGCAAGTGATGATATCGAGGAGGCACAGTATACCCGCCCGATGCTGACTACGGTGGGGCTTCCAAAAGAAGAGATGGGAAAATTTGCGTTATACCTGTTGATTGACCGTATGCGCGGTGGACATAAAAGTGTTGTGCGCACGGAACTGGAAGGAAAACTTATGATTCGCAATAGCTGCACGGCCGCCGATGAGGGTGGATGGAGCGATTACTGTATCTGAATTTATATGGAAATGCCCGCTTTTATTTGATGATCAATCGCAGTCCGATGGAGTGATGATTGTATTTGAGTCTACAGGGGTATCTCTTGTTTTGTACCTGTAGATTTTATTTAAATTTCTGACGCTGTGGCCGCCGGTAGGGCATAGGTTTGCAAAACCGAAGTTGAGGGTTCGAATCCCTCCAGTGTCATTTGTCTGGAACGTTGGGACATATGGGTGAAAGGTCCGTTAAAAGTCCCGTAGTATGGAGCCGCAGGGACATATAGAAGAAAAGTCTCGTTAAAAGTCCCGTAGTATGGAGCCGCAGGGACATATGCAGAAAAAGTTATTTATTATGTCCTGCTTTCAGAAATTACAGGGACATATAGAGAAAAAGTTTTATGTTATGTCCCATTAGATTGCGTTGACAGGACATAACAGTAAAGAAATTCTCTATATGTCCCACTGGATTGCGTTGACAGGACATAACAGTAAAGAAATTCTCCATATGTCCCATTACATTTGCACCGCGGGATATATATAGCAGCTTTTCCTCCATATGTCCCAGAGTAGATGAAAACAAATAGCTGAATTGTAATTGGGCTCAAAGTCCGCTATACTATAGTCATAATATGGCGGATTATATTTTGTGGAGGTTCATATGGTATGTAATTTAAAATTGCCGGTAGGAATTGACAGTTTTGAAAAAATCAGAAAGAATGAATTTTATTACATTGACAAGACAAAGCTTATAGAACAGTTGGTGGAAACAGGAGGAGAAGTAACGCTGTTTACGCGTCCACGTCGCTTTGGAAAGACATTAAATATGAGTATGCTGAAGGCTTTCCTTGAAACAGGTGCGGATGTGTCATTGTTTGAAGGCTTATATATTGCAGAAAACAAAGCACTTTGTGACGAATATATGGGAAAATACCCAGTTATTTTTCTATCCCTCAAGAGCGTGGAGGGATTGAATTTTGAAGCAGCAAAGTATCGTATTACGGAACTGATAGGAAGAGAAGCACAGCGTTTTGATTTTCTTTTGGAAAGTGACAACCTTTCTGACGATGAAAAGCTGCAATATAAAGCAATTACCGGGATGCAAAATGGAAAGTTTTCTATGGATGAGGATATTTTGGGCTCAAGTATCCAGATATTGTCATATTTATTATGCAGGCATTTTGGGCAAAAAGCTGTAATTCTTATAGACGAGTACGATGTACCTCTGGATAAGGCATTTGAGAATGGCTATTACCGGGAGATGGTCTCACTAATCAGAGGTCTTTTTGGAATGGCGTTAAAGACCAATGACAGTCTGGCATTTGCTGTTCTGACCGGCTGCCTGCGCATTACAAAAGAGAGTATTTTCACGGGGCTTAATAATTTTAAAGTGTTGTCCATCCTTGATCCAAGATTTGATGAACAGTTCGGCTTTACAGATTATGAAGTAAAGAAAATTTTGGAAGATTATGGTCTGGCATCGCATTTTGAGGAGACAAAGGAATGGTATGATGGGTATCATTTTGGCAAGGCTGATATATATTGTCCGTGGGATGTCATAAACTATGTGGATCAGCTAAAGTATGACCAGACCGCCGAACCACAGGATTTCTGGTCGAATTCGAGCGGCAATGCCATAGTCCGAAGGCTTATAGATAAAGCGGACGTTTCCACAAAAAATGAGATAGAACGTCTGATTGCAGGGGAGAGCATTGAAAAGGATGTAGCACCGGAACTTACTTATGATGAGATTGATAAAAGTATAGAAAATCTATGGAGTGTACTTTTTACAACGGGATATCTGACACATAAGGGCCGCACGGAAAGTGGAAAATACCGTCTTGTGATTCCAAATAGGGAGGTTAGAAATCTTTTTGTTAAAAAAATCAGAGAGTGGTTTTCTGATGTGACGAGAAATGACGGAGAGACGCTTGATAAGCTCTGCAATGCATTTGTAAATAGGGACGTGGAAAAAATTGAGAAGATATTTGGTGATTACCTCTGGAACACAATCAGCATAAGGGATACAGCGGTTGCAAAGGAGAAGAAAGAAAACTTCTATCATGGAATTTTGCTCGGACTTTTAGGTTACAAGTCAAGCTGGCTTACAAAGTCAAATGCAGAGTCTGGAACAGGCTATAGTGACATCTTAGTGGAGGTTCCGACAAACAGAACCGGAATCGTAATCGAGCTCAAGTATGCTGAGAACGGGGATCTTGATGCGGCATGTGAAGAGGCTTTGAAGCAGATCAAAGAAAAAGATTATGTGGCAAAGCTAAAGCAGGATGGAATGAAAAATTTCATCAGGTATGGAATCGCGTGCTTTAAGAAGGTGTGCAAGGTTGCGCTTGGAGAATAACAGATTATCATTTGCTTCTTTTTTCTGTCATTGACTCTGGTTAAGAAAATCATAATTTTTAAAAAATGAATACTAAATTGCTTGACTTAATAAGAATGAGAATATATTATACTTATATAAAAATACTTTTGACATAAATGGCATATGCTATTTATATAATTGGGATGCAACTCCTGATTTCTCCGCTGCGGAGAGTTTAAATATGAGCAGAATGAAAATAAAGTTGCGTGAAGAGGCTCTGAAGCGATTCAGAGTCTTTTTTCATAAAAGGAGATTGATTTGTTTAGAGCAGAAGAACTGTGTGGACTTTCAATAAAACCTAAAATTAACGATATTGATCTTAATGTTTTGCAGGATTACTATAGAAAATTTTTAAATCCATTTGTTTATCAATATGATATAATAGAAGGAAAGAAGCAAAGTTCTATTCAATTAAGGTTTGATGAAGCAAATTTTTGCCATTTGTTGGGAATTGAATCAATTGTAAAATATACAGTTCCTAAAAAGAAAATATGTAATTATAAGGGGCAAGGAGGATGGGATTTTATACAGAATTCAGGTCTTTGTTTTAATGATTTAAAAAAGATAAATAAGAGTAAATTTAAGAGTGTAAAAGCTAAGTTTGTTTATTTTTATCTCATGACAGATATTGTAGAAAATCCAGTTGCGGTTAAGTTTAAAAATCAAAATGTAGATCCACCAACAAAAATTGATTGTGATATTTTATTTTATACCAAGGATGAAAATGCAGTTATACATCTTGGAATAAAAAAGGATGAAGTATTGGGCTATTATATTCCGAAAACTTTCTTTGTTGAAAAACTTGGAGTGAGTGGAATAGATAGTTACATAGACAAGCAAAAAAAGATAATAGCAAAAAAGAAAAACAGAATTATTATGTTATAGAGATGTGCTTTGTAACATAAATAAAGATCTTGTAGAGTGAAAATTGCAAATTCTGCTCGAACGGTACGCTCATTCTGAAATCGGCGGTACATTTATTCTGATTTAGCGGTATGCGTTCTATCAGATGAAAATTGAAAATGCAGGTTCACAGAAAATAACATGGAAGTCTTCTAATGAAAAAGTCGTGAAGATTACTGCAAAGGGGAAAGTGCATTCGGTAGGTGCCGGTGGAGAAAGCTGTACAATTACAGCAACTGTTGGAAAGAAAATATTGAAATGTAAAGCAACAGTTATGGACGTTCAGGATTATGGATTGAATAATTATTTGATCTGGTTATCCAATTGGACTTATACAGGATATGACATTAATGGGAAAAAGTAAATAATGTAATTCCGCAATATATGGAAGTGTTTAAGTATAAAGGAAAATACTGTTATGTGATTGAAACGGAAGGTGGCAATCAGGGAACCAAATATGTGGCATACGATTATGATGTAGTTGAAATTGGAAAGAAATTGCCATCTTGTATGAAAAAACCAATGTATGTTGTTTATGAAGATGGAAAAGATTCCCATCTGGCAAAAAAATTGCCAAAAGGCAAGGTGGGAGAGCAGGCAGTAAATATTCTATTGGATGCAAAAGGAAACTTAGTTATAGAAAAAGCGCGTAATTATACAAGTAAACAATGGAAGGCACGTTTGAAGAAATTGGGATATTAATAAAGTGCAATAGAAATCAGAATTACTTTGTTGAATTATGAAATGGTGTTTAACTCCAAGAGTTAAACACCATTTTTTCGAAATACAGTCATCCTTGATTGTATTTTTATACCTACGGTTTCTTTTGCTTTTTGGGGGCAAAATCCTTCATGCCAGGAATAGCACCTCCGGCTACAGCCCAGAAATACAGGCTTGCCACACTGCAATACGGACTTAATCTCCGCCGGTATTTTTCGAACAGTTTGCGGTCAATTTTTCTGTGGTGATAAACCATCCGCATGCCGCGCTGGATTGCCAGATCACCAAAACTCAATACATTTGGACGCTGCATACAAAACAACAGAATCATTTCCGCGGTCCAGACACCAATTCCCTGTAAAGAAGATAATTCTTTTATGGCTTCTTCGTCCGATTTTTTCCAGATTCCGTCAATATCAAAAGTTCCGTCCTTTACTTTTTGGGCAAAATCGGTAATATACCCTGCCTTTCTGAAGGAAATTCCCAGTGACTGTAAATTGGAAACTCCGGCACTCAGTATGGTATCTGCGTTAATGATACCATACTGATCATTCATTCTTTTCCAGATTGTTGCCTGTGCTTTTGTTGAAATCTGCTGACCGATGATATGATGAATTACGGCTGAAAATAAATCGGTGTTAACTTCCCGTTCAATCATTCCAATTTTATCGATAATTTCTGCGAGGCGTTTATCTTTCTGTTTGAGGTATGTAATCTCTTTTTCTCCGTATGCAAAAAACATTTTTATTGTCCTTTTTATAACTGTATTGTAATAATTTACCATATTATTATATCACTTAACAGGACAATAAAATTATAAAAACGAAAAATGAAAAATCATAATAGCCATTAAGACAATTTTATTTTATCCATAAAAACAATTATTTTGATGGTTATTTCTTTATTTAGATAAAAAAAGGTGTTAAATTAAATAAAAAGAGTAATTGCATGGAGAATATGAATATGAGAGCAAAAAATTTTGCAGTTAATGAGTACGTAACTTCGGATGAAATTAAAAAAATAAGAAAGAAACTCCATTTGACGCAAAAGGAATTTGCACAGCTGGTAGGAAGTTCCAAACCAACCATTGAGCGATGGGAAAAAGAAAATGCACAGATCAGGGGACCGATTGTGTTATTGATTGAAATGCTCAATCATGATATGGATTATGTTGTGTCCCTAAAAATCCCCCCCGAAGAAATTGCAGATCCGTCAGTCTTCCAAGGGAAATCAGCTTAAGTGGGAAAACAAAGGGGTGTGGTATAAAGCAGATTACACCGGATATGAAGGACTAAGTGAATATCTGATTTCGAATTTGTTGTGCAGGTCAACACTGCATGAGGCAGAATTTGTCCGGTATGAGCCGGAGCAGATCCGGTACAGGAAAAAAATTTATGAGGGTGTGAAAAGTGAAAATTTTTCTTTCTTGAGAATATGACCATCGGGAGCATTTAAACCAAAAATCAGAACGTGTACAGAAAAAACACAGGCAGAAGGAGTATAATCAAATGACTATTCGAAGAGCAAACGAAAACGACATTCCAAGACTGCTGGAACTGTTAGAGCAGGTGCTTCAGATCCATGCAGATATCCGGCCGGATATTTTTATCCCGGGAACCACAAAATACACAAACGAAGAACTTGCACAGATGATAAAGGATGATACCAAACCGATTTATGTTGCAGCAGATGAGAATGACAACTGTCTCGGCTATGCATTCTGTCAGTTGCGGGAGCAGCCATTTTCCAACAATATGGTGCCGTTTACCTCGCTTTTTATCGATGATCTGTGTGTCGATGCAAGTACCAGAGGACAGCACATCGGAGAGAAGTTGTTTGTGCATGTAAAAGAGGAGGCAAAGCGTTTAGGCTGCTATGAAGTGACGCTCAATGTCTGGGCGGGAAATACCTCGGCGGAGAAATTTTATGAAAAGATGGGGCTGAAAACCAAGGAGCAGCAGATGGAGTATATTTTATGATAAATATCCGAAGTGCAAAACAAATGGATCTTGCCCGGATTGAAACGATATACAACCACATTCATGATGAGGAAGTCGGCATTGTACCGTGCGTGTTTAACGGGATTCCGGATGTACAGCTTGTGTGTCTTGAAAAATACCGGCTAATCTAAAATACAACTTTAGATTAGCCGGTATAATTTTATTGATTTTGTATATATTAACGACTATAATAAAATAAGAGTTTAGATTAGCCGGAGGTTTGTTATGCCATATATACAAAGAGCGATAACGCCAATATTGAAACAAAGAGTGTCTACCAGCAAGTGCATGTTACTGGTAGGAGCCAGACAGGTCGGGAAATCAACACTTATAAAGCATGAATTCAAGGATTTTAACCGGGCAAATTTTGATGACAGACTGACAAGAATGCAGGCGAAGGAAGAACCTAAATTGTTTTTTTTAAACAATCCACAGCCGCTTTTTATAGATGAGGTTCAAAAAGAAAGCAGTATTCTGGAAGATATCAAGCAGATTGTCGATGAATCGGATGAGCGAGGAATGTTTATTCTTTCCGGTTCTCAGAAACTTGAACTTATGAAAGGCATGAGTGAATCGTTGGCAGGAAGAGTGTCAATCTCAGAGCTTACCGGATTATCCATGCGGGAGATTTATGGTGTAAAATTTAACCGGCATTTTATCCCAACCGATGCATATATCAAAGAACGTGAAAAAGAGATTGTAAAATATGACAATATATGGGAAATTATCCACAAAGGATCTTATCCCGAGCTTTATGATATAGACAGGGACTGGCAAGAATATTATTCTTCTTACGTTGCAACTTATCTGGAGAGGGATATCAATGAACTGGTGGCGGCAGATGGTATTACATTTACCAAATTTCTGACGGCAGTTGCTGCAAGAACAGGTGAACTTCTCAATTATTCCAACATAGCAGGAGACGTCGGGGTAAGTGAGCCGACAATTAAGAACTGGATATCTATTTTGGAAAGAACCGGAATTGTATATCTGCTCCAGCCGTATAGTGCGAGCGCACTTAAAAGGGCAATAAAGACACCAAAACTTTATTTCCGGGATACCGGACTGGCATGTTATCTTACCAGATGGCTTACTGCCGATACATTGAAATGTTCAGCGGTTGCAGGGAATATGTTTGAGACATTTGTAGTGTCTGAAATTTTAAAATCCTATTCCAACGAGGGCAAAGATTACAGATTTAACATCTTTTATTACAGAGGAAAAGACAGAAATGCTTCCGGTGAAAACGAAATTGATCTTGTGATAGAGGAGGATGGAGTCTTATATCCGGTCGAGATTAAAATGTCCGGCAATCCCAAGGCAAGTATGGGAGCAACGAATCAGGTATTGGATAAGGTAAGTGATAAAAAAAGAGGTCTCGGAGTTATTTTATGTCTGATTGATAAAAAGACATATTTAAGAGAAAATCTTGTTGCATTGCCGATCGAATTTATATAAAAGGGGTGATCCCATGATGTTAATGTGTAAAAACACACCTGTTTACGACATAGAAAATGAAAAAACATTAAATTATAATCTTCTTCCGGGGCTGATGCAGCAAAAAGGTGCAGACAATCACACCTTCACAAAATGGATGAAATACCGCTATTCCTCAGGTACCAACACGATAGCACGGAAATTAAAGGGCATCACATTCGGACAGGGAGCGCGTATGCGCATTAACCGTGAGACCAGAGCGTTGAGTTTCAGCGACTGTTACTGGATAAAAGCCGAAGATGATCCGATATATTTTGAGGAGATCAGTCCGTATTACAAACCTTTCTGGGACGGAAACGAAGAATTTACAGGACAGGCGGCACCGACACTCTACGTGGGTGGTGCACTGTCAAAGGAATGGAAACAGGACGGAAAGCTCTACAAATATGGCGATATTTCCGTGGAACTGCAATGTATTAAGCTTTGCAGGGAATGCGGAATTTCTGTAGAAAGAGCAGATGAGACAGACGGAGGAATCGCAATTTCTAATATAACTTCCCCAAAGGTGATGCTTGAGCAGGCAGATCAGTCGGGAAGAATTGATCCGGATGATTTTGATGAGCAGACGATTATAGATCTGTTTGGAAAAGCCGGAGCGCAAATGCTTATTATAGATGCGATAATCGGAAATGGAGACCGGCATGCAGGTAATTTTGGCTGGATTAGAAATACGGATACCGGAGAGTATGTGTGCATGGCACCGTTGTATGACTTTGATCATGCATTAGACAGCACGTTAGAGTCTGACCGACTTTTGACAGATGCGGTTAAATTTTGTATGCCGTATGAGGATGAGATGGTGCGCATTGCGGGTATAGCCCAGGGATCGGAAAACGAAGTATTTAAGAAACGGGCACAGAGCATTTTGAAGTTGCTTGATGCCGGAAAATGAGGTAGTGATGTACCTGAATTCGGAAATATTTTCTATGAAGCAAAAATCAGAAAACAATTGGTGCCTGACACAATAAACAACGGGCGAGACAGGCATAGAACAAAGAATTATGCAGCTTTTTCCACCTCAAATTTCCAGATATGCCGGATTTGTGGCAAAAGTCGATCCATATCCCAGTGTTTTTCGCTGTTTTTGGGGCTGTTGGGATCATTGACGACAACGCGTCCTTTGGAATCGATGCCGGTGAGAACAATGAAATGTCCACTATAAGTAAAATCTCCGGGCAGCATGGAGCAGATCATCGGGGTGGATGAGGTAAGATTTTGCCGGATATAATCGTTATTTATGGTTCCCTCTGTGGATGTAAGGCCCAGCTTTTTTGCACCTGCAGTCATCAGATCCCACGAAGTGCCCTGTCCACTGATATAATAACCCTGTTTTTGCGAAAATTGTGCCACTTTATAAGGATTCCACGTTGCTTTTCCAGTTAATCCGCAGATAACCATAGAAAGTGAAGTTGGACCACAACCGTTGACACCAAGGAAATTGCTGCCATATGTTTTGTACCCCCATCGCTTATCCCACTGGATGAATAGAGGAATGTTGTCTTTTCTTACTTCGTGTGACACATCAAGGTCAAAGGATTTGTTTTTGTATTTGTGATAATTTTCTACAAAATCGGTTGCTTCCGGATATTTTTGCTCAAACTCGATAAGAGAATCTGGGAGTTGTTCGTGCATGGCTGTTTCGTAGGATTGATGGGAATAAAATCCGATGATGATGAAAAATATTAAAAATAATGGTAGAAAAATTTTTCTTTTGCGTTTCTTTTTTTTCTGTTTCATTATACGGTCTCTTTTCTTTTGTTTTCCTAAACGGATAGCTTAATCATAGCATATATGTTTTAAAATAAGTCTTAATATTTCTTAACAAATCTTAACATTTTTACAGAGTGATATTATGTTATAAAAATATGGTACAATACTATATAAATTAAATAATGCTTGATAAATGGGAGAAAATATGGATGAAATAACAATTTTGATTATTGAAGATGATGAAGATATCCGGGAAAGCGTAAAGATATTGCTGGAAAACGAGGGTTTTCATGTAATTGAAGCGGATAATGGAATGGATGGGCTGCACCAGATTTCAGAGGATACGGATCTTGTTATTTTGGACATTATGATGCCTGGGATTTCTGGTATCAAAACCTGTGAACAAATACGCAAGGTTTCCTATGTGCCGATTTTATTTTTGACCGCAAAAAGCAGTGAGAATGATAAAATTATCGGATTTACAGCCGGGGCAGATGATTATCTGGTGAAACCATTTTCTTATGCAGAATTGCTGGCAAGGATTAAGGCATTGTTGCGTCGAAAACAGGTTTATACTTGTGGAAACATGAAAGAAAATGGACAAAATGTGTGGATAAAAAAAGGAGATCTGAAGATCAATACTACAGGAAATAAAGTATTTTCAGGGGATGAGGAGATTTACCTGACGGAAACAGAATATGAAATTTTGTCATTAATGCTGAAATACAGGGGAAAAATTTTTTCCGTACAAAACATATATGAGAGCGTCTGGCAGGAGCCGTTTTTCAATAATTCTGCAAATACCGTTATGGTTCATATTCGGAAATTGAGACTGAAAATTGAAAAGAATCCGCAGAAACCGCAAATTATACAAACGGTGTGGGGGAAAGGATACCGCATTGAATAAACGAAAAAGAAAACATCTGATGGAAAAAATGATCGGAATTCTGCTGTTGGGATTTTTTCTTGCACTGCTGTTGTTTTTGCTTATATTTTTTATGGGAAATGGAGCATTAAACCGGTATTTTGAAAGTTCTATGTATCGAAGAAATGTTTCTAAGGAAACCATAGCAATGTTTCAGGAATATGTATCCAGACATCATCTGGCGGCTTCCGACACGGAGCGTATCCGGGAGTGGGCAAAAGAAAACCATATTGGGTATTTTACGATTTCAAGAAAGCGCATGCTGCTTTACGATAATTATTACGCACTTCCAGTTGCCTTGGATCGTACAAAATCAGAGCAATTACACTATACATGGCAATATTTTCAAGAAGTATCGTTTACAGATGGGAATGCAGATGTATTTATATATGTGAATCGTGAGCGAAAGTATTATATCCTGGTAGATGTGGCTGCGGCACTTTGTGGTGTGCTGGTCTGGATTGGAGTGTTTGCGTTTGGTGTAAGCGGATATGTACGGTACATCAGGCAATTGAGTGGGGAAGTAGCGAAACTGGAAGATGGATTATGGTCGGTGGATTTTACTATAAAAGGAGAGGATGAGCTGACAGATCTGGCACGCGGTCTGGAGCATATGAAAACAGTTCTTTTGGAGAAGGAAGAAAAAGAACGAAATATGAAAAAGGCACAGAATAAACTGGTTCTGGGGATGGCACATGATTTGCGGACGCCATTGACTGCATTAATGGCATATCTTGAAATTATAAAAAGAGAACCCGAACACGATAAGGTGAAACTTTATGTAAAGAAAACAGTGGGAAAAGCGATTCAGATTAAAAATCTTTCAGATCAGCTATTTGAGTTTTTTCTTATCAATTCAGGGCAGCAGCCACAGATGGAAAAGTCGGAATCCATAGCTTTTGTAATGGAGGATTACTGTTCGGAATTGTGCAATGTATTGCAGACAAATGGCTATACGGTTACACTGGGATGGAAACAGTGGGAGGAAGTAAAGATAAGTGTTTGTTATGATTATATCGGACGCATTATGAATAATTTGTTATCCAATCTTTTGAAGTATGCAGACAAGACAAAAGAAAACCTGTTGGATATGGGAATTTGTCAGGATGAGTTTTTCTTTTCCATTATGAATGCAGCGGCAAATAAAGAACAGGATCATAGAGGAACGGGAATTGGGGTTCATAATATTGAAATCATGATGGAGCAAATGCAGGGCAGATGCGAAGAAGAATGTGGGGAGGAGTCTTATCGGATCTGCCTGTATTTTCCATTAGAAAAATCAGAAAATTCATAAAGAGACTTTCACCTTCTCATTGATATTCAGGCAAAGATGTCTGAGGGAAAATCGGCTGGTTATGAAAAAAGACAGCAAGAACAGGAGCCACGGCTTGTACTCAAATCAGAGTACAGGTCGTGGCTTTTCATACTATGAAATTTAATAGCAACTTATAAATTTACTAATATCTTGTGATAAACGAGCAATTCTCCTAAAATGTATTTGAACCATTGGTGTCTGACACAATAAAAAGTATTACCGTGACTGCCCCTTGCGGTAGTACATGTAGGAGTAGATCACCGGCAAAATGCACGGGAGGATGGCGAGCGCCATAAGCACCCAGATATTCTGGAACGGCGTGGTGACGATCAGAAGGAGCCCTCCGATCACCATGCATTTTCCACCGAACCGGTGCGTGTGATACCAGTTATCGGCATCATTCAGCGCCCACGAAATGCGGAAGCCAATGGTGTAATTCGGCTTTACCGTCGGCAGGAAGTTGCCTAATATCAAGTATAAAACTCCGATGAGCAGCCCACAAAGAAAACCAATATCAAACTGATACCCTAAATTATACCCATAAACCGTGCTGCATACAATGATGGAAAATACCGGGCAGATCCACAGGACAATAAAGAATATTTTTTTGTTGATGCTATTTGCCTTGGGATCAATGTTCGTTGCGATCACGCATACCAGATGCAGGATCAGCATGATCACCGGAAGCCCGAACACTGCAAAAGCCTTGGATGAGTAGCCGTCCGGTTCGTTGCCTGTGCTCCAATGGGTTGCAACGGAATCCGGAAGCTGCTTCCACAAAAGCAATCCGATAAGGATCGGGAGCAGCGTCGCAATCGATGTGAGTAATATCATTTTTTTATGTTGTCTGATCATGGTCATTTCCTCCTTTTAATTCAGTGATCCATAGCATGATCTCCTCAAGCACGGTGGTGTTGAGCTCATAATAGATGAATTTTCCTTCCCGCTCGTCGCGGATCAGGTCTGCCTCCTTCAAAACGGACAGGTGCCGGGAAACCGCCGCACCGGAAATCGAAAAATGGTCGCCGATCTCGCCCGCAGACAGCCGTGATTTCTTGAGCAGATTAAGGATTTCGCGTCTTGTTGGATCGGCAAGCGCGCGAAGCGTATCCTGCATTCCCAAACTTATCCCTCCTACGCTTAACATTTAACTTAATTGTTAAATGTATTATAACATAATACGTGTGGTTTGCAAGGGGAAATTAAAGTGTTTTTTGTAATTGCTCCCATTCATGTTTTAATAATTGATATTCTAAGCGGGTTTTCATTTTACCATCGTGCCATTCATAATCAATATGCTCGGCTTCTTTTATTAACCCGTTTTTCTGCATAACCCTCTCGGAGCCCTTATTCTCTGCCAGACACCCGGTTGTAACTCTGTACACATTGTCTTGTGTGAAGGCATATTCCAGAACCTTCTTCAATGCCTCCGAGGTGTAGCCATTCCCCCAATGCCTCGGATATGTAAAATAGCCCAGATGGACAAGCTTTCCTACCGGAGTGTCGGCTTCAACCGTATACCCGATGCTGCCAACCTGTTCGTGCGTGTCTTTCAGCTCCATGTGACAGAAATAGAATTTTCGCTCCGGGGATTTCATGTCAGACAGGACTTCCGCGAAATCCCGTCTGGCTTCCTCAACGGAATACAACTGTATGTCCTGCAGATAGTACATGGTCTCGGCATCCATTTTCAATCTGCTGTATGCCTCAAAATCCTTCTCTGTATAATCTCTTAAAATAAGTCTGGGGGTTTGTAGGTTTATCATTACAGCGCCATACTAGTATCTTACCTTCACGCCGTCGACTTCCGCTGTTTGATAAGGGAATTTCTGCAGCAAATCAAACAGTTCTGAAAGCATTGCTATTGAATATTCCGGTATTTCATCATCCGACTGTGGTTCGTAGTATGCACCGAGTCCACGCTTAGTGTATAATTGGTGCCTGACACAATAAACACAGGTATAGCTTTAAACTATGACAAACCGCCAAAGAAAGGTATTATACAAATAAACTCTGAGATGGTAGGATAACCTCAGCAAAACAAACAGACAAAAACCAGAAAAGAAACAGGAGGTTATCGGATAAATGAGCACATTAAAGACACCATTTCGTTATGATTTTGTAGGAAGTTTTTTAAGACCGGAAAAATTAAAAGCTGCAAAGAAGGCTTTTGAGGAAGGAACCATCACAAAGGAAGAACTTGACCGCGTCACCGATGAGTGCGTGACAGAAATCGTTGCAAAGCAGAAAGCAGCAGGCTTCCATGCGATCACCGATGGAGAGTTCCGCAGAAAATTCTGGCATCTGGATTTTATGTGGGGATTTGAAGGCATTGCCCACGAGAAAGATGGCGGCGGTGTACAGTTTAACGGAGAGATGGCAGATCTTGAAGCAACTTATCTCGTAGGAAAGGTAAAAGCAAAAGCACATCCGTTCGTGGAATACTTTAAGTTTTTAAAGCAGTTCGAAGATGAGCAGACCGTTGCAAAATATACAATCCCGGCACCGGCACAGATGTATCAACAGATGATCGTTCCGCAGAACATCGAGCAGACGAGAAAATTTTATGCAACCGATGAGGAACTGATCGAGGATATCGCAAAGGCATATCAGGATGTGATCAAGCAGTTTTATGCAGCCGGATGCCGCAATCTGCAGCTGGATGACTGCACCTGGGGCGCAATTGTCGGAGATGTCGCAAAGCAGAGATACCAGTCACTCGGGGTTGATATTGAAGAGGTAAAGGCTCGGCTCTTAAAGGTGAATAACCTTGCACTCGAAAACAGACCGGAGGATATGGTGATCACTTCCCACATCTGCCGTGGAAATTATCACTCTACATTCTTTACCAGCGGCCCATACGACTCCGTGGCAGATTACGTGTTTGCGCAGGAGCATGTGGATGCACTGCTTTTGGAGTATGACGATGAAAGATCCGGTGGTTTTGCACCGCTTGCAAAAGTGTCTCCGGACAAGAAAGTTGTACTTGGTCTGATCACAACCAAAAAGCCGGAACTGGAAGATAAGGATAAGGTGATCGCACGAATTCATGAAGCAGCAAAGTATATTCCGCTGGAGCGTCTGTGCCTGAGTCCGCAGTGTGGATTTGCATCCTGTGAGATCGGAAACAAGCTGACCGAAGAGCAGCAGTGGGCAAAACTTGCACTTGTGAAGGAAATCGCAAAAGAAGTGTGGAAATAAAACCGAAAACAAATAGGTGAGAAATTTTTTACCGGTTACTGTTTACAGGGAAACCTGTGGATGGTAACCGGTTTTCTGTTAATGACAGGAAACTATCTCCCAATATACAACCAGTTTGCGATGCAAAAGGCCAAAAAATAATGTGATATTCGTGATGAACCGGGGCTTTTAAATGATATATGATACCGGAGCATAACTGGAATTTATTCAAACATCAAATCACACATTTTTCCATGCACACACCACAACATTACATTTGAATCATTTACAAAAAGCGTTAACATAACATTACAAACAAACACACAAAAAATGTAAGGTAGGAGGAAAAAATATGAGAAAAAAATTAGTCAGTGCAGTGATTTGCGCTACCATGTTGGCTGGAATGATGGCAGGATGTGGCAACACAAATACATCTTCTCAGGCAGACAATTCTGAAGGGGGAAAAGGAGAACCAGTAACGATTAGTTATGCATGCTGGGATTCAAAACAGGCAAAACTGATCCAGACGATGGCAGATGAATTCGAAAAAGAGAATCCGGATATTAAGATTGATATTCAGGTAAATGGATGGGATGATTATTGGACTGCGCTTGAAGCAGCAGGAACAGGTGGGTCGCTTCCGGATACGTTCTGGATGCATTCCAATAATATTTATTACTATGGATCCAATGGACAGCTTCTCGATTTAACAGATTACATTGAAAAGAGCGATAAAGTTGATCTGGAAAATTATCCACAGCAGCTTGATGATATTTATAATATTGATGGAAAACAGTATGCCATTCCAAAAGATTACGATACCATTGCTCTCTGGTATAATAAGACGTTATTTGATGAAGCAGGTATTTCTTATCCGGACGAAACCTGGACATGGGATACATTAAAAGATGCAGCCAAAAAACTGACAAAAGATGATGGTTCCCAGTATGGATTCTGTGCAGGTCTTCATAATCAGGAAGGATATTACAATTTTGTATATCAGAATGGAGGGGAGATCATTACAGATGACAAGAAATCCGGATATGATGAGAAAGCGACTATAGAGGGAATTGAAGAATATTTCAGCTATGTAAAAGAAGGACTTTCTCCTGCAATTTATGATGATCAGGCAAGGGCAGAGGCGATTCAGAATGGTTTGTGCGCAATGGGATTATTTGGATCATGGAATTTATCCGGATTTGCGTCCACAGATTTTATGAAAGAGAATTTTGACTGTGCAGTTCTTCCTTCTGCAAATGATGGAACCCGGGCTTCTATTTTCAATGGACTTGGAAATGCTATTGCAGCATCAACGAAGCATCCGGACGAAGCATGGAGATGGGTAGAGTATCTGAGCAGTAAAGAGGGACAGGAAAGACAGGCAGAACTTGGAGTCGCAATTTCTGCATATGATGGAACCGCAGACAAGTTTGCAAATGCGTACTCTATGTTTAATACCAAATGTTATATTGATATGGTTGATTATGCACAGATCCGTCCATATTCCAATCAGACAAGTAAATGGGAAGATAAAGCATATGAGCTGTTGAAAAATGCATATGCCGGAAATGATGATGTTGAAACAGCATGTAAAAAGACCGCAGAAATGATGAATGAGGCATTGGCTGAAGAATAAAAATGCGGAGTAAAAATGTGGCAGCAATGTCTGTCACATTTTTACACTGACACAGAGGTATGAGTATGAAGAGTAAATTAAGCAAAAAAACATGGAATGAATGGCGATGGGGCTGGTTTATGGTTGCACCGACCATTATAGGTCTGATTGTTTTAAATATAATCCCGATTATTCAGACGTTTTATCTGAGTTTCTTCAAAAGTGGGGCATTTGGGAATGGCAATAAATTTGTCGGCCTGGATAATTATAACCGTCTGATCCACGATCCACAGGTGTGGTGCGCGGTCCGGAATACGCTGGTGTATACCTGTATGGTTGTTCCGATTACGGTAATTATTGCGCTTCTTCTTGCAGTTGTATTGAATGGAAAAATCAGGGGAAAAGGGATTTACCGGACAATTTATTTCATTCCAATGGTGGCAGCACCGGCAGCAGTTACGATGGTTTGGAAATGGTTGTATAACTACAAATATGGTTTAATTAACCATTTTCTTGAAAAACTGGGATTACATGGTGTGAACTGGATTGATAATCCGAAAGTTGCCATGTTTTCCATTGTGGTCATTGGAATATGGAGCACAGTAGGTTACAGTATGGTACTTTTACTTGCTGGTCTGCAGGAAATTCCAAAAGATTACTACGAAGCATCAAATATAGACGGAGCAAGCAAAGTAAGACAGTTTTTTGCCATTACAGTGCCACTGATTTCTCCAACATTGTTTTTTGTATTAGTTACAAGTATTATTACGGCAATGCAGGTATTTGATGTAATTTACATGTTGATTGATGTGACCAGCCCTTCCTATAACAGTACGGTTTCTCTTGTGTATCTGTTCTACAATAATTCGTTTAAATACTCAGATAAAGGATATGGTTCAGCTATTGTTATGTTGTTATTGCTGATTATAATGATCATAACTGTTATTCAGACAAAATTACAGAAAAAATGGGTTAATTATATGTAAAGGAGAATGTTATGCAGAGAAAACAAAAAATATCGATTATTATTTTACATATTGTGCTGATTCTCGGAGCGTGTATTATGATTTTGCCATTTTTGTGGATGGTACTGACATCATTAAAAACCGTATCTGAATCAACCTCCATGAATCCATTTATTTTTTTCCCGAAAGTGTTACAGTGGGAGAACTATAAAACTGTAATACAGCAGAATGATTTTATCCGCTTGTATTTTAATACATTTGTAATGATGATCTTGCGTGTGTTGTGTGCGGTTGTGTTTAGTGCAATGGCGGCTTATGCATTTGCGAGATTAGATTTTCCGGGGAAAAATATTCTGTTTGGACTGGTTTTATTTCAGATGATGGTTCCTGCGCAGATTTTTGTCATTCCGCAGTATCTTATGGTGGATAAAATGGGAATGAAAAATACGGTATTTGCGTTGGTATTTCCAGGTTTGGTTAGTGCATTTGGAACATTTTTAATGCGGCAGTTTTTTATGGGATTGCCAAAGGAACTGGAAGAGTCTGCAAGACTGGATGGATGCAATATCTGGCAGACATTCTGGAAAATTATGTTTCCGCTTACAAAGTCCGGATTAGTTGCACTTGGAATTTTTACGGCACTGTTTTCGTTTAAAGACCTGATGTGGCCATTAATTGTAAATTCAACGGCGGAATCAGCAACGTTATCATCTGCTCTGGCAAAAATATCCAGTGCTTATTCGGTTAACTATCCACAGCTTATGGCTGCAGCAGTGCTTGCTGTATGGCCGATGATGCTGATTTATATTATTTTCCAGAAGCAGTTTATTGAAGGTATCGCAACATCAGGAGGAAAATTATAGTGGCAATTGTTTTTTCGGAAAAAACACAGGAAATACATATTTTTAACCGCTGGATCAGTTATATTATCCAAATCATGGATAACGGAGAATTGTCTAACCTGTATTTTGGAAAAAGAATCGGTCATAAAGATGATTTTTCCTATCTTTTGGAAGGTGGACTCCGTTCATTGGCAGTATATACAAAAGAAAATGATTATTTTATGAGTCCACAATATACACGGATGGAGTATCCATGTACGGGAACGGGCGATTTTCGAGAGCCTGCATTTTCTGTGAGACAGAGCGATGGAAGCCATGTAGTGCATTTAAAATATCAGGGATATACTGTTTATGCGGGGAAAAATGCGCTGGATGGCTTACCGGCTACGTATGTGGAAGATAATGATGAGGCAGAAACTGTAGAAATTCAGTTATGTGATGAAATGACAGGTCTTGTATGTATTTTATCTTATACCATATTCCGTGATTATCCGGCAATCGCAAGAAACGTAAAATTTGTAAATGGTGGAACAGAGGCTGTTTATCTGGAACGGGTACTCAGTGCCAGTATTGATTTACCGGATTCCCAGTACGAAATGATCAGTCTGACCGGTGCATGGGCCAGGGAACGACATGTCAGTACAAGGATGTTGAGCCATGGTATTCAGGCAAGTGGCAGCCGCAGAGGAATCAGCAGCGCAGAGTATAATCCGTTTCTTGCTTTAAAACGTCCCGAAACAACCGAAGATACCGGGGAGGCATTGGGATTTAGTCTTGTATACAGTGGCAATCATCTGGAACAGGTGAATGTAGATACTTGTAATATGGCAAGGGTACAACTTGGTATTCATCCGGAAGGGTTTGACTGGAAGCTGTCTGCGCAAGAAACTTTTCAGAGTCCGGAAGCAGTTATTGTGTATTCTACGGAAGGGCTCAATGGCATGAGCCAGGTTTATCATAAATTGTACCGTACCCGTCTGGTGAGAGGATACTGGAGGGATCGGCCAAGACCGCTTTTAATTAATAACTGGGAAGCAACCGGTGTGGATTTTACAGAGGACAGTATTTTAGAAATTGCCCATGCGGGTCAACAATTGGGATTGGAATTATTTGTTCTGGACGACGGATGGTTTGGCTCAAGAAAGGATGATAAGTCCGGTCTGGGTGACTGGTATGTGACTGATTTTGAAAAACTCCCAGACGGGATAGAAGGTCTGGCTGAAAAAATCGAGAAAATGGGAATGAAATTTGGTCTGTGGTTTGAACCGGAGATGGTAAATAAAGATTCTGATTTATACAGGAAACATCCGGATTGGATTTTGTGTGCACCGGGACGTACTCCCTCTCCTAGCCGAAATCAATATGTCCTGGATTTTTCCAGACCGGAGGTCGTAGATTACGTTTATGACCTGATAGAGAAATTGCTTTCCGGTGCGGCAATTTCTTATATAAAATGGGATATGAACCGCTATATTACGGAATGCTATTCCAATGAAAAATCTCCAGAAGAGCAGGGAAAAGTTTATCATCAGTATATTCTTGGCGTATATCGTTTATATGAGCGGTTGATAGAAAAGTTCCCGAAAATATTATTTGAATCCTGCTCCAGCGGAGGGGCGCGGTTTGATCCTGGTATGCTTTATTATGCACCTCAGACATGGACCAGTGATGATACAGATGCCATGGAACGCATAAAAATTCAATATGGGACATCTTACGTATATCCATTGTCAAGTATGGGGGCACATGTGTCAGAAATTCCGAATCAGCAGGTTGGAAGATCAACGCCATTGAATACGCGGGCAAATGTGGCAATGTTTGGAACTTTTGGATATGAACTTGATTTAAACCAGCTGACAGAAGACGAAAAGAAATGTGTTCGTGAGCAGGTAGCGTTTGTAAAAAAACACAGATTACTTATTCAGCATGGAACATTCTATCGTCTGTTAAGCCCTTTTAAGGGGAATGAAAGTGCGTGGATGGTTGTCTCGGAAGATAAAAAAGAAGCATTGGTTGGATATTACCGTTTGCTGGCACAACCCAATGAGGCATGGAAACGTTTGTATTTGAAAGGGCTGGATGCAGAAAAACAATACCGTATTGAAGGAAAAAATCAAATAAAATATGGCGGGGATGAACTGATGTATACCGGAATGGTGATAGAGAAGAAAACACTATGTCCGTCTGGAACAGATTATAGTTCAGAAGTATTTTATTTGCAGGAAGAGTAACTTTGAAACATAAAAACCTATCGCTGTTGTGCGATAGGTTTTTATGTTATAGATAGTTTTTAGGGGCAAGACATGAGACGATTAGTTCTTCTATGATTCCAAATGCTGATGGCGATAAAGAGAAGGGGATACTCCGACTTGTTTTTTAAATATTTTGGAAAATGCAAATGGATCAGGATAACCAACGGAATATGCAACATTCTGAATCGATAGTTCATTATTTTTTAATAGCTTTTTTGCTTTGTTTATTCGAACGTAGATCAGATATTCCTGTGGTGTATAATTGGTGGCTGATTTAAAAAGTTTGCTTAAATAAGAGCGGTCAAGTCCACAATATTCTGCAATATCCTGTATATGAATGGGTTCTGCATACTTCTTTTTAATATAGTTGATACAGTTGTGTATGTATGTCATCTGGTTATCATATGAAACCGGTTGAGGTTTGTTGGAACTGGAGTCTGCCATAATCTGAAACATGCGATAGAGATTTCCAATACAGGCATATTCCTGCTCATGGTTGTGAAGAATTTCTGTAATACAATCATGAAGGGCAGAAGAAGAGTTCTCGGGAATAAAAACAGGTGTATTTCGTGTGATACCTGCCTGATTTAAAAAATCTATGGTTTTTTGTCCGTTAAAGTGAATCCAGATATAATTCCATGGGTCGGATGCATCAGCTTTATAGTATACAGGAATATGCGGTTGTGTAACGAATGCCTGTCCGGATGAAACCGGGAATTCTTTTTCATCGACATAAAGCTTCCCACATCCGTTAAGAATGTAGTGCAATACGTAATTATTACGGATAATGGGACCAAAGCTGTAGTTGGGAATACAGTTCTGACAACCGACTTCGTATAAGTTCAGATCCTCATAGGAATCATAATCAACAAAATAGCACTCATCATAATGTTTTACGGAAACCATAGATATATTTTCCTTCTTGTAATTATAATTAAAATGTATTATCTATAGTATATTTTTTGTTGGGAAAAATTTCAATAGTGTCTTTCATATTTATTTCTGTTATTTACAAAATTCCTAAAGATGAATACAATAGTTTGTATATATAATTACTTTATGTAATTATATAAAGTAAACAACTAAAAAGAGGTATTCAAAATGACAGGAGATAAAATCAAGGAAGTCATGGATGCATGCTACCTCGCAAAGCGTGTAAGAGATATGCTTCCGAAGTTACCCAACGGAGTAACGTCCTCCCATATACACTATCTTGATACAATACGGGCGTTGGAATGCAGCAAAAACAGTGTGAGAGTCAGTGACATCAGTGACGAACTGGGTCTTCCAAGACCAAGCGTGACAAAAACCATCAAAGATATGGAGAAGCTCGGATTTATCGAAAAGAAAACCACGAAGGAAGATGGCAGAGTCGTGTTTATCAGCATTACCGCAGCGGGCAAAGACCTGGTGGACAAATATGTAGACCAGTGTTTTAGCGAACTGAGTCTGGAATTTGCGGATATTTCCGATGAGGATGCGGATCACATGATTGAAACAATCGAAAAATTATATGAGGTTATGAGCAGGAGACGTTACGATGAATAAAGAAAAATCAGATTTTACACAGGGCAGTATTTTAAAGAAACTGATTCCGTTTATGATTCCAATTCTCGGTGCACTTGTATTACAGGCAGCATATGGAGCCGTGGATCTGCTTGTGGTAGGAAGATTTGGTTCAACGGCAGGCTTATCAGCGGTATCCACGGGAAGCCAGATCTTAAATCTTGTCACATTTGTAATCACACAGCTTGCAATGGGAATTACCGTGTTGATCGCAAGATATATCGGAGAAAAGAGTACCGGTCAGATCGGGGAATTACTCGGAGGAGCGGTCACGGTATTTGCAATTGTTTCTGCAGTGCTGTTTGTGGTGATGGTGTTCTTTGCAAAACCACTTGCAGTTTTGATGCAGGCACCGCAGGAGGCAATTTCTCTCACGACCGTTTATGTAAGAATTTGTGGTGGCGGTATCTTTTTTATTGTTGCATACAATGTACTGGCTGCGATATTCAGAGGACTGGGTGACAGCCGATCCCCGCTTATTTTCGTGGCAGTTGCATGTGTTGTAAACATTATCGGGGATTTAATTCTGGTCGCAGGATTCCATCTTGATGCGGCGGGAGCGGCAATTGCAACCGTTGCAGCACAGGCAGTGAGCGTGGTTCTTGCGATTGTACTGTTAAAAAAGAAAGATTTAAAATTTGGCATTCAAAAGAAGGATTTCCGAATCAACGGGCAGTGTAAGCGGTTCCTGAAAGTCGGACTGCCACTTGCGCTTCAGGAGTTTTTAACGCAGATGTCCTTTCTGGCATTGTGTGCGTTTGTCAATAAACTGGGACTTGAGGCTTCTTCCGGATACGGTGTGGCATGTAAGATTGTTAATTTTGCAATGCTTGTCCCAAGTTCTCTCATGCAGTCCATGGCATCGTTTGTATCACAGAATGTCGGCGCGGGAAAACCGGACCGGGCGAAAAGGTCTATGTTTACCGGAATGAGACTTGGCGTGATTGTGGGCGTTGTCGTATTTATCTGTGTATGGTGTTTCGGTGATGTCCTGACCTCTGTTTTTACGACGGATACAGCGGTCATTCAAAAAGGAACGGAATATTTAAGGGGATTTGCACCGGAGACGATTGTCACGGCTATTTTATTCAGCATGGTAGGTTTCTTTAATGGCTATGAAAAAACGGTATGGGTGATGATACAGGGACTGATCCAGACCTTGCTGGTAAGACTGCCGCTTGCCTATGTTATGAGTATACAGCCGCATGCAAGCCTTACAAAAATCGGACTGGCAGCTCCGGTGGCCACCAGTTTTGGAATCGTATTGAATGTGATATTCTATTTGATTTTTACCAGGAAAATGGAGCAGGAAAGAAAAAATAAGAAGTTGTTGTAGAATAATTATAACTGGCGGAAGAATACTTAAAACAATATTCTTCCGCTATTTTTTGTAAAATGGCATTAAGTTACACAAATTTGTCCAACTCACATTACAAATAAATCCAAGTACAGCAATCTACAACATGATATAATAAAATAATCAGCGGAATAACGGGGGGAAGAACATGAAATTACGCACAAAAATTTTTATTATGGTGTTGGGGTGTGTTTTAACAGCTCTTATTATACAAACATGTTTATTTCAAAATCTTTCTTCAAAATTAATATATGAGCAGGCAAAAGAAGAAAGTGAACAATCTATGCAGAGCATGCAAAATGAAATCTATGGATTGATTAAGGGGATAGAAAATAATTTAATAGAAATTTATATGGATGATGAATTATTGCAAAGCTTGAGAAAAAAAGAAACAATTAAGGAATTGCAATCGAAATTTTACAGAAAAGCATATGACATAGCGACCGATGAATTTGAGACAGGGGATGATGTGGTCTCTTTCTATTTGTATACAATGGATCATCAGGTCATCAGCACTTATCGAAGAGCGGTTACACCAAAACATAATTATGTTTCGGATATATATTCAGATCCGGAATATACAAATGCTGAAATTGTGAAAAAATATGTGGAGTCAGATAATCCCGTAATGCTGGTATCCAGCTATTATAATGAATACAGGAAGAAAAATATATTACGTTTTGTTATGAAACTGTACCATGAAAGTAATCTTGAGGATAAAATCGGATACGTGGTGTGTGATGTAGATACAAGGAATCTTGAAAAAATTATGGATAAATACAGAATAGACCGCACGGCATTCATGTGGTTACAGCCAACCGGGGATCGGCCGATTGATACATTGGGTGATCTGGATGACGAACAGACAAAAGAATATAATGCTTTGCAAAAATCTATTGCATGTGGGGAAAAGGCGGAAAATGAAACGGATTCAAAACAGGAATTTTTCTGTATTGATCAGCAACATTATAATTTAACGGCATATTCTATGATGCCGCAAAAAGCATTAAGGCAAAATCAGAGAAATTTAACCATTAATTTGCTGACAATAGCTTTATTGATGATTTTCGTTTCAATGATTATAACAGGCTTCATATCGAGCGGATTGACAAGACCTCTGGAATTATTAATGAATACAATTCAGAAAATCGGAAATGGTAATGTTCAGCTTCGCGCAAAAATAGTAAAAAAAGATGAGATAGGAGAGCTGGCCCAAAAATTTAATGAGATGCTGGATCAGATGGAGGAATTAAAGCAAAAAGAATATCAGGCCAAGCAACTTTTAAATCGGGCAGAGTACAAAGCATTACAGGCACAGGTTAATCCACATTTTTTATATAATACACTGGACACAATGGCAAGTATTGCAGAAATTCGAAACTGTCCGGAGGTCAGTCACATGAGCCAGTCACTGGCACTGATATTTCGTTATAGTTTAAACATGAAAAATCCATTTTCTACTGTGGAACATGAGATTGCCCATTTGAAAAATTATACCTATGTTATGGATATGCGAATGCATGATAACATTCAGTATACATTTGATGTGGATGAAACGACATTAAAAAGTAAACTGCCACGACTTTCGCTGCAACCGATCGTGGAGAATGCCATTAATCATGGTCTGCGTAATAAAAGGGGGAAAAAGAAGATTGGAATTCAGATAAAACGCAAACAGATGGATCTGGTTATTTGTATAGAAGATAATGGGATCGGAATGGATACATCTGCAATAAATGAAAGTTTAAGTAAGAATGAACTTGATTTTGTGGAAAAGGGAAATTCTATTGGCCTGCATAATATTAATGCCAGATTAAAAATGTTATATGGCAACACATATGGAATGTATTTGGAAAGTACATTGGGAGAAGGGACAAAGGTGTTTATGATTTTACCGGATAGTGGGGAGGACAGCAGCAATGAAGAAAAAGACATATAAGGTTTTATTTGCAGATGATGAGTATTGGACGAGAGAAAAGATGCGCAGTATGATTCCGTGGGAAACATACAATTTAGAGTTTTTAGAACCGGCAGCAGACGGGGAAGATGCGTGGGAAAAGATAGAAAATTATCACCCGGATATTTTTATTACCGATATTAACATGCCTTTTCTAAGTGGGGTGGAGCTGTTACAGAGGGTAAAAGACAAATATCCAGAAACTATTAGTTTTGTGATTAGTGGATATGATGATTTTGATTATGTTAAAAATTCCTTTCTGTCAGGCACAATGAATTATCTGATTAAGCCGATTTCAAAAATTGATTTAATTCGTGCGATAGTAAAAGCTTTGGAAAAAATCAGTGCAAATGAAAGTCAGCAGACGGAATTATTAAAAGCATCTTCCATCATGCAGGACAGAGAATACAGCCAGTTGATTCACAAAACAGAAAAATGGAATAATACTTTTGCAGGAGAAAGAAGTTCTGTAAAAATGCAGGGAGTACGTCTGATACTGGTCAAAATTCATAATCTGTCAGATCTCATAACCGCATACGAGGGAAATTATGGGCAGTTATCGTATGATATAAAAAATATGATTCGACAGATTTTTCAGGAAGACGATATTATTTTTAATAATATTTATCGTATGAATGAATATATAATTTTGACTCAAAAAAGTGAGACAGGGATTTTGCAGCTTTCAGAAAAACTACGGGTAAAGGCTTCTGCAAAATACCATACCTGTATGACGATTTGTGTTGGACCGCATTTTTATGCCATGGAAAGTCTTTCTATGGCTTATGTAGAGGCAATCAGTATGTTTATGACGAGAAGTTATGTTTATAAAGATGAAATTGTAACTTTTTCTGATGAACAGGCGGAAAAATGGAATCAGCATGTTTCTGTTGAGATTGACAAACAATTAAAAAATGCATTGGGATGTGGAAATCAACAGAAAATTAAAAAGATTGTGTTGGAAATGACAGGTTTGTGTCACTGTCAGGAACAACAGTGGAGTTATCTGGAGGTAAAGCAGACGGTAAAACAGATTTTTGATATTATTTTAAATTACACATTTCAGGAGCATGGAAAAGTATTGGTTGCAGATGCAGAAAATGTGGTGGAGGCAGTAGATAAGACAATAGAAACCTTAAATTATGACGAAATGCAAAGAAATATAGAAGATGCGATTATTTATTTAATTCCTCCAAAAGCAGAGACAGAAACAAAATCCATGAAATCAATCGTTCAATTAGTTGTAGAATGGATACAGGAGCATTATGCGGAGGAAATGTCATTATCTGCACTGGCAAATAAATATCACGTAGACAGTTCTTATCTGTCAAAAATGTTTAGTCAGGAAATGGGAGAAAGCCTTATTTTATATATTACTAATAAGCGGATAGAAAAGGCAAAAGAATATATGAAAAATTCGGAAATCAGTCTGGCGGATGTTGCTTTTATGGTTGGATATGATGATTACACTTATTTCAGCAGAGTGTTTAAAAAGAGCACAGGAATGAATCCAAGAAATTACCGTGCGGAACTACAGGGGGAAAAAGGAGCATGAAAAGATGGCTGGCATACTTACTGAGTGCGGTATTACTGTTGTCGTTAACAGGATGTGCTTTTTACAAAGAAAATAACAGCGAAACAGAAAAAAATACGATAGTAATATCTGTATTAGCTGGACAATCAACATCAGATGCCGGAGTGGAAGATATGATTGACGAGTGGATGGAGAAAAATTTTCCGCAGGTTTATCTGGAGTGGGAGTGCGTTGACTGGGGGGATCAGTTTAATACACAGATGAAAAGCCGGATTGCAGCAGGCGAAATCCCGGATATTATGATTGGAAAAGCACAGGATGTACAGATATATGCAGGGACAGGAAATCTTGCAAAGATTTCAGATTCTTATCTGGGAAAAATAAAAAAGGAAGCGCTGAAAGAAGTAACGGTTGACGGGGCGGTATATGGAATTCCTTATAATGCATGGTATCAGGGAGTAATTTATAATAAAGATATTTTTCAAAAATACAAGCTGACACCGCCCACGACAAGAGAAGGGTTAGAAGAGGTTGTTGCGTGTCTGGAGAGAAAAGGCATTGTGCCGTTTGCTTCTCATTTTCAGGAATCATGGGAGGTGGCGAATATGACCATGCAGTATATGATGAATGAAATTTTTGATAAAATGCCGGATTGGGGAGATCAGTTTCGGAAAGGAACTAAAAATTATGAGGGCAACGCAGAGGTACAGAACTGTTTTAAAAATAATCAGTTTATTTTGAACCATACATGGGAGGATGCATTTCAGATTGATCAGTTTGAATGTGATAACAGATTTGTCAGAGGAGAAGCCGCAATGTATCTTACCGGCTCATGGTCTATGCAGTTTTCGAGTCAGTATGGCAAAGATATTGATTTTGGAATTTTCCCATTTCCAAATCAGGCGGGAGATGCAAAGCTAATTAAAGAAACCAATATGACATTTATGAAAAGCGCAAAAACAGAACAGGAAGATCTTATTGACCAGATTTTTAACCGGTTATTAAGTGACCGGAAGCTGGCACAGGAAATTGCTGATTTTACGCAAACGTCTTCTTTAATAGAAGGGGTTACCGACAACAGTCAGAATAAAATTCAATCTGATATCCAGTCATATGAAGAAAAAAATGAAGTCATTGATGTAACCACAGGGAATGAACAATTAATCTGGACGTTTCAGAAAAAAGTAGCAGAACAGCAATTACTGTGGCTAAATAAAAAAATTTCGCTGGAAGATGCATTAAAGTATGCGGATGACCACCGGGAACAAAGCTTTGAATAAAATTGCAAAGATGTGCAAGTGATAAATACAAAAAAGTCCTAACCGTACCATTTCTTTATTTTTTATAATGAACCTATCAAAAACGTGATCAATAAAAGGAGGAAACGAAATGAAGAAGAGGGTAATCAGTATTTTGATGGTTGGGGCATTAGCCATGGGACTGGTAACAGGCTGTGGTTCCAGAGGAAATACGCAGGACAGTCAGGGAAGCAGCAAGGGATCTTCAGGTGAGAAGGTTACATTGTCTGTGTTGGCCGGTCAGTCAACAACAGATGCCGGAATTGAGGAATTTATTGATGCGGCGCTTGAAAAGAAATATCCGGAAATTAAACTGGAGTGGGAATGTGTTGACTGGGGAAATGATTTCCAACCAAAGATGCAGCAGTATATGCAGTCCGGACTTCCAGATATTATGATTGGAAAAGCACAGGATGTTTCTACTTATGCACCAAAGGGAGTCCTTGGAGAAATTGATGAGAAATATCTGGATCGTGGACTTGATGCGGCACGGGAAAATGTGACCGTGGACGGAAAAACATACGGCCTTGTATACAATGCAATGTATCAGGGTGTATATTACAACAAACAAATGTTTAAAGACAATGGATGGAGTGTTCCGGAAACACAGGAAGATCTTCAGAAAATTATTGATGATTGTAAGGCAAAGGGAATTACACCATTTGCAAGCCATATGGTAGATACGTGGTCGATTGGAAATATGACCATGCAGTTTATGATGAATGATGTATTTAACAAAGATGAAAGCTGGGGCGATGAATTTCGTAATGGAGAGACTTCTTTTTCTGACAGTAAAGAGGCTCAGACAGCGTATCAGTATAATAAATTAATTTATGATAATACGTTTCCAGAAACATTTTCAACAGAGCAGACCGATTGTGATGCAAAAATGGTACAGGGTGAGGCCGCAATGAAGGTATCAGGATCATGGTCCATTCAGAATTTCCTGGATATTGATGAAAATTTTGATTTTGGAATTTTCCCATTTCCAAATCAGACCGGAGATTCCAAATTAATTTTTGAGCCAAATATTACAATTATGACGAGTGCCCAGTCAGAACATCAGGATGCGATCAATAAAGTGCTGGATGTGCTGACAAGCGATAAGGATCTGGCAGTACAGATTCTGGACTATACAAAAACAGCTTCTATGCTCAAAGATGTTACACCAACATTTGAAAATCCAAGTCAGGAGGATATTGACAAATATGCCAATGAAGGAAGAATTGTGGATGTAACATTAGGAAACAACCAGTTGGTATGGGGCGGTTTCCAGGAAGAAAATGCTAAAGATATTGCAGCCTGGTTGCAGGGGGATGAGACTTTTGAAGAGTGCTTAAAAGCATCGGATGAAAGAGTAAAAGCAAGTTCTGCAAACTAGAAATGAAGGAGGGAAGAGGTGAACTTCTTCCCTCTTATTTTTGGAAAGGATGTGTGTATCAATGAAAAAGAAAAAGTATTCTATGGAATCCAAAATGGCAAGACAATATATGTGTCTGGTGCTTCCCGGGATTATTATATTTACAATTGGATTGATTATACCGCTTATTCTGGCAATTCGGTATTCACTGACAAACTGGGATGGAATGTCAGCAGAAAAAACATTTGTCGGTTTTCAGAATTATATAGATTTAATGAAAGATTCGGACTTCTGGAATGCATGGTGGTTTACAATTAAATTTACCATTGGAAATACAATTATCCAGAATGTGGTCGCTTTATTATTTGCAGTTGCACTGGATAGTGGAATTAAGGCACAGAAAATTTATCGAACCGTATTTTTTATTCCGTGTTTAATCAGTGCCGTAATTGTCGGATTTGTGTGGCTTAAGATGTTTTCCAATGTATTGCCGGCATTTAATGATCTTTTAGGAACAAGCATAAACTTTTTGCTTTTCGGTAAAAAGGAAACCGTTTTAAGTGGATTGTTAATTGCAAATAACTGGCAGTGGATTGGTTATTGGATGCTTATTTATCTTGCAGGTTTACAGTCTGTACCGGCAGAATTATATGAGGCTGCAAAAGTAGATGGTGCCGGTCCTGTAAAAAGATTTTTCAATGTGACAATCCCAATGCTGGCACCATCAATTACTATTTGTGTTGTCGGAATTACCACCGGTTCCTTAAAAGTATATGATCTGTTGGTATCTTCTACCAAAGGAGGACCAGGAAGAGCTTCGACATCTATGATCTATCAGACATATACAACGGCAATTAATGGCAGACAGTACGGATATGGCTGTGCAATGTCAGTAACGCTTGTTATCGTGTTATTGCTTGTTGCGTTTGTTCAGGTGAAAGGATTAAAGAGTAAGGAGGTGCAGGCATGATGAAAAGAAGAAAAAACAAAGAAGAAAACAGAGATCATCAGCCATATACTAAGACCACAGCAATCATACAGGTTATTATGACCATTGCGCTGGTCGTATTTCTGGCACCAATTCTTATCATTATAAATTATTCTTTCAAAACAAAAAAAGAATTATATTTGAACAGCCCGCTTTCATTACCGGAGAGCTTAAATTTTGAGAATTATGTGAATGCATTTAAGAAGCTTGATCTGGCAACAACTTTTTCAAATACATTTTTGTATACAGCAATCAGTGTTGTGATTCTTGCTCTGTTATGTGGCACGACTGCATGGGCAATTGCAAGATGTAAGAAGAAGTTTTTCAAATTTGCTTATATTTATTTTGTGATTGGTATTTTAATTCCATATCAGGCGTTATTCCTTCCGATTTATACCATCGGTTATAAATTACATCTCACAAATACAAGGTTTGGAATTATATTTATGTATGTGGCAACCGGAGTTTCCTTTGGAGTATTTCTGATGACAAGTTTTATGTCAACGGTACCTTTAGAACTGGAAGAGGCAGCCAGAATTGACGGATGCTCTGTATTTCGGACATATTTTTCTGTAGTACTTCCGCTTTTAAAACCGGCCATGGCAACACTTATTATTATGCAGGCATTTCAGATCTGGAATGATTACTTACTTGCAAGTTTATATGTCAGCAAAAAAGAATTAAAGACGCTTACCGTGGCGATTCAGTCGCTGTTCTCTGCCCAGAGCAGTGATTATACAACAGCAATGGCGGCAATTGTAATTTCGGTTCTTCCAATCGCAATTCTGTTTTTAAGTTTACAAAAATATTTCATTAAAGGAATGACAGTTGGTGCTGTAAAAGGATAAAAGATAATTTTAAAGTTTTCTGAGGAGGAAAATCATGCATCCGGAAGTTTTGCAGGAATACAAATTAGGCGATATGGTGGCAAGATATCTGATTAACCGTGACAGTATGCAGGTTGGATTTCAACTGTTACCGGAAAACGTATCGCAGGAGAATATTGTAACAGATAATTGTTTTATGGAATCACTGATTCAATATAAACTGACAGGAGATATTTATAATGAAGCGTATGCAGGAGGCTGTTCCATGCGTAACGGCGAAAGTGTGAGAAAATTAAAATTTTCTGAGCAGACAGATGAATTCGTTGGAGAGCAGCTTCAAGTAAATACTATAATGATGGATGAAGATGGGCATAGATTGATACACCATCTTGTATGGTTGAAAAATATGCCATATGTCCGGATATCCTGTACATTTGAAAACCAGAGTAAAACAAATTGTTGTCTGGAAATGTTTGAGAGTTTTTCTCTTGGAGGTTTATCCCCTTATATGCAGGGGGATGGAAATGGAACGCTATGGCTGCACCGTGTACGCAGTGTATGGAGTCAGGAAGGCAGGCATGAAGCTATTCCTGTAGAAGACTTACAGTTAGAACCGGCCTGGGACCCGCATGCAGTGCGCTGTGAACGTTTTGGTCAGGCAGGCTCTATGCCGGTAAACCGTTTTTTCCCATTCGCAGCGATTGAAGATCGTAAAAACCATGTATTTTGGGGGGCACAAATTGCTCATCCGGCATCGTGGCAGATGGAAGTTTACAGGAAAGATAACGGACTGGCTTTGAGCGGAGGACTGGCAGACCGGGAATTGGGACATTGGATGAAAAATGTGGAACCGGGAAAAAATTTTACGACCCCGGAAGCCATTGTAAGTACAGCACACACAGATTCTTTTGATATTTTTACCGGAAGACTTACAACAGCCGGACTGGTGGAAGGCTTTTTAAAAGCACCGGAAAGCGAACAGGATCTTCCGATTGTGTTTAATGAGTATTGTACAACATGGGGAAATCCGTCTCATGAAAACATTTGCGAGATCGTAGATGCAATCAAAGGTAAAGGGTTTAAATATTTTGTCATAGATTGTGGCTGGTATAAAGAAAATGGAATTCCGTGGGATATCGGAATGGGCGACTATGAAGTTTCAAAGGAATTATTTCCCGGCGGAATGGAGAAGACGGTTCAGGTAATAAAGGATGCGGGAATGGTACCGGGAATCTGGTTTGAGATTGAGAATGTGGGAAGTGCTTCCCGTGCATATCATCTTACAGAACATTTATTGCATAAAGATCATGCGGTATTAACCACATATTTCCGACGTTTCTGGGATATGCAGGACACGTGGGTAGATGAGTATCTTACAGATAAAGTGATTGGAACTTTAAAAAAATATGGCTTTGGCTATATGAAAATTGATTACAATGAAACGATCGGAATCGGTTGCGATGGAGCAGAATCACCAGGAGAAGGTCTTCGCAAAAATATGGAAGCCTCAGTTTCATTTTTTGAAAAAATAAAAGAAGAGGTTCCGGGAATTGTATTGGAAAACTGTGCGTCCGGAGGACACCGGCTGGAGCCGAAACTGATGTCTGTTATGAGTATGGCTTCCTTTTCTGATGCACATGAGTGCGAAGAAATTCCGATTATAGCAGCAAATCTGCACAGAGTTATTCATCCGGCACAAAGTCAGATCTGGGCGGTAATTCGACAGGATGATTCTCTGAAGAGAATTGCATATTCTATTTCCAATACATTTCTTGGACGTATGTGTATATCAGGGGATGTGACACAGCTTGCACCGGAAAAATGGAATCTGATCGAGCAGGGAATTTCTTTTTACGGAAAGATTAAAGACATTATAAAAGAAGGACAGTCTTACCGCTACGGGCCGAAAATTAAAAGTGCACGGCATCCAGAAGGCTGGCAGGCTCTTTTACGGGTAGGAAAAAATAAGCAGGCGTATGTGGTTATTCATGTATTTGGTGGAGAGTTGCCGGAGGTAATTGAAATAGAACTTCCGGAAGGCATTCCAGATCATATCAGACAAATTTACGCACATCAGGAAATGGAAGTCAGCATAAAAGACCGTAAATTATATTATAGGCCAAGTGAAAATAAATCTGCGGTTACACTTTGGCTGGAATAAAATATAAAAAGTGCTAACACCTTCCGCAATTGGTACATGGCACACATCCCCGGTGCATAAGCTTTGGACGCCAGTCGGAAATCTGTGTGTCATCCCCGGATTTCCAATGTCCGGTATGATAACGGTCGGACACGGTCAGTGTCGCGTGTTCCTGCCGGATTACAAGTGGATATAATGTAATCTGCTCCGGCTGCATACAGTTTTGATGCAGTACCGGAGCATAGTTATGTCCATTTACGGTAATCTGCTGATCGTAGGTTACGATCTCACAGATATCATTTTTTTGTGTAATTGTGGGTGTTTTTGCACATACATATTGTTTTGGAATTTCATAAGTGCCTATCGTGAAAGTTCCGGCAATCGTTTTTATGTTCTGCATGATGGCAGGCCTCTTTACTATTTTATAATCCCTTGTATTATAGTATTAAAATTGAATAACTGTAAAGGAAAATTTTTTATATTTTTTTAGAATTGCTTTGGGATCTGTTAAGTTTTGTCCACCATACTTACAGACGCATTTAGAAATGAAAACATCTGGAGAATGTGGCATTTTAAAACGTTATCTGCTATGATAAATAAAAATAATGAAAAGCACAAAACAGTGGAAAGTGGGTAGAACTATGCAAAAACAGGTTGGAATTGGCAAACAGGATTTTGCAGCATTAAGAGAAAGTCAGTGCTTTTACATTGATAAGACAGATTTCATACGGCAGTGGTGGAACTACAGGGATGATGTTACGCTGATCACACGTCCAAGACGTTTTGGCAAAACCCTTAATATGAGTATGCTCAACTGCTTTTTTTCCAATAAATATGCAGACAGGGGAGATTTGTTTGAAGGACTTGATATCTGGAAAGATTCCGGGTACCGGCAGATTCAGGGCACATATCCTGTTTTATATCTCAGTTTTGCATCGGTAAAAGCGGATAATGTATCTGATGCAAAAAAACAGGTCAAATCCCGGATTGTAAGTCTGTATCAGGATTTTGAATATCTGCTCGAAAATGAAAAACTTATGGAATCCGAAAAAATGGCATACCGGCACATTCTGACAGAGATGGCAGAAATGGATGATGTTACCGCGTGTGACAGTCTTAATTATTTGTGCAGATATTTGGAGCATGCATATGGAAAAAAAGTAATTATTTTACTGGATGAATACGATACGCCGATGCAAGAAGCGAATGTTTACGGTTATTGGGAAGAAATGACTTCCTTTTTGCGTAATCTGTTTCATGCGACATTTAAGACAAATAAGTATTGTATAGATGGTTTACCAAATCGGAAATTGTGAGGGTAATTATGATAAAGTTTTTGAATGATATCAGGAATGTAGAAAAACCAATATCTAATAATAGAAAAATTATAAATACTATAGCTGTATTGTTCCTTGGAATAGCTTTGGGGACTTTTTCAAAATTTTTGGATTTTCGTCAAGCTGAACTTCCCAGTGTGCTTATGGCAATAGATGGAGCATTAGATGTTCATAATTTCCTTGGACGTTTTGCAATCTGGGTATTGATTGCACTGTGTATTTCTATTTATAGCAATTCTGCAATAAGAGCAAGCAT
>OKUQ01000055.1_pt1 | contig 74739 bp, 54 predicted proteins | sample 1606811 | NCBI WGS metagenome assembly OKUQ01 (sample SAMEA3882546, study PRJEB24775) | human gut metagenome | biome: human-associated habitat; feature: intestine environment; material: feces | place: Netherlands | collected 2009/2010
GGCTAAGGCCCCCAGCTTTGATATGAGCAGCTTCAACGCCGGCAACTACAACACGGCTATCAGCCAGTCCGCCTCTGCCGAGCTGATCTCCAAGATCCTCTACCCCAACGACAACCATACCGAGGGCAAGATCCTGCGCCTGCGCCAGCAGTACTTCTTCTCTGCCGCGTCCATCGCAGACATCCTGCAGAACCACCTGAACCAGTACGGCACGCTGGACAACCTGGCCGACAAGGTCGCCATCCAGCTGAACGATACCCACCCCACCGTCGCCATCCCCGAGATGATGCGCATCTTGCTGGATGAGTGCAGCTACGAGTGGGACGCCGCCTTCGACATCTGCCGCAAGGTCTTTGCCTACACCAACCACACCGTCATGAGCGAGGCACTGGAGAAGTGGAACGCGGACATCTTCCGCAACACCCTGCCCCGCATCTGGCAGATCGTCTGCGAGATGGACCGCCGCTGCCGCGCCGACCTGGCCAAGGCTTTCCCCGGCGACCAGGGCAAGATCGACTATATGGCGATCATCGGCGACAACCAGGTCCGCACCGCCAACATCTGCGCCTACACCTGCCACGCCATCAACGGCGTTTCCAAGCTGCACAGTGAGATCATCAAGGACAGCGTTTTCCATGATTACTTCCTGTACAAACCGCAGGCATTCAAGAACGTCACGAACGGCATCGCCTACCGCCGCTGGCTGCTCTGCTCCAACCCGGGCCTGACCCATCTGCTGGAGGAAACCATCGGTGACGGCTTCAAGACCGACGCCTCCGAGCTGAAGAAGCTGGAGAAGTTCGTGGACGACAAGACCGTGCAGGCTGCCGCCGCCAAGGTCAAGCGTGAGAACAAGGCCAACTTTGCCAACTACCTGCAGAAGGCCACCGGCCAGGTCATTGACCCTGATTCTATCTTTGACTGCCAGGTCAAGCGTATGCACGAGTACAAGCGCCAGCACCTGAACGCGCTGAACATCGCTGCCGAGTACCTGTACCTGAAGAACAACCCCAACGCCGAGTTCACCCCCAAGACCTACATCTTCGGCGCGAAGGCCGCCCCCGGCTACTACATGGCCAAGCAGATGATCCGCATGATCTGCAAGCTGGGCAAGCTGATCGACGAGGATCCCGCTGTCCGCGGCAAGCTGCGCATCGTCTACCTCGAGGACTACTGCGTCAGCCTGTCCGAGCGCCTGATGCCCGCCTCCGAGGTCTCTGAGCAGATCTCTCTGGCCGGCACCGAGGCATCCGGCACCGGCAACATGAAGTTCATGCTGAACGGCGCGATCACGCTGGGCACGCTGGACGGCGCGAACGTTGAGATCGCCGACGCTGCCGGCCACGAGAACGAGATCATCTTCGGTATGCTGACCCCCGAGGTCAACGCGCTGAAGGGCATGGGCTACCACCCGAACGCCTTCATCAACGGCGACAACACCGCGATGGCAGTTCTGGACTTCCTGGAGAAGGGCTGGAACGGCGAGAACTTCAGCGAGGTCACCAGCAACCTGCGCAACTCCGACCCGTACATGGTCATGGCAGACTTCAAAGATTACCGCCGTGCCCAGCACGACCTGCAGGAGCTGTATCGCGACAAGCAGAAGTGGAACCACATGAGCCTGAAGAACATCTCCAACGCAGGCATCTTCAGCGCAGACCGTTCCATCATGGACTATGCGCGTGACATCTGGGGCGCTACTCCCGTCAAATAATCTGGTTATCTGATTTTTGCCGTGCCCTGTTCGGGGCACGGCTTTTTTGTGCAGGCTTCCCCATCGGGGGAAGCTGTCACCGAAGGTGACTGATGAGGGCCAAGTCTGCCCTGCCGCCCTTTTGCCGGGCCATAGCGGCAGGCTCTCCCCTCATCCGGCCCTCCGGGCCACCTTCTCCCCCAGGGGAGAAGGCTTTACGCTAACGTAAAGGGGAGACTTCCATGTCCCACACATTCTACAACAGCCTCGACCTCACCTGCAAATCCCCGTTCGGGGCGGTGAAGGCCGGTCAGCCTGTGACCTTCAACCTGACCGTGCCGGAGGACCTCGGCTACGTTGACCCGCATCTGGTGCTGACGAAAGACCGCGAGGACCCCGTCCACTACCGCATGGAGTTCACGGGCCAGACACCCAAGGTCAACCACTTCGCGCTGACCGTCACGCCGACGACCTCGGGACTGTACTTTTATCACTTTGACCTCTACACCGACTTCCGCCGCATCTACCGCACGCCGGGCGGTGAGGGTGTGCTCAGCTGGACTGACGGTCAGGACTGGCAGCTGACGGTCTACGAGCCTGACTTCAAGACGCCCGACTGGCTGAAAAACGGCACGATGTATCAGATTTTCCCGGACCGCTTCTGCGAGGGAAAGCCTGACAAAGCGATGCCGTTTGCAGACCGCATCTACCGCGCCGACAAGACCGGCGAGCCGTATTTCTGGCCCACCGAGCAGAGCGAAGGCTACCTGAACATGGACTATTACGGCGGCGACTTCGCGGGAATCCAACAAAAGTTGCCGTACCTGCGCGATTTAGGCGTGACCTGCATCTACCTGAACCCGATTTTTGAGGCCCACGCCAACCACCGCTACAACACGGCGGACTACCTCAAGGCCGACCCGCTGCTGGGCACGAACGAGGAGTTCAGCGCCCTGTGCGCCGCTGCCGCCAAGGAGGGCATCCGCATCATCCTGGACGGCGTGTTCAGCCACACGGGGTCGGATTCCCGCTACTTCAACCGCGAGGGCCGATACGGCCCGGGCGGCGCGTACCGGGACCGCAGCTCTCCCTACCGCAGCTGGTACGACTTTGACTCGGGCTATCCCTGCGGCTACCGCAGCTGGTGGGGCTTTGAGACGCTGCCCGAGGTGCAGGAGGAATCACCCTCCTACGTGGAATTTATCTGCGGCAAGGGCGGCGTCATCGACACCTGGCTGAATCTGGGCGCGTCCGGCTTCCGGCTGGACGTGGCCGACGAGCTGCCCGACGATTTTATTGAAAAAATTCGCGCTGCCGTCAAATCCCACGGCGAGGACAAGCTGCTGCTGGGCGAAGTGTGGGAAGATGCGACGACGAAGGAGGCCTTTGGCCGCCGCCGCACCTACCTGCGCGGGCACGGTCTGGACGCCGTAATGAACTACCCGTTCCGCAGCGCCACGCTGGATTATCTGCACGGCGCGGACGTCACCACCGTGGCCGACGCTCTGATGCAGATCTGCGAACACTACCCTGCCCCGGCGCTGAACTGTGCGATGAATTTCCTGTCCACCCACGACACCGAGCGCGCCATTACGGCAATTGCGGGCGAGCCCTGCAACGGCCACGACCGCTACTGGCAGAGCAAGCGGGTCATTCCCTCCGGCCAGATGGACGAAGCCATCCGCAGGGAACTGCTGGGCTATGCGATGATTTTCACGCTGCCCGGCGTGCCCTGCGTCTACTACGGCGACGAGATCGCCATGCAGGGCTACCGCGACCCGTTCAACCGGGCGTTCTTTGACTGGAACTCCACCGAGCAGCGGCTGCGCGGCCCGATCAAGACGCTGGCCGCCCTGCGCCGCAGCTGCGACGCCTTTGACGGCGGGCGGCTCGAGATCGTCCGTGCCGAGGGGGATATTCTCCACTACCGCCGCGTCGGCGTTGTCCAGACGGCGGAGATCATCCTGAACCGCGGCCCGCATCTGATTGCCGAGGAAGCCTTCGGCAAGAACACCGAGGTCAACCCCGGCGGCTTCACCGTGCTGGTCGAGGACAACCACCCGGAGCATGTGGGGTATTTTTCTGTCTACTAATCCGGGGACGGGTGCCTCCCTTGCCCCTCTCGGCCACACCCATTTATAGCAGTCTGTAGGGGCCGGGCATGCCCGGCCCGCAGCCTTACGCTAACACCCTTTTCCGCTTTACACCCCTTTTCACCCCGCATCCCTCCAAAATTTCTCTTGCAAAATCCCCTTTTCCGCGTTATAATACCCTCAAGGTAAAAGGGAGTAAGGGACGCGCCCCTGCCGCGCGCCGTATCGCTTCGTCACCACGGGTGGCCTGCCGCCCCGGGGCATACTGTGAACACTGAGACTTTTGCCGCAGACTTTTCTGCGGCAGGGGTCTTTTTTTGTACCCTGCCGCCCACAAACGGGAGGTATCATACATGCAATTTCTGCAAACCTTCGCCGGGTTGTTCGCCAACTTCGGCAATCTCACATGGCAGATGGTGGTCATGTGGGTCATCGGCGGCCTGCTGATTTACCTGGCCATCGCCAAAAAGATGGAGCCGAGTCTCTTGCTGCCTATGGGCTTCGGCGCGATCCTTGTCAATCTGCCGCTGTCCGGGGCCATCACGCAGGGGACTACCGTCGGCCCCATCAGCGCACTTTTTGACGCCGGTATGTCTAATGAGCTGTTCCCGCTGCTGCTTTTCATCGGCATCGGCGCAATGATCGACTTCGGCCCGCTGCTGGAAAAGCCGTGGCTCATGCTGTTCGGTGCGGCGGCGCAGTTCGGCATTTTTGTCACACTCGTGCTGGCGGGGCTGTTCTTTGACCTGCCCGACGCGGCGTCCATCGCGGTCATCGGCGCGGCGGACGGCCCAACGGCTATCTTCGTGGCGAACACCCTGGGCAGCAAATACCTGGGTGCCATCATGGTCGCGGCGTACAGCTACATGGCGCTTGTGCCCATCGTGCAGCCGCCGGTCATCCGCCTGTGCACGACCAAAAAAGAGCGGCTGATTCGGATGCCGTACCAGAAGGGCAGCGTCAGCAAAACCACCAAAATTTTGTTCCCGATTGTGGTCACTATGCTGGCCGGGCTTGTCGCGCCCGCCAGTGTGGCGCTGGTCGGCTTCCTCATGTTCGGCAACCTGCTGCGCGAGTGCGGCGTGCTGAACGCCCTGTCCGAGACCGCGCAGAACGTACTGGCGAACCTTATCACGATTGTGCTGGGCCTGACCGTGGCGGGTCAGATGACCGCTGACAAATTCGTCCGGCCCGACACACTGCTGATTCTGGCGCTGGGTCTGGTCGCGTTTATTTTTGACACCGCCGGCGGCGTTTTCTTCGCCAAGCTGTTGAATTTGTTCCTGCCCGAGGGCAAAAAAATCAACCCGATGATCGGCGCGGCAGGCATTTCTGCGTTCCCGATGAGCGGGCGCGTCGTCAACCAGATGGGCCTGGCTGAGGACAACCAGAATTTCCTGCTGATGTACTCGATCAGTGTCAACGTCTCGGGCCAGATCGCGTCGGTCATTGCCGGCGGCCTGATCCTGACCCTTATGAGCAGCTGCGTATAAGGAGGTCAACCCATGTCAACCGCACTTCTTCCCGTCACCCTCTCGATGCTCTGCGCCGGTATGGCCGGCATCTTTCTCGTCCTCGGCGTCCTCGTGCTGGGGGTGTATGCACTGAATAAGTTTTTCAGCGGAAAATAAAAAAGCTTCTCCGAATGGAGAAGCTCAACTTACAGGGGCGGGCATTGCTCGCCCCTGCTTTTTTATATTTTACAGGTTTACTCCTTCGCCACAAACACCACGCCGACCACGCCGGGACCGACATGGGTGCCGATGGTGGGGCCAAGCTGGGCCACCCGGCTGCCGGTCAGCTGGAGATTCTGGTGCATGTAGTGGTGCACCGGTGCAATAAGCTGCTTATTATCGCTGTAGAGCAGCGTATAGCCGTAGCGCGGGTCAATACCGCCGAGCGCGTCCAGCTGCTTGAACATGGCGACGAGCGCGCCGGGGCGTCCGCGGCCCTTGTCCACCAGCTTGATCTCGCCGTCCTTCAGGGCCAGCACCGGCTTGATGCCCAGCGCACCGCCCACAATGGCAACGGCGGCGGGCAGTCGTCCGCCCTTTTGCAGGTGCTTGAGGCTGTCCACTACGGCGACGATACGCACCCGCTTTTTGAACTGCTCCAGCACTGCGGCGATTTCCTCCGCCGTCAGGCCCTCCTCATCGCGCAGGCGCACCGCCTCACGGACAAGCAGCGCCTCAGCCTGCGAGGCCGCCTCAGAGTCCACGATATGCACCTGCAGGCCGACATCGGCGGCGGCCAGATGCGCGCACTGGTAGGTGCCGGACAACTTCTGGCCGATGGTGATCACAAGGACCTCATCCCCCGCTGCGGCGGCATCCTCATACACCTGCATAAAGCTGGCCGGGCTGGGCTGGCTGGTACGGGGCAGCTTGCTGTCCTCTGCCAGACGGACGAAAAATTCATCCTTCGTCATCGTGCCGTCATCGAGCTGGGTGGTGCCGTCTGCAAAGGTGACAGACAGCGGCACAACAAAGATGCCGGGGACGGACAGCTCCTCCGCGGTCAGATCGGCGGCGGAATCGGTAACAATACGGATCATGGCAGTAACTCCTTTATGGGCGTGCGGCAGCGCCGCATGTTGTTGACTATTCAATAACTCGTTCAGTATACCACAGTTTTTCCGCGCTGTAAAGTGGATGAGGGCATAGAAAAAGCCCCCTTGCGGGGGCGGATTCTGGCAAAAATGACAGCGTGGAAAGCAAACAACCACACGGCAGGGCCGGGCATGCCCGGCCCTGCCGTGTATAGCCAATGGCCATTTGTGGGACAGCGGCGGGCGGATACGGAATCCGCCCCTACGGAAGATGTGATTTGGGAAGAAGCTATAAATAAGGGCAGAGGGCGGCGGCGCAAGGTGGCGGGCGGCATATATGCCGCCCCTACTGCTCTATAAACTTTTTAGCAATGCAATACCCGCACACGGCCCGGCAGAGAGACTCCTCCCCTACTCCTCAATGCCCAATAGCTCTGTGGCCGTATCCGGGTCAAGCTGCTGGACGGATTCGAGCTTGCGGGTGATGGCGCGGCTGCGGGGGCCGATCAGCTCCTCCAGATCGGAGCCGGTCTGGTTCAGGTGGCGCTGCATCTGCTGCAGACCCGCGCCGAACTTTTCAAACTCGGTCTTGACCGCACCCAGGATCGTCCAGACCTCGCCGCTGCGCTTCTGGATGGCCAGCGTGCGGAAGCCCATCTGCAGGGCGTTGAGCAGCGCCGCCATTGTGGACGGCCCGGCCACCGTGATCTGGTAATTCCGCTGCAAAAGCTCCGTTACACCGCTGGAAACCACCTCGGCGTACAGCCCCTCAAACGGCAGGAACAGGATGCCGAAGCTCGTCGTGTAGGGCACCTCAATGTACTTGTCGTGGATGTCTTTGGCCTCGGCGCGCAGGACGTTGTTCAGCGCCTTGCGCATGGCGGCCGCAGCGGCAGCATCGCCGCGCTCCTGCGCCGCCTGCAAATGCGCGTAGGTATCGCCCGGGAATTTCGCGTCGATGGGCAGCCAGACCGTGCCGTTCTGCCCCGGCATCTTGATGGCGTACTCCACGCGGTTCGTGCTGCCGGGCACGGTGGCGACGTTGCAGGCGTACTGGCCGGGGGCCAGGATCTGCTCCAGAATCGCGCCGAGCTGCACCTCGCCCAGGATGCCGCGGGTCTTGACGCCGGACAGCACCTGCTTTAAGCTGCCCACGTCGGCGGCCAGATTCTGCATCTCGCCCAGACCCTTGTAGACCTGCTCAAGCTGGGCACTGACCGTCTTGAACGAGTCGTTGATGCGCTGCTGCAGCGTGTCCTGCAATTTTTCCTCGACTGTGCCGCGGATCTCATCCAGCTTTTTGTTGTTGTCGGCGCGGATCGTGTTCAGACCCTGCACCAGCGCGCCGCGCACACTGTCCATCCGGGTCGCATTGGAGTCCTCAAGATTTTTCAACCGCGTTTCCATCATCGTCAGTTGGGCCAGCAGGGCATCGTTCGCGGCCTTCTGGCGGGCGGCCCCGGCTCGGTCAATGGATTCCAGCCGCGCCGTGCTGGCGGCGGCGTTCTGGCGCTGGTTCTCGGCCAGAACGGCAGAAAAATCCCGCAGCGTCGCCGTCGTTGTGCGGGCGCTCTCGCCCTGCATGGCGCGCAGCTGCTCGGCCAGCAGGTCGGTCTCGCTCTGCAAAACCGGCGTCACCGCGCGGACAAAGTCATCCGCCGTATCAATTTTCTGCTGTGGTTCGTCATTTTTGTGCATCACCTTTGCCAGCACCACGGCCAGCAGGATGTCCCCCGCCACGGCCAGCACCAGCAGCACATACAAAATCCAGCTCATAGGCACCTCACCGGATCAACAGCAGCGCCGCGCCGATCACGGCCAGCACCGCCGCAAAAAATTCCGTCTCCCAGCTTTTGCGCTCCACACAGCGGGCGTTGGGGTTGTACCAGACCTGCAGCACCTTACCCTTGTCCTTGTCGTGCCTGAACCAGAAGGCGTCATTCGTCTCCAGCTCCAGCCGCCGACCGTTGGCGTACAGCTCCACCAGATAGCGGTAGCCGCCCGCACCCCGGCTGTTGCTGGTGGATGACGCACGGCGGCATTCCAGCACGCGGGCGGGCAGCAGCACGCCCCCGCGGACCGTGCGGTATTTTTCCACAATGGCGGCTGCGGCCAGTGCAAAAAGCACGGTGCCCAGCACGCGATACACAATCAGTAATGTTGTCGGCATGGCAGTCTCCCTAAGGCAACACTGCATAATTCCCGCCTTACGGCTTAAGCGCCGCTCCGGCGGCTGCGGCACTTAGAATTATACGGTATTGCCCTTACATTTGATGCTTCTATGATACAACATTTTGGTGTTAAATGCAAGCGGTTTTAACACACTTTCGTACTTTAGTGTATTGACTTGTTTGGGCAAATTTGCTAGAATATTAAAAGATGCCAAGACCGAACAAATGCAAATTTTACAAAGAAAGAGGTCGGCGCACCGCTGTGCGCCTTTACGCTATGCAGCAGAATGAACGTAACACCGCCCTGTATGAGGCGATCCTGCGACTGAACAACCTGGATGAGTGCATCCGCTTTTTTGACGACCTGTGCGCCGTGACCGAGCTGCGCACGATGGAGCAGCGCTACGCTGTGGCCGGGTGCCTTTTGCAGGGCAAGGTCTACAGCGAGATCCGCCGCGAGACCGGCGCATCCAGCGCCACGGTCAGCCGCGTGAACCGTATGCTGAACTACGGCACCGGCAGCGTGGCCGAGAGCGTGCGCGAGGACCTGGCCGCACAGGGCGTCACCGCCGACACAAAGGAATAAGGAGGGTCCCACCATGTCCGTTTCGATTCAGGATTTCGGCAAGTCCACCAGCGGCCAGACCGTTAAGCTGGCGACGCTGAAAAACGATTTTATCGAGGTGCAGCTGCTGAGCTATGCCGCCATTATCCATCGCATCATCGTAAAAGACCGCAAGGGCAATCCCGTGGACGTCGTGCTGGGCTATGACACCGCCGCCGACTATGAGCTGAACACCGACAGCATGGGCGCCGCCGTGGGCCGCTTTGCCAACCGCATTGCGGGCGCGCAGTTCCCGCTGTATGAGGAGATCGTCCATATCACGCCGAACCAGAACGGAAACTGCCTGCACAGCGGCCTGCACGGGTTCAATCACACGATGTTTGACGTGGCGCTGACCCCCGGCGAAACAGACAGCGTGACGATGACGGCCACGAGCCCCGCCGGGACAGACGGCTTTCCCGGCAATTTTGATCTGACCATCCAGTACAGCCTGGCCAAGAGCGGGCTGGTCATCCGCTACGGGGCGACCACCGACGCGCCCACCGTCTGCAATATGACGAACCACAGCTATTTTAACCTGAACGGCCACGCCAGCGGCAGTGCGCTGGGCCATCGCGTGACGGTGGACGCCGATTTTTACCTCGAGGCCGACGCCGCCAGCATCCCCACCGGGCGCAAGCTGCCGGTCAAGGGCACCCCGATGGACTTCACCGAAGAAAAGACGCTGGGGCTGGACATCGGCGCGGATTTCACCCCGCTGACCGATTGCTGCGGCTACGACCAGTGCTATGTCATCCGTGACAGCGGTCTGCGCCACGCCGCCTGGGCTGTCGGCCCCGAGACCGGCATCCGCATGGAGGTGCTGACGACCCTGCCGGGCGTCCACCTGTACACCGCCAACTTCCTGGCCCCGGTCACGGCGGGCAAGGACGGCGCACACTACGCTGCCCGGGATGCCGTCTGCTTTGAGACAGAGGACTTTCCCGACGCACCGAACCACCCGAACTTCCCCGACACGACGCTGCTGCCGGGCAAGCCGTACAGCTCGACGACGATCTACCGGTTTGATTTGGCGGAGATGTGATCTTCTTTGCCTTCCCCTGCGGGGGAAGGTGGCCGAGGCCCCGCCCGAGGCCGGATGAGGGGCGGCCTTGCGGCAATTGCCCGGTAACGGGCTGCTGTCGGTAGCTTTGCCCTCATCAGTCAGTGGTCGGGGCCACTGACAGCTTCCCCCGAGGGGGAAGCCTTTCCCTACAAAAAACCGCCCTGCACGTTTTTTCGTGCGGGGCGGTTCTTTTTTACTTCTCTTTGCTCAGCAAGATCCGGTCATTGTCCAGCGCGTGGCCGACGTTCTCTGCGAAGCGGTCCAGCAGGCCGTCCACGGTGGTGTGGGCGCGCTCCTCGCCGCTGATGTCCAGCACAATATGACCGTGGTCCATCATCAGTGTGCGGTTGCCCAGGGTCAGCGCGTCGTGCATGTTGTGGGTGATCATCAGGCAGGTCAGGTGGTTTTCGGCCACGATTTTTTTTGTCAGCTCCAGTACCTTGTCCGCCGTGCCGGGGTCCAGCGCCGCCGTGTGCTCGTCAAGCAGCAGCAGCTTCGGCGTGACGAGGGTTGCCATCAGCAGGGTCAGCGCCTGGCGCTGGCCGCCGGACAGCAGACCCACGGGCTGCTTCATGCGGTCCTCAAGCCCCAGACCCAGCGCGGAGAGCTTTTCGGCAAACAGCTCCCGGTCCTTTTTGTTGATGCGGGAGAACGCCGAGGTGTGCCCCGACGCACGCAGAAAGGCCAGCGCCAGATTTTCCTCAATCGTCATGTGCGGGGCCGTGCCGCGCAGCGGGTCCTGGAACATGCGGCCTATCGCCTTGGAGCGCTTGAAGTCCGGCAGGAAGGTGATGTCCCTGCCGTCCAGCGTGATCGTGCCGGTGTCGGCGATGAACTCGCCCGCAATGGCGTTGAACAGCGTGGACTTGCCCGCGCCGTTGGAGCCGACAATCGTCGCAAAGTCGCCGTCGTCCAGATGCAGGTTCACGTTTTCGAGGGCGACCTTCTCATTGACAGTGCCCGGATTGAACGTTTTGCTGATGTTTTTCAGATCAAGCATGGCGGGCACCTCCCTTCTGGGCGTTGGCGCGGCGGCGGCGGAAATCTGCCTTGGCCTTGAGGGCCGGGGCTGCAATGGCCAGCGCGACGATGATGGCGGAGATCAGCTTCAGGCACTCCGACGGGACGTTGGCACGCAGAGCCAGCGCAATAATGAAGCGGTAGATGACGCTGCCCGCGACGGCGGCCACAGCCTTGACCCACATGCCGCCGCGGCCAAAGAGCGTCTCGCCGATGATGAGCGAGGCCAGGCCGATGACGACCATGCCGGTGCCGAGGTTGATGTCCGCCGAGCGCTGGTACTGGGCCAGCACCGCGCCGGACAGCGCGGTCATGGCGTTGGCGATGCAGAGGCCCACCGTGATGGTGAAGGCTGTGTTGATGGACGACGCACGGACCATGTCCGGGTTATCGCCGGTAGCGCGGATGGACAGGCCCAACCGGGTGCCGAGGAACGCGATGAGCAGCGCGCAGACCACAACGGTGACAAGCGCCGCCACGATGAGCTTATAGGGTGCGCTCTCGCCAAAAACGCCCTGTGCAGCGGTAAAGACCGTTTTGGTTTTCAGCATGGGCACGTTGGAGGAGAAGCCCATGACCGCAAGGTTGACCGTGTACAGCCCCGTGTTGGTGATGATGCCCGCCAGAATCGACGGCACAGCGAGCTTTGTCTGCAAAAACGCGGTGATAAAGCCCGCCGCCGCACCGGCCAGCATGGCCAGCGGCAGCCCCAGGAACGGGTGGCCCGCCACGGCGGCGGTGGCCGACACGGCGCAGCCCAGCGTGAACGCACCGTCGGTGGTCATATCGGCGATGTTCAGCACGCGGAAGCTCAAAAACAGCGCCATAGCGACCAGCGCGTAGATAAAGCCCAGCTCCAGTGCATTCAGCACGGTGGCAACGGTAAACATAGGGTGACTTCCTCTCTGAAAGTAATGGTACAGTCTATTATACAACAATGTAGGGGCGGATTCCATATCCGCTCGCGGGACGCTGCGGCTGCACAGGCGTCCCGGGCGCATATAGAATGCGCCCCTACGGTCTTTTCCCGGAGGGTTATTCCGCCGTGGTGACCTCGACGACCTGGCCGGCCAAATCGTTGAAGGCGCTGTAGTCGATGCCCAAGGCAGCGGCGGTCTCGGTGTTGACGGTGATGATGCCGCCGTCCATGACGTGGTACGCGGGGACAACGCCGGTCTCGAAGATGTCGAGCGCCATGTCGGCGGTGTAGGTGCCCAGCTCGGTGTAGTTGACGCCGCAGGTTGCAAACGCACCTGCCGTGACGAAGCTGTCCGCGCCGGTGTAGAACGGGATGCCGCCCTTGGTCAGTGTCTCGGAGACAGCGGCGGCAGCGGCCATGACCACGTTGTCCGTCGGGGTAAAGACGGCATCGACCTGGCCGACCATGCTGGACGCGGCGGTCATGATCTCGTCGTTGGTGTTGCCGGTCTTTTCGACGTAGGCAATGCCCTTGGCATCCAGATACGCCTTGGCCTCGGCAATCGGGGTCGTGGAGTTGGCCTCGGAGTTGGAGTAGAGCAGGCCGACGGTCTGGATGTCGGGCTGAACAGCGAACATCATATCCATGATGGACTGGGTGTTCAGCGCGTCGGACGTGCCGGTGACATAGTCAATGTCGGTCAGGTCTGCGGCGGCGGGGTCGGAGATGGCCGCGTAGATGACCGGGGTCTTGGTGGACTCGGCGGCGGTGGTCATGCACTGGGCGGCCAGCGTCGCGATGGGAATGATGGCGTCATAGCTGTCGGCGACGACCTGTGTGCCGATCTGGTTCAGCGTTGTGGCGTCGTTCTGGCCGTTGAAGTCCTTGTACTCGATCGTGATGCCCTTCTCGGCGGCCTTGGCGTCCAGCTCTTTCTCAATAGCCACGCGGATCTCGTCGAGGCTGGCGTGGTCGAGCTGCTGGACAATGGCGACCTTGTAGCTGTCAGCGGCGGCGGTGTCCGCGGTGCTCTCAGCAGCGGACGCGGTGGTCTCGGCGGAAGATGCGGCAGTGTTGGCGGTATCGGCGGTGTAGCCGCAGGCGGCCAGGCTGGTCATCATGGCGGCGGCGGACAGAACAGCAACAAACTTTTTCATGGTAAATTCTCCTTACTTTGTAAATTGTAGTGAATGTCAGGTTTGCAGGGGCGGTCATTGCCCCTATAGTGCCCGGTGCGTTCCCGGGCCATCCAGATTTACAAATTCAGGCTTGCCATCGCTCTTTCATCAGGTTCATGTTCCCTCTCCCCCATTGTCAAAAACAAAACTGCCCTTGCACAGAACTTCTCCTGTGCAAGGGCAGATAAAACAAATCTGTGGTGCCACCTTGCTTGCCGTGCTTACTATACAATCACGGCCACTCTGTAGGGAACCAACATTCCCCTGCTCTGTAACGGGAGCTGCCCGTCAGCGGATACTGCGGGCCATGCCCGTTTCCCCGTGCCCTCCGCGAACCATTATGCAGACCCGCTCTGTATCCCCTTCCCAGCATCGGGGACTCTCTGTAACTGCGCTGTGTGCTTTACTTTCGCTTCATTGGTTTAAAGCATTTATACCACACGCGGGCGTGTTTGTCAACACCCAATTTCAAATTTTATTCAGATTCTGCGGTTTCCGGCGACGCCATGTTGTTTTTATCCAGCACAAACAGTTTTTGCACCTGTTCGGCCACGGGGGTGTCGGTGTCCTTCAGCAGGCAGTTCTCCGTCAGGTAGGGGCTGTCCTCGCCGTCCAGCGCCAGCAGCATATCTTTTCCGCGCAGGGCGTCGCTGCCTAAGGCTTCGGTCAGGCTGTCAGCGTCCCAGGCGGTCTCGGTATCGTCGGGCGTGAAGCTGCCGGCGTTGCTCCAGGTGCCGTAGACTGCGCCAATGGCGCAGACGCGCTGCGGGTCCTCGTCCTCGCCGTATTTCTGCTTATCCAGCTGCGCCTGCAGCTCGGACGCCATGCTGCCCTCGGTCATCAGGGCGCTGGCCTCGTCGGTAAAGATCAGGATGCCGTCCTTCTTATAGGTTTTCAGCAGCTGCTTCGCGTCGTAGGTCGGCAGCTCACTGTCGTCCGCGACGTTCAGCGTGCCCTGCATGGCGTAGTACAGGCGGGACACGGCGGCGTAACTGCTGCCGAAGAACCGCTCCATCTGGCGCGGATATTTGGCCATCGCCGTCTTGAACCAGTAGACGGCATTGCTGGTCGTGCCGCTGCGTATGGCCTGCACAGCCTCAGCGATCTCTGTCTCGGGCGTGTTGTGGCTCGCATTGGCCAGCACGGTCAGCGCTTTGCCCACTGTCGCACTGCGGGCATCTGCCCCCAGACCCGCGGCGTGGAAAACACCGGGGTAGCGCGTGCGGACGTGCTCCCACAGGGTGCGGGCGCTGTCGCGCCGGTCTGCGGGCAGCACGGACAGGTAGCTGTCCAGGCTCCCGGTATTGCCGGTCTGCAGATAGTTGTCCAGCAGCACGCCCGCGGCGGCGCCGTCCGGCACGGCCACGACCCGCACGCCCGCGCTGTACAGCTTGTCGATCAGCGCACCACGCAGCTCATTGCCGCGCAGGTTGTCGGTGTCGGCCACAAAGACGCGGTAGTCGTCGCTGCCGAAGTCCGACGCATCGAGCGCGTAAGTCATATCAATGCGGTGCAGATACTTACTATTGTACTCCTCCACGGGGTTGGTCACGTCGGCGCTCTCGCGGGTCGCAATGACCAGCTCGCCCGCAGCCTCGGCGGCAGCGGTCTCCGGCGTGGCGGCAATGACCTCCTCGGCGGTCTTATCATCGTACAAAAAGTCCTGCAATGCCTTAATATTCACGACCCAGTCGGGGTCGTACATCAGGCGGTCATCCATGCCCGTGCGGATGCCGTAGGTGCCCTGCAGCGGCATGGACATCTGCTGCACATCGCAGCCCAAAAAGCCCGGCAGCTGCACGAGCAGCGCGGCGATCTCGGACTTGGTAAAGTTCGTCTGGATCAGCGGCAGAATGGTGTTGAGCAGGTTGTCCAGCTCCATGACGCTGGCGTTCTGCACCTGATCCAGCACGGCCTTAATGACGGTGCGCTGGCGCTCGACGCGCTTCCAGTCGTTGTCGATCTTGCGCAGACGGGCGTATTGCAGCGCCGTGTAGCCGTCAAAGTGGTTGGGGCCCGGGTCAACGTGGTTGACGATCAGCATCGAGTTGGAGGGGACCTCCCAGTTCAGGGCCTTGGCCTCCATCTCGGTAATATCAAGGTCTACGCCGCCGACGGCGTCCACGATCTGGACGAAGGAGTTGAAGTTGACGCGGACGTAGTGGTCTACCTGCACGTTGAAGCAGTCCTCGATGGTTTTCATTGTCAGCTTTGCGCCGCCGTAGCGGAAAGTGTGGGTGATCCAGTCGTACTGGCCCTCATAGCCGTCCAGCAGGATCGGCACGCCGGTGCCGCGCTCGATGGAGACCAGCCGGATGACGTGATCCTTGATGTCGAGCGAGACCAGGATCATGCTGTCGGAGCGCGCGTCGTCGCTGAACTCGGTGGTGTCCTCCGTGCCGTCGAGCTGGTTCAGGTGGGTGAAGGCATCGGCGTCGTTGACGGCCTCGGTGCGCTCGTCGGTGCCGATGAGCAGGATGTTCAGCACGTTGTCGTCAGAGAACGGGCTGCCCTCGGGCATTGTCATCTCGCTTTCGGTGTGGGTCAGGCCGGTTCCGTCCAGATCCTGGTCCTCGTCCGCGCCGATCTCACCCATCTCGCTGACGCTGCCGTCATCATAGCGCAGCAGGTCGAGCTTGCCGTTGACGTAAAGGGCCGCCAGCACAGCCAGCACGGCCAGAATGCCGACAACAATGACTGCGATTTTGCCGCCCTTGGGCAGGCGCCGCCACGGGTTCTTTTTTAGCGCTCCATCGGTTGTTTTTTCGGTTTTCGTTTTCAGTTCGTTCATCTTTTTACTTTCCCCTGTTGTTGCCTTACCTATAATCCTGTTGTGTAGGGGGCAATGGCCGCCCCTACACGTATTACGTGCGTTTTAAGCGTTTAGCAATTTGCCGCACATCACAGCAATAATATAAAAACGCCAGCCCTGCAAAGACGGTCAGTCCCAGTGCGCGCCAGGTGAACCAGCCGTGCTGGATGCTGTGGGTGCGCAGCACGATGAACCACGCCGGGGTCATCAGCGCGCAGAGCCCCAGCGGCAGTGCGCGTGCGAGCTGCTGCCTGTCCCGGATGCTGGCCGCAAACAGCGCCAGAAGCAGAACGACAGCCAGCACCAGCGGCCAGAACAGGTGTTTGCCCGCCAGTGTCGTGTATACAAAATGTAAAATATTACCCCAAGTCAACTCCATGCCGTGCCAGCTGTCAGCGGCAGTGCGCACACCCACCTGATGCAGCGCGTCGGCAATGACGTTCTGCCCGGTGACAAGCCCGGCCAGCACCCATTTGGATGCCCAGCAGAGCAGGTAGCCGACGCCCCACGTCAGGCTGCCGCCCACAACGATGCCGCACTGCCTTGTGCCGGCCCGCAGACGCTGCTGCGGCTCAAGCAGCCAGCAGACAAGCGGCAGACCAAGGGTCAGGACCGGCGTGACGAGCAAGTCGCAGAACGACGTCACAACGCCAAGAACCAGCAGTGCCAGGCAGACATCATCGCTGCGGCGGGGCTTGGCCAGCACCCAGACGCAGCCCGCGTAGGCAACGGCAAAGCAGGTGAAAAACTGTACCTGATGCGGTGCCCAGAACGCCGTGACCAGCAGCTGACTGACCGCGAACCACACCGCGGCCCGCAGCCCGCAGCGGCGGCGCAGCAGCACCGCCACCGCGGCAAACAGCGCCGCCAGCACCAGATACTGCACCACGCGCACGCCGGTGATGTCGGTGACCAGCAGCAGCGGGCGCAGCCAGATCAGGTAGCCGTGCCAGTACCGCGCGTAGGAGAACGGCACAAGCGCGGGCGCGTCGGTGCGCTGTGCGCCTGCGGCCCAGTCCCTTTCTATGTACCATTGCAGGTCGTCGGCCAGCGTCTCAAAGTTATCGACGTTGTAGGCCGTGTTCGTCATCATGGCGGTCAGCGGCGGGGCCTCGTCGGCGGACGCGGCCTCGGTCAGCATGATCGTGTCGGTGTAGTTGTCCATCTGGAACAGCTTGAAGTTCAGATATTCCGGGTACAGCCCCTCACCGGCGATTTTCACCGCTGAGTCGTAGACATGGTCCCGCACCGGCTCCCCGGGCAGGGCGTAGGCCGCCAGCAGCAGCACGAAAAGCGCCGCCAGCGTCACGGCGAACGCTGCCAGCGCCCGCAGGGCAAAGGGTGGTTTTTGGTTTTGTGGTTTTGCCATGCGGCACCCCTTTCACACAAAAATACAGTTTAATTATAAAACAAAACTCCCGCCGTTGCAACGGTGGGAGTGTGAAAAAAGGTTGAACAAATGTTGGGACGTCCTTGCCTCTCTCGCAGAGGGGGCCAAGGGAATGTTCCCTACACCATATCCGTCTGCCTGGACACCGACAGCACGATGCCCATCTCCCCCAGCAGCATCAATAAGCTGGTGCCGCCCGACGAGAAAAACGGCAGGCTGATGCCGGTGTTCGGGATCGTGTTCGTCACAACGGCCATGTTCAGTATCGCCTGCAGCGTGACCTGCACGACGAACCCGACGACGAGCAGTGCGCCGAACTTATCCCGCGCGCGCACCGCAATCGACATGCCGCGCAAGAGCAGCAGCAAAAACAGCGCCACGACCAGCGCCGCCCCGATAAAACCAAGCTCCTCACACAAAATCGAAAAAATAAAGTCGTTCTGCGGCTCCGGCACGTACAGATATTTCTGTCGGCTGTTGCCCAGCCCCAGCCCGGCCAGCCCGCCCGACGCGATGGCGTAGAGGCTCTGGATCGTCTGGTGACCTTCGCCCAGCGGGTCGGCAAAGGGGTCGCGCCACGACGCGAGCCGGTCCGTAGCGTAGGGCACCAGCTCCGGCAGCGCAATGACCGCCGCCGCAATGGCTGCCGCGCCCAGCCCCCCGGCCAGCCCGAACCAGTGCAGCCCCGTGCCGCCCACAAACATCAGCACCGCGCCGATGGACAGGATCAGCAGCGTGCCGGACAGGTGCGGCTCCAGCAGCATGAGCACCGTGACGACCCCCAGAATCAGCGCGAACGGCACAACGCCTGTGGAAAACGACTTCATCCTGTCGTGATTCAGTGAGATGATATGCGAGAACACCAGCACAATCGAGAATTTTGCGATTTCACTGGGCTGCAGCGTGCCCAGCCCCGGCAGCACGATCCACCGCTTGCAGCCGTTGTACTCCGGCATAAAAAGCACGATGGCAAGCAAAAGCAGCGAGATCCCCAGCATCGGCCAGGCCAGCCTGTGCCAGACGTGGTAGTCCACCAGGCTGGCCGCGTACATAGCCAGCACGCCCAGCGCCGCAAACAGCAGCTGCGGGCGGATGTAGGTGTAGGCGTCGCCGCGGCGGTAGAGCGCCACCGCGTACCCCGCGGAGAACAGCATGATGAGCCCGTAGCTCAACAACAGCAGCAAGATCAGCAGAAACGGTATGTCGAATGTCGGCAGCGATGCCGCCCGCGCCCGAATCCTTTGTACAAGTGCAGCCATAACAAAGCCCCCTGCGCAGAGTGTACGCAGGGGGCGGCGGGTTTATGCTTTTGTCAGCGGTTCAAATCAAGGCTCAGCATCGTGTAGCCGTTGGCGCCGTTCTGGATGCTCTGGGCGCTGGCCTCATAGCAGGCCTGCAGGACCTCCATGTTGGGCTGGGGCGCGTCCGGGTCGGTGATGGTCCCGGTGGCAATGGCCTCGTTATAATTCTCAATAACCTGGGCACAGATGCGGCGGCGATCCCGCAGCGGTGTCAGCAGGTTGGCCATCCACTGCTGGTACATGCCGTGGTAGTCGCTGCCGTGGTCAGCAAACAGAAAGTAATATTCCTGCTCGACCTCCATGGGCGACGCCTGGCGGCAGTAGAAATCCCCCAGTGCCGCGCGTTTTTTATCGGTGGAGTATTGCAGGATGTCCGACAGTCCATTGGGGAAAAGCTCTGGGTGCCGAATCCATTTGGAGTACGGCTCCACCTGCACTTTTAGCGCATCAAAGACGGCCAGAAAATCCTCAAGCGCGATCTTCATCTCGCCCTTTTCCCATTTCTGGATCGTGCGCTTATCCCGGCCCAGGCGGTCTGCCAGTTCCCGCTGTGAAACACCCGCTGCCTCCCTCGCAGCGGTCATTGCTTCTGCCACACGGTATCGATATGCGGACATAACATCTTCTCTCCCCTCAAAACGCGATTCACCGCCGGAAAAACAGCAAAGCGGCGGTGCAAAATGCGCCGTCAAAATTTCCGGCACTGGTTGTGTACTTTGCACACCGGGATATGCTATATTGTGAAGGGCGGCATCTATAAGTACACTAACACTACCACAATTTTACTCCAGTTACCATTTTTTGTCAATATATTTTGTTATGTAGCATAGCAGGAGTGGGTGAAAATCGTGTATACCTATCGCGTTGTCTGTCAAAAGCTATCCGCGCCCGAGCTCGGGCCCTACACTACCTACGGCATTCTGGCCGCGCGGGACCTCCGCGGCTGCCAGCAGGTCGTACAGTTTATCTCCGACGTATCGTTGGACCGCGCCTTCGTCGAGGCCCTCGCACGCCGCTGCACCGCCGCCCAGCTCGACCCCTGCCACCTGCTGGACGTGGTCGAGGATGCCATCAGCGGGTAAAGCCTTCCGCCCCAAAAGGCTCCGACCAGGGGCGAGGTGCGCCCTTTTGCCGGGTGTCCTATAGCGCAAGGGACACCTCTCACATGCTGTCCCCGGCAAGCGCAGTCCTTGCCCGGGTGTGTTTGCCGCGCGCCTTTTTATGCGGCCACCGTAACTTGCTTGTCAGCTCCTGCTCATACCCCGGCGTGGCACATTTGTGGCCTATTGAATATGTAGGGGCGACCATTGGTCACCCGCCAACTTGGCGCAGCAACGCCTTTTCCGGGTAAGTTTTTTTCACAGGCAACCGGGCACGGGCGAGCAATGCTCGTCCCTACAAGAGTTTTTTGACAGTCTGCATACTCAGGGAAGATATAAGATTCCATCTTCAACTTGAACATTGGTGTGCCGCATAAGCTGACCCCTGCCCTTTTCGGCTCCGGATAAGGATAAAACCGCAAGCACACACGACCAAATTCACGGACATTCCCGTTGAATTTGTGTTGTGTTTACGCTTTTTTGTGGCAATTTTTGCGCAACAGTTGCGCAAAAGCATCAGCAAAATTTTAACAAGTGCTTGGTGGTGTGTATAATAGTTGCCGAAAGCGCTTGTCATTGTGACGAATTCGACAAGTCAAAATTTTGCAATCTGCCAAAAAATCACTTGCTTGAATGTAGCCGTATTGAAATTTTCATTCCAAAGTATTATACTGTTCCTTATAAATAAAAAGGCACACAACAAACATACCGTGTCTTACTTTTCCCGACGTAAGCGCAATGTTTGCACATCGGATTATATTCTCAAAAAAGACTGTAAATACAGCTCAGCTTGTGGAAAAAGTCCGTTTCCGGACCAGATGTGCGCAGCGCATAAAATCGCGCCGAATGGCGCGCGTTCCCCCGATATATCGTGAGAACACACATGTATAGAAAAGGAGTCGAAGCAAATGACGAAAGCATTTTCTATCCTGCACCGTGCGGCGGCACTGCTTGTCGTCCTGTGCCTGCTGGTCGGTATGGCTCTGCCGGTTTATGCAGCTGAGGATGAGGCTTTATTTTTTGACGAAGGTTCGGAAACGATTCCGACCATTACTACCGCAGACACGTCAAGCGAAGGTGTAGAGCCTGCGCAAGAACCTATTGCATCCGACTTGGAAACGATTCCGGGTGAAGGAGATACCCCGCCCGCCGCAAACGAGCCGGAAACCACTGTGCAAAACACGGAAACGGTTCCGAATAATGACGGCAAAACCCTGGAAGGGGCAGAAAACCAGACTCCCTCCGCCGATACGGACACCGCCCCTGCCGACCCAGCCTTGACGAACAAAACCCCTGCGGACACTTCCGATACGGCTGCCGCGCCAAACCATGCCATCAACGCAGAGGAAACCACGGCGGCAAAAACCAACACAGAGCAAGATGTTCTTTTTGCTGACGGGGATAACCCCAACGAAGAAGATACTATGCTTGCGGATGATTTGCCTGACAACGATGACGCGAACACACCTGATACGATAGCGGACACCAGTGTATCGACGGGCTTTATCCCCGCAACGGCAACCATTTATTTTGCGGTTGATAATAAAAATATATTCCAGGATTCCTATCGGGTTCATTTGTATGCCCATAAGCTGGACGACAGCGGCTTGGACAAGGATATGGTTGACACTGGAAGGACAACAACCGATGGTCGCAAGATATACAGCGTTACACTGAATCAGGCTGATTATTCAGCAGGTGGGTTTTATCGACTGATTTTCCAGTATTTTGATGGCACTGTTTTTAAAGATCAATTCTTTGCCTTTGGCGGAGAAGACCACGATGGCGATGGTCATTATAAAAAAGAAACAGCCATTGACAAAATTGCCGGGCAAATGTTTGACGGTAATAACGGCACTAACCGAGGCAATGCATTTAACCCCGCCCAATGGACGCGCGTGGAGTACTATTACAAGGACACGCCGCTTTACTTCAAAAATGCAAGCAGCGCCGACCTTGCCAACGTAACCGCAGTATTTTATAAAAAAGGAACTGACGGCACGGTAGAAACAACCGTCAGCCTGCCAATCGGCACGGTGGGCGCAAACCAGTTTTACGCGCAGAAAATCCTGATCCCGGACAATAAGTCGCAGTTTGTAAAGTTCACTTGGGACGGCAACGGCGAAAGCGACCTGTATAATTTCAGCACAGACCCCTACGGCAACGTACCAACGTTCGACTTAACAAAAGCCAATTGCTTTGTCTACAGCGCAGATTCCGCATCCTCTTGGCAAAGCGCGGGCAACGATTTGCTTACCGGGCGCAAAACCATTTACTTTGATGCCACGCTGTCCTCTTACGGTTACGAGGGCGAGGGTTTACAGCAACAGCCTATGCCGGGCAGTAACAAGAAAATGTACTGCTTCCTGACGGATTCAGCGAGCATTGTTACCTCGCAGGAGATGACGTTGGTAAAAGCCGACCCCGCCACTCCCGACCCCGCCACCGACCGCCAGCTGTGGTCTTACACAATTCCTGGCGAAAAAACTTACACCGCGGTGCAATTTTCCGCAACGGATGACCAAGACGCCATTGCACATGACAACAAAACCAAGGTGTACAGCACGGCGGATCTTCCCCCGACACTAACGGAACCCTGCTTTTTTGCTGACGATGGTGACCCTTCGGCTTACGCATCAGGGGAAACCCGCGTTTTCCGCGGCGGCTACTGGGGCGAGAAAGACTCCCTCCACGATGCCGAAAGCGGCAAAAGCGCGACCATTGTGGACATTGATAACAGCGGCAAGTTCACCCAACAGGCGGGTACAAAGTATATCACCAGCACCCTGTACGATTACTACACCGACTACGAGCTGAACGGCTTGAACCGCGACAGCGCCCCGATCATTGGCGGTTCCCAACGCGGGTTTGTCACTTTTGAGCAGTTTGACCGCGCCCTCAGCAGTGCTTACACGAAAAACGGCAATGTCAAATACCCGCTTTACACCGGGCATTTCGAACCGACTGGAGGGGCGTCTTTCGCGGGTGTTGCCGGTGGTATGAAGCTGTATGGCTGGGGCAAACCAGACGGCGATCCAGACCAAAGGGCATTATACAACACCTTTATGGCGGTAAACAACTCCACCTATGACGATAAGGGGGGGCAACAGAGTGATGATTACTCCCGCACCTTCCAAGGTCTTGTAGAAGACCATACCTCTGACAGTACGGCAAACGGTCTGCCGCTGTTAAGAGCCAAGGATTCCACCACAACAAATGCGCTGGTTGACCCGCACTTTGATGAAGCATTCTTGCAAGGCAAAAACAGCTTTAACACCGTGCTGGGCAAGGTGTATAAGGATGTTTCCTTCCCGCTCACAAAGGACGCCGTTTTTAAGAGCAGTACCAACCCAAACGACCCAGAACAATACGCCGAATATTGGTACTACGACAGCAGCAAAGCCTCGCTGTATCTGAAGCAGGATAAGGGTGACGGCAAGTATTATCTGGAATCCCCCATAGATGGTGAGGGCAAACCCACCACGCACGCCAACTCAAAAAACACTAATGCATCATACGGCTTTTTCCCGTTTAACCAAACAGTTTCCACAGTCGGGGCGTCCCAATACAACTACGGCTTTGGCGCCAAGCTGCAATTTGACTTTACGCTTACAGACGACGGTCAGGTCGTTGCAGGTAATGATTCCAACACCAAAGTCCCCATCAAGTTCTTCTTCTCCGGTGACGATGACGTGTGGGTCTACATTGACGGCAAGTTGGTTCTGGATGTCGGCGGTGCGCACGGCAAAGCGTCCGGTCTGCTGGAATTTGGCGCGAGCAGCACCGTAACCCCCTACGTCAGTTCCAACAAGAACACCGACACAAGCGACCCCATGGTCTACACGACTGATGCCCAAAACAAAACCGTCTACTTCAACCAGACCCCTATCACGTTCACCAAGACGACAAAACAAGCCATCCAATTAAACAGCGAACTCACCACCCACACCCTGACCATGTTCTATATGGAGCGCGGTATGTGGGACTCCAACATGGCGGTGGCGTTCAACTTCCCCGACAATAACGAATTGCAGGTTGAAAAGGAGGTCAATGTCGACAAGGTAAACGGCGCGTTCAAAGATTTATTTAAAGATCAAAAGCTCTTTACCTTTACCCTGCAAAACTTGGCTACGCATTACGGCACAAAACCAATTGCTGACAACGACACCCCCACCCCCGTGGAAGTCGGCAGCAATTTCACCGCCAAAAGCAGCGATACTGACAAAACAACCATGGAAAAGGGCAAAGTTCCGCCCGAAAGCGGCAGCGAAGCATACGCAAACCAAACCGTAAAATGGTACGCCCAAGGGTATGATAAAGGCAGCCAACACCGCGACCTGCGCTACGGCACTATGACGCTGGAAAAACCGCTCAACATCGAAAAACGCGACTATCTGTCCTTTGACGTTTACGCCGTGGGCAACACGGGTGACGGCGTTCTGTCCACCAACTACCTGTATCTGACCTTGGTGGACAGCAACGAAAAGCAGATGGGCTGCGATGCCAACGGCACAAAGTCCTATCTGAACACCATGCTCAGCGGCAGCGTTGTGATGAAAAACAACCAATGGGTCACGGTCAAGCTGCAGCTGAACAAAATGCCCGGGTATTCGGACTTTGACCTGACCAAACTCTCAAAAATCCTCATTGGCGATGACTACGAGCGCACGGTTTACTTCCGTAATTTTGTTTTTACCGCCAAGCCCGTGGTAAACAAAACGGTGGGCTTCTCGGTAGAGCAAGCAGATATCCCGGACTATGGCTCGGTGACCAGCGGCACCTTGCAGCCCGCCAGCGGCGCGATATTTACGTCCAGCGTACCGGGCAGCGGCGCGCAGGCGGTGGACACCGATGGCACGTTTGATTTGCAAAAGGGCGAAACCGTGACCTTTACGGACCAGTTCCGCCGTGGCAGTTATATCTCGCTGCAAGAGACGGAAAACACCGCCTTGTACGACACCCGCTGGGAAGTGTACGAGAACGGGACGTTGGTCAACGCAGTGGGGACAAGTCCGTCTGTAAACGCCGCATCCCCCCTCCCGCTGCAAGGCGACAGCACAAAGCCGGAGGATAACCGAACCGAAACGGCGGACAGCACGACAGGTAGCAACTACAACGGCAGCAAGCCCACAGGCACGAATACGTTGGTGTTCCGCAGTTACACCGCGCCGGAAGAAGAATTCCCCGAATTGAAGGTCAAGTTCATTAACACCGTCAAGGTCGGTACGCTGGTAATTAAAAAGGAACAGGCGCCCGGCGAAGCACCGCTGGAAGGCAGCTACGAATTTACTGTCATCTTCAGCAACGTTGGCGGTATCGGCTTGGGCGGCGCAACCGGCGTAAAAATGACCAATGCCATTCCAGTTGACGGAAGCTGGGAAATTAAGGGCATCCCCATTGGCACACGCTTCCAGGTAGTGGAAGAAACGCCCGCCGTTGGCAGCCTGAAAAGCGTACAGTGCGACGCCACTGACGCAAAGTTCGACGTGGACAACGGTGTGCGCGGCACGGTTACCAGCGAAGCAGAACAAGTCACCGCCACCTTTACCAACACGGCACGCAAATTGATGGATATTGAGGTGGAAAAGCAGTGGCTGGATGCAAACGACAAGCCGCTGACCGATAACCTGCCGGATGCCATCTGGGTCAAGCTGGAGCGCCACCGTGTGGATGACACAAGCGGCGCGTGGCAAGACGTGCCGTCTATGGACGCTGTCGAGCTAAAATACGACTATATGTCCAAAACGTGGACGCACACGTTTGAACGTCTGGACAAGACGGATGTCAACGACAACAACATCCCCTATGAGTACCGCGTGGTGGAAAGCGCATCGGGAACCGGGAATTGGTACGGCGGCACGGACGGTGATGTGATTGAGATTTCCGGCAAGAAGTACAAGGTTCTCAATACCAGCCGCGTCACAGGCGATTCAACCGACAAAACGCTGACCCTGACCAACCAACTGCAGGATGCCAAATACAAGCTGGTTATCACAAAGCTGGACGCACAGGAAGTAACCAAAAAGCTGGACGGTGTGGCGTTCAAGCTGGAAAAGCTGAAGGCTGACAACACGGCTGAAATAACCTATAACGGCACGACGGGCAGGGATGGCGCGGAAACAGGCGAGCTTACCTTTGCAGACCTATCCCCCGGCAAGTACCGCCTGACCGAAACCAAAACCGCCGCTGGCTACACCCTGCTGAGCGAAGCCATCGAGTTTACATTGACAACGGACGGGAAGTGCCAACGCAGCAACGGGGAGTCTATCGCGGTAACCCCAGATACCGCCCCCGGCGTGTACAACATTGCCCTGACGATCTACAACCGCAAGGGCTTTACCTTGCCGCACACGGGCGCGGACGCACCCAGCCTGTGGCTGCTGATAGGTTTGCCCGCGCTGGTGGCTGTGCTGCTGGTGCTGGTGTTCCGCTACAATAAGAAAGGGGGCAAACATTCCTGAACCCCCTAAAAAAGCCCTCTACACAAAACAATATAGAAAGAAAGAGGTATGCAACAAGATGAAACTGAAACGTTTATTTACCGCAATCCTCAGCGCCGCCCTGACCCTGAGCCTTTGCGCCATGCCCGCCATGGCGGCAGACGGCGCGACGCCGACGCTCACGACGAGCACCAGCACGATTGATACCCAGAAAGAAGGCTCTATCACCATCTATAAGCGCGCAATGGATAGTGGCGAAAAAGAAGGTGACCATGGTGATGGCGAAACGATGACGGGGAAACCGCAGGGTACTGCATTGAAGGATACAGGCTTTACCCTCTATCAGGTCATGGATACAGACGCATTGCTTGCCTACTATAATGATGCTGCAAAAGCCGGACAGGTTGATGTTAAGAGCTACTTTACTAAATATGAAGAGGATAATACGGCAAAAGGGCTGATAGAGAAGTATCAGACTCCTTATAAGACACAAATACTTACAGATGAAAACGGCATGGCTGCCTTCACCAAACTGCCTGTTGGTATGTACCTTGTAATTGAAACCAAAACCCCGCAGGCTGTTACCGTACCCGTAGAGCCTTTCTTGGTTTCGATTCCTATGACCCGCATTGGCGACACGGCAGCGGGCGAGCAATGGCTGTATGATGTGACTGTCTACCCCAAAAACAGCATTGCCAAGGGCACGGTAAAACTTGTCAAGCAAGGCAAACAGGGGGATGCAGCACCAACACCGCTGGAAGGCGTCCAATTTTCCCTGTTCAGGAAGAGTGACACAGAAGGTAACGTCTATAAGGAGGTAACTGTTACTAACCCTGTCACAAATGCTAGTGGCGAAATCACTTTAGAAAACCTTACCAAAGGCCGCTACTATCTGCTAGAAACAGGTTATGCCGCAAATAAAGACAAGGGCTATATCCTGAACACCACCGGCAAATTCTACTTTGACATTAACGAAAAAGGTAAGGCTGTGAAGGTAACTGACCCTGAGATTACCGATAATGTGGCTGATGGTAGCTTTGCCATCGACGCTAACGGTACTACTTTGACTGTCACGAACTACAAGCCCGACATTGAAAAGACCGTCACCAAGCGTAACGGCGACAAAGCACATCAAGCCGATTACGGTGTTGGCGATGACGTGCAGTATACCCTGACTATCAAAGTCCCTGAAAACGTCGCCAGCCTGAAAACCTTCAAGGTTACCGATACCACGGTTGCAAGCCAGTTACTTCAGAAACAGGAAAGCGTAAAAATCAGCGGCAAGAATAGCGCGGGTACAGCAGTGAATGAAATCGCTGCATCCTCCGTTACCGTTACTCCAGATAAAAATAACTCCGTTATGACGGTTGACTTTACGCCGAGTACTTTGGCTGCCGTTGCCGGCGGTGAAATTACTATTACTTATACCGCTACCGTTCAGAGTGGTGCAGTTGTTGCCGGTGATGGCAACGTGAACACTGCCCAAATCGTCTATTCCCGCACAACCAACACCGAAATCGATGAAGGAACTGACGGCAACAAGCCCTACGAAATCACGGATAAGGGCGTTGTTTACACCTTTGCCCTGAACATCCACAAGACCGGCAAGGGCGGTACCGAGGGCGAAAAGGATCTTAAGGGCGTCACCTTTGACCTGTACAAGAAGGTGGATACGGAAAAGACGAATGACAAGAATGAATATCTCTTCTGCGGCAATCCATACACCGCTATCAATGACACCGATGCCCAAAAACTGGGCTTGAACGATTCTGGCGCAACTGAAAAATGGATCAAGGTCAAGACCCTTACAACGGGCGATGACGGCAAGGACGGCTACGCCTCCGCAAAGGGTCTGCCCTCCGGCACCTATAAACTGGTCGAGACCAAGACCGTGAATGGCTACAACCTGCTGTCTAAGCCCGTGGATGCCAAACTGAACCTTACCTATGCTGCTGGATGGACAACCACGACAACGTATGATACATATGGCAACCAGACCAAGTCTACAATAACTACCCCGACCTACAAGAGAGACGGCGAGACTGTGACCCCCGGCGAAGAGATTAAAATCATCAACCGTGCGGGCTTTACGCTGCCTGTCACCGGCGGTTTCGGTACGCTGCTGTTCAGCGGTATCGGTGTGCTGCTGGTTCTGGCGGGCGTCGGCGTTCTGTTCAGCCTGAAAAAGAAATCCAACCGTGCGTAATGCACACCATCCAAACACCCACAGCAAAATAAACGGGTAATCCATAGGGGAAGGGCCGGAAACGGTTCTTCCCCTATGGGCGGTTGTGGCAGTGCGTCAACCCTTTACAGAAAGGCTCTTTGCAATGGAAACCACCGTCAAATTAAAACTTGGCTTTGCTGCGCTGATGATCGTCTCCGGCATCGGCGTGGCCATGTACCCCGTTGTCAGCAACGCGGTGGCACAGCGCCACGCAAGCTCGGTCATTGAAAGCTACAACGACAACGTGCAGTCGATGGACGCCGAGAAAATCGACGCCGCCAAGGAGGCTGCGCGCCGCTACAACCAACAGCTGAACAATGCCATCGACCGCGACGCGGCGGGCGAAGCGGAGGACATCGGCACAAGCTATGTGGACATGCTGGACGTGGGCGAGAGCCTTGGCTACATTACCATACCCAAAATTGACGTAAACCTGCCCATTTATGAGGGCACAAGCGACGATGTGCTGGTAAAGGGCGTCGGACATCTGGAAGGCTCCAGCTATCCGCTGGGCGGCGCGGGCACCCACAGTGTGCTGACGGGGCACCGCGGTCTGGCCGAGGCCGTGCTGTTTACCGACCTGGACAAGCTGGGCGAGGGCGACCGTTTTTACCTCCACATCATGGACGAGGTGCTGGCGTATCAGGTAGACCAGGTCAAGGTCGTGGAGCCGGAAAACACCGAGGATCTGGAAATTATCCCCGGCGGGGACTACTGCACGCTGGTCACCTGCACGCCCTATGCCATTAACACCCACCGTATGCTTGTGCGCGGCGCCCGTGTGCCGTATACCGGAGAGGACGAGCAGCCCGACACGCCGCAGACCGTGCAGTACCAACAGCTGAATACCGGCAACGTGGTAAAGCGCATTGTGGACGCCTGGCCGTGGATCAGCGTGACGGGCAGTGTGGTTATCGGCGGCGAGGCGCTGCTGTTGCTGCTGCTGTTGCACCGCTGCAAAAAGCGCGAGGAGGAAGACTGATGAAACGCCTGTTTCTGCAAATTTTTGCATGGCTGGCAATTTTGCTGGGCGTTGGGCTGATGCTGCAGCCCACGGTCAGCCGATATCTGACGGAGCAGAAAAGCACAAAAACCGTGCAAAAATTTGTGCAGGCCGCCGAAGCTGCCGCCCCCGCCGCGCACGAAACCTCCGCCGCCGAACCCGCGCGCGCCTACCCCGAACTGTACGACGCGTTTCTGGCCTACAACCAACAGCTTTTTGCCCAAGGCCAAAGCGGCCTGAAAGACCCCTTTGCCTACGAGACCCCCGCCTTTGACCTGACGGGCTGCGGCTTGCCCGACGACGTTATCGCCGCGCTGTGGATACCGCGTCTGGACTTGGAACTGCCTGTTTATCTGGGGGCCAACGCGGCCAACATGGCCCGCGGCGGCGCACTGCTGGGGCAGACCTCCATGCCGCTGGGCGGCGAAAACACCAACACCGTCATTGCCGCCCACCGCGGCTATTACGGCGCGGAAATGCTGCGCAACGTGCAGCAGATACAAATCGGCGACAAAATTACCCTGACAACGCCGTGGGACACGCTGGTTTACCGCGTGTGTGAGCTGAAAATTATACAGCCGGACGACATAAACGCCGTGCTGATACAGCCCGGCCGCGACCTGCTTACCCTGACGACCTGCCACCCCTACACCCAAAACACCCAGCGCTACCTGGTGATAGCCGAGCGCGACCCCGACGCAGAGGCCACCACCCATGCGGCAGACCTGGCCGAGTGTGACGAAACCTGGGACGCCGCACCGCGCCAAGTGACGGTGGAGGCCGACGGTACCTCCGCGCTGGAGGAAGTCACCCCCGAAAGTATCACTCCCCTGCCCCACGAGGGCGGCGGCGAAAACGCGGGCGGCGCGTACTCCAACTGGGTGATTTGGCTGGAAAACAACGCCCTGTGGGCGGGATGCCTGCTGATTGCCGCCGTGATCGGCTGTATGCTGATTTGGCGCAGGCATAGAAAGGATTGACCCATGCAGAATATCAACGAAAAGGCGCTGGCCGTTACAGCCGAGGTAAGCAAGGCGGTGCTGGGCAAGCCGGAAGTCGTGCTGAAAATCATGATGGCGATACTGGCCCGCGGCCATGTGCTGATTGAGGATATCCCCGGCGTGGGCAAAACCACGCTGGCACAGGCGTTTGCCCGCGCTATGGACCTGACCCAAAACCGCGTGCAGTTTACCCCCGACGTTCTGCCGTCCGACATTGTGGGGTTCTCGCTGTACCAAAAGGAAACCGGCAAATTTGTGTACCACCCCGGCGCGGTGATGTGCAACCTGTTTTTGGCCGATGAAATCAACCGTACCAGCGCCCGCACCCAGTCCGCCTTGCTGGAAGTCATGGAGGAAAGCGCCGTCACGGTGGACGGCGTGACGCGCGTTCTGCCGCAGCCGTTTACCGTTTTTGCAACGGAAAACCCCGTCGGCTCGGTGGGTACGCAGATGCTGCCGGAATCCCAGCTGGACCGCTTTATGGTCTGCGTGGTCATGGGCTACCCCGATGCGGAGGCGGAAATGGAGATTTTGTCCCGCCAGCCGCGCCGCGCCCTGCTGGACCGTGTGCAGCCGGTGATGGACAAAAACGACCTGCTGGCTATGCAGCAGCAGGTAGACGAAGTATATATGAGCGATGAAATCAGACGGTATATCGTGGAACTCTCCCGCGCGACGCGGCAGGACAGTCGCCTGATGCTGGGGCTTTCGCCCCGTGCGTCGCTGGCAGTGGCCGGTATGGCGCGCGCGGCGGCTTTTCTGGGCGGGCGCAAGTATGTGGCCCCGCAGGATATTACCGCGATTTTTGCCGATGCGGCCCGCCACCGTCTGTGCCTGACCGAACAGGCCCGCACCGGCGGCGATACAGTGCAGAATATCCTTGACGATGTTCTGCACACCGTGCCGCGCCCCCGCCCGGAGAAACCGTTCCATGGCAGGTAAGGTGGGCTGTGCGCTGCTGCTGGCCGTGCTGTTTGCCGCGGCAGCGGTCAGCCGCACGTCGTTTGCGGTCTTTTTGGCGTCACTGGCGGTGCTGCTGGTCGGCTTTTTGGCGTGGTATGTCCGCACACTGCGCAGGGATGTGACGGTAACGCTGCAGCTGCCTGCCCGCCCCGTGCACCCCGACGAGGATTTTGCCGTACTGGTGAAACTGCACAACAACGGGTGGCGGCCCGTGCCGGAGCTGCGTGTCGTTTTGCAGGCTGTGGACGCCGAAAGCGGAACGGCCATTGAACTGCCCTGTGGCGCGATGCTGGCCCCGCATCAGTGTGCCGATTTGCGCGTGACCCTGCGCACAGCAAAAAGCGGTCTGTGGCGGTTCCGTGTGCGGGAAGCCACCGTGCGCGACCCGTTGGGGCTGTTTGCCGCGCACTGCGCCGTGCCGCCCCAAAGCAGAGAACTGTGTGTGCTGCCCCCCGCCGAGGGCGAGGACGACGGCGCAGGCACAAAACCGCAGAACTGCGCCGAAAAAGTGACTGCGGCGGGCTGCGATTTGACCGACGGCGTTTATGATCTGCGCCCCTACCGTGCAGGCGATTCACCGAAGCTGATCCACTGGAAACTGACCGCCCGCGTGGGCGAGTTGACCGTGCGCGAGCCGTTGGGCGCAACCTACCGCGCTGACCCTGCGGGCAGCGTTTTGGCAGAGGGGGCCGACGCACCGCAGCAGTTGTTGCACTTTGGGCATGCCGCCGTAAAGCGGCTGCGCAGATTGACCCGCCGCAAGGACACCGACCCCGCTACGGGGCTGGTATTTGTGGACCGTGTGCTGCTGCCCCGCACCAAGGCCGCTGCCCACCCCATGGCGGAAACGGCGGCGGATCTGCTGATTTCGGAACTGCTGGCCTTGGGCTTGCTGACGGCACTGAACGGTGCGTTTGCACTGGCATTGCCGATTTGGGTGTGGCTTGGCGTGGCGGCACTGTGTGCGGCGTGGCCGGCACTGCACCGCGTCCCGCTTTCCAAGGCGGGCCGTTACGGCGCGGCGCTGGCGCTGGCCGTGGGGTATCTGGTGCTGCTGTTTGCTGTGCAGCAGCCGTTTTTGGCCGGTGCGGCACAGTGCGCGGATGCCGTCAGGCTGTGCTTGAATACACGCTTCAACGCAAATTTTGTGGTGTCCACCTCGCCGGTTTCGGCGCAGATGGGCCTGTTTGCGCTGCTGACGGCAGTGCCGTTTACAATGTTTTTGGCCGCGCTGACAGCCCGCCACACCGACGCGCTGTTGCTGGGGGCGGTGCTTCTGCCGATCGTGGTGTTCACGCTGTTGGCGGGGACGGGCCGTGCCGTTTTGGGCTGGCTGCTGCTTTTGCCGGGCTGGTTGGGAAGCTGTGCGGCGGCGCGGTCGCTGGTGCGCAAACGGCTGTGGCGCGGCAAGGGTTCCGCTGTCTATGCCGCCAACCTGCAGACCCACCGCATAAACCAAAGGCTGGCCGGTGTCGGCATGGCTGCCATTTGCGCGGTGCTGTTTTTGCCTGCCCTGGCACTGCGCCCCGTGCTGATGCTGCCCTTGAACGCGCTGCAGCCTGTGACCGACAAAGTCTGCGCGGCCGGGCTGAGCGCGGCGATCGAGTGGCTGCCGAAAATCAGCGGCGGGGCACTGAATTTCCATGTCAGCGCTGCTGCGGGCGGCGTGGAGGACGGCAGCCTGACACGGGGCGACGGCCTGGCGCTGACGGGGCTGGAGGATATAATGGTCACGACCGACGCCAAGCCGGAGGAGACCGTCTACCTGCGCGGGTTTATCGGCGTGGACTATGACGGCACAAGCTGGCAGGCAGGGAATGCCGCTGCCTTCGACAGTGCCGCAGCAAACTGGAAAACCGACGGCGACGGGCGGCTTGCCATTGCGAACCTGCCGTTTTTGCGCGCGGCATACAGCGGCGCACAGCCGCAGCAAATGACCGTACAGCGTCTGCATGCAAACGATGCCTACACGTTTGCGCCGTACAACGCATATTTTAACGACTACTACACGCCGGACGGCGACGGAGCCATAGCGGGGCAGACCGTGCAGGACGATATGTTCTACTATTTTCCGCGCAAACAGGCAGAGGAGCTGCTGGCGGCCCGTGACGATGATGACGCGGGGGTGCTGGACCGTCTGGAAAGCGCCTACGCCGCATATGTTCGTGCGCGCTGCCTGGATGTGCCCGACGGTGCCGGGTACGATGCCATAGACAAGGAACTGGCTGCGCTGGTGAAGGAGCGCAAACTCAGGGATGATGACATCGATGGCCGACGCGCACTGGTGCGCAGCTGGCTGAACGAGCACTGCCGTTACAGCGCGGACGCCGAGACACCCGACGACACCGACCCGCTGCTGTATTTCCTGAGCGAGAGCCACGCGGGCAGCAGCACACAGTTTGCCTCGGCAGCGGTGCTGCTGTGCCGCATGGTGGGGCTGCCCGCCCGATATGTGGTAGGCTACGCCGCACCGCAAAGTCTGTTTACCGCTGCGGGCGACGGCAGCTGCCGTGCCGTTTTGCAGGACGATAACGCCCACGCCTGGGCAGAGATTTACCTTTCCGGGCAGGGCTGGACGCCGCTGGAGGTCACCCCCGGTATGACAGCCGAACTGACCGAAGGCGAGCTTGCCGCCGATGCCGCACAGGCAGGGCAAAATGCCGCCGACAGCGACACTCCCCTGCCCGCGCGGCAGGAGGCCGACTCCACTGCCGAAACGCCGCAAAGCGTCCCGCTTTTGTGGGTGCTGCCTACGGTTTTGCTGCTGCTCATCTTGGCCTTGGCACTTCTGCGCCGTGCAAGGCGCACACCTTTGCAGACCGTACAGGCAGAATTTTGTGCGCTCCATCGCAAGATGCGGCGCTGCGGGCTGGCGGCGGAGGTGTCCTCTGACGAAGCGGCATTTGCGGAATTTCTGCAAACGCATTGCCCGCAGACGGACCGCGAAACCGTGCAGCACCTGCTGGATGCCGTACAGGCGGCACAGTTTGCGCCCGATCCATGCACCACCGAAACCGCGCAGGAGATACAGACCCTGTGCCGTAAATTACGCAAAAAAATGTGCAGACGAACGGTGTGAGGGCTGTGCAAGGGGAAGCTTTACGCAAGAAATTATTGATGATTCGGCAAAAAACGATTATGATAATGGTAAATACATATCGGAGATGAGAAACCATGCCACCTTTGCCGAAGAACGACAAGCCGATCGATATCACGCAAATCGCGCAGGCGCTTGGCGTATCCAAGACAACCGTGTCCCGTGCCATATCCGGCAACGGGCGCATCAGCGCAGCAACCCGCCAACGCGTGCTGGACTATGTAAAAGAGCATAACTATACCCCCAGTATGATGGCGCGCGGGCTGGTGAAGCGCTGCTCCTACAATATTTCGCTGGTGATTTCCACGCAATTTTCCGACTTTGAGCTGCCCTTTTTGCGCAAGGTGATGCGTTCTGTCTATCAGGTTGCCGGGGATTCCGACTACGATGTCCTGCTGACGCTGGTGGGCGAAAACGAAACCCGTCCTGTGGAACGACTGCTGGATAACCGCAAAATCGATGGTCTGATCTTGACCCGCACACTGGAGCGTGACCCCTTGATCCCGCTGCTGAAGGCGCGCAAGGTGCCGTTTGTCGCCATCGGTCAGCCGGAGGACGATCAGGTACTTTCCGTTGACCATGACCAGGTGGGCGGCTGCCGTGAGATGACCAGTCTGCTGCTGATGAAGGGCATGAAGCATATTGCGCTGCTGGGCGGCAGTATGCTGTACACCGTCAACCAATCCCGATTGGAGGGCTTCCAGCAGGCTTATGTCAAGATGGGGCAAAAAATTGACGAAAGCCTGCTGTTTTTGGAGCTGGAAAGCGACGATTTGCGCATGGAGGCTGTGCAGCAGGCTGTAGAGCGCGGGGCGGATTGCATCCTGTGCATGGACGAACGGCTGGCACAGCTGACGCTGAATATGCTCAAGCAGCTGAACCTGCGCGTGCCGCAGGATATCCGGCTGGCGTCGCTGTATGATAATGAGAATCTGGTCAATACCGTGCCGCCCATCTCCGCCGTGCAGTTTAATGCGGATATCCTTGGCTTAAAAGCAACGCAGCAGCTGCTGTGCGCCTTGCAGGGGCAGCCTGTTGAAACCCGCATGGAGTTGGGTTACCAGGTAAGCCTGCGGGAATCGACGCAGACCTGAAATCCGAGCGCACACCGAGGGGTGTGCGCTTTTTTGTCTGACCCATCAAACCGTGTACATTTTCAGGAAAATGTACAAAATGGGACAAAATAAAACAAAAAGTCCCGAATTGCAGATACAAGCAATTCGGGACTTGATAGGATTTATAGAAGAGCCTTAACTGTCAGGTCTTTCCAATTCCCCGGCCAAAGTACATAACCACGCGAATTTCGATAGGCGCGAGCCTGTTCGTAATTCAACTTAATGGTTATACTCGCTGGCAAATCAGCCGCGAGGCGACTTGATAGCAGCCTGCTTATTGGGTCGTCATCATAGGTATGTACCCAAAAGCGCGTACTGTTTGCATCCTCAAGTATCCTATTGACGGCCCCATCCCCTTTCTTCGCTTTTGTTTTTCCCGGCATGATTTTTTCCGCCGAAATCGAATGGTAATTGTACGTTCCGCGCACATTGCATTGAACAGTGCATGACTCTTGAAATAGATTTAGTTCCCAGATGAATTTCTGTCCATCGATGGAGAAGATTCTCGGCACAAATCTATCCAGAAATTTCCGGCTGATTTCATCATTTGGGAACGATTCTTGCCAGCTGAGTGCTTCCTCTACCTTTTCACTATTGGCAGCTCCGTTTTCTTGTTCCTGCTGGTATTCTTCTAAAATATCCTGCCGGTGATCCTGCCAAACGTTTTTGTAGATTTCTCGCGCCATCAATTCGAGCTTCCATGCTTGCACATTGGGGGCGCTGCATTTGGGGGCTACATTCCTCAGTGACCGCTGATAACAGATATATCGAACAATGCCTTTCTCTGCGCGGAACGCCCGCATTCTGGCTCCGCAGCCACAAAACAGGCGGCAAGCCCATTTGTCGGCGTTTTCGCTCTTTCCATACAAGTAAGCCTGCGTTATATTGCCGTCTTTGTACGACTGCCATGCATGTCTGCGGCGCTGACATTTATCCCATAGTTCCTCTGAAATGATTGGCTCAAAACTGCCTTTCACCAGAATGTAATCCTGTTCGCTGTTCTTGATGCTTTTATGGCTGAGGAAATCATCAATATGCGATTTGTTGTATGTCAAATACCCTTTATAAATCGTATTCTTGGTGATTGAGAGAACCTGACGCGCGCTCCATTGTGGCATTCCGGATTTATTCGGTGCGCCTTCTTGCGTTAGTGTCTGGGCTATCTCGGTGCCATTTATGCCATCAGCATACCAAGCAAAAATTTTTCTGACAGTCTCTGCCTGACTTTCCTGCACCACAAGCGTATGAGCCTTTTTATCACGCTTATATCCAAACGGTGTCGGTCCCGCAACATAGGTGCCTTTTTTCTGTGACGTCTGAATGCCCGCCTTGGTGCGTTCACTCATTTTACGGCTTTCATCTTGCGCAAGGCTTGCCATAATGGTCAGGCGAACTTCTCCATCGCCACGCATCGTCCAGATGTCATCATTGACGAAGTACACTTCAACGCCGTACTGTTTCAGCTCACGGGTCGTAACCAAAGTATCCACCGTGTTTCGGGCAAAACGGGAAACCTCGCGGGTCACGATTAGGTCAAACTTCTTTTTCCGGGCATCTCGCAGCATCTTCATAAAAGAAGGTCGGGTTTTCATGCCAGTACCTGAGATTCCTTCATCGGCGTATTGCCCAACCACCGTCCAATTCGGATGATGTTCTGCAAGCTCCAGATACCAGTTCATTTGATTTTTCAGTGCTGATATTTGCGCCTCAAGTTCCGTGGACACGCGCCCATAGAACACGACTCTGCGCGGGCAGTTTTGCTGGTCTGCTTTATCATATTGCATCGGTTTTCCCTCCTTCCCCATCAGTATAATACTGCATTCAGTATTTTCAAAATGTACAAGTCAATGACTCAATCATGGTATAGAAAAGCCGTGGAAGAAGGTTCCTTCCACGGCATGATCTTTATACTACTTTTTCAATAAGGCACTGATGTTTCTTCGTTTTCTTGTCATAGTTGATAGCTACCAAGAGAAGATTTCCTGTATAGCCACGCAGCGAATCCGGATATTTCTTTTCCTTAATCTGCTGCATCGCAGTCTCCGCCGTTTGGTTCCACTTCAACTCCACAACAAGCGCCGGATAGTCATTTCGGTACTCCGGTTTTGGAACGAAAACGAAGTCTGCGAAGCCCCTGCCTGTGGGCAGCTCTCGAACCGGCTTAAAGTAATATTGCATAGCGCTCAGGTATGCAATCGCCAAGACGCTGCTCAAGGAGTTTTCATTGTTGTACTGGATGGCAGAAACATAGTCGTCATGGATTTTCTCAACCTGAGTGGCTACTGCATCGCCATCCATATCCAATGTCGCATCCAGCAACTTCTCAGACTCCTGCTGGAACAGCAACATCTCATTCCAATGCTTGCTTTCCACCGCAAGTGTCAATTCCTGCCGGATTTCCTCATTCGGAACGAACGCTGTTTTTCGGTTCTGGTCATATCCCAAGTAGCCAAGATGAATCATATATGTCAAAACATCATCTTTGCTTTGGATATTAACGGTATCGTTCTTGAAGGTAGCCGTGTTTACTTTAACTTCCCCACCGGAAAGCATTTCAATGATTGCCGTTTTCAGTCCATCATAGTTCATGTTGATAAGGGGAACGATTGCTTCATAGGAAGCCGTTTCCGACCAGTAGCTCTTAAACTCTCCCTTCAGCATAACGCTGACAACAGCTCTGGGATTATAAACTTGGTAATCCCGCAGCAAGTAACCATCGTACCACTTTTTTACCTTGTCAAAGTCTTTGTGGTACTCCTCGCAAAGATTCTTAACTTCTTCTTCCGTAAAGCCAATGAAAGGTGCCAACGTGCTGGCACTGACCATGGTAAACTCATCGAAGTTATTCAAGGCCGACTGCGTTTTTTCCTTTTTGATTGGCAGAATGCCGGTGAGGTATGCAAGCTGAATGTATTTTGTCGGCTCTGTACCTTTGAATAAGCCTCTCAGGAAATAGATATATTCTTCTTGAACAGCCTTATTGGTTGCTTCATCTCGGATCAGAATATCCCATTCATCAATAATCACAATAAATTTCTGACCGGTCGAGTTTCTGATGCGCGACAAAGCGTCCGCCAATGTCAACACTTCGTTAGGAAGAACTTCAGGGTAGTACTCTTTTAGTTCCTCAAAAACTGATTGCGTAATGTAGGATATAATACTTTTGATGTCTGCACAGCTGGACAAAAACCATTGTACATCTATATGGATCACATCATACTTGTTGAGATGCTTTTTGAAGTCGCTACTCTTGCCGATTGTAAGCCCATCGAACATCTTTTCTGAATCGCAGCCTTTGCTGTAATAGGCTGCCAGCATATTAGCCGTATAGGACTTACCAAATCTCCGGGGGCGGCTATTGCAGATGTATGCTTCTGGTGTATCAAGAACGCTGTTGGTATATTCCAGCAGACCCGTTTTATCCACATAAATTTTTGAATTCAGTGCAACTTGAAACGCACTATTGTCCGGATTCACGAATCTTCCCATTTCGCCAAAGCCTCCTTCAGAAGTCATTTATTTCTAAACATTCAAATGACATTAGTATAGTCATATAGTACCATTTATCGATACAAATAGCAAGTTGGAAATTCCCCTATAATAGTACAAAAGGTACAAAAGCGCCGCAGCAGGGATCTCTTTCATAGCATGATCTATCATCGCAGACACCTCATCTGCTATGACGATGATTAAATTTTGCCACATGGAATCCTGCTTTCTGCATATAATCTTCAAAAATATATGCAGATAAAACTCGAAAGGCGCAATAAGCCACAAATTTCGATAATTTTCCTTCGATGAACCTGTCAGATGTCATCTGTTTGAACCATTCGGAATTCCCGAATAGTTGCCATCACGGTCTATTCCTCATCTAAATTATAATATTACCATTTACTGATTCAAATAGCAAATCTAGCGTCATTCCATAACGACACAATAATGCCGTGGAAGTATTTCCTCCACGGCACGATCTGTCGTTATAGCTGTGCGTTTCTCTCCCTCTGCAAATTCCAGACAGGCAACCCTTCCCGGCGCTTTGCCTCGCATCGCTTTGCAGCCATGCGATATGTTTTCTCGTATCTTGGCACGCTCGTGGAATCCAGTCATGGCGCTGCTTCCCCAATGCGGTACAGCAGAGGACGCTATTCACTTTTTCGGAGGTTTGGAACCTCCTAATACATAAGAGAACAGCGAATCGGATTTTTTCCACAACTTTTTCAATTTTCTTTTTTTACCAGAAATATATCCACACGCATATCTTTCCACAAACCGGGGTGGATCTTAATCCCACGCGCTTTCTGATACTCATAGGCTGTCACAAAGTCAACCGCAAAACTCAAAAGTGGTATCTTTTCATCCAGCACGCTCACCTGATTTTCTTGACAGCTTTCCAGCCATTCCACCAACTTACGCTTTCTTTTGGTTCGGCCCATGTTCAAAAAGAAATCCTGTGGACGACATATTGTCGCGCAATCGGATCCAGCACTTTCTTTATCCTGCTTGCCGATTTGCTCTTGCTCAATATCATAGGGAACGCCACTTTTATAGGTAATCATCGCTATCGGCTGCCTTTCCGATTGGATAGGCATGATCTGCTGCACATTCATCAACTGCAACATCCAAATGTATCGGTTATTGCTTTTTACAATCCGGTTGGCATACCTGTCCAGAAAGCCCGGCTCTATTTTACCATCCGGAAAAGAGGCATCATCGCTGAGTGCAGCCTCGATGCCGTGCATATCTAACCTTGCTTTAGGACGCTGTTCCTGTATGGAACTTTGCAGTAAGCCTTCGGCATTTATAATCTCATTGTTGATTTTCGTACTTCTGCTTAAGAAATCATCCATAGTTATGCTTCGGCTTGCCCGCTGGCTGACAAGATCGTCCAATTCCTCATTCAGCGCAGAGAGCTTGTTCTCCAGCTGGTTTCCATCATTCGGTGTGCCGGTAGTGTTCAGATTTGCATCCAACATCCGCAAAAGACCCAGTATATCCTCGGCATTTTCTTTCCAAACTGTACGGAACACTTCCCTTGCCATCAATTCCAGCTTCCATTCAGATGCGTATGGTGCCGGACAAGGAATGCCGTTCAGTGCTCTGGCGGCATCTTTCTTTTTGAACATTTTCGACCGTGCACAGATAAGCCGCATATTTTTCCCACCGTTGGCCGTTTTATCGTAGCCTTCGATTTGGAATCGCATCCCACAATCGCAAAACAGAATTTTCGTCCATTTGTTCTGCGGAAAGGACACACCAAATTTATGGGCACGACCATCTTTTCCTTTGACAAATGCAGCTCGCTTACTGCGGATCTGATTGCAGGTTTCCCATAGCTCCTCTGAGACGATTGGCTCAAAGTTTCCCTTTACAAGAACAAAGTTTTCCTCGCTGTGATTGATGCGGTTATGGCTGAGGAAGTCATCAATATGGGATTTATTATAGGTCATATAACCCTTGTAAGTGGGCTTGCGGAGTACCCGTGATACCTTGCTCGCCGTCCAGCTCAGGCCACCACCGCCATCCTTGCGGTTTTCTTCTATAAGCATTTTGGCAACAGTCGTTTCTCCGTGCCCCTCGGCGTACAGATTAAAGATTCTTCGCACCGTTGCCGCCTGTTCCTCATTGATTACATAAGTTCCATCCACACGGTCATAACCGATAATATTACCGCTGCCATAGAGTACACCTTTCTCACGGCTCATCTTCTGTCCGGCTTTTACGCGCTCACTGGTCTTGCGGCTTTCATCTTGGGCAATGCTCGCCATAATGGTCAAGCGAACTTCTCCATCACCGTCCATTGTCCAGATGCCATCATTTACAAAATAGACTTCCACGCCGTATTGCTTCAGTTCTCGCGTAGCATTCAACGCATCCACCGTGTTACGCGCAAACCTCGACAATTCACGGGTGACAATCAAGTCAAAGCGGTGTTCCTTTGCGTGCTCTATCATCCGCATAAATGATGGACGTTTCTTCATTTGGGTACCGGTTATGCCTTCGTCTATGTACTGCGCTACAACGGTCCAGTTGGGATTGCGTAATGCAAGGTCTGTATACCATTCCATCTGATTTCCCAGCGCAGATAGCTGTTCCCCATGTTCTGTTGAAACACGGCCATAAAACACCACCCTGCGCGGTCGATTCTTGTAATTCCCAATATAGTCTGTCATTTCGAACGCCTCCTTGTTCTTTCATTGTACAAGGGGCAAATTCATAAGGGAAATGTACAAAAACACTGGTACACTTGCCATCCTTGTATGAGCGTTGCTGCTCTATACTATAAGAGTACGTTCTCTTGATTTTTTTCCACAATTACTATTTTTAGTTCATTGCACTTGACATACATCAAGTAGCCATGCCACGCGGATAGCATTTTTCAGAACATATCAACAAAAATGACCCTGCACGATTCTGTGCAGGATCAAAATATATATTTGTTTTATTTTCGTACATAACTGGTTGATGGGCCGGCTCCGACTTTTTCAAATAACTATTTCGAAAAATCAGCCGGGCTATCAAACTGGAATTCGTTATTCTCCTATGGAGGCACCGCCATCGTCTTTAAGGCCGCAAATCGAAACTATACCATTATTTTTATAACTTACAACGAGAGTAGTGTCATTCCCAAGTTTCCAACATGCAGTGCTGTTTTCACTGTTATCAGGTTTCCCCCATACCTCTCTAAGCTGGTCAATATGGTACCCTGGCAAAAGGCTATTAACGTCGGCTTCACTCATTTCTGCGCAACGCCAGCGAGGGTCACGGCATTATCAAGATGGGCAACAGCATGATACCATTCTCCAATCTGGAACCCAAGGATAGTGATGTCTATCAGCTCATCACAACGAAACCGGGAGAAAGGAAGAAGCAGGAATGATTTTGCATAAAGAAAAGGCGGGTCGAAGCCCGCCTTAGAATTAGTGGCAGTCTAGTGTTGCCAGATATTGTCTTCCAGATCACGCAGACGCGCTTTGTAGTCGTTAATAAGCGCCTGCGTGTTTTCTGTATCCGGAAAGCTGACAATATAGCCGTCTTCGGATTCATGAAAGCCGACAAGGCCCGCATAACAGCAACAGCCGTCACGGCGGGTAAAGCCGTGACGACTGTTTTGGAGATCAGCTGCGTCCCATTTCGTTTTTGCGGTCAGGTGCTGTTTATCTGCGGCGTTTCTTTTTGCGCATCACGAAAACGCCAGCCAGCGCCACACCGCCGACAATCGGCAACGCAACCCACCATACAGGGAGCTTTGTTGCGGGGGCAGTTGGCGCGGGGGTCGGGCTGCTGTCCGGTTTTGCGGTAGCAGTGGGCGCGAGAGCTGGGCTGCTCTCCGGCTTTGCGGTAGCAGCAGGCGCAGGGGTCGGGCTGCTGTTTGGTTTTGCGGCGGCAGCAGGCGCGGGGGGCGTGCTGCTATCCGGTTTTGCGGCGGCAGCAGGCGCAGGGGTCGGGCTGCTGTTCGGTTTTGCGGTGGCAGCAGGCGCGGGCGTCGGGCTGCCGTTCGGTTTTGCGGTGGCAGCAGGCGCAGGGGTCGGGCTGCTCTCCGGTTTTGGGGTAGCCGTGGGCGCGGGGGTCGCAGGTGCTGCGTCCTTTTCAAAAATTGCCTTGATTTCCACATTTCCGTCCGGCATGGTGAACTTATCGTCCTTGATAGTCACATTGCCACGCATGACCTGCCACTCCTTGAGGTGATAGCCCTTGTCGGGCGCTGCGCTCAGGGTGATCTCCGCACCGGCCGCAGCCTTTGCGGGAGAGGCGGAAGCCGTTCCGTTGCCGCCGCTGGTCACGGTGACGGTATGCTCGGTAGGCGCGGGAGGCGTATCCTCCTCGAAAATTGCTTTGACCTCCACGTTGTTGTCTGGCATGGTGAACTTGTTGTTCTTGATGGTCACGCCGCCGCTGATGACTTGCCACTCCTTGAAGTGGTAGCCCTCTTTGGGCATGGCGGTCAGGATGATCGTCGTACCGGCCGCAGCGGTGGAAGGAGTTGCGGCACCAGTGCCGTTTCCGTCATTACTGACGGTGACGGTGTAGGTGGAGGGGGTAATAACGCTGTTCTTCCATAGTGCTTTGATCTCAATATCCCCGTTCACGGTGTAGGAATCTCCCACCTTGTACTCCGTGCCGCCGATCTCCCAAGCCTTGAACTCCTGATCGGCGGGAGCTGTGAAGCCGCACTCGGGCAGGATGTAATTTGTCTCTGCCTTGACGGTAACAGGCTCCATGCTGCCGCTGCCGCCGTTGCCATTGAAGGTGATCGTACAATCCGCGAGTGGCGCACCCTCACCCACCGTGACCGCCACATCGGGGCCGGCAAAGTGGTTGTTATCCTCCGCATAGCGGACGAAGTAATTGCCAGCGGACAAGTTTTCAATCTCCGTGCCGTTGCACGCCGTATAGATGCTTTTGTCTGCCATACGGTATTCCATCTTGTCGGTCACGCCGCTGATCTTGCCGTCGCCGCCGCCCTCAGTGGTAGGCGCGACACCGATCAAGCCGTTAGGCGCTTCCTGCGTGGCTTTGCCGATGCTCCACGCCGCAGTCACGGCATCGGTGCTGCCGTCCGCCCATTTGCCGGTCTTGGATGTGACGCGAACGGTGTAATCGCCCGCGTCCGTGGCAGTGTTGCCGGAGATGTCCATAGTAGCGAGATCATAACCGTTCACGGTCGCTGTATGCTCGGAGCCATTGTAGGTGTAGGTTCCTGTGACGCTGATGCTGGGCTTGGCGGGATTGGTGGGCTCAGGAGGCGCGTCCTCCTCGAAGATTGCTTTGACCTCTACATTGCTGTCCGGCATGAGGAACTTATTGTTTTCGATGGCCACGCCGCCGCTGATGACCTCCCACTCCTTGAAGCGGTAGCCCTCGTTGGGCATGGCGGTCAGAGTGATCTCCGCACCGGCAACAGCCTTTGCGGGAGATGCGGAAGCCGTTCCGTTGCCGCCGCTGGTCACGGTGACGGTAAACTCGGTGGGCGTGGCCTTGGTTATCGCAATAGATAGCTCCTTCGTATCGCTGCCCGCGCTGTTTTCCGCCTTGACGGTGAATTTGGCGGTGCCATCCGCAGTGGGCGTGCCGCTGATCTCGCCGGTGGTTTCTTTCAGCGTCAGGCCATCGGGCAGAGCGCCGCCGCTAATGCTCCATTTGATGGGCGTAGTGCCGGTGGCAGTCAGGGTCTGGCTGTACGCCTCGCCCACCTTGCCATCCGGCAGGCTGGACGTGGTGATGCTGGGCGCGGCGGCAGCGTTTTCGCTGATGGTGAAGTAGTGCTCCGCCTTGCCGCAGTAGTTCCCCGTGCCGTATAGCGTCACCTTGGGGGCTTTTTCCGGGTCAAAGCCCGCGTCGTTCGGGTTGAGGGTGTAGGGATTGACGTTGTTGGAATAGCTGGCGGTGTAGTCCGTGTTCTCCGCAAGCTGCTTCGTTTCGTTCTCGCCCGTCTGATGGGAAAGCCCCGTCAGCTTCTTTTCGCTGCCGTCTGAGACGCAGTCCGTCAGCCCCTCCATCGTCAAAAGCCCATGCTCATAGCAGTATCCAAGATCATACTTGCCGCAGAGCGTACATTTTCCGTATTGGTCAAAGATATGGTCAATGGTCTTTCCGTTGACGGTGCTGCCGCAGATGGAGATGTTTTCCGCCGGAATACCGGGCAGCTCCTTTGTGTGCAGGTCGTCATAGACATAGTTTGTGCCGTCCTTTTCCTCAAGCCGGAAGGAGTCCACCGTGCTGTTCAGGATCTGGATCCCGATCACCGTTTTACAGCCGCTCGCGTTTTTCCCGATGCCGGGAATATAGTCGCTATCACTCCTTAAAGAGCCGCCCTTTGCGGTCACGGTGCTGTTTTCAATGATGATATCCATCCGGCCGCCATGAGAGGTATACCCCGAGCCGATGGCGGGACCGAACTTTAAGTTGCGAACGGACACCTGACTGTTCGCAATGCGGATACGGCTCTCGCGATCGGTTGAGGATCGCAAACCGCTGCCGATGGGCGCGTTGAGTGAAGACGTAATATCGATTTGGCTGTCCTGAATGTCGATGCTGCCAAAGGAAGCCTTTTCGCCGCCGCCAATCGTGCAGCGATTATAGGTGTACTCGTCGTTCAGGCGGATGATGCTGCCGCGGATCACGATCTCTTCAACGGAAGAATATTCTCCACGAGCGCCGATGATATCGCCCGTCAACACGGTGCTGTCCGTGATCTCCAGCCTTTTCAGTGTCTTTGCGTCATTCGGTGATTTCGCGTTTTCGTCCATAAAAATGCCGTAGGTGTGCAGATCGGAATCCCGAACGGCGATGCTCCCATTGCCGCCGACGCGAATGCTTCTAAAATGCGGCAGCCTGATCTCGCTTTCTTCAATGACGAGCTCGCTGTTGCTGCCCACGCGGATCCCGTCGGTACGAGTGGTGAGTTCGTCCGTGGATGCAACGTGGCAGTTTCGGATGGTGAGCTTCCCGCCCGGCGAGTCTGCGTCCCAGCCGATCAGAATTTTATTGCTGCTGAGAAGCGGAAGCTCTGCGTCCGAAATGGTGATGCTTCCGACGCTTCCGCCGGTGGCAGCGCCGATGCAGGCGCCGTCTTTACTGGAAAGGGATTTGATCGCATTGCCGTTGATGGTGATGCTTTTGCAATCCACACGCTCGGAATAGCTGTCCGTAAAGCCGCCGATGGCTGCGCCACTGCCCTCGGCGGAAACGGTGAGCTCACCGCCGGTGATGCGAATGTCGCCCTTACTGCCGATGCCTGCCGCGCTGCCTTTTCCGACCGCATGGATGACGCCGCCGTTGATGGTGACGCCGCTCTCGCCTTTGCCTTTATCGCCAATGGCGGCGTTATTGCGATTGGCCGTGGCTTCTATCGTTCCGCCATTGATGGTAACGGTCATTGCCCCGGTGTTATAAATTCTGGCTCCGCCGATGCCGAAGCCCTCTCCCTTGGCAGTTGCCTTGACAGTACCATCGTTTATGGTGACGCTGCCGCTCTCATACGGCCCGATTCCGTTTCCGGGGATCACCCTGTTCAAATCTTCTGCAAAGTTGTTGACTCCCCCAATGGCGGTTACATCGCCGCCGTTGATGGTGATCGTGCCGCCATATCCTGTGGTGATCGCATCGCAGGTAGCCTCGGCGATGACCGTGCCGCCGTTGATGGTGACGCTGCCGCCATATCCCATTTGGCATGTGCCGATCCCTACGCTTTCCACAGTAGTACAATTGCCTACCGGCACGGCAAAGGCTTCGGTACGGACAACGCCGCCGTTGATGGTGATGCTGCCGCCCTGCCTGCGGTTGTAGACCTCACCGCTGGCGGTGGAGCGAAACTCAATGTCGTCATGACGCGGCCCGCCGATGGCGGAGGCATCATCCTGCCCCTTGGCGCGGATATTGCCGCCGTTGATGATGATTGTGCCCTCGCTTTCGTAGATACCATCGTTGCCTGCTCTCCAGCGCGCACTGCTGCCGATGCCGGCCATTCCGAAATCCGGCCATACAGAGTAATGGACCATCCTGTCGAGGTTGAAATCCACCGGAAGGCACGCCGTCAGCCTGCCCATGGTGCCCTCATCGGTGCTTTGGGCGTAGACGGTGAAGGTGTCGCCCACCTTTACATCGATGCCCCACTCCGCCGTGAGGTGGCTGTCGTTCGTTAGGATCAGATTGACCGCACCGTGGGTGTCCAAGCGGGGTGTGATGGTCACGTCGCCCTCCACCACATACCAGCCGGCGGGCAGATCGTACCATTTGTCGGCATAGTCGAGAATGCTTGCCTTGGTTTCGCTCGTCAGCACGGTGTATGCGGTGCAGACCTGCTGATTACCGTCTTTGTCCAAATAGGTGATCGGATCGGTGGAGATCGGCCTTGCCTCAATCCATTGCGCCACCAGCTCCATGTTTTCGAACACAGGGTAATCGAAATTCCACTCCGGCAGATTGATGTATTGCAGATCGGCTTTGTTATACCAGCCGATAAAGGTATGTCCTTCCTTGATAGGGTCAGCGGGTCTTTGCACCTTTTGTCCCTGCAAAACCTGTTGCGGAGCGACCGCACTGCCTCCATCGGAATCAAAGGTGACCGTCACATTTGTAACGGCAGGAGACTCATCTGCCGCAAACGCAGTTGTCGGCAATAGTGTCAGCACCATGCAGCATAGGAGCAGGATGCTGAGTATTCGTTTCTTCATTGGCTTTTCTCCTCCTGTTCGTGTCGGGCGGGCTTGCCTGTCCCGTCTTTTCTCTGGTTTTCCTTGCTTTTGAGCCGGAAGCACAGCGCGGTGATGACCACCGCCGCTGCAAAGGAGACGACGGCCACCAGCACATAGCCGCCCGCATCCTCCCGCAGCAGCATCGCACCGAAGCCGCCCCCGGCATCGGTCTGTCCCTGCCCGATGACCCTGTCCGCTGTCTGCAGCAGCACCGCAAACAACAGCATACATACAGCGCTCAGCCTGCCGATGCCGCGTTTCTGCCTTCGTCGGGTGTTTTTGCGTATCTGCCTTTTGACAAGCTCGACCCGTCTTGCGGTATCATACATATCGGGGAAGCCTCCTTTCCGGTATTGCCTAAGCGTGAAAAGTTCTTTCACCTATATAGGTACAAAAATTCGGGAAAACTCTCACCCAAAATGCAAAAATTTACAAAAAAATTAAGAGCCGCCCAAAGGCGGCTCCTAAGAAGCGGATATTCGGTTATTTCTTCCGTGATATGCGAATTGCAGACAGCTTTCCCGCCGTTACCAGCAGCACCGGCAGGGCGTAGGCGATGTACTGCGCTGCACCGCCGTAGGCAATCAGCAGGTTGTAGATGGCGTGCAGGGTGATCGCCGCGCCCAGCAGCCCGCAGGTGCCGGCCACCTTCAGCCACGTCCGCCGCCATGTGTAGGCAAGCCCGCCGCCCACGATCAGGCCGCAGAGGACGTGCATGGCTCCCGTGCCGAAGCCACGGAAGAAGATAAAGGAGAAGCGGTCTGCGCCGTTCTGGATGAGATAGCACACATTTTCAAAGGTAGCGAAGGCGAGGGCAACCGTGATGGCGGCGGGCTTGATTTTCTCGTCCTCCGGCTCAAATACCAGCAGGTAGAATGCCAGCGGCAGCAGCTTCATGATTTCCTCCACCACCGGCGCAATCTCCGCCGTGGCGGCAAGGGCGTCTGCGTGATAGACCGCAGCAAGAAAGGTGTTGATGTAGGCGGAAAGCAGACACACGCCCATTCCGGCGACACAGAACACAAAAAAGCGAAGCTGCCGTCTGCCCATGCACAGGGCGGCCACCAGCAGCGGGGACACCATACAGAGGAAGATATTTTCAATGTAGGTCATAGTTCCACCGCCTTTCTTACCGCGGGCAGCAGCCCCAGCAGAGCAAAAGTCAGGAGCAGATCACACCAGAAGGCAGGGCTTGCGGGAGAGGTAGCCGACCAGAAGCAGCCCACCGTCCAGAGTAGATATTCCGAACCGACATAGCACAGCACGCCGATGTGGAAATACCGCCTATTCCGCGCTTCGCCTGTCCGGGTGTCCGCATAAAACAGTCCCCGGATAGCGCAGAAGGACAGCCAGATCGTCAAGCCGCACCAAATCAGGTTGGAAAGGATATCCCCATACGTACAGTAGAACCCCAGCAGCGGCACGCCGACCAAGGGGGCGAGCCACGCTTTTCGGCAGCGAAAGCCGCATTCCCCCGAATCGGTCAGCGTGACCTGCAAAATTCGCAGAAAAATCACGCTGGCGACCCAGCCAAACTCCGACACATAAAAGACCCGCGGCGTGGTGTGGAACAGCAGCAGGTACAGTGTCCAGTAAAGCGACCCCAAGGCAAAGCAGCCGTAGAAGCAGAGCAGCAAAAAATACGCCTGTCTGCGGCTTTTTTGCCATGCAATACCCGAAAGCAGCGCGCCGAGGAAGGTGGTCAATAATTGCAACAGGTTCTCAATCAGCTCCATGCCGCCCCTCGTCTTCCCTATCCTGACTGTCCTCCCGATTTATCTGCCGAAGCCGGAAGCACAGAACAGTCACGCACACGCCCAAAAGAAAGGACAAAAGCCCGATGACAATATACCCCAGCGCCGCGCCGCCGCCATACATACTGGCAGCGGTTTCATAGCCCGCGAAATCGCCGGGGCGGACCCCCGCAACCATACCGGGCATGGCAAAGGACACACCCACGATCAGCACAAGGCACGCCGCAGCAGCAGAAAGTGTGGTGATCGTACTGCGCCGCCGCTGTTCCCTGCGCTGTCTTGCGGCGATGCGCCGCTTTGTTTCCGCAAAGCGTTCTTCATGGCTCCGCATTTGTGATTCCCTCCCGTTCCAATAGTTTGCGCAAGCTCTCTTTTCCGCGATACACCAGATTGGTGATCTGCTTCACGGTTTTTCCCGTGACCTCCGCCGCCTGCGCGTAGCTCATCCCCTCAAAATAGGTCAGATACAAAACCTCCCGATAGTCCGGGTTCATTTCACCCATACAGCCATGCAGGATGCGGTTGCGCTCCGCCGTGCCGATGACCTCCTCCGCCAGCAGCTGCCCGTCCGGTTCGTCGGTCAGCGCATCCAGGCTGAACATCAGCCTTCGTTTGCTTCTATGGCGCAGCGCCATGTGCCGCGCCGCCTTATATAAATACGCCTTGAAGCCGCCTTCCCGGATGCGGGGCTTTTTCGTGAACAGATAGGCGAACACATCCAGCATCAGTTCCTCTGCCTCGTGTATGTCGTGCAGGTAGCCGTCTAGGTACACAGTCAGAGGATCGCCGTATTTTTCCATCAGGGCCTCCAGCCCTGCGTCATCACCGTTCAGATATTGGCGATAAAAATCCCCGTCACTGACCATCGTGTCCCCCTCCTTCCTGCGATTCATATGCGCCGTGCGGGTTATCGCGGTACTGCTGCGGCTGCGCAGCCCGCATTCGTGCGCCAGCTCCTCTAAACGCAGTTCCTCGTGCAGATGGGTGGAAATATACTGCAGGCAGTTTTTGATGACGGCGCTCTGTGCGCCGCCTTTTTGGTATCCACCACGCGGTTGCAGAAGTCCAACGGCACCGGGCACAGTGTGTGCAGCTGTTCGCAGCATGGAAAAACATCCATAAAGCACTCCCTTTTCTCTCTAACTGTATCACAGTTCTTCCATTACAGTCAAGATATCGACAATAAATGCAAGGGCTGGCTGCCGCTGCAAAAAAGGGCGGGCTTGTAATTTTTTGCAAAGGCTATTGAGTGTTGGAGCTTGTTCTTGTATTTGTGCTTGGCGGCGTCCCATTCATAAAAGCCGGTGGCAGGGATCACGCAGCGCTGGAAGGCAATACTGCGGCGAAACATCGGCTTTTCCGTCACCGTTTCGGCGCGGCCATCAATGACATCGTATCCGCCCACCCGGAGTGCAGCGAAACCACCATCACCTACGACTACGAGGACGGTCATACATGGGCAAGCTACTGGCCGGAGGTGCTGGCTATCTTTGCGGTACATACCAACCTAAACTCTGATAGCGACGTTATCGTTATCAATAACCCCGTGGCGTATGCGCTGCTTTCCAACAGCGAGTTTGTCATTATGCTGCGGCAATCGAAAAGTCTGGAAGCCTTGGAACGCCTGTACGGGCTGTCCAAGCCGCAGCTGGAATTTCTGCGCAACGCCAGCGAGGGACACGGCATTATCAAGATGGGCAACAGCATGATACCGTTCTCCAATCTGGAACCCAAGGATACGGCGGTGTATAAGCTCATCACGACCAAACCGGGTGAGGCAACCGCAGAGAAATGATTTTGCATAAAGAAAAGGCGGGCCGAAGCCCGCCTTGGAGTCAGTGGCAGTTTAGTACTGCCAGATATTGTTTTCCAGATCACGCAGACGCGCTTTGTAATCCTTGATAAGCGCCTGCGTGTTTTCTGTATCCGGGAAGCTGACAATATAGCCGTCCTCGGATTCGTGAAAGCCGACAATGCCCGCAAGCCCAGCCATCTCCGCAACCTTGACCAAGGTGTGGTAATCATACTCACTGTTGTTTATATGTAAAATCATGGGGTTCTCCTAACTGCCGTTATTTGTTGTGGAGCTGTTCTACAAACTGGAAGTTATCTTACTTCTTGTCATTGAAGTAGATGATAAAAGCACCCATTACTGCAATAGCAATGAGCAATCCAAACTCATACCAATTACCTAAAAGTTCAAGTCCTACGACCGTACCTAAATAACCAACAATCAATGTAACGATTGCTGCCAAAATCGCTTTACCCATATAATCACACTCCTTTGTCAAATTTCGATTCATCTCACTGCCCATCTGCCCGGTAAACCACATCAAAATACTCGCAGACGCACTTCATGCTTTCGTCAAAGTTCCTGCCGATTTCCTCACACGCTGCGGCAAACGCCTTGCGGTGGGCTTTCTTCCACGCGGCAAGGGTGCCGTCCCCCTCGGCGGCGGCACAATCTGCCGTCACATCTTCAAACGGGACAACGTCCACCTTTGTGGTGCGGGTAATGCAGCGCGGCTGCATATCGCTGTCCAGCACGACCGTGTAATCACCCGTGCGCGGCAGCAGCTGCATCTGGGCTTCAAAAAGGCTGAACAACCCCGTGTTGGCGCGCTTTTTGCCGCAAAAAATGTTGTCCAGAATTTCATCGGTGCCGTTGCTGTCATAAAAACAGACATTGTAGGCAGGAATCGTCAGCCCCGAATCCTTTACAAATTTCTCGATCTGATCCATAGCTTTCCTCAAAGCAAATCATCAAAGCCCAACTGCCCATCACAGCTTGTACGCAGCAGCAGCGGCGGGCGGCTGCAAAGCAGTTCCAGCGCCGCACCGGCGTCCACCAACCACGGGCGCACCTGCTCGTGGGAGAGCAACAGCGGCATACGGTCGTGGATGGGTGCTACCGAATCATTGGGCGCGGTGGTCAGAATGATAAAGCAGTTCACACCACTTATATTATCATAAATGCCCGCCAAGTAAAGCGGCTGTCCCGGCATTTGGAAAAAATATTTGTGCTTGGCGCTGTCCCACTCATAAAAGCCGGTGGCGGGGATCACACAGCGCTGGAAGGCAACACTGCGGCGAAACATCGGTTTTTCCGTCACCGTTTCGGCGCGGGCATTGATGATTTGCTGTCTGCCGCGAAAACCGGGCAGCCCCCATTGCTGGAACTCGCCCACGATCTTCTCCCCGCGTGAAACCAGCACTGGTGCCACCTGCGAGGGGCAAATATCTCCTGCCATTGGGAAATTGAGTTCATTTCCCTCGCTGCGGCGCTGTGCATCGCGCACGATCTGGCGAATCTCTTTATACTCATCGGCAGAAAACTGATACCGTCCACACATACGCGACGCTCCTTCCTTATCCTACTACAATACCGGCGATTCTGAATTCGTCCTCCTCCTGCACAGGGATGGGGGCGTATTTTTTATTCAGGGAAATCAGCGCAATGCCGTTTTCGTCCTTGCGCAGCTTTTTGCAATAGCCTTGGTCGTTCAAGGTGCAAAGCACAATATCACCGTTGTTGGCGTCTTGTGCCGCCTTGACCCAAACGGTCTGCCCGTTCACAAAGCGCGGCTCCATACTGTCACCGGCGATGCGGACACCGAACTCCGCCTTGGCGGGTACGAATTCGTCCACTTCGGTCATCTCTTGGGCGTCATCGTCCAGCCACTGACCGGTACCGGCAGAGGCAGGCTGTAAATAGACCGGCAGCAATCGCAGTGTCGGTTCCGGGTTTTCGGTAAATTCTGCCGTGTGCAGCAGCATGGAACGGTATTCCCCCAAACGCTGCTGCCCCGTCGGATTCAGTTTAGGCTCAGAATCTAGATACAAATCTGCCACATCCTCAAACCCCAAAGCCTTTGCCAACGCCACACCCACGGTAACACGGGGTTCGCGCTCGCCGGCCTCCCACGAAATCAAGGAGCGTGTGGTCACAGCCTTCTCGGATTCCGGCAGGAACTGCTGCATTTTCTGTACGACCATCTCGCGGGTCATCTTCTGCGCCTCACGCGCGGCACGAATACGCTTATTCCAGTTGCTCACGGTATATCACCTCAGCTATATTGTACCGCCTTTTGTATGGAAAGTCAAACGTGCAATTACACGGATTTTCATTTAAAATTTAACAAATCGCATTTGAAAGTGAAACATTGTGGCGTTACAATAGCTGTATAGGAGGTGGGAACGATATGGGACAGCGGCATATACTGCATTGCGATTGCAACTGCTTTTACGCAAGCGTTGAAATGCAGGAACACCCGGAACTGCGCGGGAAAAGCATTGCGGTCTGCGGCGACCCGGAGGCGCGGCACGGTATCGTTCTCACCGCAAGTTATCCCGCCAAGAGGACGGGCGTGAAAACGGCAATGCCCATCTGGGAGGCAAAGCAGCATTGCCGCGACCTGATTGTGGTTCCCGCCAGTTACGGCAAATACCAGAAGTACAGCAGCTATGTGCGTGAAATATTCCGTGACTACACCGACCAAGTGGAGAGCTTCGGCTTGGACGAGGCGTGGCTGGATATTACCGGCAATCTGGGTTTGTTTGGGGACCCTGTAAAAATTGCCAAAGAAATCAGCGACCGCATTAAGAGAGAACTTGGCATTACAGTATCCATCGGGGTGTCTTTTAATAAGATTACTACCAAACTCGGCAGTGATTATAAAAAGCCCGATGCCATAACGGTCATCGAGCCTGATAATTATAAGCAAATTGTCTACCCGCTGCCGGTGGGTGACCATTTTCAATGAAACTCAAAATTTTGGATTTATCCTGCTTTGTTGCAGCACACGCTGTGCATACAAGTTTTTTGGGGCTGAAATGCGCCTGCTGCGACTCGGCATGGGTACGCAGTATCAGGAAATGGAAAGCATACCGGCAAGGGACATGATACCGAACCAGAGCAGGAATGCGGCAAACATAAAGAAGCACATCCCACCCAAAACAGGCTTTCGCGGCTTGTTTTCGGTAATACGGTCGGGCCGAGTGGGATCGTAATAACCGACTACCTGCCGTCCCAGTTCCCGCTTGCCGGAAACGGTCTGACGGCTTGCGTACCGATAGGTTTTGCCGTTCACGGTGTACTCATAGGTTGGAAGATAGACTGTCTCCCGGCGCAGCTGTTCGCTGCCGTCCTCCTGCTGCTCCCACCTTTCATTGACCGATTCCTCGATCCATACCACCTTCATCATCGTGGTGCCTGTGTACCGCCGCACAGTATCCTCGTATTCCTGCCGTGCGCCTTTCCGCTGGCGCACCCCGAGCCATGCCACCGACACAGCCCCGAGAATGAAGCCGATTCCCGCTGTGATGTTCCGCGTAGATTCTATGGGACACGCCACAAGCGCTATCGCAAGAACGATACTGATAATGAGGATTCGATTCTTTTTCATACGGCCTCCTTCACCCCTCTGTCGGTGCCTTTCATGTCACAATGCGGGCGGCTGGTTTTGCACCGCATCCACAAAGAGAAGGGTCAGCCCGATATACAGGATGCAGGCCAACGCCAGCAGCACACAGATACTGATACCGAGGATGCGCACGGTTTTGTTTCGGCGCAGATATTTACGGCACAGCACGATGCCGATAACCGCCAATGCCAACAGCACCACAGCAAGCCAAAGCGGCATATTGCCCACCTCCTTTACGCGCCGCGGAACACATCGATCATATTCGTAAACCACGTCAGCTCACGGGTAAAGCGCTGGCGCAGCTGTGCCGGATCCTCCCGGCCCTTGCCGAGGTCAAAAAAGCCGTGCCCGCTGCGAACCGCAAGATACAGTCTGCCGTCACTGTTGAGGTTTATGGCAAGCTTACCGAAGGAGGAATCCGCCAGCGCCAGAATTTTCTCTGCGCGGTCGGGCGTCAGAATGTGCAGGGCTGCGACTTCATCATCGCTGCTTACATTAAAACGCTTATCGAAAGCCTCGTTTCCTGTCCGGATGGTTTTGCTGCCGAACAGCTTATCCATCCGTTCTCTTGGCCAGATGGTCAGCCAGGTCGGAAATTCCCGGTTCAGCTCACACAGCATCCACTGCCCGGTATAGACCTCGCGCTCGTTTTTCTCCCACTGACCGGTTTCCTCGCGCTGAAACTCGTTCACCTCCGTCAGCCTGACGGTGCACAATTCGGTGGTCAGCCCCTGATAGGTTCCGCGGATATACCCGCTGCCGCTGCAATAGGTATGGCCGGGCAGGGGGATGTTTGTATCCTTCGCATCCAATATGTGCGGGGCGGGATCCATCTGTATGTTGTCAAAGACTGTGCTTACAATATCCGGTGCCAGGGCATCGAAGGTCTGGCGGCCGGCTTGCTCCCTGGATTTTCCCTTTGCCGTCTGCCCCAGCGCGAGGATCACAACGCCCGCAATGATCAGTACAAGGTTGCCGCCCAGCACGATACCCGCAAAGACGATTACGCCGCCCAGCAGGGAAAGGAGCATTCCGCCCCATTTTCCGCCCTTACTCTTGCGGAGCTGCTGCGAAAGCTGTTCATCCGTCAGGTTTTTATTTTTCTCTTCCATATTCGTCTCCTATTCTGCCTTGCCGGTTACTCTCCGCCGGGAAAAGCATACCGCCGTTCACGCTGTTGATGAGATCGCCGCTGACGCTGCGATCCAGCTGCAGGGTATCGCCGCTGCCGTCAAAGTGCAGCGTCACGCCGTTTTCGTCCGCCCATAGTGTGCCGTACTCAATGACATCTTCCTGATCATTTACAAATTCCCATGTCGCATCCTCATAGATACGCAGCCAAAGATTTTCGTCCGGGTACTCCCAAAGCCCTGCATAATCGCTTGGACTGCCCTCGTCAGCCGGAACTGCGGACAGATCCTCCCGATAGACATAGCGCTCCTCCGGATCCCAGATCCAGATCAGATCCGTTGCATCCCCGTTTTCGTGAAGAAAGCTCACCCATACATCGCTCTCGCCGTCGCCGTCCAGATCGTCAAAGGAGATGCTGTGAAATGCCTGCTCCGCATCGGGAATGTCCATGGGGAAGGCGACACTGTCGAACAGCACCTGCTCCGGGATGTCACGGTAGAAGGCTGCGCTGCTCTCGCTCACTGTGACCAGAACATCCACACTGTCGCCGTCATGGGTGATGGTTCCGCTGTCGGCCACCATACCGGTTGTGCGCCAATCATCCCCCGCCACATCATCGGAATTGCCGCAGGCGGCAAGGCACAGGCAAAGCACCATCGCCTGCGCAAAGAATGCGGTGTTCTTCCACCGGTTTTTCATGATACGCCTCCTTCCGGTCACTCCATCAGGTAATAAAGTGACATTGCGCGGCACCGGCAGCGCACGTTCAGAGCCTGTATCTTACTCATCAAAGTAGTCGCCCCAACCTTCGTCATCGTAAGAGTAATCGTCCCAGCCGTCACCGGGGTCAGACCACGGATCGTAGTCGTCGTAGTACTCATCCGAGTAATCCCAGCCGGCATCGTTGGATTCCATGTATTCGCCAGAATCGTCGTCAATATAGCCGTCCGAGCCGTAGGAGATGAACTCGTTTTCATAGCCGTTCCAGTACCACACGTCGCCGTCTTCATCATACCAGTAGTATGGCGTGCCGTAGTCGCCGGTATCGCCGGAATAGGTTGCCTGAGTGGGTACGGGCTTGGGCGCGGTGCTCCATCCGGCGGTGTAGGAGATGGTTTCGAGCATGTTGTTGCAAATCTCAAAGTAGTTGTGGATTCGACCCTCGAGCGCGATGGTCGTTGCGACAAGCGCGTAGCCGGTCGGACCGTAGTAGCGAACCTCCATACAGCCGCGCACAGGCTGAGACGGACCGTCGGAGAAGATGGATCCGTCGAGCCACATATAACCGGTCAGACTGTAGTAGTCGCCGTTATCCTTGAAATCCGAGCCGAAGGATTGGATGAGCTTGTCGCCGTACATACCCTTCATAAAGTCGTCGAGCATCTTGACCATGTAGGGCTTCGCGCTGGCAGCGCCCTTTTCCATATAGGAATCATAGCCGGAGATAGGCTGGAAGGCAATCACAATATTGGAATAGTAGTCATCCGTTCCGTCGTCCATGACTGCGTTGAAGCTCAGCGAATTGTCAACATTCGGGTGTTCGTGTGCTTCCATCTGGATTGGATACTTGATGGATACATTGGTAAAGCTACCGGGAAAGCAGGCGGTCTGGTTCAGCTCGTCATCCGGTGTCGGCAGGAGCATAATGTACTCAGAGGCGGTAAGTGTGTTGCCGTTGGCGTCGCTCAGGTCGCCGTTAGCGGTCTGCCAGAGGGAAACAAGCTCTGTGTCGTCCTCCATGCAGAGCATGATGCAGTCATCTTCCGACACGACATAGCCGGGGCCGACCTGCTCGCCGTAGAGGTTGACGGCAATCCACTCATAGTTGTCGTTGATGACGAAATAGAACGGCGCGTTTTCAAGCTTCCAGCAGCCGGAGAAGCCTGACATACCGCCAGTCTGCCCAAGCTCTTCGGCCGTGTAGCCTGTCGGGGCGTTCTCGCCATCGCCGGCGTACAGATTGTCATATTCCTCCGATGTGCAGACCACGATGCTGTCGTCGCCGTCCGGAGACAGGAATACAACATAGTCGCCATCGTGGATTGTAAAATCCACTTCGTCAACATCGTTGTCGTACAGGACGTAGCTTTCTTCGTTGTAGACAAGAATGTTGAAGTCCGGAAGCTCAGACGGCTTGTAGGAACCAAGGCTGACTTCCATCATTTCTCCGCTCTGGAAGATACCGTCGACAAGCTCCGTGTCCCATTCATCGCTGGTCGAGGGCGTGATGCTGATAGATGTGATGCCGTGACCGCTGTGGTTTGCAAGCGTTATGTTGACCGGCTCTTCTTTTTCTCCGCAGCCGGTCAGAAGCAGCGCACTCAGCACGCAGCCGAGCGCAGCTGCCAGCATTTTTTGGATACAGTTCATGTCTTTCCTCCTTAAATTTCTCTATTTTGCGTTGTTTTTTTCATTCGTATGCCTGCTCTGCCATGGTCAAAATTTCGTCATGGCTTAGCTCCACATCGCCAAAGCGGACAAAGATGCCGTTGGTCACAGCGCTGTTCCACACCCGCGCATCAGCAAGCGGGCGAAACCGAATCTTATCCAGATACGGCTTCATATCCAGCAAAAGCCGACTTCCGGACACAAAATCGACTTGCAGAATATAATCAGGCAGCGGCGTGACAGCTGTGAGATACCTTCGGTTCAAGTGTAGGCCCTCCCTTCCGCAAAAATAAAGATCCACCGTACCTACATTGTACGGTGGATCGGGTGGGATAACCATTAACTAAAGGCTAGGGCTTTTGCCCAAGCAGTTCGGCAAGCTGCTTTCGCTTGGTTCGGGTATCGCCGTCAATATGGAGTTTTGAATAGATCTGGTTCGCGTACTGCTTGACGCTCCCCTCGGAAAGATAGAGCTTTTCGGCGATCTCACGGTTGCTGAGCCGCTGCACCATCAACTCTACAATTTCAAATTCCCGCGCTGTCAGCACATCAAATGCTGCCGGGCGCACGCTTGCGGCGTTTCGTGCCTTTGCCGCTTCGCCAAGGTCAGTGATTTTCACGATCAAGTCGTTCTTCATCTCGCGCGCAAGAATGAGCTGCAGGCAGTCGTAGTTCTCCACGAACGGCATCACAAAGCCGTCCCGTTCCGCGTCGGCAAGCGCTTTCCGAAGCCATACACGGGCTTCCTCGGTCTTGCCCAATTTCTCGTAGGCTGCCGCCGTCTGGATGCGGATATGCAGCGCCACCAGCGCATAGTGCATCGACTCGCACACCGCCAGCAGTTCCGCGCTGCGTCCCACCACCTTGGCATAGGCGCCTTGGGCAAGATACACCTGATTTTCGATCATTTCCATCATAGGCTTGCCCGGCGCAAGCATATTGACGGCAGAGAGCCTGTGCTGCGAAAAAATCTCCGGGATCTCTTCTGCTTCACCCCGCAACGCATGATAATAGGCACTGGTGGCACACCAGATGTTGATCCACGATGCATCGTGATATTGCAGCAGCTCTGCGTATCTTTCCGCAAAAGTATATCGCTGCTCCACATCGGTGTGCAGAGAAAGCCGCCGCGACAGGAAATCACAGCATAGCGCCATGTTGATTTGCCCGTTGTCTCTGACCTGTGCGTAAGCGCGCTCCAGCTCGATGTGCGCATCGGTAAAATGTCCCTGGCAGAACAGCGCCTCTGCGCGCATAATGGTTTCAGCGCCCTGCCCGTGGTTGTTCGTGACCTTATAGTAATGAGGCATACACTCATCCATCTCGGCCAGCTCGCCCTCAAGTTTTCCCGGTGCGCGGTAGAACATCATCAGGACGGACGGGGAGCCAAAGGTCCAGCCGCCGCCGGATTGGATGCTGATGGCGGGGCGGGACATCTGCCTGCTGGCACTGCGGTGCAGGCGGCTCATGGCGCTGATGTCATTATAGCAGAGAAAACTCAGGATAAGGTCGCATTCGCCCAGCAGGTTGCCGCGCTCCTCCGCTGACAATTCCGGGTGTTCCTCAATGGCTGTCAGCAGCAGTTCTTTCAGCTCCAGCATCTTCGGGATCTGCCGCCATGTGAACATCCGCCGCATCAGAACCAAAATGGCAAAGGGGTTGGCTTTCAATGTCTCGGCGGGGCATTTGTTCAATGCGTCCAGCACATCCTCCGGCTTCAGCGAGGCCAGCAGAATACCCGCGTCGCTGCGAATGACCCGCAGCAGCGCGTGGTAGTCCTCGCTTTTTCGGTAGGCGGCAATAGCGTGAAGATACTGCCTTTGTTTTTCATACCACTGCCCGAAACGCTCCCAATAGAGTTTTTGTGTTTCCGCCTTCATCTTGTGAAAGCTCCGTTCTGCACATTCCTTCATCATGTGATGGAAGCGATAGGTCACGCCATCCGGCAAACGCGTGACAAAGGCATTCTGCTCGGTCAGCATGGCGAGGATCTGAGCTGCATCCGCATCCCCTGTGATACACTGCGCCATCTCGACGGTAACCTCATCGGCAAGGCCCATTACCGCCAAAAACTCCCGCTGCTTTTCCGGCAGCGGATCGATCATAGCGGCGGTAAAAGTGGCGTAGATATCGGAGTTTCGGCTGGGCAGCACGCCGCGCTCGGAGAGGGTGCGCAGGTTCAGATACACGGCAGAAAACCAGCCCTCGCTGGAATAAAGAAGGCTTTCCACCTGCGCATCGGAAAGCTTTGTCCCGCAGCGATGAGCATAAACCGCAAGCTCCGTATGGTTGAGGCGCAGCTGTTCCATGCCGATTTGATATACCTTACCCCCCAGCCGCACCGCCTCCGCGGCGGGCAAAAAGCGGTCACGGCTTGCAACGATCACATGCACATTGGCAGGCAGCCGATTTGCCAACATACAAAGGAACAAGGGGGCACGCTTGTCCGTCAGCAGATGAAAATCGTCAATGAAGATGTAACAGGGGGATTCGCCCGCCAGTATATGGCAGAGATCGTCCACCAGCAGCCCGCCGCCTGCCGCGTCCGTTGGGCAGGGATACTCCCGCAGAAAGTTGAACCCTGCGCGGGCAAACGCCTCCTGAACGCTCTTCCAGAAAATCGCAAGGTTGTCGGAATACACGCTGATACGGATGATATGCAGTGCCTCTGCTTTGGCGTGCTCACCGAGATACCAGTTCACCGCTGTGGTTTTTCCATAGCCCATGGGTGCGACCACTGTCGTCATGGCGCAGCGGGAAATAGGCCGCAGGCTCTCTTGCAGCCGCTCAGATATGTAAATGGTGTTCAGATTCCATTTTGGCTTGGGCATAATGCACACCTCCAACGAATTGTATTCTCATAGCCTCCGATGCAAACCGCACGGCTGTAGGTCTTTGCATCATCTGCAGCTTTTGATAGTGCCGTATTGCTGCTTTTACGAAAGGAACATCTCGTTATTTTCATTTTACACCATCATGTTCTACACGGCAAGATGTAGTTTTTTTCTGTTTCTAAGCACCCCCTAAGCCTGAACAGGGATTGGAACGGGGATTGCCTCTTGAATATGACCGTTTCTCTCGAATGGATGATTGTTGTATGCTGAACGCTCTACCGCAATTTATATTACAATATTTACATATTATAGTATAAATGGGAAAGGGTGTATCTGCTTGCTCCAGGTAGCCGAATATGAAAATTTTGTCCGTGAGCGCATCACGCAGCTGCGCCATCGCCTCCACGTTTCTGAACATAAAATGAGCCTTGACCTTGGCAAAAGCGGCAGCTATATGCGCAGTATTTCAATCGGCAAGGCATTGCCCTCAATGCACGAATTTCTGCGCATCTGTGAATACCTCGGCGTAACCCCGCAGGAATTCTTTACCGGTGCTGGGGACGAAACTGACCGTATCAACATTTTTAACCGACTGCAAGACCTCGATGACGGTGGCATACAGAAATTGCAAACATTCCTTGGTTGGATGGAAGAAAAGTAAATTCGCTTTCTGCCCGCGCCCCTCCGAGTTTTGAGGTCTATTCAAGGAAACTCAAAATTCAGGAGGTTTACGATGGCAAAGAAAAAGGATTCCTACAATCAATTTCTGGTGAGGATGTCGAACTGCTAGCACAATTCACCGGAAAACTGGACAAGGTTCTGCACAACAAGAGAGTTTCATACCTGCGGAAGAAGAACCAGAAGGAGACGAAGGAAGTTTCCTTTGAAGCAAATGCCTCTTACTTAGAGAGTGTATCCTGCAGAATTGAGGTATCTGTTGAAGAGTGCATTGAAGAAAAGCTGATGTTGGAAGAGACTGACAAACATCTGCAGAATCTTCCTGTTAGAGAGTATACGGTTATCACATGCCCCTACATCAACGAGATGAGCGTAAAGGAGACTGCCAAGGAGTTGCGCATCAAGCACAATACGGTCAGCACGCATAAGAAAAATGCAACTGCACTGATTCGCAAAAAGATGGAGGACAAGTAATATGGGAATGTTTAAGAATATACTGGTAAGGGCACACCATGGTGACAAAGAGGCCGTAGACAAACTTTATGAGCAGTATAAACCCCTGCTGCGGAAGTACAGCTTCGTGAATGGGGTTTTTGATGAGGATTTGCATCATATCCTTGTGATTGCATTTCTCGAAATGATTCGGACATTCAAGGTCTAATCTTTCTCTGGCAAAGGGGGACTGTTGCACATGTGACAGCCCCCCTTTTATTCGTAGAATCGAAGAATCAAAAAGCACATTTGGATGAAAGCAAAAACATGTGTAACAGCGCCTTTTGTTTTAGGCTACCCCACAACTCCCAAACAAGTATTTTAGATTCTGTTCAACGAAGAATCATTTTGAAAAACCGCAAATTATCCCTCGAATTTTGGCACCCATTTGCGAGTATATAGTATAGAGAGGCAAAGAATATCTCCCCACATCTGCACCTTGATAACAGAATATCCACATCACCGGCCACATACGACTAATCTAGCCGCAACCCAAGAAGTATTTCAGCGGCTTTGTTTCTACCGCCGGCTTGGCAGGTGCTTTCCAAGGGAAGGCCCATAGTATGGAACACTTTACCCAAACCATCATCTTCACTTCAAACACAGCAGCGGCCAATCTATTACAAAGCTGCTTGTTCTGATAACATCCGTATTGACGCCCGTAAAAAATGCGTTATAATTAGCACAAATAAGTGTAATCGTTCTAAGCAAAGGAGGAAGCCATGAAGGATAACCGCGTCTTTTACCTCACCAAATCCGAAGATCAGGTGATGAACATTCTTTGGAATGCTAAAGAGCCGATGACTCAATTACAGATTCTTCAACAAGCGGGATCGCCTGATACGAGATGCTTTAAAGATCGCTCTATTTTTGCAATTCTGAATGGCTTGCTGTCAAAGGAACTGGTTCAGGAAGTCGGCTTTGTGCATAGCGGAAAAACATTCTCGTGGACTTTTGCGCCTACCAAAAGTCGTGCCGAATGGTATGCAAATGAACTATTTCACACCCTTGGTAAAAATGAGATGCGCGAGTTCCGCAGTACTCTGCGAAGCCTGCTTAAGGATTCGGAAGAATAATTATCCAACCCTCGATTTATGAGTCGAGGGTTATTTTGTTTAACAGATAAAGGCAGACCCCCTCCGCACACCGCTGTTGCTGGCGGTATGGGAGGGGGTCTGCTATTTAGGAAACTATGAGGGAATTACTTTTTGCTGCGCTTTTTGCCCACGATCAGCAGGGCAACCGCGCCACCGCTGATAGCTAGAATAGCAATCAGCAGCGTCAGCGGGAATGTGTCCGCCGTCTGCGGAATATGCGTCATCGGGGCAGGTGTTGCGGTAGCAACGGGCTTCGGGGTGGCGGTAGGTGCGGGGGTAGCTGTGGGTGCGGGGGTAGCAGAAGGCTCCGGGCTGGGTGTGACTGTGGGAGTGGGCGTAGGCGTGGCCTTCGGCGTGTAGGTATTCGTAAAGGTCATGCTCGCGGGCACTTCCGTAAGCCGTGCCTGCATCTTGCCGGTGCCATCGTCCTGCACCTCAACTTTAAAGGTGTAGGTCTGGTCATCATAGCTTACGCCTTCGGCGTCGCCCTTGACCTCCGATACCGTGTAGGTGTAGGCGGTGGGGGCGGCGTCGCTGTTGTAGGAGTCAGGATCCTTATAGGTCAGTGCAAATGTCACCTTGCCGCTGGCATCGTTGGTAGCGGTCAGGCCATTGTGCGCTGCGTCCTCCGGGCAAGACAGCTTAAAGGTAAATTCGCCTGCGTCCAGAGCACGACCGGTCAGGTTCTTTTGCAGGGTAACGGTTACTGAATCGGACTCTGCTGCGGTATAGCTGTTGTTGAAAGTCGGCGTACCGTTAATTTTCTCCAACTCGTCTCCGATGACCTTATAATAGGTAACGCTATCGGAATCGACAGTCAAGATACCCTGGCCATCGCTGACATCATGAAGCTTCACACACACCTTATAGATGGTGGAATCGTAGGTAATGCCGTTGGCATCATCACGGGCGACCTCCTTGATGGTGTACCAATGCGTCAACAGGCTATCCATTTCGCTTGCCAGCGCGGCTTCCTCATCGTTGTTGTCATCAGGAGTCAGCGCAAGCATAGCAGGCTGGCGATGCACATCGGGCTGGTTGTCCTCGGTGAACTGCTCATTCTCGGTAAGCTGTTTATCTTCGGTGAGCTGCTCGTTTTCGGCGGGCTGCTCGTTCTCGGTGGGCTGCTCATTCTCGGCGGGCTGCTTGCCCTCGGTGAGCTGCTTATTCTCGGAGGGCTGCTCGTTCTCGGTGGGCTGGTTGCCCTCGGTGAACTGCTCATTCTCGGTGAGCTGCTTGTCCTCAGTGAGCTGCTTGTCCTCGGTGAGCTGCTTATCCTCGGTGAGCTGCTTATCCTCGGTGGGCTGCTTGCCCTCGGTGGGCTGCTTGCCCTCGGTGGGCTGCTTGCCCTCGGTGGGCTGCTCGTTCTCAGTGGGCTGCTCGTCTACAACGGGCTTTTCATCCTCGGTGGGCTGCTTGGTCGGCAGGTTGGCAAGCAGTGCGGTATACGTTGTCTGGACTTGGCCGAAACCAATGTCGGAGAATTTCACCGTGCCGTCAGCATAGTTTGTGCCGGTGGAAACTTCCTTACCATTCTCATCGGTCACAGTGAAGGTGAACTCGCCATACTTCAGATCGCGGCCGATCAATACCTTAGTGGCATTGGGGGTAAACTTGACGTCATCGCCCGGCGTTGCCGTGTAGGTGTTTACAAACTCTGCACCGCCAACATCTTGGCCGTTCAGCGTATAAACAGGGGTGCTGGCTTTAAGCTGGCCATCACCGTTATCGGTGATGGAGAAAGAGACCTTGTATTCACTGGTATCGTAGGTGATGCCGCCGAGGTTGTTGTCAGTCACCTCACGGATGATGTAGGTCTTATCGCCTACAGCATCAAAAGAAAGGGACAAGAATGTAACCGTGCCGTCTGCGGCGTTTTGAGCGGTACGTACAACAGCCCCGCTACTTGCATCACACAATTCGAACGAGAATTCGTTCTCCTTCAATTCACGCGTGCCGACTTTAACGTCCAGAGACTTGTGAGCGGTCAGAGTAACGTCAACGCTGGCGGCAGAATAGGTGTTGGTAAAGGTTGCGGTTGTAGCGTCAATCGGCTTGTATTCGTCAGTGCCATTCCCGCTTACATAGTACTTAGTATCGCCAACCAATTTGCCATTGCCATCATCCTTGACCGTTACCACGACCTTATAAACGGTGGTGTCGTATTTGATGCCCGCAATGGTACCGGGGTTCTCGCGGATGAAGTAAACGTAATCTTTTGCGGTGTCGAATACCAGCGGATCGTTTCCGCCGAAGGCGGCGGTCTGATTCTCACGGTTGACGGCAGCGGTACGGTTGCCAAGAGCCGGCATGGGGGCATCGCCATCACAGCTCAGGGTGAAGGTGAAGGTATCCGTATCGTTCCAGTTGCGGCCGTCCAACACCTTTGTCACCTTGAACAGGTCTTTGGTGTTGGCCGTGAACGGATGTGTATTGTAGGTGTTTACAAACTTGGCTTTGTTGTTTTCGGTGTCGGTGCTGCTGTAAGTAACCGTGGCTTTCAGCTCGTTGCTTTCGGCATCCAGCGCAACCGTGACGGTGGCGGTGACATTCTCGGCATTGGTCATGCCATTGGCGGCGGTACTTGTTTCCTTGATGGTATAGTTGTAAATACCCGCCTTTGTGTAGGTGATTGTACCGAAATCGGGGGTCTTATTGCTTTCGGTTGCCGTTGCGGTTTCGCCGCCCTCATTAGTGGGCATCGGGGTACCGGCTTCTGCCGTAAGTTCAAAGGTGAACGAATCTTTACTATTCCAGTCACGGCCGGAAATGCTCTTGCTTACGCCCAGCTGAGCCGTGGTTGTACCTGCAAATTTGTTGGTGAAGGTCAGTTCGTTGGCATTTACGGGTTCCCACTTGCTTTCCGTTGCGTTCCACCTATAGTAGGTGGGCGTGACTTTCAGCAGTTCACCTGCTGTTGCGTCTGTTGTGTCAGCAGACACAACAACCTTAATCAGATACTGCTCATCGCTGTAGGTAATATTCTTCTGCTTATTCGCATTACTTGAATCTTCGATAAGCAGGTAATAATAGGTATTGCCATGGTCTTTTTCCAGCGTGTAGGTAATAGGTGCAAAGGTGACCTCACCGTTCGCATTGTTGACGGTGCTTGCCGCGTTGATTGGCATGGGGGCGTTGTTGCCAGACAGTGGCGTGTTTTGCTCGTTCACCGTTGCCGCTTCGAGCTTGAAGTTGAACTGACCTTCAGTCAACTTCATCCGATTGCCATCCTCGTCCTCGTAGATTTTCGTTGCCTGAATGTCAAGTTCCTCTTCTTTATCTGCAAAGGTGTTGGTAAACGTGGCAATCTGCGCATCTGTGGTTATGTCACTGCCGAATATATGCTCAATAGCAGGTTGATTCATCATCAGCTTGCCAGTGCCATCGTCCACGATGGTAACGGTCACATGGTAGAAGGAGCTGTCATACGAAACGCCGGGGATTTTGTCGGTGGGGATAATCTCGGTGATGTCGTACTCATAAGTGCCGGGTTTAGTGAAGGTGACACTTCCGAAGGTAATGGGAACAGACGTTCCGGCGGTAGCGCCTTCAGACGGCCCCTTTACCATGTATTCTTTATAGCGTATGCCATTAGATTCAGTAGCCCCTGCAGGCAGCGGAGCACCCGGGGTGACAGCCTGCAGCTGGAAGGTAAAGGTATCGCTGTCCCGCCAATCGCGGCCCTGCAGAATCTTTTCAGCCCTGAACGGATAATTGTCGGTATCCGGGTCTACCGTAATTCCCTCGGGTTCATAGGTGTTGGTCACCGTGACTTCTTTGGCTGTACCTGCCGTGACCTTGCCCGTGCCGTTATCGGTAATGCTCGTCTGGTTGTAGCCTGCGGGCAGATCTTGTTCCGTGATGGTATAGTTGCTGCCTACGGGTAAGCCCACAATCTCGGCAGTCTGGCCGTCTTTCAGGGTGAAAGTGCCGCCGTTCTTGATGGTTTTGGTTTCCTCAGTGCCGGTAACAGTATACTTGTACTCGGCATTGGCGTTCACATTATTGCCCGCCAACTCAAACTTCATCGTAAAGTCGGTGTTTGCGTTCGGGTTCAGGCCTTCGTCGGCTTTAACCACCTTGGTAACCTTCACGCTGCCGGTGGCATCCATGGTCAGCTTGCCGTTGTTGCCAAGGTACAGCACACCCATGTGCGTGGCAAGGTTCCACTGGAAGTCAATGCGGCGGTCGGCGGTGCCGGTTTTGTTGCCGCCCTCTTTCTTATCCTTATCGCCCAGCTGGCTGTCGATGGCAGAGGGCAAGCTGCCTTTTTTGGTGCCCTTTTTGATGTAGCATTTGCCGTCTGTCTTACCAATGCATTTTCCAACCTCATCAGGATCATCAATGTGCATGGGCACATAGTCGGTCTTGGAAAGCGTTTCTTTACGGTTGTCCGGGTTTTGATGCAGGTAGCTCAGTTTATAGTAATAGGTTGTTTTCGTTTTAAAATCAGTGACCGGCTCATAGTTGGCGTCTTCGCCTTCACCTGTTTTGGTATACAGCAGGGTATCCTCGGTATGATAGTAGAAGCTATTGCTTGTTGCCGGGGTAAAGGTAGCCGTGGTCTGGCCGATGGTTTTTTTGCCATCTGCCGTTGTTAAGCTGCCGTCATATTTGTTGGAGTAGAAGCTGACCTTGCCATCTTTGGCATTTGCTGCAACATAGCTGGCAAGAGTGTTATCGGTTATATTGCCGGACGTGATCTGATCGCGCACTGTTTGTTTAAGGCCAACAGAGTAGATGACGCTGATGGGCTGGGTATCCGTAACCGCCAGTGTAGACTTGTTATCCTTATCAGTTGTAACCTGGTAATACCGCAGGGGCAGCATACTGGCAGGGATCTTGACCTGCACCGTATCGCCAGCACTGCCGCTGCCACGGGTGACGGTGATAATGATGTCTTTCAAATCGGCTTTATTGGGGTAAGCGTTGCTGGCCGTGCCGGTATACTGGTCCGTAAAGATGTAGGTATCTACGGTTTTACCGTTTCTATCGGTGTCTGTTGTTTTTTGGGTGTTTTTGTAAACACCACCAGCAAAGGCAACGGCCTCAAAGCCTTTGACCTGCATATAATCGCCCAGGGGATCATCGAAGGTCACATAGCCGCTATTTGTCGGATCATCGCCAACCACTTCCGTGGGGCCGGCCAGATTCTTAGTCATAGACTCGAAAATACTGTTAAAGACCTTGTTCAGCCCGTCAGCGTTGGAAGCCGCCAGATAGTAATTTGCGCTGGCAGCCGGGTCACCGAAGCTCCAGTTCTCCTTACCGGGGTTCCACATAGACCCCTCCGTATAAGTGTAAGTGGCCTTGGGATAGTTGCTGGAGACCGCCTGCATATACTTGTTTGCTTTTGAAGTTCCGTAAGCGTTGACATCGGCGTTCGGGTCAGCACCGCTAAAAATGCCAACTGTGTAAACCGCGGTACCCGCATCCTTGAGGGATTTAGCCGTTGCGATGGCAGCGGAAGCAATGTCATCGTCAAACCCGCTGCTGTTGTTAGGCTCGCCATCGGTAAAGAAGATGACGACCTGTTTGGCATTTTCGCGCGCAGATGCCAACGCAGCCTGGGCACGCTTCATGCCATTATCCGCACGGGTAGCACCGGCAGGTTTTATGGCCTTAACATTGGATTTGAGCGTATTAACAGCTGCGTCCTCGCAAACAGTAAGCTCCTGCATAATCTGCGAGTAGTTATACAAATACCCATTCTTGCTGTATTGATCGTTACCTGTAGTCCTCTTCTCATTTCCGGAGAACTTCACGATGGAAAGCCGGATTTTCTTATTCTCATCCGTGATTCCCTTATTCTTCTCCGCAGTGTTGTCAATAAAGGTATTGACGGCCTTTTTCAGCGCGTCAATGCGCTTTGTGCGGTCGTTATTCCCCATGGAATCGTCCATACTGCCGGAGGCATCCAGCACCAGCACTACATCCAGCGGCTTTGTATCGGTGGTAGTGGTAGACGCATGGGAGGACAGCGCAGACAGCGCGACCAGGAAATCGGCGCCTTGGGGCACCTCGATGGGGTCCTGGCCTTTCAGGTCGATTTGGTTTTCCTCCACCGTTTTGTCGGCCCAAATACGGCCGGTGGTGGCGTTGTTATAGGCCTGCGTGTACGCCCACGCATTAAACGTGTTGGGATCGCTGATGGTTGTACCATCGGCAGTTGCCTGTGCCGCGGTGTTTTCCCCCTCTGCATAGGCAGAGACAGGGATCAGCACCGTGAACAGGAGTGCCAGCGTCAACAGGGCGGTTTGCAACCGTATGAGTTTACTGTGCATAGTTTCCATTCAATCCTTTCTCTTTGTTGCGGAACATCTATAAATAAACAGGGCCAGGCCCCGGTATGCCTGATAAATATATCCGAATTTACTTGAAATTGCCCTTATCGCTTTTCCTTAAAATAGTCTAAGCAGACAAAAGGGTACAAAAAATCCACTATACCTAGTATAGTACAGTGGATTTATCAGAATATCTATTACCCAAAGGTTAACAATTTGCCATCCATGCGGCCAGCCGCCGGCGTTTGGAGCGGGTGTCCCCCTCAATGTTCAGCTTAGAATAAATGCGGTTGCAATATTGCTTGACGCTGCCCTCGGATAGAAACAGTCTCGTCGCGATCTCACGGTTGGAAAGCCTTGCGGCAATCAGTGCGCAGATTTCGCGCTCACGCTCTGTCAGCACATCAAACCCTGCCGGGTAGGTACGGGCATGCAGGAGTTCGGCGCAGTGCGTTTCCAACGCCTCGCCCAGTGTTTGAATCCGGCTTGTAAAAGCATCTTGCGGCATATCCTGCAGAAGCGGCTTTAGATAGCGGTAGTTTTCCGCAAAAGGAAGCACCAGACCATCCATTTTTGCTTCCTGCAGGGTTTCCTGCAACAGCGCGGCAGCCTCGGTCTGTTTGGCCATCATCGCGTAGGCGGCGGCCGTCTGGATGCGCAGGTACAGCGCAACCAGACTGTAACGGAAAGCAGCGGCTCCCTCCAGCAGCTTTTCACTTCGGCCTATAACCTTCGGCCACGCCTTTTGGGTCAGATAGACCTGATTTTCAATCAGCAGAATCATCGGACGCCCGGGCGCAAGAAAGTTTATGCCCTCCAACCGATGCAGGCGGAACGGCTCCGGTATCGCTTCTTCCTGCCCAAGCAGCGCATAATAGTAGGCACAGCAGGCATCCCAAAAGCGTACCCACGGGACATTGTGCTGTTGCTGCAGCAGCTCATAGCGCCCCAGCGGCGTATAACGCGGAGCGCTATGACCGAACAGGGAAAGCCGAAGCGAGAGAAAGTCACCGCAGAGCGCAATATTCTCCTGCCCGCTGCCGTCCGTCTGCGCATAGGTGCGCTCCAGCGCAATCATTGCATCATCAAGCTGCCCGCGCGTAAAAGCAGCTTCCGCCTGCATCAGGCGGTCAGCCCCTATGCCGTGATTATCTGTAATTTTACAGTAGTGCGGCATACAGCGGTCTATCTCGGCCAGCTCGGCATCCAGCGCACCTGGTTTGCTGTGGTACATCATCAGCACTGAGGGCGAATTAAATGTCCAGCCGTTCGCTTTTGGATACTGATAGCCGGGCGCGTCATTTTTTCGCTGGCGCTGCGGTGCAGTACGCTCATGGCCGCTATATCATTATAAAAAAGGAAGCTTGTGATCAGGTCGCACTCCCCTAACAGGTTGCTGCGGTATTCTCCGGGCCATGCGGGGTGCTCTTCAACCGTCTCCAACAGAAGGTTTTTCAATTCCAGCATTTTGGGAATCTGATGCCAGTTGAACATACAACGCATCAGCACCAGCAGGGCAATCGGGTGTTCCTTCAGCGTTGATTTTGGGCAGGCATCCAGATCGGCCAGGACTATTTTGAGCCGTGTGATGGCCAGACGAATGCCGGTGTCCTTCTCAATCACACGCAGCAGCGCATCATAATCGCCGCACGCGCGGTAGGCCGTCATGGCGTGCAGCAGGTGCCCATGCTGCTCATACCATTGGCCGTATCGGTCGTAATAGACGGTCTGCTTCTCTGCCGACAGCTTATGGAACGCCCGCATGGCGCAATGCTTCATCACGTGATGGCAGCGGTACCGGTCACTGTCCGGCAAGCGCTTTACAAAAGCATTGCGGGTGGTCAAATCTGCCAGCAGCTCGGCGGCATCCTCCCGCCCTGTGACAGCTTTGGCCATTTCGATGGTAAACTCATCGGCCAGACTCAGCACGGTTAAAAATTCCTGCTGCATGGGCGGCAGCGGGTCGATCATGGCAGCCGTAAACAGGTTGTATATATCAGAACCGCGCTCCGGCAGGGCACCGCGGTCCGCCAGGGTCCGCAAATTCAGATAGACGGCTGAGATCCAGCCCTCCGTCGCGTAGAGAAGCTGCTGCAGCTGACTCTCTGTCAGGTCGGCACCGCAGCGGCGGGTGTAGACAGCAAGGTCATCCTTGTCCAGCCGCAGCTGCTTGGGGCCAAGGATACATACCCTGCTGCACAGCTTCGTGATTTCAGCTTCCGAAAGGAAGTGGTTTCTGCTGGCCACAATGATATGTACATTCTTAGGGAGCCGGACAGCACATTTGCAAAGAAAATGTGCGCAGCGGGGGCCTTGCAGCAGATGGTAATCATCCAGAAAAATATAGAACGGGCCTGTTCCGACCAACGCGCGGTTCAGGTCATCCATCACCAGCATGGCGCCTTGAAGATCCGACGGCAATTCATATTGGCGCAGGAAATCAAGGCCCGCATGTGCAAAGGCTGACTGTGCATTCCGCCAGAAGATTGCCAGACTGTCGGAGTAAACACTGATGCGAACCACCCGTGTACCGGGCGCTTTGCTGCGTTCACCCAAAAACCAGTTGACGGCGGTGGTTTTACCGTAACCCATGGGAGCAACCACGCAGGTCATTGCGTATTGGTCGATCTGCTGCAGCTGTGCCTGCAAGCGATCCGACATATAGATGTCATTCAAATTGGTATTTCGATTTTGCATAATCGTGACCCTACAACCGATCAAGTCCATCACTTTTGAACTTACTGTAATTATTATAGTACTAAATCGCCTCAAAAGCAAGAAAATGCAGATCGGTTTTGCGCAACTGCACAATACTTTTTTAACCGTCCTTACTCTTAAGATACAGTCGTTATTCGTGCCATAAAGTCAATTTAATAAATTATGCAAACAAGAATATGTAATTCCAGCGTTGTCAGGGTATACAAATAGCGCGCCGAAAAAAATACGGAAAATGCAAATTTTTTCTCGAATTTTGGCACCCTTTTGCGAGTATACAGTATAGAGGGACAAAATAAGCCCTCTTTCCCCCTTGGCACCTTGATATCCGAATCACCGGCCACATACAACTGACCTTGCCGCAACCCAAGGAGCGCTTCGGCAGGTGCGTCCCGGCTCTGACGCGAGGATGCCGCCGTAACAGCGGTGGAGTGCCCCCAGAGGCGGGAGAGGTGGCGTGGAACACATACCTCAAGCGAAGGGCCAGCAATCATGATACGCACCGTGGCGATGCTCTCAAGGCGTCGGTGGTACTGCCAACAATGTGGTACAGGAAGTGGGAGCTGTTTCCAGCAGCCGGGTCGGTGGTTCGCCCTCGTATGTCCGGGAAGTAGTGTCGAATAGGGCGTACAATTTGATTTCAGATTATGGCGGCCATTTGTTTTCCACAAGTGGCCGCTATGCTTGTGGAATCAAATGATACACAGAATGGAGGAAAATCATGGAAATGAACATCGTAACAGCCACCGCCATCGAGGCGGCAGAAATGGAACACATCGTGCTACCACAAATCGTCAGCATCAGGCAGGCCAGCCAAATGCTGGGGCTGCCACCGTATTATCTCCGGAGATTATGCAAAGAGGTCCCCGGAATTGCCTTTCAGTCCGGCATCAAATGGTATATCAACTTGGGTAAGCTGGTTGACTACTACAACCACGCAGGTAAATTCACAGCTGTCTAAAGCACAAAGGTGCCGCTGTGTCGAGGGTGTCGTTTTTCTCCACGACAGCCTACAGTTTTTATATAAAACGCTGTATAGTTTACCTTGTCAATAATAAACCAGGAGGAATTGAAAATGGCATCCATCGAACTGCGCACCCCAAAGAATAAACCTGCCTACTACAAAATCACAGCAAGTATCACACTCAATGGTCAGACCATACGCAAATTTTCCCGTTTTGATTTTGACCCTAAAACACTGAGAACCGCAAAGCAGCACACGGCGGCTGCCACAGTAGCGGCTTTTGAATTTGAGACCAAAGCACAGGAAGAAGCCGAGCGAAGCCTCAATGGTAGTTGGCTATGACATTTCTTCTTATACCGCCATGAAGTGCTTCAGCGGCGCGGTAGTCACGCGAAAAACGGCAGAAGTGGTTTCCAAGATTTTCGGTGTTTCTGTACGCGATGCGTTCCGTTTTGAGCGCGACGAGAGACCCCTGTCTAAAAAGACAATTCGGGAATATGTGCTCTTCGCCAACCAAGTGCTGCACTTTGCAAACGAGCGGTATCATTCTGTACAGGCTGAGTTCAAGAAGCCGGAAAAAGGAACCCGCCCTCGGTTTGTAGACTGCATCCATGAGGACGAGGTCAAAAAACTGATGGCAGAAATCAGCAAATACCCGATTCAAGAGCAAGCCATTGTATTATCCCTTCTGAATACGGGTGTGCATCGTGCTGAATTGGCGGGCCTGACATGGAGTGATTTCGATTTCAAGGAATGTACCGTTCATGTCAACAAGAGCCTTTTGGTTTTTAGGGACTTCGGCTATCAGCACACAGCCACCAAAGAAAGCAACGACCGTTATATTGATGCAGCCCCGGAGTACATGGCATTTATGCAGCAATACAAAAAACGCCGGGAGTCGATACGCAATCAGTTGAGCAGTGAATTGTACAAAAAAAGAATCGCAGCTATGCTATTTTGCAACAAAATAGCATAGCTGCGCTCTTTTTTTGGTGGGCCGTGAGGGATTCGAACCCCCACTCAAGCGGTTATGAGAAAGCATCG